>Ga0172368_10004372_pt1 | contig 16380 bp, 16 predicted proteins | sample Lak11m_FD_114540 | JGI IMG/M metagenome (GOLD analysis project Ga0172368, IMG submission 114540) | Freshwater microbial communities from Kabuno Bay, South-Kivu, Congo - kab_022012_11m | ecosystem: Environmental > Aquatic > Freshwater > Lake | place: Democratic Republic of the Congo: South-Kivu...
CCGCGCAACGCGGGGCAACCACTGCAGCGCATCACCGGGCGTGTGCCCGCGAGCGCTCACGCGCGAGCCTCCGTCCGGCGCTGAGATAACCTTGCAGCGGCCAGAGCGATGTCGAGGCCCTCGCGCCTTACGCGGGCATCGTAGTAGAGCACGGTGAGTACGGTTGTTGTGTAGGGCTGAACAACAAGGCCGATCAGGGCTGCGCACACGTTCTGCGCCACCGTGCCGGCAAGCCATCCGATCCGAAGGGCCGGGTAGGCAATCTCGGACAGGACCAGGCCGAGCGACTCCGCGAATATGAGCTGGAAGACGCCTGCGAGGACCCACAGTGCAGCGGTGCCGACCACGAGGCGGACAATGCCCGCCTGCACCAGGGCCACGTTTCGCTGGATTGCGGCGAACCAGCCCTGATCCTCGACCATCACGATCTGGGGGCCGAACCCTCCGAGAACGACGAGCAGCGCCAGAAACCCGAGCAAGCCCACGACTGCGCCGACAACTGCGATGAATGCCGCAGCGATCTCACCTGCCGCGCCGGACGACGCCACGATGCCCGCGGCGAGGACCACCATCAGAACGAGGGCGAACAGGCCGGCGGTGGCCAGCATGCCCACCACGAACGCCGTCCCGAGCAGCCGACCCAGCCTCGGGAACGTCCGCGCATAGCACGACGACAGGGCGCAGTCGCGGCCCATGTACCTTTCGGCCACGCACACCGCGAGCGCGCCTTGCTGAGCCACGGCAGCAATGCCATAGAGCACCGCGCTGACGATCGCGAAGGCGCCGAGCCCCAACATGGCGACCATGTCGGGCATCTGGTCCTCGGCCCCTCCCGATGTCCGGCTCGAGCCCATCAGCGCGTCAGCGCCGACCAGGTGCCCTGCCACCATGAGGAGGCACTGGGTCGGGGCAAGCGCCACGGCTACGACGGACAAGAACAACCGGAAGTTGGCGCGGTACAGGCTGAACGCAATGTCGAATGCGTCGCCCAATGCGAGCGGAGCGAGCGCCACTGCCGCCGAAGCCGACGGCACGGCTTCGGTCGGAGCCGGATCCGGGGATGACGTAACAAAGCCCCTACGGCTGGGTACGAGAGGCATCCTGGACGCTTATGCTCACATCAACTACGCGGTGCATCTCCGCAACGTGCACGCCCGACGGGAGGTCCAATGCAACCTGGCGCACAGCGTCCGCACGGAGACCCTCGATGTCTATCGACTTGGTGCTGATGCCCCGAAGTCGGCTCAGGTCGGCGCCGGCTCCGGTGACCGTCACGGTTGCCGGGTCGCAAGACACCGCCACAATCACGAACGGCGGCGCGGGCTTGCCCCGGATGGATGGGCTGACTACCAGGGTCTTGGCCTCGGACAACGGCTGGAGGCCTATCTCAACGTAGGCGTTTGGCGGGTCGACCCTGACACCTTCGACGGCAAGCCCACCGGCGTCGACTGGGTCCACGATGACCTGGCCGCTGTACCCGGACAGACGCACATCAGGTCGTACGACCAGCGCCGACACGCGCTCGACTGCGTCGCGCGGTCCCTCCACGTCGGCCCAGCCTGGCTCGACGCGTGTCGCAGCATAGCGCTGTCCGGAAGGGGCGTCCTGACTGAAGTCCGGCGCGATCCGAACCCGCTTCCTGGCGGTCGTGCGGACGGTGGCCGCCACAGCTCGCGTTTGAGGCGGGAACGTGACACCCGGCGCCTCTCGGGGCGCCACGAACCGGGCCACCCTCAGAAGGCGCGCGCCCGGTCTTGCGGATCCCAGTTCGACCACGGCCTTGACCGAGCCGTCGGCGATCGCGTCAAGATGCTGCCTCGGACCCGCCACCTCCACGGGCACGCTTGTCGAGCCCAGCTCAACGGTAAGGCCTGGCGGCGGCTGGCCGACGGCAACCACCTCGGCCAGAACCTGCCGCGTGGGAGAACCGGCGCGTTCCGTTGCGGCATATGACCAGATCATGATCGCAGTTACGAGAGCAAGCAGTTTGAGCGCCAGGTTCTCACGCAGTCCTCTGAGCATCTCCGGTCTCCTTGGCGACCTACCGAGCGCCGCTCTCATGGGGGCGACGCCGCGTCCTGCGCCGCGCTCGGGACGTGCCCTGGATGATGGCGCCGCTCACCTTCACTGCTGCCTGGCCCAGAGGCGTGCCGGCCAGACCAGGCGTCGCCCCTACGTCGAGCAGACTCTGCAGCCTGCTCTGGAGGCTCTCAGAGGTGAAGCCGCGCACCAGCCGGCCTTCGACGGCGATGGAGACCGTTCCCGTTTCCTCCGAGACGACGACGACGATCGCGTCGCTCTCCTCCGACATGCCGAGGGCTGCCTTGTGGCGCGTGTGCACAGCGGCCTCGATGCGCGGCGCGTCCGTCAGCGGTAGCGTGCATCCCGCCGCCAGTATCAGGTTGCCGCGGATCACCACTGCGCCGTCATGGAGCGGATTCCCTGGGTAGAAGAGCGTCTGGAGCAAGGGTGACGAGGCGCACGCGTTCACTTCGGTTCCGTTGCTCACTACATCGTCCAGCTTCGTCTCGCGCTCGATCACGACCAGAGCGCCGATGCGCTTCACGGACATCGCTGCAGCGGCCGCAACAACGGCGCCGATCATGTCACCCACTGACTCCTTGGCGACGAGGCCGAAGCTGCGCGCCCAGAAGCCCGGGCGACCGAACTCCTCAAGGGCATGCCGAAGCTCCGGAAGGAACAGGATGACGAGCGCCACGGGTCCAAAGGCGAACATGCTGCGAAGAAGCCAGTTCAGGGCGTACAGGTTCAGGCGATCTGTCAGGAAGACGGCTCCGAAGAAGATCAGGAGACCCCAGATGATCTGCCAGGCCCGCGTTCCCTTCGCCCAGACGAGGAGACGGTAGATGAGCCACGCGATCGCGAGCACGTCCACCACGACCAGGTAGTTGAAATCAGAGAGTCCGATGAGGAGGTCATTCCACGACACGCTGAAACTCCCGTCCCGCAGGTGGCCGAGAGCCGCCTTCGACGGCGAACCGAACCAGCGGGAGCCTGAAAGAGAGTATAACATCCAGCGAATGCGTTATCAACGCACACGGAGGCAAGTTGCCATGCGTCGTTCTGTCGTTGCCGCGATGGGCACGGTACTGCTGTGGGCCGGCGTGCTCGGCGGGGCGCGGGCCGATCTCGCGCAGTATCTGGCCAAGCCCGAGCCCGAGTACAAGTGGGAGAAGAGAGGTGAGAAGGCGCTGTCCGGTGGCAGAGTCTATGACCTGCACTTGACGTCTCAGGTGTGGCAGGAACTCAAGTGGGAGCACCGGCTCCAGTTGTTTGTGCCGGATCAGATGACCGCGCCGTCTCTGTGCACCCTCCTGAATACCGGCGGAAGCGGCGGGCCCGAGGATGCCCTGCTCGGCCTGATGGCGGCGCGAGCATCGGGCTCGCCCTTCGCGATCGTCTACAACATCCCCAACCAGCCGCTCTTCGGGGGGAAGAACGAAGACGCGCTGATCGTCCATACCTGGCTCAAGTACATGGAGACCGGCGACGAGTCCTGGCCGCTCCATTTCCCGATGGCCAAAGCAGTGATCAAGGCCATGGACGCGATTCAGGCGTTCGGCAAATCGGCCGGCATGAAGCCGATAACGGGCTTCGTCGTCACCGGCGCATCGAAGCGCGGGTGGACAACGTGGCTTGTCGGAGCGAGCAAGGACCGCCGGGTGAAGGCGATCGCGCCGATGGTCATAGACATCCTCAACGTGCGCGCGCAGGTGGAGCATCAGCTCAAGTCCTACGGCAAGCCGAGCGAGCAGATAGACGACTACACAGGCGCGGGCCTGGTGCCTCTGCTGCAGTCCGAGAAGGCGACACGGCTCCTGGAGCTCGAGGACCCGTATAGCTACAGGCAGCTCATCACCATGCCGAAGCTGATCATACTGGGGACGAACGACCGGTACTGGACCCAGGATGCCCTGAACCTCTACTGGGACGGCCTGGTTGGCCCGAAGTGGGTCGCCTACATACCCAACAGCGGCCACGGGCTCGAGGATCGTGGACGGGTCCTGAACGTTCTCGCCGCTTTCATCCGCGCCAATGGCGACAACAAGCCGCTCCCAGCACTGAAGTGGTCCTATGAGACGACCTCCGGGGGGGCCAAGCTGACTGTAACCAGCGATGTGCCCGCGAAGGCGGCGAGGCTGTTCCACGTGACGGCGCCCACGCTGGATTTTCGTGACCAGAAGTGGTCGTTCGATCCCATGGAGGGGAGCGGCACGCGGTTCGCAGGGACGTACGCGACGCCCGGATCCGGCTATGCCGCCGTCTACGGCGAGCTTGTGTTCGAGCGCGACGGCAAGCCCTTCACTCTTACAACGCAGCTCCGCATACTGGGAAAGCCCTGACTCTTCGCCCAACGCTCGCAGTGCAGCACGCCGCGCGCCAGGTTGCTTCCCGCGCGCGGCGTGGTCTATACTGGTCCGGTCGTGCGTGTCGTCCGGCACGCAGTGATCGGCATTAGCCTAAGCACCCCATGCAGAACATCCTGGACATACTGGAAGAAGACGCCCGCACACCTCCAAGCCAGATCGCATCGCGTCTCGGGCTCGACGAGGACGCGGTTCGTCGGCAGATCGCCGAATGGGAAGTGCGCGGGGTCATCCGCAAGTACAAGGCGGTCGTTGACCGGGAATCGCTCGGCGATGAACCGGTGATGGCCTTCATAGACGTGGCCGTCACCCCGCAGCGTTCGGCCGGCTTCGATGAGGTCGCCGCTCGGATCGCGCGGTTCGCGGAGGTGCGCTCCGTGGTGCTGGTGTCGGGTGGGCACGACCTGCGCGTGGTTGTGGTCGGCGCCGACATCCGCGAGGTGGCGAACTTCGTGGCACAGAAGCTGGCGACCCTCGATCGCGTCAATGCCACAAACACGCATTTCGTTCTGAAGCGGTACAAGGAAGACGGCGAGTTGCTGATCGAAGGCGATGCGGACCTTCGGCTGCCGGTTACGCCGTGAAGTCGCTGAACCGGGCAGTCGCCGCCATCCCGCCCTCGGGAATACGGAGGTTCTTCGACCTCGCTGCGGCCATGCCCGACGCCATCTCACTCGGCGTCGGTGAGCCGGACTTCGTGACGCCCTGGTCGGTCCGTGAGGCTGCCATCTACGCAATGGAGCGCGGGCACACAACCTACACCGCCAACGCCGGCATCCTGGAGTTGCGCCGGATGATCGCCGAAATGGTCCAGCGACGGGACGGGGTCGGCTACGATCCCGCGACCGAGGTGCTGGTGACTGTCGGCGTATCCGAGGCGCTGGACCTCGCGCTCCGCACCATATTGGAGCCAGGCGATGAGGTGATCCTCTTCGAGCCGTGCTACGTCTCCTACGGGCCGTGCGTATCCATCTGCGGCGGGGAACCGGTGGCCGTACCCACGAGTGCGAGCACCGGCTTCGTCATTGACCCGGAGGCGGTTGAGGCGCGGGTTACGGCACGAACGAAGGCCATCCTCGTATGCTCTCCGAACAACCCTACCGGTGCGGTTCAGCCGGCGCCCGTGCTGGAGGCACTGGTGGCCCTGGCGTGTCGCCATGACCTCTATCTGCTGTCCGACGAGATATACTCGCGGCTCGTGTACTCGTCCGCAGGCTCCCTTACCGACGATCCCGTGCGGCATTGCTGCGTTGCCGGTCTCCCGGGGGCACGCGAGCGGACGGTGCTGCTGAACGGCCTGTCCAAATCGCATGCGATGACCGGCTGGCGAATAGGCTACGTGTGTGCCCCGGAGCCCCTATGCAGCGCCATGCTCAAGATCCACCAGTACACGACCTTGTGCGCCCCGCACGTCTCCCAGATGGCGGCCATGGAAGCCATCGCCGCCGGTGACCGCGATTCAGATCGGATGGTGCGGGAGTACGACCGCAGGCGGGCGTTCCTGGTTCGTGAGTTGAACGCGATGGGTCTCAACTGCCCGTCCCCGCAAGGAGCGTTCTATGCCTTCCCGTCGGTCGCGTCAACCGGCTTGACCTCGGAGCCCTTCGCCGAAGCGCTCCTTCGGGAAGAGAAGGTGGCGGTGGTTCCGGGCAAGGTTTTCGGCCCGTCCGGCGAAGGGCACGTGCGATGCTCGTTCGCCGCATCATACGAGATGCTGGAACAGGCGGTAGACAGGATGCGTCAGTTCGCTGAGCGCCACCGATCGGCGCGGCAAGGGGGTAGGAGCGAGTGCGAGCAATAAAGACCTGGGCGGCTCTCGCCGTGCTGCTGTGTGTGTCCGCTGCGTCATCGGCGGACCGCGTGGTCCTCGCACCTTCGGGGCGCATCACCCTGCCGGGCGACGTTTCCGGCCTCTATGTCTGGCGAGCCGCTGAGAAGGGGGGACACGGCCGCCTGAACGTCGGCTGGCCGCAGGACGATCTCGGGCTCGAGCTCGAGGCTGAGACATGGACACTCGAGACCGGGCGCGTCGAGACCCTGGACGCCCAGTACTCCGTCATCAGCGAGGCGTTCACCAACAACCTTGCTCCGGCCGTGTCCGTTGGGGTGCGCGACATACCCAACCGTGGTCCCTTCGGACGCGCCTACTTCCTGTCCCTCTCCAAGAGCGTGAGGCTCACAGAAAAAGGCGAGGCCATCCTGGGGACGCTGCGGATCCATGCCGGCTATGGCACGCACTCCGTTGGCGGCGGCTTCGTCGGGGCATCCGTCCATACCCCCTTCCGGCTCAGCCTCGCCGCCGAGCTCTACCGCCGCCGCTTCAACGCATCCGCGGAGCTGCGAGTCATGGGGCCGCTTTCGGCCTATGCCTGTTCGCTGAATGGCGCTGTGTACGCCGGGCTTGGCCTGAGGATCAGTAGGTGATGGGGGTACGAGCGAACGTGAGGGAGACAGGGGCCGCACGGGCGGTCGGCGCGGGCATCCAGGACGATGGCTTGGACGATCGCAGGCGCGTCGTGCTCCTCAAGAGCCTGGCAACGAACAACCGCTTCTATGCGCTCATCGCGCCGTCCTCAGGCCTGAGGAATGCGGATACTGTCCAGGAGTTTCCGCCGGATATGTTGCTCGGCGTGGCATACCCTTGCCTCGAGGACGGCCTCAACGACTTCGCGGTCATACGCACGACGTTCGAGACCATGGACTACTTCGCTGACGACGAGGCCATGCGCCGTGAACTGATGGAGATCGTTCAGGAGGCGCGCGAGAAACTCATTCGTCGGCTCGAGGAACTCCGCGATCGCATCGGCAACCGGACTGCCCACTTCCTGGGAACCGATCTGGGCGAGTTCCGCTCCTACGCGATGGACATGCTGCGGAGGGGGTACCCGCGGCGTAACCTCGACAGCATGATGAAGCTCAACGTCTTCGCCTCCGTGGCGGAGCACGAGCCCGCGTCCAACGGCCCCGATCCGCTCTTCTATTTCGAGTTCCGCGACAAGGGAGTTGCCGATCGGGAGCCGGCGATGAGCTCACGGCAGTTCATCACCGCCATGTTCGAGGACGTCCTTGAGGCCGTGTCGGATGCCCGGTCCTATGCATCGAAGCACGTCTTCGATCGCGACGTGTTCCAGAAGTTCATCGCGATTATGTTCGTCAACTACGCCACGACCGATCCCATCTTCTACGGAACACACAAGGCGGACTACGGCGTGTCCGGCGACAGGGAGATGGATGACACCCCCCTCTACAAGGCTATCGCCGGGCAGCTCCGTGAGATCGAAGCCCGCCTCCGCTCCGGGCTCGTGGCTGTGCCTCGCGAAGACGACCGCACGGCCACGCCGACCCGGGAGATGGCAGTCACGCTGCCGGATGCCGTTGCCAACGAGGAAGCTGTCCTCGGCCCCCTGGCCTCTATCTGTGCTGCCGCCCGCCGGCTGTCGCGTCTTGATGACCCCGATGCCGTGGAACTGGCCAGGCTCGTGTTGGCGGATGCCGCCATCCTCGTGGAGCAGCTAAAGGAGCGGGGGATCATCAGCGACGCGGCTTACGATCCCGCGTCCAACCACAGTCGGGCCGGCCGCTAACGCCCCGGGCCGTGGCACCGATACCCGGGAGACGCCGATGAGCGGGGACGGCCTGTCGGGTCTCGACGCCGCAATCAGCCGAGGCGCCGAATGGCTGATCGCCCGCCAATGTGACGACGGGCACTGGGTGGGCGAGCTCGAAGGCGACACGATCCTGGAGACTGAGTATGTCCTCCTGCTGGCGTTCCTCGGGCGGGAGGACCGCGCTCTGATGCGCGACCTATGCCGCTACGCGGTCGGCCAATGGCAGCTTGCCGACGGCGGAATCCCGATCTACGCCGGCGGCCCTTCGGAGGTCAGCGCCTCCACCAAGGTCTACTTCGCCTGCAAGCTGGCCGGGTACTCGGCCACGGACCCATGCATGCGCCGTCTGCGCGAGCGCATCCTGGCTCTCGGCGGTGTGACTGAGTGCAACACCTTCACAAAGCTGTATCTGGCGCTCTTCGGCCAGTACGATTGGGACGGGGTCCCCACCATTCCTCCCGAGATCATGCTGCTGCCGCGTTGGTTCTACCTCAACATCTACGCGATGTCGTCGTGGTCGCGGGCGCTGCTGATCCCGCTTGCGGTCCTGAACGCAGCGAAGCCGGCTCGATCCGTTCCTCCTGGATGCGAGATAGACGAGCTGTTTGTGGGTGGCAGGCATGGAAAGCACCTGCGTCTGAGACCCACCCCGCGGGTCGTCAGTTGGCGGAACGCCTTCCTTGCGCTGGATCGGGTGCTGAAGGTGATGGATGCGGCAGGTATCCGCCCCCTGCGGAGGCGGGCGCTTCGGTGCGCCGAGGAGTGGCTGCTCGAACATCAGCAGGGCTCCGACGGTCTGGGGGCGATCTTCCCCGCCATGACCCACGCGGTGATGGCGCTGGTATGCCTGGGATACGATGCCGATCATCCGGCGGTCCAGCATGAACTGCGCCACCTTGCGAGCTTCATGCTGCGCGATGAGCGCGGCGTCCGCCTTCAGCCGTGCCTATCTCCCGGGTGGGATACGGCGATCGCGCTGAGTGCTCTGCTGGATGCGGGAACGGCGCCTACCCATTCCGCGGTACGGAGGGCTGTGGACTGGCTCCTGGCGCACGAGGTGCGTAGGCTGGGGGATTGGTCTCGGACGGTACGGGGAGTTGCGCCGAGCGGCTGGGCCTTTGAGTATTGCAACGAGCACTATCCGGACGTTGACGACACGATCATGACCCTCATGGGCCTGAACAAGGCGGAGCCAGGGCGGGCTCCGGGAGACGCCGTATCGCAGGCGATCTCTCGCGGCCAGGCCTGGGTCCTCGCCATGCAGTCGCGGAATGGCGGATGGGCGTCGTTCGATCGCGACAACACGCGCATGGCGCTCCAGTACGTGCCATACGCAGATCACAACGCAATGCTCGATCCTCCCACTGCGGATATCACCGCTCGCTCGCTAGAGTGCTTAACGGCGCTCGGGCTCGGAGCGGACCACCCGGCCATTCGGCGCGGTGTCCGCTTCGTCCGGCGAGAGCAGGAGCGAGACGGCTCGTGGTTCGGGAGATGGGGCGTGAACTACGTGTACGGCACATGGCAAGCCGTGCGCGGACTCACGGCTGCGGGCGTGCCCGCCGCCGATCCATGCATACGCAGAGCCGCTGGGTGGCTCGCGGCGGTCCAGAACGACGACGGGGGCTGGGGCGAGACGCCGGCTTCCTATGCGGATCCCACGCGGCGTGGCGTCGGTCCGAGCACGGCGTCGCAGACGGCCTGGGGTGTAATGGGCCTCGTACACGCCGGCGAGGCGGGTTCCGAAGCCTGCCGACGAGGGGTCCAGTACCTGTTGCGAACGCAGACCCCCGACGGCACGTGGGAGGAGCCGTGGTTCACGGGTACGGGGTTCCCCTGCGTGTTCTACCTTCGCTACCACCTGTACCGTCACTACTTCCCCCTCTGGGCCCTGGGTCAGTTCCGTGAGCGGCGCGACGACTGACCGGATGTCGCGCGGCGCATGGACATGCGTGGCCTTGGCTACGCCTGAACGGATCGGCAAGTGCGGTTTCCCTTAGGCTTCACGCTCGCGCAGTACAGGCACCGCAACGCGATGCTGCGGCAGGGCCGGACCCGGTTCCCGACCGTGCTGATGCTTGAGCCCCTCTACACGTGCAACCTCGCGTGTCTGGGGTGCGCCGCAGAACGGCACACAGGGAAGCTGCGGGATCGGCTCCCAGTCGAGGTGTGTCTGAAGGTCTCGGACGAGTGCGGGGCGCCCATCGTGAACCTGTGCGGCGGCGAGCCGACCCTCTACCCCGAGCTGCCGGCCTTGGTCGAAGGGCTCATCGCGCGCAACCGCTACGTGCTGTGCTGCACCAACGCCATCAGACTCGCGGACAAGGTGTTCGGCGTCATCCGGCCGAGCGGGCGGTTCTTTCTGATGGTCCATCTGGACGGGCTGCGCGAGACCCACGACATGGTGTGCCGCCGCCCGGGGGTTTTCGATGCGGCCGTGGCCGGCATCGCTGAGGCCAAGCGACGCGGATACGTGGTGATGCTGAACACCACGGTCTACGCGGAGACGCGCATTGAGGAGATCGAGGAGCTCTGTCGTCTGACCGGGTCGCTGAAGGCGGACGGCATCCTCGTATCGCCAGGCTATGAGTATGAGAGCGCCGCCGAGCATGTGTTCCTGTCGGCTGACCAGATCAGCCAGCGGTTCCGGCGGATCCGCGAGTTCTCGCCGAAGTACAAGGTGAATGTGACGCCCACATTCCTCGACTTCGCTGCCGGGCTTGTAGACCTGCCGTGCGCCCCCTGGTCAACCGTGAACTACGGCCCAGGCGGCTGGCGGGCGCCCTGCTACCTGATTGGCGAGAGACGGTACGACGACTGGGAGACCTTCTGGCACGAGACCGAGTGGGCCTACTGGGAGAGCCGGACAGACAGACGGTGCGCCAACTGCCGGATGCACAGCGGCTTCGAGCACAGTGCCGTGGAGGCCGCAATGCGCACGACATCGGGCCGACTGCGCCTGGCCCGGTGGACCTTGTCGAAGTAGGTCGTGGGCACGCTGAGCCGGGCCTTCGTCACAGGCGCGACGGGATTCGTGGGCTACCATCTCGTCAGCGCCCTGCTGCGTCGCGGCGTGGCGGTTCGCGCGCTGGTGCGTCCGCGAAGCCCGGCGTCCGATCTGGTCTCGTTGTACGACGCTCGGCGAGAAGCGCCGTGCGCGACGATCGCCGAGGCTGCCGCCCGAAGCGAGTGCGTGGTCGGTGACCTGGCCGACACGCAGGTTCTGAGCGACGGCATCAGCGGGTGTGACACGGTCTACCATGTCGCGGCGGATTACAGGCTCTGGGCTCGTGATCCGTCGGCAATGTACAGGACCAACGTGGAAGGTACGATGAACGTACTGCGTGCCGCCGAGGAGGCAGGAGCTGCGCGTATCGTGTACACGAGCACCGTGGGCACGCTTGGCATTCCGGCGGATGGATCTGCGGGCACCGAGGACACGCCTGTGCGCCTTGAGGACATGGTCGGCCACTACAAGCGAAGCAAGTTCGTTGCCGAAGCCTCGGCTCGAGCCTACGCCGGCGAGCGCGGCCTGAATCTCGTCGTGGTATACCCGAGCACGCCGGTGGGGGAGCGCGACAAGAGACCCACGCCCACGGGGCGCATCGTCGTGGACTTCCTGAAAGGCCGTCTGCCGGCGTATGTGGATACGGGCTTGAACCTCGTGGACGTCCGCGATGTGGCGGAGGGCCACATTCTGGCGGCGGAGCGCGGGGCGCCTGGCCGAGGCTACATCCTGGGCAACACGAACCTGACGCTGAGGGACGTCCTGGCGGAGCTCGCGGCGGTGACCGGCGAGCCCGCCCCGACCGTGCGGATTCCCTACTGGTGCGCGTTTGCCGTTGCGGTCGCGGACACGTTCTGGAGCGGCTGCGTGCGCGGGCGTGAGCCGCGCGCCTCGCTCGACGCCGTGCGGATGGCGCGGAAGTGCATGTTCTTTGACAGCTCCCGAGCCGTGCGCGAGCTCCAGATGCCCCAGTCGCCGATCCGCCCCGCGCTCCGGCGGTCGGCGGAGTGGTTTGTCGCTCACGGCTACTGCGCACCACGCACGGCGCTGGCGGGAGGACAGGCTTGAGCATGCAGTGCGCACATCCGCTCCGGACGGTGGAGATAGCCGACGAGGTGGGTTTCTGCTTCGGAGTGCGACGCGCGGTGCACCTGACAGAACAGGCCCTCGAGGTCGGGGACCCGGTCTACATACTGGGCGACGTCGTGCACAACCGCACGGTGACCGACACCCTCGAAGCGCGAGGTCTCCGCAAGGTCCGGGCGATCGCGGATCGGCCCGTGGGCACCATGGTTGTGCGAGCCCACGGGCTTCCTCGCGACGAGATGGCGGACGCGCGGGATCGCGGCTTTCGCATCGTGGACGCCACGTGTCCGATCGTGCACCGCGCCCAGGAGGCTGCCAGGACCCTAGAGGAGCGTGGATGTCAGGTCGTGATTGTGGGCGATGCCGAGCACGCCGAGATCAAGGGCATCCTTGGCGCGCTCAGCAAGCCGGCCATCGTGGTGGACAGCGTCGAGGGACTGCGACAGGCGAAGGACAATCACTCGCTGCGGCGTAAGGTCGGCGTCATCTTTCAGACCACCCACGCCCTGGAGCTCTGCCGGGACCTGATCGGCGAGCTGGTCTTCATGTGCAAGGAAGTGCAGATCGTCAATACCATCTGCAAGCCGGTACAGAATCGCCAGGACGACGCACTGGATCTTGCATCTCGAGTGGATCTCATGGTCATCGTCGGCAGCATCACCAGCGCCAACACGATCGAACTTGCGGCGCTCTGCCGATCTCACAACCCATGGACGCTCCAGATCGAGACGGCCGATGATCTCATGGCAGAGGCCTATGTCTGGGCCCGGCGAGTGGGCATCGCCTCCGGTCTTTCAACACCCGTCGCAGTCGTTGAGCGGGTTCGCGACGTCATCTGCGGGTGCCCTGAGCCGCCGGATGCTGCGTTGCGTCCCCCTGCATCGTTCTACGCGGACACGCGCCATGCCGGCTGACAGGGTCCACACGGCGATCCTGGTGGCCGTCGGAGAGGAGTTCCGCGCGGTGCTTCGGCGGATGAGGGCTAGATGCAGGCCTCCGGCGCCCAGCGGCCCATGGACGGGGACTCTCGCCGGCAAGCCCGTAGCAGTGGTGCGCTCGGGCATGGGCGGTCCGCATGCCGAATCCGCTGCACGCATCTTGCTCTCGAGCTGTGAGCCCACCAACATGCTGATCATGGGATTCTGCGGGGGCATCAGCGAGTGGGCGGGTCCGGCCGACCTCGTGATCGCGGAGTATGTGATGGACTGGCCGGGTTTCCCCGGCACATCCGACCGCGATCAACCCGACCGTATTCTGCACCCAGACCCTGTGCTGGCCGAGGTCGCCGCCGGGCTTGAGCTTGCCGATGTGCGTATCACCAGCGGGGGGATTCTCTCGGTTGGACGGCTTGTCAGCACGACCACAGTGAAGGGCTACCACGGTCCACGGGCCGCGCGGTGCCGCGCCCTCGACATGGAGTCCGCGGCTGCAGCCAAGGTCGCCGAGCAAGCTCACGTGCCGTGGATGGTTGTGCGGGGTGTGACCGATACCCTCGAAGAGGATCTGCCTATGCCCTTTGAGGAGTATATGCGCGACGACGGGGACCTGGACCGTCGCCGGATCGCTGCCGCGGCCTGGACTCGGCCCGCGCTTGCGGCGGCCCTCATACGGTTGGGCCGCCAGTCCATGCGTGCTGCGCGGAATCTGGCGGCCTTCGCCGAGCGGTTCGTCGGGGCTACGTGATAGCGGCTTCCCCTTCATCGCCGGTGCGGATTCGGATGGCCTCCACGACCGGCGCCAGGAAGATCTTGCCGTCGCCGATCTCGCCCGTTCGGGCGGCCGCGGCGACCGCGAGGGCCACCTTGTGCGCCTCCTCGTCGGTGACGACCACCTCGATCTTCACCTTCTGTATCAGGTTCACGGTGTACTCCGCGCCTCGGTAGTGCTGGGTAAAGCCCTTTTGCTTGCCGGCGCCCCGGACTTCGCTGACCGTCATACCCTTAATGCCGATGTCGCTCAACGCGGTCTTTACGTCGTCGAGCTTCTGCGGCCTGATGAGCGCTTCTACCTTGATCATGTGCCAAGAGCCCTCCAACTGGTCTAGGCGTCCGCCGGTACCGCATCTGCGGTACTGGCGACGACGATATCCTCGGATCCGGTGGCCGGACCGGCATAAGCAGATTCGCCGTGTTCCGATAGGTCCAGACCCGCGTCTTCTTCCTCGTGACCGACGCGAAGCCCGATCGTGAAGCGCAGGACCATGGCGATAAGCAGCGTCGAAACACCTGCCACGCCAAGGGCAACGCCGATTCCCGCAGCTTGTTTCAGCAGAAGCATCGCGCCGCCACCCATCAGCAGCCCGTTGGCGCCGGATGGGTTCACCGAAGTGGCGGCGAACAGCCCCGTCGCCAGAGCTCCCCATATGCCGCCGACGCAGTGGACACCGAACACGTCGAGGGCATCATCATACCTGAACCGGTCCTTCATGCGGATCGCATAGAACGACAGCGGGGCCACGAGCGCGCCGATCGCCAGCGCCGGCAGCGGCCCGACGAAGCCTGACGCGGGTGTGACGGCCACAAGGCCGGCCACCGCGCCGGTCAGCAGACCAAGGGCCGTCGGCCGACGGAATACCAGCCACTCCAGCAACGCCCATGCGAGGGCTGCCGCAGCCGCAGCTAGGTGAGTCGCCACAAGTGCGGAAACCGCTACGGCATTGGCTCCGAGCGCCGAGCCCGCGTTGAAGCCGAACCACCCGAACCACAGCAGACCCGTGCCGATCACGCTCAGCGGGAGGCTGTGGGGCCGCATGCCCTCAGCCGGCTCCGCTCGCCGTCTGCCGATCAGCAAGGCAAGGACGAGCGCGGACGCCCCCGAACTGATGTGCACCACCGTTCCGCCCGCGAAGTCGAGCGCTCCGAGCTGACGGAGCATCCCGCCTGCGCCCCAGACCATGTGGGCCAGCGGCGCGTAGGCCACGAGGCTCCAGATGCCGATGAAGAGCACATAGGCGCCGAAGCGCATACGATCGGCGATGGCGCCACTGATCAGCGCAGGCGTGATGATGGCGAACATCAACTGGTAGATCATGAACGCCTGGTGCGGAACGGTGCCGGCATATTCCGGATTCGGAACCAGGCCGACCCCGTGCAGACCGGCCCACTGGAGCCCGCCGACAATGGGACCACCCGGGGCGAAGGCGAGGCTGTATCCGCACAGCGCCCACAGGACGGTGATGAGCGCCATGGCGATTAGCGACTGCATGAACATGTTCAGGACGTTCTTGGCGCGGACCATTCCTCCGTAGAAGAGCGCCAGCCCCGGTGTCATGAGAAGCACGAGCGCCGCGGATGCGAGCACCCACGCTGTGTCGCCCGTGTCCAGGGCGGGTACAGACGCGCCGTCCGCGCGAGCGGAGAGCGGGATTGCGAGGATTGCCCCTGCGAACAGACCGCGAGGCAGCCGGTAACCGAGGCTTGCCATGAGACGTTGCGCCACGCGTGTACCTCCTGAGAGGTTGCCCCCTTGGGCCGACGAAGAGCCCGGCGTCGTCGCGGCAGGCCCAGATGCGGTGTCAGCGCTGAAGCGCGCCGGGGCCGGCGACTTCTGCGTCGCCGACAGGCGCCATCGCGCTTACGGAGTGGACCGTCGGAAGGGGAGCCTCTGCCGATCCGCAGTGGCGCCGGCACGAGGTCTTCACCGACGGCACAGACCCGGATGAGCCGAACGCTCCGACCTGGTTTGCGGACGCTCGCTAGCGGCGCGGGGTCTCGATGTCCGCCGTGAGCACTACCGCCTCGGCGATCGCGCGCAGCGATCTGCCTGAGGAGATGGCCTGCGCCTGGAGACGCCGTTGCGCCTCACGATCCGACACCGCGTGGCGCCGAACGAGCACGGCCTTGGCCTGCTGCACTGCCTCCACCGTCGCGATCTCGTGGGACAGGGCGTCTCGCTCGCCTTCGAGCGCCAGGAGCTCACGGAAGCGAGCGGTGGCGATCTCGATGGCCGGCTGGAGATCATAGCGAGCAAAGGGCTTGACCAGGAAAGCCAGCACCCCGGCGCGCGTTGCCTCCTCTATCACAGGGGCTTCGCTGTATGCAGTCAGGAGAACGACAGGACAGATGCGTTCGCGGCTGATCGCTGCGGCGGCTTCGAGGCCGCTGCCGGCGGGCATCATCACATCGAGGATCGCGACAGAGGGCCTGAGCACGCGGGCCAGCCGACAGGCATCAGGTCCACTGGCAGCTTCGCCAACCACCGAATGCCCCAGATCCTCAAGAACAGCCCGGAGGTCCATCCGTATCACAGCGTCATCGTCAGCGATGAGGACGCTGAGCTTGTGCATTGCTTA
>Ga0172368_10004374_pt1 | contig 16380 bp, 20 predicted proteins | sample Lak11m_FD_114540 | JGI IMG/M metagenome (GOLD analysis project Ga0172368, IMG submission 114540) | Freshwater microbial communities from Kabuno Bay, South-Kivu, Congo - kab_022012_11m | ecosystem: Environmental > Aquatic > Freshwater > Lake | place: Democratic Republic of the Congo: South-Kivu...
AGGATAATTCATGCCTATAATAACACCAGAATACATACTAAATTAAAAATGCCGCCTGTAATGTACAGCCGGCAATATCAATTGACCCATGGACAATGTGTCTAAGAAAATGGGTACCTTCCAGTCAGCGAGTAGGTTTTTTTCCTTTTCCCGGAGCCGATCAATTTGGCTTCGATAGTGAAGGTAGAGAGTAGCGATGTTTTGCCGGCGAGTTTGGATTTCGGCCGGGCTTAATTTGGGATGAGCCATAGGCTGGGGATAATTTTTAGGATGGTATAATAATAACACGAAAGCCATAAAAAATCAAGAGATATCGATTTGCTCATGATATTTTGAGGATTTTCAGGCTTTGTGATATAATAGAGCATATGAATATCAAGGGAAAAAATATCAAAACCGCTTATTTTGTCGGTATTAAAGGGGTGGGCATGACAATGCTGGCCCAGTTTTTGGTGGAAAGCGGCGTTCGGGTTTCGGGTTCGGACAATCCGGAGGATTTTATGACCACTAAAGTCCTGCAAAAAGAGGGAATCAAGATTCTGGCTCCTTTTGCTCTCTCAAACATCCCGGCCAAAGCCGATCTAATTGTCTATTCCAGTGCTTTTAACGCCACTAACAACGTCGAATTAAAATATTTGTTGGATAGAAAAAACCAAAAGCCGAACCAATTGGTCTTAGTTTACGCTGAAGCTTTGGGGGCGATTTTTAGTCAATATCAGGGAGTGGCGGTTTGCGGCAGTCATGGTAAAACCACCGTCTCGGCTTGGTTGGGTTATGTCCTCTATAAAGGTGGCTTGTCGCCAAATGTTTTGGTGGGAGCACCGGTACCGCAATTCAAAGGCAGCACCCTCAAAGGACGAAGCCGCTTGTTTGTCGCCGAGACTGATGAGTATCAGAATAAATTGCAATATTTTTTTCCGCAAGGAATACTGCTCAACAACATCGACTATGATCATCCGGATTTTTTCAAAACTAAAAAATCATATGAAACGGTCTTTGCTGATTTTGTCGCCAAGGTTCCGGCTAAGGGTTTTTTAGTCGTTAATGCCGATGATGCGACCGCTCTTAAAATTTCTAAAGAATGTTCCGGCCAAATAATTTCCTACGCTTTGAATAATGCCACGGCTGATTATCGCGCGACTGATTTGTCGCTCAAGAACGGTCGGCAATATTTTTCGGTGTTAGAGAAAGGAAAAAACTTGGGACGTTGGTCAATTCTTTTATCCGGTACTCATAATATTTCTAATTCTTTGGCGGTTCTGGCCGCGGCGAGGAAATTGGGAATGAATTTTTTTGATATCAAGAAAGCCCTCTTGTCTTTCACGGGCACCGAGAGAAGATTGCAATTATTGGGCAAGTATCAGGGCGCTCTGGTGCTAGATGATTATGCTCATCATCCGACAGAGATTCGGACGACACTCGCCGGAGTCAAAAAAATATACGCTGACAAGAGAATTATTACCGTTTTTCACCCGCATACCTTTACTCGCACCAAGGCTCTCTTGGCTGATTTTGCCACCAGTTTTGCCGATACCGATGAGTTGGTTCTACTCGATATTTATGGCTCGGCTCGAGAAAAGCAGGGTGGAGTTTCCAGTCTGGATTTAATGAAAAAGATCAAGAAACAAAGCCCCAAGCTGGCCATTAGCCATATCCCGGCTATTAGTTTAGTAGCTCAATATTTACGTACCAAGGCCACCAAACATGACTTGATACTGCTCATGGGGGCAGGTGATGTTTTCCGGGTGGCGAATGAACTGCTCAAAAAATAATTTTATATGTCTAAAGATATTAAACCGGAAGAAAACAAAAAGGTGATTATCCCCTGGAATCGTTTTTGGGTGGAATTATGGCATTTGCTCAAGCCTTTCAAAAAATTTTTTAAATCTGTCGGTCTGACTATTCTGCTGATAGCGCTTTTAGATTTGGTTAATCCCTATATCTTGAAGGTGGTGATTGATGGTCTGGCCGGCTTTAATCCTGACAAAATTTGGTGGGTGCTACAGTTGATCGCTTTGTATTTGGTAACCGGGGAAGCGCAGGCCACTATTAATTATCTCAACAGTCGCCAAATTCTGCGGCTGCTGGTGGAGTTGGAATATTTTTTAGGGATCAAGGCTCAAAAAAAATTGGTGCATTTAGGTTTGGGCTATCATGAAAAAGAAAATACCGGCAGCAAGATCGTAAAGATTGAAAGAGGTGTGGACAAAATTTCTCAGTTTGTGGGTAATGCTTTTTGGGATGTGGTGCCAACTTTAGTGCGCTTGGTTTTTACCCTCGGTGCTTTGTTTTATGTAAATTGGATTGTCGGTTTGTCTTTCTTGTTTTTTGCTCCGCTCTATATTTTCATCACCTACAAAGCCAACAAGCGGATGTATCCGATTCGCAAACAAATTTACAAAGACTATGAAATCGCCTCCGGCAAAATGGGTCAGGCGATTATCAACATCAATGCCGTACAGTCTTTTGTGCAGGAAGATCGTGAGTTAAAGGAATTTGATAGTATCAAAAAGAATGTTCGCGAAAACGAGGACAAGCAATGGGGCTGGATGATGAAAGTCAGTTTGGGGCGGAATCTAATCGTCAATCTGGGGCGGGCGACCGTTTTGGTTTTAGGAATCTATTTGGTTTCCAAAAACCTCATGACCGTCGGTACTTTGATTTTCATTTTTACTCTCAGTGAAAAATCATATTCCTCTTTGGATAATCTGTCTCGTTTCTATGACCGCATGGAAGAAGGGCGCGAGGGCGTGAACCGCCTGCTCGACTTGTTTAACACCGAGGCGGAAATCGTCAGCAAAAAGAATGCTTACAAACCTCAGAACATTAATGGTGAGATTGTTTTTGAAAATGTGGCCTTTGGCTATGAAGACAACAAGCGTCCGGCGGTCAAAGACTTGAATTTCAAGATTAATTCCGGTTGTGTGACGGCGCTCGTCGGTCCTTCCGGCGGCGGTAAAACTACTGTCGCCCGACTGGCATATCGCCACTATGACCCGCAAATTGGCCGCGTCTTGCTGGATAATCGGGACTTGAAAGACTATGATTTGCAAGGTTTCCGCAAGTTTTTGGCCATTGTGCCTCAAGAAGTGGAAATTTTTGATTTGAGTGTGCGCGACAACATCGCTTACGCCAAACCTAAGGCCAGTTTCCAAGAAGTCCAAGCGGCGGCTCGAATTGCCAATGCCGAGGAGTTCATCGTCAAATTAAGTGACGGCTACAAAACTTTGGTGGGCGAGAGAGGCATCAAGTTGTCCGGCGGTCAAAGACAGCGTATTGGTATTGCTCGGGCCATTTTGGCTAATCCGCGCGTGCTGATTTTTGATGAAGCTACCTCTAATTTGGACAGCCAAAGCGAAATTTTGATTCAAGACGCCATGGAGAAGATCAGCCGCAATCGCACGATGATTATTATTGCTCATCGCTTGAGCACTATCAAAAGAGCCGACAAGATTATTGTACTTGAAGGCGGCCGAGTGGTAGAAGATGGCAGTCACTTAGAATTATCTCAAATCAATGGCGGTCTCTATGCTAAATTGTTGAAGCTCCAGAACTTAGGAGCGATTAAATAATGATATGATTAACATCCAAAAGAAAATAAAACTAGATCAATATACCACTTTCAAGATTGGCGGTGCCGCGGATTTCTTCGTCGCCGTCAAAAACTTGGAGGAACTGCGAGAGGCTTTAGTTTGGTCCAAGAAAAATAAACAACCGGTACTCTTTCTTGGTGGCGGCTCCAATACCCTCATCAGTGATCGAGGTTGGCGGGGTCTAGTCATCAAGAATGAGATTAAGGGTCTGAACAAGGTCAAGGAGACCAAGAATTTTGTTTGGGTGGAGGCGAAGAGCGGGGAATGGTGGTCAGCTTTGATTAACTATGCCATTTCTATCTCCGCCTATGGTGCCGAAAATCTTTTTTTGATTCCGGGAACGGTGGGTGCGGCTCCGATGCAAAACATCGGTGCCTATGGCGTGGAGCTCAAAGATATCTTTGCTAGTCTGGAAGCTCTCGAACTCAAAACTGGCCGGCTGAAAAAATTTCAGATTCAAGATTGTGGTTTTGGTTATCGTCAGAGTGTCTTCAAGGGGAGGTTAAAAAACAAATACTTTATCTACGGCCTGACTTTGAAATTGAGTAGGACCGAAAAATTTAAACTGGACTATGGCGATATTCGAGAGAGTTTGAGCCAGAAGAAGATTACAAGCCCCAGTGCTCAGGACTTAGTTGCCACTATTATTGAAATCAGAAACAGCAAGTTACCGTCACCGGCTCTTCTACCTAATGCCGGATCATTCTTCAAGAATCCGGAGATTAGTCGGGCGGCTTTCAAAAAATTGCAGAGTAAATTCCCGGATATCAAGTTTTTCCAGACTGAGAAAGGATTCAAAATTCCGGCCGCTTGGCTAATTGAGCAATGCGGTTTCAAGGGAAAAACCTGGGGAAGTGTGGGCACCTATGAAAAACAGCCTTTAGTTTTGGTGAATCATGGCGGAGCTCGCGCTAAAGATGTAATGAGGCTGGCCGAGAAAATTAGTGCCGCGGTCTACCAGAAATTCGGCCTCAAATTAGAACGAGAAATTAATTATATTGAATAATAAAACTATGACTACTAAAAACGTGGCGCTTGAGCCACACCTCTTGTGCAAAAAAGGCGATGTCGCTCCTTACGTTTTGCTTCCGGGTGATCCCGGTCGAGTGTTGCGGATGGCAAAACTGTTGGATGCGGCCCGCGAGATTTCTTTCAACCGCGAATTTCGAGTGGTGACCGGCAAGTACCACGGTGTTCCGGTAACTATTTGCTCTACTGGTATCGGTGGACCATCAACCGCTATTGCTATAGAAGAGCTGATTAATTTGGGAGCACATACTTTTATCCGCGTCGGTTCTTGCGGCGGCTGTCAGAAGAATATCAAAATTGGTGATGTGGTCATTTCCGATAGCGTCATCAGAGAGGACCATACTTGTCTGGATTATGTGCCGCTTCAATTTCCGGCAGTAGCTGACAGATTTGTACTCCGTGCCTTGGAGGACTCAGCGGTGAGAGCTAAAGCTAAATATCATGTTGGTCCAAGTATTAGTTCTGATGCTCTCTATTCTTCCGCCAACAAAGAACGCAAAGTAATTTGGAGCAAGTTTGGCGCTCTGGCTCAAGATATGGAAGCCGGCACCGTTCTGACTTTAGCCCGAGTGAAGGGTGTCAGAGCCGGTTCTATTCTGTTGGTAGTTGATGCTGAAGGAGAGAAAAATATCAAAGCTAAGATCGCGCAGTATTCCAGCGAGGCTCACAGCGGCCAGGGACAATTGGTAGAAATGGAGAAACGCGCCGTCAGTATTGCTCTTGAAGCTTTATTAACCCTAGCTAAGAAATAATATGAGTAAGGAAAAATATATCGGGACCAAATTCAACATCGTCTTTGTCGGTGATTTCAAGCCGACAGCTAAAGAAAAGGATCTGATTAAAGCGATGATTAAGGCGGGGAAGGCGACCGGAAAAATGGGTATGAAGGACAAAAATGGCGGTAATATCAGCGTTAAAACTAAGGATGGGATACTTATTAAACGCACCGGCGCCCATCCCTATGAGCTAAAAGTCTCCGATTTTGTGCTGGTGGTCAAAGCTGACAAGGATACAGTCTGGGTGAAGGGTAAATATGAACCGAGTTCCGAGTCCCGCCTCCATTATTTCGTCTATCAAGCTCGACCGGACATCAAATGCTCCTTTCATGCGCATGATTTTTTGGTGCTAGCCAGCAAAAAGAGATTCCCAGAGGTGGCCTACCTCAAACCATATTCATATGGCACCATGGAGTCAGCAAAAGCGGTAGCCAGAGTGGCTAAGACACATAATTATATCGTCCAAGAGAATCACGGCGTGATTGCGCTGGGGAAGAGCATCCAAAAATCTTTAGACTTAATGACTAAATATCATGAAAAATATAAACTACTTGCGTAAAAAACTGCCGTTAACTGTGGAACTGAAAAGCGACCATGTTTTGATTATTAATCAAACTAAGTTGCCGGGGAAATTGAAGTTTCTGAAATTGAAGAAATATGGCGATGCTATTTCCGCCATCAAAGAAATGAAAGTGCGAGGCGCGCAGGCTATTGGCGCAGTGGGCGTCGGCGGAGTATTTTTGGCGAGTGAGAAATACCGGAAGAGCAATCCGCAATTATTTTACCGCGACCTGCAAAAAATCGGCCGCGAGATTATCAAAGCCCGACCGACAGCCGTTAACTTGGCTTGGGGTGTCAAGACTATTTTGTCCGACCTCAAAATTTCCAGCGTCGCCAAAATGAAGCAAGATATTAGAGCGCGCTATAGCAACCTACTCAAGAGCGAAGTGGCCAACAACCTGAAGCTTGGAGAATATGGCGACCGGCTGATTAAGTCCGGTATGACTATTTTGACTCATTGTAATGCCGGCTCGCTCTCGGCTATTTGGTATGGCACGGCGACCGCTCCGATTTTTGAAGCTTTCTTAAAAGGCAAAAATATCAAAGTTCGAGTGGATGAAACCAGGGCTTGGTTGCAAGGCGCTCGTTTGACCGCCTGGGAAATGGATAGAGCCGGGATTGATTATGTCGTTAACATTGATTCCGCTTCCGGCTATCTAATGAGTCATGGCTTAGTGGATATGGTGATTGTGGGAGCTGATCGTATTGCTCAAAATGGTGATACCGCCAACAAAATCGGCACTTATCCTTTGGCCCTCATGGCCAAAGAGCACGGTATTCCGTTCTATGTGGCGGCGGTTTCCGCTACCATTGATTTTTCCTTGAAAAGTGGGGTTGAAATCAAGATTGAAGAGCGTAGTGGCGATGAAATTCTGCGAGATATTCGCTACAAATACGAAAAAATTGCTCCCCGCGGAGCCAAATCCTTCAATCCGGTCTTTGACGTCACCCCCAATCGATTGATTACCGGCATTATTACCGAGTATGGAGTGACTAAGCCGAGGGAACTGAAAAGACTGCAAAGGTTTTCATAATAATTTACAAAATGTGTCAAGTTGGGCCTAATTGGCCAATTATCCCCTTGACAAAGTACGGGGACGTGGCTATAATAAGGTCATTATTAGATTTAGAAAAATGTTAATAATTTTTTAGGAAATAAACTTTGATAAGGTAGGGGCGTATCAGCCATACGCTTTTTAAGTCTTTATCAATTTTTTTTGCGTTAATGTCAAACAAAGAAAACCCGGTTTTAGATTCGAAAGAATTTATTGAAACCGAAGGAGAGGTTCTAGAGTTAATGCCGTCAGCCACTTTTAAGATTGCTTTGGCTAACGGACATGAAATTTTAGGTCATTTATCCGGTAAAATGCGGATGAATAAAATTAAAATTCTTCCCGGTGATCGCGTTAAAATTCAGATCAGTCCTTACGACTTATCGAAGGGAAGAGTCACCTATCGTTTATAAACATCTTGAAATAACTTAAAATCGCACCTAACCCTCGTGTTATGTGCGGATTATAATTTGATTATGAAAGTTAGAGCCAGCGCTAAGCCAATTTGTAAAGAATGTAAAGTCGTCCGTCGCAAGGGCCGAGTTTATGTTATCTGTAAAACCCCTAAGCACAAGCAAAGACAGGGATAATTAATATTAATTTTTTAAAATTTTATGGCAGTAAGAATAGCCGGCGTGACCATCCCAACTGAAAAAAGAGTGGTAATCGCCTTAACCTACATCTACGGCATCGGCAATACTAAAGCCGCTTCCATTTTGGCGACCGCTAAAATTAATCCTTCCACTCGCGTTAACGCTTTAAGTGAAGAAGAGGTTAACCGGATTCGTGAAATTATTGAAAAGAATAATCTGGTTGAAGGTGATCTTCGTCGTGATGTGGCCAGCAATATCAAGCGTTTAAAGGAAATTGGCTCACTGCGCGGTTCTCGTCATACTAAGAATTTACCGGCTCGCGGTCAGAGAACTAAGACCAATAGTCGTACTGTTCGAGGCAACAAGCGTGTGACCATGGGTTCCGGTCGCGCTAAATCAGCTCAGAAGACCTAATAATTTGAAATAATAAAATAAAGATTTAAATATGGCAGAAGAAAAGAAACAACAGGAGGAAGAGCTGAAAGTAGCCGCCCCTGAAAGCAATGAAGATGAAACCCTGGACACTGAGTTAGCTCCAGTGGCTTTGGCTGATTTAGATGATGACGATGAGGATGAAGCGGAAACCAGCATGAACCAGATGATGTCCGCCGATGAAGAATTACCTGAGGAAATCAAACAGAAATTAGAAAAGAATAAACAGGCTCGCGCTAAGAAGAAATTAGTGAAGAAAAAGAAGCGCAAAGTAGCCAAGACTGTTAAGTCCGGTAAGGCTTTTATCAACGCCACCTACAATAACACCATTTTATCACTAACTGATAATAACGGTGATGTTATTTCTTGGGCCAGTGCCGGTTTGGCCGGTTTTAAGGGCGCTAAAAAAGCTACTCCTTACGCCGCTCAAATCATTACTAAAATTGCCGTTCAGAAAGCTAAGGAAGAATACGGTTTAGAAGAAGTGAAAGTCTTTGTTTCTGGTGTGGGTACCGGCCGTGAAGCCGCTATTCGCGCTTTGAATGCCAATGGTTTGAACGTCACTGTCATTAAGGATGTGACTCCTATCCCACACAACGGTTGCCGTCCGAAGAAACCAAGACGCGTTTAGTTTATCATTAAAATAAAATTATTATATGGGAAAAAATTTAGCACCAAAATGTAAGCAATGCCGTCGCCTGGGAGAGAAATTACTCCTGAAAGGTGATCGTTGTGCTACTCCGAAATGCGCCTTGGTAACTCGTAATTATGCTCCTGGTATGCACGGTCCGAAAGGCAAGAAGCGTTCCAGCGACTTCGGTTTGCAATTAGCGGAAAAACAGAAAGCTCGTAAGATTTACGGTTTAATGGAAAAACAATTCCGTTTGACTTTTGACAAAGCTCGTCAACAGACTGGTGATACCGGTAAAAACTTTTTGAAATTTTTAGAAATGCGTTTAGATAATGTTATCCATCATGCCGGTTTTGGGGCTTCCCAAACTCAAGCCAGACAGTTGGTTAATAATGGTCATTTTACCGTTAACGGTCGTAAAGTTGATGTGCCGTCATTTACCACCAAGATTGGTGATGTGATTAAAATCAAGAAAACCAGTGCTAAGAATCGTTTCTTCAGAGATTTAGGCGAGAAGATGAAGAAGGCTGAACTGCCAAGTTGGTTGCATTTTGATGCTTCCGATCTTTCCATTAAGGTTTTACATGAACCGGGAGAAAAAGATATGCCGAAGAACGTCAATGTCCAGATGATCATCGAGTTCTACTCTAAATAATCATTTGCTTCATTAAAATAATTAATTAATTGTTAAATTGCTAAATTGTTTTTTAAAAATAATTTAACATTCAACAATTTAACAATTTATTTATGGAAAAAATTTCTCTACCTAAAAAAATTGAATTTAAGAACGGTGAACAGCTCCACGAAGGGCAGGTAATCGTTGAACCTTTATATCCTGGTTATGGTATGACTTTAGGTAATTCTCTCCGCCGTGTTTTACTGTCTTCACTTCCTGGCGCCGCTGTCGTCGGTGTCAAAATCAAGGGTGCTAGCCATGAATTTATGGCTATCCCGAACATCAAGGAAGATGTTTTGGAGATTGTTTTGAATCTGAAGCAATTGCGCTTCAAGATGCACAGTGAAGAGGAGATTAAATTAGAATTGTCTGTTTCTGGTAAGAAAGCCGTTAAAGCCGGTGATATTACTAAGAACAGTCAGGTAGAAATTATTAATCCAGAATTAGTGTTAGCTAACATTACCGATCCAGCCGGCAATTTGAATATGGATATCTATATTCGTCCGGGTCGTGGCTACCAAATGTCGGAAAGCGACAAGAAGGCTAGTAATGAAATCGGTTATATCGAAGTTGATGCTATTTTTTCCCCAATCTTAGCCGTTTCCAGCAACGTGGAGAATGTCCGTGTCGGTAAGATGACTAACTGGGATAAATTAGTGTTAGATATCAAGACTGACGGTACTATTACCTACGAAGAAGCTTTCAAGGAATCAGCTCAGATCTTGATTAATCAATTTAATTCTTTGTTGGTCGGTCCGGAAGCGGAAGAAGCGACTGAAGTGGAAGAAACTGAAGTAACTGAAGAAGCAGTCGAAGAGGAAGTCAAGGAAAAAAAAACTAAAAAAGCTAAGAAATAATTTTATATAATAATTCCTGAAAGGTATGCGACATAACAATAAGGTAAAAACTCTGGACAGACCCAAGGATGAGCGCGAGTTAATGCTCCGCAATATGGCCTCCAGTGTTTTGCTATATGAGAAAATCACTACAACTGAAGCTAAGGCTAAAGTGGTAAAACCATTGGTCGAGAGACTGATTACCATCGCTAAAACCGGTAATTTGAATTCTCGTCGCAAGTTAATCCAGGTTCTCTTACAGAAGAACGCGGTGAAAAAATCAATGGAAGTTTTAGGAGAAAGATACAAAACCAGAAACGGTGGCTATACTCGTATCGTTAGACTTGGCAATCGCCAGGGTGATGGTGCTAAGATGGTACAGTTGGAATTGGTCTAATAATTTTAATACTATGAAAAATATTGAACGAAAACTTCATAAAATTGATGCTACCGATCAAACCATCGGTCGCTTAGCCACTCGCATTGCCACCTTACTGCGCGGTAAGAACAAGGCCACCTATCAACCTCATTTAGATGAGGGTGACGTGGTTGAAGTTTCTAACATCAAATTCGTTAAGTTCACCGGCAAGAAATTGAACCAGAAATTATACTACCGCTTTACCGGTTATCCAGGCGGTTTACGCACCAAGAAATTGGCCGATGTTATGAAAACCAAACCGGAATTTGCGCTACAACGAGCCGTTCGCGAAATGTTACCTCCGACCAGATTGCGCCCAGCCATGATGAAGAGATTAATTATTAAATAAAATACGACTAATAATATGGTAGAAAAAAAGACTGTAAAAAAAGTCGCTAAACCAGCCACCAAAGAGAAGGAAGCGGAGAAGAAGAGTGAAGCCGCTGATTTTTCCGGTAAATATGTTCAGGCTATTGGCCGTCGTAAAACCGCGGTAGCTCAGGTTCGTCTGTATGAAGACGGCAAGGGCGCGATGATTGTTAACGGTATTAAACTCAGCAAATATTTTCCCGGTGACCAGGCTGCTAATGCGACTCAGGCTTTGAAATTGACCAGCCACTTACGCGATTTCAACGTTTCCGTGATTACTCGCGGCGGCGGTAAATCCGGTCAGGTAGAAGCTGTGCGTCATGGTATTTCTCATGCTTTATTGAAGTTTGATGAAAAGAATCGTGAAGTTTTAAGTACTGCCGGCTTACTCACTCGCGACAAGCGCGAAGTGGAAAGAAAGAAACCGGGTTTACGCAAGGCGCGCAAGGCTCCACAGTGGTCCAAACGTTAATCTATTCCGTTTTACATATATCAAAAAACATCTCTCTCGCGAGATGTTTTTTGTTTATAGCGATATATGCTATAATATCAGCACCTAAGTCATTAACTATTATTATGAAAAACAAGCGAGCTTTTACTCTCATTGAGCTTTTGGTGGTTATCGCCATTATTGGTATTCTGGCAAATATTTCCGTTATTGCCCTCCAGAATGCTCGAGCCAAATCCCGTGACGCCAAAAGGGCGGGGGACATGAAGCAGGTGCAGACCGCCCTGGAATTGTTTTTTAACGACAAGAATAGGTATCCGACAGTCGAAGAATTTAATTCCGGCTCTATATTCTCCACCTCCACTGGATCCACCTCCACCTATATGCAGATTATTCCCAGCGCTCCGACGCCAGCCGATGGAAGCTGTACCTCTGATCAAAATGCTATGACTTATATTCAAAATGAAAATGGCAACTCCTATACCATATCTTTCTGTTTGGGAAATACCACCGGTGCTCTCACTCCTGGTCCAAAGTGTTTAACCCCGAGGGGGATCGACGACGAAAGTTGCGGCGATCATCCTTGCTTGGGGTTAACTCAAGTGATTTATTCCAATCCCGACTATACTTGTGCCGCGGGGGATACCTGCATTTATAATTTAGTAGAGGCTGGCGGGCAATGTTGGATGAAGGAAAATTTGAATATTGGCTCAATGATTTCTAGCGTTACTGATCAAACTGATAATAGCTTATTTGAAAAATATTGCTATAATAATTATGAGACTAACCCTGATCCGGCAATAACAACTTGCGCTAACGGGCAAGTTTGCGGTGGTTGTGATACTGACGGCGGATTATATAAGTGGGATGAGGCGATGAATTATGTGGAAACTCCCGGTGCTCAGGGGATATGTCCGACTGGTTATCATATACCGACTGATTCAGATTGGCATAATTTAGAATTTGCTTATTCAAACCCGCCTGGAGATGAAGTTGGTTGTCCGGCTATTCGAACAGTTTGGAGCTGTGCCGATTCTGGAACATCCCTAAAAATTGGAGGAATTTCCGGTTTTGAAGCTGTTACTGCTGGTGACACTTATTATGGTGGTTTTTATGATCGAGGTACTGCTGCTGGCTTCTGGGCATCACTAGTTAATACCAGCAATTATGCCTGGAATCGATTTTTTGCCTTCGGTGGACCCATGGATATTTATGTCGCTCGAGCTGATGGTGCTTCTCGTGCCGTTACTACCTATTCTATTCGCTGTGTTAAGAATTAATTATATTAATTAAAATAAAAAAATGACTAACAAAAAAGCCTTCACCCTCATTGAACTTTTGGTGGTCATTGCCATCATTGGTATTCTGGCAACCATTTCCGTCATCGCTCTCCAAAATGCTCGAGCCAAATCCCGTGACGCGAAACGTGCTGGAGATATGAAACAAGTCCAAACCGCCTTGGAATTGTTTTTTAACGACAAGAATAGGTATCCGACAGTTGAAGAATGGAGTACTGGCCAAATATTCTCAACCACTACCGACTCTACCTCCACCTATATGCAGATTATTCCGGCGGCGCCACTGCCAGCTGATGGTGCTTGTACTCCTGGCCAGAATGCTATTGGCTACGAGCCGACTCCGGACGGTTCTTCCTACACCATTTCTTTTTGTTTAGGAAATAACACCGGCACTCTGAACCCTGGTCCGAAATGTCTGACTCCGGGAGGAATAATGGACCGCGAATGCTATCTTTGCGGCACTGATCAAATTAATATCGCCACCGTTAACGGTCACGCCTGCACCTCCAGCGCTCCCTATTATGACACTTGTACCTATGACAGCGTCAAGATTGGTGATCAATGTTGGATGAAACAGAATTTGAATATTGGGACTAGGATTGATGCTGCTGACGACCAAAGCAATATTGCCGATGGTATCGAAAAATATTGTTATGAAAATAATGACGTCAATCCGGATCCGTCTGACTATGGATTTTCCGGTGGTTGTGATACTGATGGTGCTCTGTATCAATGGCATACGGTGATGGGGTTTCCTCAGGTTTGCGACAATCATAATGCTAGCGCTCCTTGTATTATCGACGTTAATCACCGGGGTATTTGTCCAAACGGTTGGCATGTACCGACAGATGGAGAATGGGCAGCTTTAAAAACTTATCTGGGCGGCAGCGGGATAGCTTATAAGATTCAAGCAACGTCTCCAGTCTGGGTTGGTGACAATTCTTCCGGTTTTACAGCGCTTCGGACTGGCACTAGAGCAACGGACGGGACATTTAGTAGCCACTATTATACTACATTTTTTCGGTCAACATATATGGATTCAGCTGATTTTGGCTGGAATCACTGGCTCTATAATGGTGACCTGGAAATTAATCGCGGTAATTATTCGAGATCTAGCGGTTTTTCACTCCGTTGTCTAAAGAATTAGTCTGATATTAAAAAACATCTCTGGTGGGATGTTTTTTGTTTTCTTCAGAATCTCTGCTATAATCTAATTAATATGGAAAATTTACTAAAAAAACTGGAAGAATTACGGGAGCGCTTTATCGAAATCAGACAGCTTTTAGATATTGACGGCCAAATCACAGAGAGCCGATACAAAAAGCGTCTGATGTCCGATCCGGGCTTCTGGAACGACCGCGAAAAGGCGGTGGCTATTGGCAAGCGGGTAGAGGAGCTGGATAGTGAAATCAAGCGCTGGGAAGAAATGGAAAAGGGAATTACCGAGCTCGAAGAGTTAGTGGCTTTGGCCCAGGAGGAGAATGACGATTCTTTCCACGACGAGTCAATGAAAAAATATGATGAGCTGTTAAAGAAATTCAACGACTTGGAATTCTTGGCTTTATTCTCCGACAAGTATGACCCGAGTAGCGCCATTCTTTCCATTCATGCCGGTACCGGCGGGGTGGATGCCCAAGATTGGGCCAGTATTTTGGAGCGGATGTATTTGCGTTTTTGTGAACAAAAAAAGTTTACGGTAGAATTATTGGATCGAACTGTCGGCACCGAGGCGGGTATCAAAAGTGTTTCGCTTCGTATCTCCGGTCGCTTCGTCTATGGTTATCTCAAGAGTGAAAACGGTATGCACCGCTTGGTACGTATCTCACCCTTTGACGCTGAATCCATGAGACACACTTCTTTTGCGCTCGTAGAAGTTATTCCGGAATTACCGGAGACGGAAGATATTGTCATCAAAGATGAAGATCTGCGGATGGACTTCTATCATTCTTCCGGTCCGGGAGGACAAAATGTGAACAAGACTTCCTCGGCTGTCCGCTTGGTACATATTCCCACTAATACTATTGTGACCTGCCAGAGTGAGAGGTCCCAACATCAGAACCGCGAAATCGCCCTAAGGGTCTTGAAGGCCAAATTACATCACTTGGAAGAGGAGAAGCGAAATGAGGAAGAGAAGAAGCTCAAAGGCGAGACGCACCAGGCTGGCTGGGGAAAACAAATCCGCTCCTATGTCATGCAACCCTACCAATTAGTCAAAGATCATCGGACTGATTATGAAAGCACAGAAATTGACCGTGTCTTGGACGGGGGACTGACGGGATTTATGGAAGCCTATTTGCGGTGGTTGAAGAGATAAAAAAAAGAAGGACCCTATTTTATAGAGTCCTTTTTCCGGCAGTTTTGCTTTTTAAGCTTATGTTTTTTTGTTATATCTTTACCTCTGGACCATGGCAGATAAGGTTTTCGTGAAGTTATGTCCCAAGATTGGGTCGCTGATTTTCTGGCATGACCCCCGAAATTCGGACACGATATTCCATATAAAGCGGTTAGGGATTAATATATAAGTAAGGGATATTAATAAACTAACAAGACTGCTAAATATGGCTAAGAAGATAGATCCGGAGATAAGAGATAAAATAGTCGAAAAAATAAAAAACGACGGGTTGTCCGCCGCTAAAGCTGCCCAAGAATTCGGTATCTCAGCCAACACGATATATAACTGGCTGGGTAGAGGAAAGATAGGTTCCGACACTCTGGAAATCGGCAAACTCAAGCGAGAAAACCAGCAGTTAAAATTAATCATTGCCGAATTGATGCTCGATTCGAGCAAGGGGAAAAAAAATCGCTAAGGCCAGAAAGTTAGCGGTCGAAAGAAATGGAATGATTGATAAGAAGAAGCTGGCTAAAAAGTTGGGGATAGCCAGGTCGACTCTGTATTATAGATCGAAAAAGAAGGCTCGTGATGATGAGATTAAAAAAGAGATCATTGAAGTGATGGGGTCTAATCCCGCCTATGGCTATAGGCGAATAGCTATCGCTCTCGATATGAACGAAAAGCCGGTGGCGAGGATAATGAGGAATAACGGATTAAAACCGCGTCTATGTAGGCGCAAATGGCAAAAGAAGAGCGATATCGGGCTGCCAGTGGCGCAGTATGCTAATGAGATTAAGAAAATTGAAATACTAGAACCAAATACTGTTTGGATAGCTGATTTCACCTATATTAAATACCGGACATCCTGGCTCTATCTGGCGACAGTGATGGATAGTTATACTGGAGAAGTTATCGGCTCGGCGATATCAAACAGACATAACAGATTTTTAGTTAAATCGGCGGTGCTTGATGCCATTAAAAAAAGAGGCCTCTTGCCTCAATACTTCCACAGCGATCAGGGTTCTGAATACCAGAGCGAGGAGCATGCTGACTTTCTCGCTAGATTAGGGGTAACGGTCTCGATGAGCCGGAAAGGCTCTCCTTGGGAAAATGGTCGCCAGGAATCCTTCTTCTCGCACTATAAACTGGAGTTGGGAAATGTTAATAGATTTGAAAGCGAAGGAGAGTTGATTGCTAATATTTATAATCAGATATATTATTTTAATAACGTGAGGATTAAGACGAAACTCAGGATGGCTCCAGCTAAGTTTTACGAACTGACCGCCAAAGGTTGATTTATATGGACATCCGTGTCCGAAGAAATGGGGTCATGCCA
>Ga0172368_10004379_pt1 | contig 16370 bp, 11 predicted proteins | sample Lak11m_FD_114540 | JGI IMG/M metagenome (GOLD analysis project Ga0172368, IMG submission 114540) | Freshwater microbial communities from Kabuno Bay, South-Kivu, Congo - kab_022012_11m | ecosystem: Environmental > Aquatic > Freshwater > Lake | place: Democratic Republic of the Congo: South-Kivu...
CCCATTTGCATTACATGATGACTTATATTTTAGATTGAAATGTATTCCCCTATGCGCACCTTTACTAGCTTCATTAGTTTTTCCACTACTAATAGAATAATCCAAAGACTTCATGTCTATATCATTTCCATATCTGGAAATCATAATACCAAGAAGTTTCTCCAAAGATTTTTCGGTTTTCTCTTGATTAAATTTACCATCTTCGTCATAACAATCTTCCTTTGTTAAGAAAATCCTCATTCTAGCAAAATCACCTATTTCAGTCATATCATAAAAATCCTTACGGAAAACTTTATCTATAGTAGAATAAACCGGTTTACCTTCAGCAACCTCAACCCTATCAATTCTCATTCCATAATTATCAACTTCAAAATTTGGTTTAGGTTTACCATTTAAATCTCTTGGAGGATTTATATAACGTCCTCCATCAGGAAGATCTATACAGAAATCCTGCATTTCAAGCCTAAGATTGTCAGAATTATCAACATATGAAGCCACATCAACCTCACTGTCATGCAAAAGCATAAGATGCATAACTTTAAGAAGTAAGTGAGATTTTTTCAAAAGATCGAAAGATCTTTCTTCAACCGGAAACAATTGAGCAAATTTTTGTACATCAGATAACGTCTTACATGAGCTCTAATCATCTCCAAGAAATTTAGGATGAAAAGTATAAGCTATGTATTCTTTAGCCTTAGCCATCAAATCCGACAAAAACTCATCTTCCCCTTCTTTAGTACATCTAGACTGCCAAGTTTTCCTAATATCCATAACCAAAGCCGCAACTTTTCCATGTAAAAGCTGCTCAAAATGTTTAGATGGCAAAACTCCAGATCTAAAAATAGTAGTCTTAGGATCATTTATAAATCCCTTAACACTGTCATCCTTAAAAGCTGATTCAATTGAAGACTTATCAACACCTAAAAAATAATCACCTTGAGGATCAGAAAAAGAAGTTATAACCATATAAATATCCAATCCACTCTTAGTCGCATATTTTTTGGCAAAAGCATTTATTTTTGCAGCAATATCAGGCCTAGTAATATCAACTTGTAGCTGAAAGATTGTGGATAAAATTCCAACGGTATCGGAGATTAATTCAGCTTTATTTCTATCTTCCATTTCTGCTTTTTCTCTAGCCTTTACAACAAAATCATGAGCTACCGGACTAGGTCTAACTTGATGAGTTGGCCTAAAAGACAATTCCGGCAAAACTCCCTTAGCCCTACTCTTGATTCTATCAGAAATATGAAAGATATCAGCCGCTAACTGTCTAGCCTCAGGAGACATTAACTCAGGACGATCTTTTCCGGCAGGGATCAAACTCTTCTCAATATCAGCCAATAACTCTTGAGCTACAATTAAAGCCTGCATAAGCTTATTCTCATCCAACAATTCAGGAGTCACAGAAACACCATCAGTAACTGGCGGATCATTCTGTACACCAGAAACGTCTTCCAAAGGAACCAATTGTTCATCGTCTACTCCACCAGCCATCAATGAGTATTTTTATACAATAATTTTAGGCATATAAAAGTACAACAATTAAGCTTCAATGTCAAGCATTAAACGATGGTGGGCGCTAAAGGATTTGAACCTTTGACCCTCTGGGTGTAAACCAGATGCTCTAGCCAACTGAGCTAAGCGCCCGCAACTTTAAAACACGCCTGTAATTTTTAACATATGGAGAAAAAAAGTGCAAGTAAATTCCTACCCTAAATTCAGTCCATTTTTTCTAAGCCATTTTTCCTGAACTTTATAGTCCGGGCATGCCTCCTCTACAACAGCCCAAAACTTCTTGGAGTGATTAAACTGCTTCAAATGAGCCAATTCATGAACGCACACATACTTAAAAACCTCTCTTGGCGCAAAAAGAAGGCGATAAGATATATTTATATTTTTTCTCACACTTAAGCTTCCAAAACGAGATTCTGTTCTCTTAAATCGACAACTATTTATTCTTTCTCTGAAATGCATCTGGTTAAGTTCAGAAATAACTTCCTGTAAATAAGACTCCTGATCCTCCATTATAATTTTCTGAGACAACAGTTTTATTTTTTCTGATTGCTGCTTCTTTGAAAGCTTTTCCGGAAGCCTAATTTCTATAATAAATCCATTTTTTAATTTTGCTCTAGAATCAGAACGATCTTCCAAAACAACCTTAAGTTCATAAACTTTATTATGAGTAGTAATACTTTTTGCATTTTCGTATTCGGGATTTACAAAATCAGTAACTTCCATTCGTGAAAGTCTCTTTACTGCCCATTTTAAGAATTTTTCTATCAAGTCTTCCTTTGCCTTGCCAAAAACAAATCTACTCAAGCGAATAATTATTTTACCCTTTTTAATTCTAGCTGAAGAAGTTCTTTTGAATGAAACATTATATTCAATCTCATAGTTCCTCTCCCCTATTTTTATTTTAAATGGATAACTCATACAAGATACATAGATAACTGTTAAGCAAAATTTTGTCCATAAAAAACTAGGAATAAAAACCGTTTTGAGCTCTGGGTCTCGTGGGCCCCAGAGCGAAAAACTCCTTCAGGCGATAACTATGATAAAACTTTGCGAAAACTTCCGAAGCAAGGCGTAACTAAAAATAAAAACTGTCTTGAGCTCTGGGTATCGTGGCATTAGCTGACAACTATAAATAAAACTCGTTTTTAAGTCTGGGTCTTGTGGGCCCCAGAGCGAAAAACTCCTAAAAATTTTGAAAAGCAAAGAAAAACTTTTTCCAAAAGTTTTTCTTACAATATTTGCCCAGGAGAGGACTTGAACCTCCATCCCCATAAGGGGACTACCACCTCAAGGTAGCGTGTGTACCATTTCACCACCTGGGCTTATAAGAATTTTGCTGGATAAATATAGCATATAAATGCCCTAATTCAATCATTTATCAAAAATTATTTTACATTTGAATTCTTATCCATATAATTGACTTCGGGCATCACGATTCTAACCAAAAAAAACATGAGCAAAATCCAAGCACAGGATCCAGAGATTTTCGCGAGCATTGAGTCAGAAAAAAGGAGACAAGCAGAAGGAATTGAATTAATTCCTTCAGAGAACTACGCATCAGAAGCAGTTATGGAAGCATGCGGTTCTATTTTGACAAACAAATACTCAGAAGGATATCCAGGAAAACGTTATTACGGTGGACAAGAAAATATAGATAAAATAGAAACTCTAGCTATCGAAAGAGCAAAAGAACTTTTTGGTGCAGAACATGTAAACGTACAGCCATATTCTGGATCTCCAGCAAACTCAGAGATTTATTTCGCACTATTAAATTTTGGAGACACAGTTATGGGACTTAAATTAGATCAAGGAGGACACATCACTCATGGACTACCAATAGCTTTTTCAGGAAAGGCATATAATTTCATTCCTTACGAAGTGAACAAAGAAACAGGACGCATTGATATGGAAGAAGTTCGAAAACTTGCACACGAACACAAACCAAAATTAATCGTTGCAGGATTCACAGCATACCCACGAGATATCGAATGGAAAAAATTCAAAGAGATCGCTGATGAAGTTGGAGCTATGACAATGGCAGACATTTCCCACACAGCAGGACTTATAGCAGGAGGAGAACTAGAATCCCCTGTTCCATACTTCGACGTAGTAATGACAACAACTCATAAAACATTACGTGGACCAAGAGGTGCGATCATTATGTGCAAAGAAAAACATGCAAAAAATATCGACAGAGCAGTATTCCCAGGAATGCAGGGAGGTCCTCATGAACACGCAATCGCTGCAAAAGCTATAGCGTTTGCAGAAGCTCTAAAACCAGAATTCAAAGAATACGCAAAACAGATCAGAAAAAATGCACGTCATCTAGCAGAAGAACTAAAAAAACGTGGATTTGAATTGGTTAGCGACGGAACAGACACACACTTAATTCTTGTAGACCTAACAAACAAAGGAGTACCAGGAAAACAAGCGCAAGCAGCTCTAGATACAGTCGGAATAACTCTAAATAAAAACACAGTTCCTTTCGATCCTCGTTCACCAATGGATCCATCTGGAATACGTTTAGGAACTCCAGCTATCACTACTCGTGGAATGAAAGAACCAGAAATGGATCGCATAGCAGACTGGATCGACAGAGTAATTTCAAACATCGATAATCTAGAAATGCACAAACAAATCAAAGAAGAAGTTCGTGAAATGTGCTTGAAATTCCCAGTGCCAGGAATAAAAATTTAAACGCGTTTTAGAACCATCATTGTAATATCATCAGCCTGAGGAAATCCTTCAGTAAATTTCTTCACGTCAATCAAGATGTTGTTTTGAAGATTCGTTACAGATAGATTTTTTGCACCAACTCTTTCAACATCAGCGACAAATCTATCCATTCCATAAAGTTCTTTTTTACTATTCCAAGACTCTGGAATTCCATCACTATATACAACAATGAAATCCCCAACCTGTAAGTCCACTTCCTGAACTTTCAATAGTTTAGAAATATCAGGGATCATTCCCAATGCAACTCCACCAGCAGGAGTAAGTTCAACTTTGCCATCCTTCGCCTTATAATGAATCAACTGTTCATGTCCGGCACTTATATATTTCAATTTAGATGTATCTTCATCCCATTCAAGCAAACACAGAGTCATAAACATATTAGTCATAGTCTTCGCCTTCATTACTCTGTTCACAGAAGACATTATAGTTGTTAAATCATCATGAGTTGCACCATATCCATAAAAAAGAGCACTAGCGATAGAACTAACAATTCCAGCAGGTACTCCATGTCCCGTAACATCTCCCAAGTACATAAGCTGCCTACTTCCAACCTTTGGTAAGAAATCATACATATCTCCACCTATTTCTTCTGCAGGAATAATACCTGCAGCAATATCCAATCCTTTAACTTTTGGAAGCTTATTTGGAATTAATTGTTTTTGAATTTTCATGGCAATCTTCAATTCCTCTCCTACACGAGCTTTATAAACTTTAGCATCAGTACTCATCTCTAAGTCCTGCGCCATCTTATTAACAGCATCACCCAAAAAACTAATTTCATCACTAGTATGAATATCAACTCTAGTCTTGAAATCTCCAATAGCAATTCTATTCACTCCATCCACAAGATCAGCCACAGGTTTTGTAATCTGTTGCGACATAACAAAAGACATCATCATTCCAATCAACACTCCAAACAACGCCAAATAAACCATTCTCATTACCATTGCATCAACTCTTTCATCCATCTTCTGGTAATTCAATTCAAAAACTACAGAATATTTTTCAGTTACCGGAACAACTAAATGATCAAGAACAAAACCTTTCTTTATAGGCAGAATATTAGAATTTTCATCACTATTAACATAAATAATATTCCCTTTATCATCTTCTTTTAGAAAGATCACTCTACTATCATTTCCCCCAATAGTTTTAAAAGAAATATTCTGTGACCTCACCTGAGCCAAAAGCCCATAATCCTGAAGAATTCTAGGACCTTCATCGTATTTTTTATTTTTATCAACAGAAGAATCATAAAGAACTTCTCCGGAATACGTAACAATTTTAACTGAATCCAAATATTCACTCTGAGAGAAAATATCCTTCATGTCACGATTAAAATAAACAAAGGCATTATGAGCCAAATATGTTTCATAACTATCAATTATCTTTGGAGAAACCAATCTGGTATAAGCCAAAGAATTCACATAAATATCATCAGCCATTTCTATTTTCTTCTCTCCAATAAAAAGATAAGCAGCAGCCGAGAAAACTAGGACCATAAGCCCTGAAATTGCAAGAATCAATTTGTTACGAATCGATATTTTCATAAACTACTTAAGATTTATATCATCAAAATATATTAAGCCATCAATCCTAGGCGTAATTTCAATTTTAGAAACAAAACTATAAACATTTTCATACTCAAATAAAGGAACTCCAAAAATATCATCACTAGCAACTATCTTCATAGCTTTTTGTAATTGTCCACGACGAGTAGCTGGATCCATTTCAGTCTTACTTTCATCAACTAATACATCAACATTATCATTTTTATAATTTCCAAAATTAGAGGATCCTTTAGAATAACTTACTTGATCCAGAAAATTAGATGCATCTCCTATGTCTGATTTAAAAGCCAAAAAGTACATGTCAGATTTTCCACCCTTTAGGCTATTAATAAAATCATCAGATTCGAGATAAGAAACAACTGTATAAACCCCTATTTTCTCAAGATTATCTTTTATATTATTTCCAAGAACATCCAATCCTTTAGGTAAACTCAACAACAATGTTTGCCCAACCAATCCATTTTTCTCAGCAATCTGCTTGGCCTTATCTAAATTAAATTCATGAGCAGAAACTGCACTATTAAATCCATAAATACCATCGCTGACAAACTGACTCGAAGGTCTTGCATAACCTCCGACAGTTTTAACTAAAGCATCTTGATCAATAACAAGAGAAACAACTTTTCTGTTTTCAACATTCGAAAGAAGCTTTGAAGAAAAATTAAAACCAATAAATTGAACTTCAAGACTAGGAACAGTAGTCACAGAAAATCCTTTTTCTTTAACAATATCAACTGCATCATAAGGGACAAAAGCCAAGAAATCAGCATCCCCATTCAAAAACATTTTTACCCTATCGTTCTTTTTAGTCTTAACAAAAACTTCAACCTTATTAAATTTGGGTTTTGTATCTCCCCAATATTCATCAAATTTTTCAAAAACAATCTTGTCTCCTTTTATCCATTCCTGAAATTTATATGGACCAGTTCCTACAGGAGTCATTATCTCTTTATCGTTTTGCTCACTAGGAAGAATCAAAACCAAAGCAAGCTTATTCAAAAGAACTGGATCAGGCTTATAAGTTTTTATTCTAACATTCAGACGATCAACAACCTGGACACTTTCAATTGTATTTAAAATCTCAATAAGCTGAGAATCTTTTTTTGTCATTGCCCTTTTGATGCTAGAAGCCACATCTTCAGAATCAAAATCACTACCATCATGAAATTTTACATCAGGTCTAAGCCTAAATTCCCAAGTAGTATCGTCCAAAAGCCCCCAGTTCACAGCCAAATCAGTTCTAATTTTATAATCCTTATCATTTTTAACCAATGAATCATAAACATTAGAAATTCTTTGCCTAGTAGCTGGATCCAGAAGAGTTGGCTCAACAGAAGAAGGCTCGTCAGGATAAACAATCCTTAAATCATCTAAAATTGGATCACTTTGAACATTTTTATTACTGAAATTTTTTAAAATACTTTCCCACATTTCGCCAGTGCCATATCCATCTAAAAACAACTGCTCAGTAACAAAAATGAACAGCAACGCAAACATGACACCAAACGCATACTTAAAGATTTTTTGAGAATCTACTGACATTACATAAATTTTTAGGCATTAAAATTCTTTATATTATATCAAAAAACCGGCTTTCAAACAAGCATAAGGAGTTTTCTACATCTTGCTTAAAGTATCCCTCAAATTATTGCTCAAAGTGCTATCCCCCATTTTATCAGCCAACACCAACATTTTTTGGTAAGTAGATTTATATTTTTTTGCATCATCCATCGTTTTTACCGAAGAAACAACTTTCGTTAAATCATTATATTGTTTACCATAACACGCAATTTTCATCTTTTCGTCTCCAAGATCAGAGAATATTTTTAAAGCAGAATCAGCATCACCCTTATTAAAATAATAAACACCTTGGTTATACTTAACATTTTTAATAATATCTCGATCTCCAGCTTTTTCAGCAAAGAATTTTGCACTAGAGAAATTGCCAGAATTCATACAAGAAATAGCCAAATTCGTATAAGATATTTTTAAATTTTTCTCGACAAGCGTACGCAAACTACTAATTGCATAAGCCAATTCTGCACTCTTCACAAAAACTCTTTCAGAAATATCCTGAGTATCTTCCCTATAATCATTAAGATCTAGTAAATTAGTAGAAATTATCTCGGTAACAGGCAATATATGGTCAAATTTTTCATACTTGGCAAACTGTCCAGCGGTACACTCAATGTCTATTTCTCTGAAATGCAGACACACATGTTCAGGCAAAAGCTTTATCTGAAGATCATTAATAGGAAATTTCAAAGAATAAAGATAGATATATAAAGTAACAATTTGATTACAATCCCCTTCTAATTTTTCTTGATCAGGATTTCTAAGTAATTTCCCAAAACTCGAAGTATTAATATAGTGATAATAAAGACCTGGTCTTAAAAAAAACATTATATAAGTAATATATTTAATTTTTTCATTGTCACCTTGAGGAAAAGAATGGCCAGTTTGAGCCAAAATATCCTTAATATCCATGTCAGGAATATCATGTTCGGCAATAAATTGATTTAGCTTCTGAACTATAGCCTGTGTATCAACATACATCTTTCTTCTTGTTCTCTTATCCAAATATTTGTAACCTTTAAATTTCTTTTCCAGCCAAATATTCACAATTATCAAATTCTCCTGCATTAATTCCAAAAGTCTACCTTTTATGCCAAAAATATTGTCGGTAGATTTTATATTAGTAAAAAACTTATCAATTTTCCTTTCGAAAGAATTGATATATGGAGACAGAAAATAATATATTGCCTTTAAAATTCTAAACATAAAATATTTTATCTTCGTATAATTATACCACGAAAAAGTGGCTTATTACCAACCTATTTCTTTAGAATAGCCATAAACGCCTCTTGAGGAAGTTCAACCTTACCCATCATCTTCATGCGTTTTTTACCTTTTTTTTGTTTTTCTAAAAGCTTCTTTTTTCTAGAAACATCTCCTCCATATAAATATCCAGTTACATCCTTTCTATATGCGGCAATAGTTTCACGAGCAATAATTTTGGCACCTATAGCTGCCTGAATTGGAATGGCAAACTGCGCTCTAGGAATAAGTTCCTTTAATTTTTTAGCTAGACTTTGACCAATATAAAAAGATTCTTTTCTGTGAAGAATCATAGAAAGAGCGTCCACTTTCTCTCCAGCAACCAATATATCAAGCTTAACAAGGTCCTCCATTCTATATTCCAAATATTCATAATTCATAGAAGCATATCCGCTAGATATACTTTTCAAGCTATCATAGAAATCTATAATTATAGAAGCTAATGGCAACTCAAAAGTCACAATTATCTTATTCTGATCTATATAATGGATATTTTTATAAATACCTCTTTTATCAGTACAAAGAGTCATAATTCCTCCTATATAGTCTTTAGGCATCAAAATCTCAACTTTAACCCATGGTTCTTTTATGCCTTGTATATGAGAAAGATCAGGCAATTCAGAAGCGCTGGAAATTAATTTTATTTCACCACCAACCATAACAACTTCATAAGACACGGAAGGTGCGGTCATTATTAAATCGAGATTGTATTCTCTTTCAAGTCTTTCCTGAACAATGTCCATATGCAATAAACCTAAAAATCCACATCTAAAACCATATCCAAGAGCACTTGAGTTTTCAGGCTGAAAAGAAAGTGAACCGTCATTCAATTTTAATTTATCCAAAGCCTCACGCAACAAGCTATAGTCATCTGAATCGGTACAAAAAATACCGGCAAACACGAAAGGCTTAACTATATGGTAACCAGGCAAAGATTTAGCATTTTCGAGTTCTATTTCAGTATTTCCAGCTTTCCAAATAGTATCGCCAACTCTGGCATCACGTACACCTTTAAGTCCAGTAACTATATATCCAACTTCTCCAGAATGTAGAACTTCTGCACTTAGATATTTTGGCTTAAAATAGCCAACCTCTAGAACATCCACCTCTTTTTTATTACTCAACAAATAAACCTTATCACCCTTTTTCACAGAACCAGACTGCAATCTCACATAGGTAACTACTCCTCTATATGAATCATAAACAGAATCAAAAATTAAAGATTTAAGCTCATCTGTGTCTGAAGCGGGACTTGGGACAGGAACTTTTTCTATAACCCTTTCCAATACTTTCTCGACATTTGTACCATCCTTTGCGGAAATAGGAATAACATCCTCTTTAGGAATTCCCAAAGCGTCTTCAATCTCTTGAGACCTCTTTTCCACATCTGCAGAAGGTAAATCTATCTTATTTAAAACAGGAATAATCTCTAAATTGTGCTCTATAGCCATATAGCAATTCGCCAAAGTCTGAGCTTCTATCCCTTGAGTCGCATCTACAACCAAAATCGCACCTTCACACGCAGCTAAACTACGAGAGACTTCATAAGAGAAATCCACATGTCCCGGAGTATCTATAAGATTCAGAATGTAAGTTTCACCCTTATATTTCCATTCCATTCTCACAGGCTGTAGCTTAATTGTAATTCCACGCTCTTGTTCAAGTTCCATCGTGTCCAACATCTGAGAATGCTTCATCTCTCTCTTTGAAAGAGTATTAGTAACCTCAAGAAGACGATCTGCTAGCGTAGATTTGCCATGATCTATGTGAGCAATGATACAAAAATTTCTTATATTTTTCTGTGACATAATGCTTTTAAATTTGCGAGAAATAGTCTAGCAGAAATTTATGCTTGGATAAAGAGTAGAATTTGTGCTAAAATATACAGATAAAATTTAATAGAAAACATGCAATTCAAAGTTCCACAAGACGTACAGAGAGAAGACACAATCATTGGTCCTATTACACTTCGACAATTAGTGATACTAGGAATCGGTGGAGGAGTTTGCTATGCGATCTATGTAAGTTTAGCAAAAACATACTTCATGGAAATCTGGTTGCCTCCTGTAGCTGTATTAGGAGCATTGACTCTAGCATTCGCTTTCCTAAAGATACACGAGCTCCCTTTTCACATATTTTTGATGGATTTATTAGAATACTACCTTCTTCCAAGAAAAAGAGTTTGGATACAAGGAACTGCAAAACCATTGATGATCCCTACAGAGAAGAAAAAGATTGAAATTAAAAAAACAGAAGATTCATCAGTAAAAGAAAAGAAAAGTATTCAAGAATTAACTTCAATTCTAGATAGTCACGGAAACATAAAACCAAAACAATAAAACAAATAAAATATGCCACAACAAGCAGATATATCAAATGTAGCTACAGGTAAAAAAAATAGAGAAGCCGTTATGAATGGTACTCAAACTCATATAAGAATCGGCGAGATTCGTGATGACGTATTGGTTCTAAAAAATGGCGGTATGAGAGCCGTTTTGAAGACATCAAGCATCAACTTCAACTTGAAGTCTGAAACAGAGCAAAACTCAATTATTTACGGATACCAAGGGTTTTTGAACTCACTAGAGTTCCCTATTCAAATAGTTATTAGATCAAAAAAACTTGATATCGATAATTACATTAGCCAAGTAAGAACACTTGGAGACAAACAAAAAAATCCGTTATTACAAGAACAGACTTATGAATACGCAGAATACATCAAAAAACTTATAGATTATGCAGACATCATGGATAAAGAATTTTATGTAATTGTTCCTTACGATCCAGGACGTTCACAAAATAATCCTCAGTCAGTTCAAGGATTTTTCCAAAGACTTGCTCCAAAAGACACATATGTAGAAATTAAAAAACGCCAAGAAGAATTCGACAGACTGAAAAAGGCTTTAAGCCAAAGGGTGTCGACTGTTAGAAGTGGATTAGAAAATTGCAGCTTAAAAGTTGAACAATTGAAAACTTCAGAGTTAATAGAATTATTTTATAACGTCTACAACCCTCTTACTTCTAGAACAGCAAAGCTAAAAGACGTAGACGAACTAAGTGTTACAAACGATTATCCCGAAGAAGAGACTACGAAATCATAGGGATTTACAAAAACTTTTTCGAAAGCACTAAAAACATTTTTTCAAAAAAGGTTTTATTAAGCACAAAAAAAGGCCTTTAACTTGGCAGCGCCCTACTTTTCCACGGCTAGGCCGCAGTAACATCGGCGAAGGGAAGCTTAACTTCTGTGTTCGGGATGGGAACAGGTGTACCCCTCCCTCTAAGACTGCCAAGATAAAGACCTTTTTAAAAAGATCATTTTTAGTCATCGACTCTGCCTAAGCAGAGTAGTAAAAGGAATTTCTTCCACTAATCACTAGTCCAAGTAAAGGTTCTCTATTTAAAAGTTCGATTGCCTATTAGTATCACTCGACTCAACACATTACTGTGCTTACATCTGTGACCTATCAACCCTGTAGTCTTCAGGGAGGCTAATGGGGAAATTTTATCTCAAGAATGGCTTCCCGCTTATATGCTTTCAGCGGTTATCCAACCGAACATAGCTACTCTGCAATGCCGCTGATGCGACAACAGATACACTAGAGGTTCGTCCACCCCGGTCCTCTCGTACTAGGGGCAGCATCTTTCAAATTTCCTACGATCATGGAAGATAGAGACCGAACTGTCTCACGACGTTCTGAACCCAGCTCGCGTACCCTTTTAATTGGCGAACAGCCAAACCCTTGGGACCTTCTCCAGCCCCAGGATAGGACGAGCCGACATCGAGGTGCCAAACAGATCCGTCGATGTGAACTCTTGGGATCTATCAGCCTGTTATCCCCAGCGTAACTTTTATCCGTTGAGCGATAGCACACCCACGTGTAACTATCGGATCACTAACACCTGCTTTCGCATCTGCTCGACTTGTAGGTCTTGCAGTTAAGCTCTCTTATGCGTTTACACTATCAGCCTGATTTCCATCCAGGCCTAGAGAACCTTTGCGCGCCTCCGTTACTCTTTTGGAGGCGACCGCCCCAGTCAAACTACCCATCAAACACTGTCTTCGTGGTGGATTAACAACACGAGTTAGATCCTAAATATAACAAGGGTGGTATCTCAAGGGTGACTCTGAAGCGCCTAGCGGCGCCCCTTCATCGTCTCCCACCTATCCTGCACAAGTTATATCCAGAATCAATGTCAGACTATAGTAAAGCTGCATGGGGTCTTTTCGTCTTTCCACGATTATCTGGCATTTTTACCAGATCTGTAATTTCACCGAGTCTATTGCCGAGACAGTTTTCAACTCATTCTGCCATTCATGCGGGTCGGAACTTACCCGACAAGGAATTTCGCTACCTTAGGACCGTTATAGTTACGGCCGCCGTTCACCAGGGCTTAGATTCAAGCCGTGAAGCTCTCCTCTTGACCTTCTGGCACTGGGCAGGCGTCAGCCCCTATACATCCCCTTAAAGGGTTTGCAGAGACCTGTGTTTTTGGTAAACAGTTGGTTGAAATCTTTAGCTGCGGCCAAATTTATTCACTTGCGCAAATAATTGGCAACGTTTATCCCGAAGTTACACGTGCTTTTTTGCCGAGTTCCTTAGCAATAGTTATCTCGATCACCTTAGTCTTCTCGACTCACCCACCGGCGTTGGTTTCTGGTACGGTAACCTAATTTTCTCGCTACCGAAGTTTTTCTTGGCAATTGAAATCATTGGAATCACTCCGTCAAAGACGAAGTATTTTGCATCGCTGCTCGCGAACTCTAAGGGATTTACCTCCTAGAGCATAAACTTACAGCTTACACGTGAATTCATTAACACGCTCCAACTATCCAGTTGCGTCCCTCCTGAGCTAGCGCCACTATCAGTTCATAAAAGTCTCATCTCATAGGGTAAACCCTAAAAAACTTAACAAATACGACCATCAAGTATTGCTCGGACGAAAATTAGATTGTACAGGAATATTAACCTGTTATCCATCGGCTACGCCTTTCGGCCTTACCTTAGGACCGACTAACCCCAAGTCGATTAACGTTGCTTGGGAAACCTTGGGTATTCGGTGGACTGATTTTTCGTCAGTCTTGCGTTACTTATGCCAACATTCTTACTTCTTGACGCTCCACCAGGCCTCACGACCCAGCTTCACAGCAGACAAGAACACTCCTCTACCGCGAATCCACAAAAGCGGATCCACCCGCATCTTCGGTTAAAGATTTGAGCCCCGTTATATCTTCGGCGCAAAATCGCATTGACCAGTGAGCTGTTACGCACTCTTTAAAGGAATGGCTGCTTCTAAGCCAACCTCCTGGCTGTCTATGCAATCTCACATCCTTTTCCACTTAATCTTTATTTGGGACCTTAGATGACGATCTGGGCTGTTCCCCTTGTGACGATGGCACTTAGCTGTCACCGTCTGACTCCCGTGAAAGTTATAGCAGTATTCGAAGTTTATCTAGGTTTGGTAGACTTATTTAGCCCCCTAGCCTAAACAGCTCTCTACCCCTGCTACTATTAACACGAGGCTAGCCCTAAAGCTATTTCGAGGAGAACCAGCTATCTCTGGAATCGGTAAGCTTTTCACTCCTACTCACAGTTCATCCGATAATATTGCAACATTAACCGGTACGGACCTCCACGTTATGTTACTAACGCTTCATCCTGACCATAAGTAGCTCTTCCAGTTTCGGGTCTAGTGCACGACATTAACGGGTTATTCACCCTCGCTTTCACTATGGCTCCGGGTATTACTCCCTTAACCAATACGCCGTACAGCTAACTCGCTGGCCCGTTCTCCAATAAGTATACAGTCACCCGCTTGCGCAGGCTCCTATCCCTTATAAGCACAAAGTTTCAGGTTCTATTTCATTCCCCTCCCGGGGTACTTTTCACCTTTCCCTCACGGTACTTGTTCACTATAGATCTCCATGTCTATTTAGCCTTGGAAAGTGGTCTTCCCAGATTCAGACCGGATTACACGTGTCCGATCCTACTCAGGAACACTCTAGAATCTAACCCTATTTTCACCGACGGGACTATCACCCTCTGCGGTTGTCCTTTCCAGGGACATTTGGCTAATAGGAATTAGTTTCATATTGAGGTCCTACAACCCTCTGATACGTATACCAGAGTTTGGGCTATTCCCGGTTCGCTCGCCACTACTACGGGAATCTCTATTGATTTCTTTTCCCTAGTTAATGAGATGTTTCAGTTCACTAGGTGTCCTTCCGCCGAAGCGGATAGCAGAACATTACTTCTGCTGGGTTTCCCCATTCGGATATCTCCGGGTCACTGTCTGTTAGCGACTCACCGAAGCTTTTCGCAGCTAACTACGTCCTTCTTAGGAACATGGAGCCGAGGCATCCACTATGTGCTCTTAAGTAACTTTTATAATTTATAGAGAACCAATTACCTAAACTAGTAATTGGTAGAAGAAAAAATTTCTTCTTTTTTTAATATATTTTTTCTGACTAAGATTATTTTACTTTTGATGACTAACTACTTCTAGTTTTCAAAGATCAAAAAAGGGTGTGAGCTTCTGCTACACACCCTCTAACCTAATGACGTTCTAGATAACTTTACGTCGTCAGACTGGAGGGTACATAGCTGTTTTTTCGCATAAGGTTGATGAAAATATTGTTTCGATTACCATTTAATGCTTTAAGATTATATTTATCGAGAATCATAAAGTCAACAGAATTTATATTTATTTTTTTTATTTTAAAAGAATCTTCCAAAAGTGGCTTCCATAAGCCCTTGAAATGTACCCAAAGAATACATCAAAGAACCAATAAAAACTAAAAATGCAATAATCACTATCAAAGTATGAGTTCCTCCAATGCCTAAATATTTTTCTGCAAACCCAACATCTCCAATAAAATCCTTTATATGAATTCTATATTTTAGAATTACAATCGCTAAAGCAAAACCTATAATAAAAACAAAAAATCTATCCATAATTTTATAAATTAATACTTTTTCATTATTAGATTATATCAAAAATCACAGGTTGTAAAAAGTAACTACAAATTGACAGATATTTACCCGTTTTGTAATATAGCTCCCTACACATAACAACAATTAATATGAGCAGACCAGGAATAACTTTCGAAATTAGACAAGAATCAGATGATGCAGAAGGACAGGAATTAGACAGCAAGGACCTAAAAAGTCCTGAATCGCAAAAAGCTCTAGAATTATTACAATCTAGACTTCTAGTAACAGATCCAACCAGTGGACAACTAGAACCACTAGAAATAGAACAAGTAGAAACTTATGATCAAGGACTAGATACTCGTTATGCAAAAGCTTTCGATGCAAAAAAACGCGAACCAGGCACTTTATTTGTAGTAAAATTCCGCGGAACAGCTTTAATAAATGTAGTAGTTGATCCAGCAAAAAGATCGGTAATATATATAAAGGAAGTATCTACTCCAAAAAGTGAATCAAGATCACTAGCATCAAATCTAAAAAGACTTCTAGGAGATAATTTTCCGGATAGATTAGATGGAGCAAGATTAGATACTCCAGATCTAACAGATGTAGAACTAGCACCAAAAGGTCCAGGAAAAGGAATTTTGGACATTACAGCGAAAGTGAGAAACGCAACTGGAAAATCCACAAGTGAACATAGGATTATTGCAACTGAAAGATAATTTTGTATTATAAAAAATTTTTATTTTTCTTCTTCGAATACGTAGTGAGATAA
>Ga0172368_10004383_pt1 | contig 16357 bp, 10 predicted proteins | sample Lak11m_FD_114540 | JGI IMG/M metagenome (GOLD analysis project Ga0172368, IMG submission 114540) | Freshwater microbial communities from Kabuno Bay, South-Kivu, Congo - kab_022012_11m | ecosystem: Environmental > Aquatic > Freshwater > Lake | place: Democratic Republic of the Congo: South-Kivu...
GCGCTGCGCCGTCAGCCCGTGGATCGCGTCCCCATTTTCATGTGGTTCCATCCCGCCACCGCGCAACGCCTGGCCGAGCTGCTGGAGGTTCCCGCGTCCGCGGTCGGCGAGGCGCTGGGCAACGACATCGTGCAGACGTGGGTGAACAACAACTACGCGATGGAAGGGATCGTCCACGCGCACGATGGCGAAGGACACACTGATGAATGGGGCATCCGGTGGGTGAAGCAGTACTTCTTCAACCAGATCGCCCATTTCCCCCTGGCCGGCGCGTCGCGTGCGGATGTCTTGGCCTATCGCTTCCCGTATGATCAGGCTGAGGCGCTGCTGGCGCTCATGGGGCCGGTGGTCGCCCGCGCCGCGGACGCCTTCATCGGCTGCGACGTGTCGCCGTGCGTCTTCGAGATGTATTGGCGGCTGCGGAGCATGACCGACGCGCTGACCGACATGGCCGCCGATCCCGAGCTCGCGTGGACGATGTTCGGCCGGTGCGCCGGCTTCGCCAACGCGCTCGGCGCGGAGGCGTGTCGGCGCTTCCCGCTCGATTGGTACTGGACGGGCGACGATATCGCCTCGCAGACTGGCATGATGATGAGTCCCAAGCTGTGGCGGGCGCAGATCAAGCCGCACCTGGCGCGCGTCTTCGCCGTGGGGGTGGCGGCCGGCCTTCCCGTCGCCTATCATTGCTGCGGTGCGCTCCGGCCGATCATCCCCGACCTGATCGAGATCGGCATGGATGTGCTCAACCCGGTGCAGAGCAACTGTCCGGGCATGGATCCGCTCGACCTCAAGCGGGAGTTCGGCCGCCACATCACCTTCATGGGCGGGGTGGACACCCAAGAGCTCCTCCCCCGCGGCACGGCCGCCGAAGTCCGCCGGGCGACGGCGCGCCTGATCGAAGGGATGACCGCCGACGGAGGCGGCTACATCCTGGCCGCCTCGCACACGGTCCCGCCGGAGACGCCGGACGCGAACATCTTTGCGATGTACGAGGCGGCAGGGGTCAGCCGGGCGGAGATTTTCGAGCGGGCGGCGGAGATTCGTGGTCGGCGCCGATAGATCGGAGGGCTATCATGTGGTATCCCTTGCTTTCCTCGCCCCAGGCGGCGCCGGAACTCGTCCGTTCTGCGCGTGAGCTGTTGGTCGTCACGTCGCGCAACTTGATTTTGCTGGTCAGCGGGATTTTGTGCGTTTTTGTCCTGGTGTTTTTTGTCGTGTCCCCCGGCATTTACGGCCTGCAAACGACCACGTTGAGCCTGCTCGGGCTCATCCCGTGCCTGGTCGCCCTTCGTTTGATGCAAGCCCGCCCTATCCTGGCCTCGGCCATCTGGCTGCTGGGCCTGGCGGTCACGCTGGCGGCGGCGATCCGCATCCTCGGGGAACCGTTGATCGGCCTGGCTTTCAGTGTGTTTCCGTTGCTGGCGATTATCGCGCTGGGCTGGCCGGCGGCGCTGGCGGCGCAGGCCGCGGTGATGGCGGCCGCCTGGCTGTTGACCACTTCGCTGCTGACGCCGCCCATGCCGGCGTCTCTGGCGTTGGGCATGGTCGCGGGCGGCGCGATCACGCTGTTGTTGGGCTGGGCTGCGACACATACGTTGGTCACGGTCACCCAGTGGTCGCTGCACAGCTACGCGCGGGCCAACGCCGATGCGGAAGCCGCGCGCATCCAGCGCATGGAGCTGAAGCAAGCGCAGGAAGACCTGGTGCAGGCGAACCGGGAGTTGGCCCGGCTGTCGGATCGGCTGAACGCGATGTATCAGGTGGCGGAAGAAGCCCGGCGCGCCAAAGAGGAATTCGTCGCCAACGTTAGCCACGAGCTGCGCACGCCCCTGAACATGATCATCGGTTTCAGCGAGATCATCACGCGTTCGCCGCACGTCTATGGCGAACGACTGCCGCCGGCGCTGCTGGCTGATATCACCGCCATTCAGCGCAACAGCCAACACCTGGCCCGGTTGGTCAACGATGTACTCGATCTCAGCCAGGTAGATGCGGGCCGGATGGTGCTCCACAAGGAGTGGGCCGAGCCTGGGGCGATCGTCGCCGATGCCGTCCAGGCGGTGCAAGCGCTTTTCAGATCGAAGGGGTTGTATCTTGAGGCGGAAGTGGCCGGCGATCTGCCGACCCTTTTCTGCGATGGCACGCGCGTCCGGCAGGTGCTCATCAATCTGCTGAGCAACGCCGGTCGCTTTACCGAACTCGGGGGTGTGCGGGTGCGCGCCTGGCGTGAGGAGGGCATGGTCTTGGTCAGCGTGGCCGACACCGGACCGGGCATCTCGCCGGAGGATCAAAAGAAGCTCTTCGAGCCGTTTCAGCAACTCGACGCATCCATTCGCCGGCGGCATGGCGGGAGCGGGTTGGGGCTGGCGATCAGCAAGCGGCTGGTCGAGATGCATGGCGGCAAGATCGAGCTAACCAGCGCAGTTGGCGTCGGGACGACGATCGTCTTTAGCCTGCCGGTGATGGCGGTTGCGCCGGGCGAGGAAGCGCTCGCCGGCGCCCGGCGTTGGGTGAATCCGTACAGCGACTTCGAGTATCGGGTTCGCACGCGGCCATCGAAGGCGCCCAGGCCGGTCATTGCGCCGCGGCTGGTCGTCCTGGAGGAGGGCGAGGCGCTGCAACGGCTGGCGAGCGGCTACCTGCCAGAGTTCGAGACGGTCGGCGTGACGGCCGTGGCAGAGGCCATCCAGGCGGTGCAGACCGCGGCGGCGCAAGCTATCATCGTCAATGCGTCGCCCGACTCCGACTTCGTCGCGGCCGCGGCCGGCGCGACGGGGCCATTGCGTAGCCTGCCCATGCGCACGCCGGTGATGACCTGTTGGGTGGCGCAAGAGGGCAAGGCGGCCCGGCGGCTGGGCGTGATCCGCTATCTGGTGAAGCCGGTCATGGCCGACGCGCTGCTGGCGGCGCTGGATGACCTGGCGGCGGATATCAAGACCGTGTTGGTGGTGGATGACCAGCCGGAGGCGCTGCAACTGTTCAGCCGCATCCTGGCATCAGCCGGCCGCGGCTATGATGTCTTGCAGGCGCGCAGCGGACAACGCGCCCTGGGGCTGATGCGTAGCCAGCATCCCGATGTCGTGTTGCTCGATCTGGCGATGCCGGTGATGGACGGCTTTCAGGTGCTTCAGGCCAAACAAGCGGATGCGGCCATTCGGGATATCCCCGTGTTCGTTGTCTCCTCGCTCGATCCTACGGGCGAGCCGCTCGTTTCGGAGAAGCTGACGGTGGCGTGCGGCGGTGGGCTTTCAGCGCGCGAGCTGTTGTCGTGTATCCGGGCGCTCAGCCAGAGTTTTGTTCCGATGGCGGCGAAGACGATGGCCGCAGCGCCGCCTGCTGATCGAGCGCGCTGAGGAACGCCTCGCGGGTGAACGGCTTGCGCAGAAAGCCGGCGGCTCCCAGCAAAGCCGCGAGATCTTCCTGGGGCAAGATGGTGCAGACGATCACTGGTATATCGGCTGTGCGTGGGTTTTGGCGCAGTTGCGCCAGCAGCCGCCAACCGTCTACACGCGGCATCATCACATCCAGGACGATCACGCTGGGTTGTAGCTCTTCGGCCACGGTCACCGCTTGCGTCGCGTCTTGCGCTGTGACGATGTTGTAGCGGCTGCTGGCAGCATAGCGGCGCACGAGCTGGAGTGTGTCGGCATTGTCATCAATCGCCAGCACGGTGACGCCGGCGAGGCCGGGCAATGTCAACTCGGCGACGCAGCGGCGCGCGTCATATGCGACCGATAGCGCGCCGCCGCACAACTCCACCAACTCACGCGCCACATCCAGGCTGTGGTCGGTCGGCGCTGCTCCCTTTGGATGCCCTGTGTCCGGCTGTTCGCCGACGCTGCGAATGACCACCTCGGCGGGCCGCAGCGTCACAGTGAGGGTCATACGGCCGTGCGCGACATAGGGGATCATCTGGCCGAGCAGGTTGAGGAGCGCCTGACTCAGCGCGATCTCATGCACCGGCAGGACGGGCAGCGTATCGGGCTGCGCGGCGACCAAACGGACGTGGTGGCGTTGCGCCAATGCGCCGGCCACGCGTAGCACGTCCGCCAACAATGCGGCGAGATCAGCCGGCCGTTCCACCGGGGTGTCTCGCAGCCAGGCCAGCTCCTGGCTGACGGAAGGGCTGTGGAGCGGTGGTTCGGCGCTGGTTGTTGCGCCGATCGGCTGCATTTTCGCTACTTGCTCTGAATCGTGTCGCTGCCAGAGGTAGGCCGCCAGGGCTTCCACCGCCGCGTGTTCCTTGCGCCGCAGATGCCGCACCGACATCCCCAGTTGGCGGGCGACCTGTTCCTGGTTCAACCGTTGGACAAACCGGTAGGAGAGCGGCTCATAAACCTCCCACGCGGGCGCGCCGGCCGGCGCATCCGGCGCCGGCGCCAGCGCCTCGATCCCATCCATAAGAATCTGTTGCAGCGCGGCAAAGGTATCGGGCCGGTTCGTCAGGCCGAAAAACGCCGCCAAAGGGTTCCGACCCAAGCGATCAGGCTCGTATAAATGATAGAGCGCGTCGGTAAGCTGCTCTAGAAAGGCCTCGCGTGCGATCATGTCCGCTCTCGTGCCCGTTTCGTGCCGGAAAACCGCTGACAACGGGCCAGGAATATGATAGATTATACGCTAACAACGTGACCTTTTCAATTCTTAACTCCTGTGTGTCATCGGAGATCACATGGCTGTAGCAAGCTCCCGCACCACCCAGGTAAGAGCGTCGCACCGCACCCATCATCGCGAAGCCTGGCGTCGCATCAGGCGACACTGGCAGCTTTATCTCGTTTTGCTCTTGCCGCTCATCTATCTCGCAATCTTCCGCTACTGGCCCATGTACGGCGTGCAGATCGCCTTCCGCGACTTCACACCGGTCGAGGGGATCACCGGCAGTCCGTGGATCGGCCTGGTTCATTTCGAGCGCTTCTTCAACTCGTATCAGTTTTGGGACCTGCTGCGCAATACGTTGGGCATCAGCGTCTATTCGCTGCTGGCCGGCTTCCCGATCCCGATCATCCTCGCGATTGCGATCAACGAAGCGCGGCGTTACTATTTCAAGAAGGCGGTGCAGATGGTGACCTACGCGCCGCACTTCATCTCGACGGTCGTCATGGTCGGCATCATCCTACAATTCCTTGACCCGCGCATCGGACTCATCAACAAGGCGATTGCCGAGCTGGGCGGCGCGCCAGCCAATTTCATTGCCAGGCCAGACTTGTTCCAGTCCATCTATGTGTGGAGCGGCGTCTGGCAGGGGATGGGCTACGCCTCGATCATCTACATCGCGGCCCTCTCTTCCATTGACCCGCAGCTCGAGGAGGCGGCGATCATTGACGGAGCCAGCCGGTTGCAGAAGATCCTCTACATTGACCTGCCGGGTATCATGCCGACTGCCATCATCCTGCTGATCTTGAACGTCGGTCAGATCATGAATGTCGGGTTCGAGAAGATCTACTTGATGCAGAACCCGTTGAACCTGACGACGTCCGAAGTGATCTCGACCTACGTCTACAAAGTCGGCTTGTTGCGCGCCCAGTACAGCTTTGCCGCCGCCGTCGGCCTCTTCAATTCGGTGATTGATTTGGTCCTGTTGGTGACGGTGAATCAGATCGCGCGCAAGATCGGGGATACGAGCTTGTGGTGAAGCGTCAAACGTCAAACGCATCTTGTGCATCGCCGTTCGCTGATTCGTTGATTCGCTGATTCGTCGGTTTCTCCCTATGAAAGGATTGCTCCGTGAAGCTCAGTCGTGGTGATCGGGTGTTCATGGCCTTCAACTACGCCTTTCTGATCCTGGTGTTGTTGATCGTGGCCTATCCGCTGATCTACATCCTCAGCTCCTCCTTCAGCTCGCCGCGCGCGGTGGTGGCGGGGCGGGTGTGGCTGTGGCCCGTCGAGTTCAGCTTGCGGGGCTATGAGGCGGTATTCAAGAACGCGCAAGTCGGGACAGGCTACTGGAACTCGATCATCTATACGGTGGTGGGCACGGCGATCAACGTGGTGATGACGATCCTGGCGGCCTGGCCGCTCTCCCGCAAAGACCTCTACGGCCGGAACTGGCTGATGGGTTTCTTTACTTTCACTATGCTTTTCAGCGGCGGCCTGATCGCTACCTACCTCGTGGTGCAAGGGCTGGGGATGGTGGACAAGCGCGCCGCGATGGTCATCCCCAATGCCCTTTCGATCTGGAACATGATCGTCTGCCGCACGTATTTCCAGACTACTATCCCTGATGAGCTGGTCGAGGCAGCCGAGCTGGATGGTTGCAGCGACATCCGCACGATCTGGCACGTCGTGCTGCCCCTCTCGACGCCGATTATCGCCGTGATCAGCCTTTTCTACGCGGTGGGGCATTGGAATTCCTATTTCCAGGCGTTGATCTACCTCACCTCGGCCGACCTCTATCCGCTGCAGATCGTCTTGCGTAACATCTTGGTGCTGCATCAGTTTGACGCGACCATGATTATGGACGTGGAGGAGATCATGATGCGGGAGGGGATGAAGGACCTTCTGCAATACTCGTTGATCGTTGTTGCCAGCGCGCCGGTGTTGGCGCTCTACCCGTTTGCACAGAAGTACTTCGTGCGCGGGATCATGATCGGTTCGCTCAAGGGCTAAGTCCAGACTCAAGGAGGCAAACATGTCATCGGTCAAGAAGCAACTTACTCGTCGTCAACTGCTACGGGGCGCTGTCGGGCTGGCTTCCGGCGCTGTGCTGGCGGCCTGCGCCCAACCGACGGCCGCGCCGCAGCCCGCCCAGGCGCCGGCCGCCCCTGCGCCCGGCGCTACCGCTGTCCCTACCAAGGCCGCTGCACCCGCGGCCGCGGGCGCGTGTGGCGTGACTGCGCCCGGCACATTCCCCGTCGCCAAAGACGAAGTCACGCTCTCGATCTTCATGATCCAGTCGCCGTTGGTCAAGGACATGCCGACCAACGAGTTGACCCTCTGGTACGAAGAGAAGACCAATGTCCACATCGAGTGGCAGATGGTCCCGCAACAAGGCCTGGCGGAGAAGCGCAACCTGGTGCTTGCCAGCGGCCAGTACCCTGATATCTTTATGGGCGCCGGCATCCCGAACGAAGACCTGTTTCTGTACGGTCAGCAAGGCGTGCTGATTCCGCTCAATGATTTGGTTGACAAACAGTTGGTGCATGCCAAGGCGCTCTTCGCGGAGAATCAGTTTTTGCGCGATGCGATCACCGCGCCTGACGGCAAAATCTATGCGCTTGGCCATGACAGCCAATGCTTCCATTGTACGATGGGGCAGCGGCTATGGATCAACCAGAAGTGGTTGGATAAGGTCGGCATGAAGATGCCGACCACGACCGACGAGTTCTACGCGGTCCTGCAGGCATTCAAGACCAAGGACCCCAACGGCAATGGTAAGGCCGATGAAATCCCGCTCATGGGCGCGACTGACAGCAACGGCCCGGAGATCATCGGCAACCTGATGAATGCCTTCACTTACTACGATCGCGCGCATCGCGAGGTGTTCACGAACGGCAAAATTGATGTGCCCTACAACAAGCCGGACTTCCGCGATGGAATCGCCTGGTTGGCGAAGCTCTATGCTGAGAAGCTGATTGATCCCACCGCGCTGACCATGCAGGCGGCCGATCTGCGCAAGCTCGGCGAGAAGGAAGACGCCCAGGTGCTCGGCGCGGTCGCCTCATTCTATCCGGGCAGTTTCCAAAGCCTGGCGGGCGAGCGCCACAAGGACTACGCGATCGTGCCGCCGCTGAAGGGGCCGAAGGGGGTGCAGCTCCATGCCTGGTGGCCCTATACCGCTGTGACCGGGGAGTTCGCGATTACGAAGTCCTGTAAGTGTCCGGAAGTCGCGATCCGTTGGATTGACTGGTTCTTCAGCATGGAGGGCGGCCTGCGCTCCCGTATCGGTCGCGAAGGCCAGGAGTGGCGCAAGGCCGAACCGGGTGAGAAGGGCCTGGACGGCCGGCCCGCGCTCTGGATCAAGCTCACCCCCATCAACGAGCAACAGAACTACTTCTGGGGCCAGGTGAATATCCCGCAGCAGTTCATCCACAGCACGCAATCGGCCTGCGATGACGTCTTTGCCGCGTGTGGCCTGGAGAAGCGGCTCTACGATGCCACCAAACAACTGGAGCCGTTCAAGCCTAAGGAAGTGGTGCCGCCGCTATGGATCCCCAAAGAGGATCTCAGCAAGTATGCGCAGACTGCCACTGATTTGCGGCAGTATGTGGATCAAACAATGGCGCGCTTCATCTCCGGCGAGTTGAAAGTGGATGCCGAGTGGGACAACTACATCAAGCAACTCGATCGGATCGGTTTGAAGGACTATCTGGCGATCATGCAGAAGGCATACGACGCGAAATACAAGAAGTCGTGACGCTGCGACCTGTGGCGCGTAGGATGTAGAGCGTCAAACGTGAAACGTGAGGCGCGAGGGGCTGCGGCTTCTCGTGCCTCACGGCATTTCTGGGGGAAGTCGAGAGGTAACTCATGAACATCATCGTCATCTGTCTCGATACGTTGCGCTGCGACGCGCTCGGCTGTTATAATCCCGCCTGGGTGCAAACGCCGGCGATTGACAGCTACGCCCGTCGCGCCGTGCGCTTCACCGAGGCGCGCTGCGCCTCCTTCCCCACGGTGCCGATGCGCGCCGACGCATACACCGGCGCCGTGAACTGGCCGCGCTACGGCTGGAAAGGCCCTGACCCGAACCAACCGATCCTGCCTTTGCTCCTGCGCGAGGCAGGCTACCGCACGGCATTGGTGCTCGATACCGAGAACAACGTGCGCGCTGGTTTCGGCGCGTACTACGACGAGTGCCATCTCATCGCGAAGTCGGTGGACGACGGGGTCACGCGGGAGCAGGTCGTGTACCCGGTTCCGCGCGAAAATCTGCGCCAGAACGGCGGGGGCTACGCCTATGACCGCGCCCGCTGGTCGCATTATCGCCACGAGGATGACTGGTTCGTCGCGCGCACGATGCGCCGCGCTTGCGAATGGCTGGAGGACAATGCGCGGCGTGGCCCCTTCTTCCTCTGGGTAGACACCTTCGAGATCCACGAGGACTGGATGCCGCCGGCGTACTACGTGGCGCAGTATGAGCGCAATTACGCTGGCCTGGACTACACCTACCCCAATTACGGCTACACCGGCATCTATCGGCCGGAGGAGCTGCGCCATCTGCGCGCCTGCTACGCGGGAGAAGTCACGCTGACGGATCGTTGGGTCGGCCACCTCCTGCGTCAGATCGAGCTGATGGGGCTGTTTGCGGACACCTGCGTCATCCTGACTTCGGATCATGGCATGTACATCGGGGAGCACGGCCGCGCCGGCAAGCACACCGTGGACCCGAACGACCCGTGGCCGATTTACGACACCGTGGCGCGCATCCCGCTCCTGGTGTGGGCGCCCTTTGCGTCCGCGCCGCGCGATATCTCGGCGCTGGCGCAGCCCGCCGACATCCTGCCGACTGTGTTGGAACTGGCTGGGGTGCAGCCGCCGACGACGGTCGGGAAGTCGTGGCTGCCGCTGCTGCGGGGCGCGGACACGACCTGCCATGAGGCGATCTACACCACGTGTCACAGCGGCGACGGCCCTGGCCGCATTGACTACCTGCCCTCCCATATCACGGTGACGACCGATCGCTACACCGCGATCTTCGGCCGCCAGCCGCATCGCCCTGAGCTTTATGACCGCACAGCCGATCCCGACCAACTCCACAGTATCGCGACGGAACAGCCCCAGGTTGTCGAAGCGTTGCGGGTGGGGTTGGTTGACTTCATGCGCCGGCAGGGGGCTGATGAAGCCTATATGCGCGCCTATGCGCTGGGAGAATGAGCTGATGCCTTCACGCCCCAACATCCTCTTCTTGCTCTCCGATGATCAGCGCTTCGACACGATCGCCGCGTTGGGCAACCCGCACATCCACACGCCGAACCTCGACGCGCTGGCGCAGCGCGGCTATGCGTTTGAACGCAACTTCTGCACGACGCCGATCTGCACACCGGCGCGCGCCGAGATCCTGACCGGCTGCACGTCGTTCGCCAACCACGTGCCGTGGTTCGGGATGCCGATCAACCCCGAACTGACGCTGCTGCCGCGCGCGTTCCATGACGCAGGCTACCACACCATCCACGTGGGCAAGTGGCACAACGACGGCCACCCGCGCGACAAAGGCTACGACATAACGCGCTGCGTTTTTCCCGAGGACAACCTGAACGACTTCCGAGCCGTGGGTCACTATATGCGCTTCCGCGAGCCCCAAGGCGAGGTCAGTGGTCACAGCAGCGTGCTCTTCACCGATGCGGCGTTGGCCGCGCTCACGGCCGTGCCATCCGATCAGCCGTGGTTTTGCTACGTGGCCTACACCGCCCCGCATGATCCGCACGAGGCGCCGGAGCCGTTCGCCAGCCTGTATGACCCCGCGCAGATGCCCCTGTTGCCCAACTTCATGCCTGAGCACCCGTTCGACAACGGCGACATGGTGATCCGTGATGAACTGCTCGAGAACTGGCCGCGCGAGCAGGCGGCGATGCGCCGTTACCGGGCGCGCTACTACGGCATGATCAGCCACCTGGACTATCACATCGGCCGGCTGATCAGTTGGCTGGGAGCGAGCGGCCAGCTCGAAAACACGATCATCGTCTTCACCGGCGACCAGGGCCTGGCGATCGGCAGTCACGGCCTGCTGGGCAAGGAAAGCATGTATGACCACAGCATCGCCTCGCCGCTGATCTGGTGTGGGCCGGGCATCCCGGCGGGGAGACGATCGGCCGCGCTCGTGCACCACGTGGATCATTACCCCACGCTCTGCGAACTGGCCGGTGTGCCGCGACCGCCGACCGCTCGTCATGGACATAGCCTGGCGCCGATCTTCCGCGGCGAGGCGGAGCAGGTGCGAGACGAGACCCTGCATGAGTTCTACAGTCCCGAAGAGCCGGGTCAGCCGCTTCGACACACGCAACGGGCGCTGCGCACCGCGCGCTGGAAGCTGACCTACTACCCGCAGATTGGTCGCTACCAACTCTTCGATTTGATGAACGATCCCTTTGAATTGGTTGACCTGTTGGTTGCGTGGCGGCAGCGACGGCGTCTAGCGGTCGAGTCGGGCGAGCGCGTCTGGCAGAAGGACGCCTGGGCTGCGCGCGACCCGCGCCCCACCTGCACCCAGGCCGAGATCGAGGCGGTTACGGATGACCTGTACGACCGGCTGCTGGCGCAGATGGCGCATCACGGCGACCCGCTGCTGGCCCTGGCCCGACCGCCGCACCCGCACGTGTAGGCGGGGTTGCCCATGAACGCCGACGGGCATGGGGATGTGCTCGGCAAGGTGCACTTCGACAGGCGTGCGGACCTCGATCACAGGCAGCCGCGTCATTCTTGACGGAGCAAGCTATTTCGTGGATACTCTCACGGATGCCTGCCGCTCGACAGCCGGGTGGTGGTAATTCAATCCAGAACACTTGAGGAAGTGCTCCGTGGAACTGATCCAACAACTGCTTGATCTCGTCCTACACGTAGATGACTACCTGGCCGATATCATCGCACGCTACGGCGCGTGGACCCTGGCGATCCTGTTTGTCATCGTCTTCATGGAGACTGGCTTCGTCGTGACGCCCTTTTTGCCGGGCGATTCGCTGATCTTTGCCGCCGCCACCTTTGCGGCGCGCGGTGCGCTCGATCCGGTGGCGCTCTTCGTCCTGCTCTCCATCGCCGCGGTGCTGGGCGACACGGTCAACTACTGGATTGGCCATCGGGTGGGCGCGAAGGCGTACACCGGCGAGGTGAAGTGGATCAAGAAGGAGTACATGGCGCGCACCCACGCCTTCTTCGAGAAACATGGCGGGAAGACGATCTTCCTGGCGCGCTTCGTGCCCATCGTCCGCACCTTCGCGCCGTTCGTGGCCGGCGTCAGCCAGATGCCCTATGGCTACTTCGTCCGCTGGAACGTCATCGGCGGCATCACCTGGGTGGCGATCTTCACATTGCTCGGCTACTTCTTCGGCAACATCCCCTTCGTGCAGCAGAACTTCGAGCTGGTGATCATCGCGATCGTCGTCATCTCGGTCCTCCCGGCCGTGGTGGAGGCGCTGCGGGCGCGGCGGGAGCTGCGGCGCGCGAGTTAGGCGATTGGATCGGATTTGCATTTTCGTGGATTCCTTGCGCCCGGAGATTCCCCTCCGGGCGTTCCTCGTGGTACAATATCCTCAGCTTTGACCGCCAGTTTTGGCGCGTCCACATCGTTTCCAGCAAAGGAGCTTTGCACCACATGATCCTGTACCAACCCAAACACGACTGGGAGGACCTGGGCGTCCTCCAACGCAACCGTGAACCTGCGCACGCGACGTTGCTGCCCTACGCCGACGCGGCCGCCGCGTTGACCGGCGAGCGCGGGGCGTCCCCCTTCTTCAAGCTGCTGAACGGCCATTGGCAGTTCAGCTACATCACCACCCCGGCCGATGTCCCCGCTGGCTTCGAGACCGAAACGTTCGACGCCGGCGGCTGGGACATGCTCTCCGTGCCGAGCAACTGGCAGATGGCCGGCTACGGAGCGCCGAACTACACCAACGTCCGCTATCCCTACCCCGTTGACCCGCCGCGCGTGCCCCAGGATAACCCGTGCGGCCTCTATCGCCGGACGTTCGTTTTGCCCGAAGGCTGGGCGGGCCGTGAGGTCTTCCTGGAATTCGAGGGGGTCAACTCCGCATTCTATGTCTGGGTCAACGGCCAGATGGTCGGCTACAGCCAGGGCGCACACGTCCCGGCCGAGTTCCGGCTGACCCCCTACGTCCGGCCCGGCGAGAACCTGCTCGTCGTGCAAGTTTTCCAGTGGTCCGACGGCGCGTATCTGGAAGACCAGGACATGTGGCGGCTGAACGGCATCTTCCGCGATGTCTATCTGTTCGCCACGCCGGCCGTCCACGTGCGTGATGTGCGCGTCCGCGCCGACCTGGACGCCGCCTACACCGACGCGACGCTGAACCTGTGGCTGGCGCTGCGCAACTATGCCGCGGCCGCGGCGAGCGGCTATCGCGTGGCCGTCCAGTTGTTGGATCCCGCGGGCGGGGTCGTCCTGGCGCAGGAGATCGGCGCGCCGGCCGGGCTGGACGCCGGCAGCGAGGTCACGCTCGAAGCCGCCTTCCCGATCAAGGCCCCGGCCAAATGGTCGGCCGAGGAGCCGAACCTCTACCCGCTGCTTATCACCCTGACCGGCCCTGACGGCGCGGTCGCCGAGGTGCAGCGGGTCAACGTCGGCTTCCGCAAGGTGGAGATCAAGAAGGGCGTTTTCTACTTCAACGGCGTCGCGATCAAGCTCCAGGGCGTGAACCGCCACGATACGCACCCCGACCTGGGCCATGCCGTGACGCTGGAATCCATGATCCAGGACGTGGTCGCGATGAAGCGGCACAACATCAACACCGTCCGCACGTCGCACTATCCCAACGACCCGCGCTGGCTCGACCTGTGCGATCGTTACGGCCTCTACGTGGTGGACGAGGCCGACCTGGAATGCCACGGCTTCGGCACGGTCGGCGCACAAGATCAGATCAGCGACGACCCGGCGTGGGAGGCGGCCTACGTGGATCGGGCGGTGCGCATGGTCGAGCGCGACAAGAACCACCCGTGCGTGGTCATGTGGTCGCTCGGCAACGAGTCGGGCTATGGCCGCAACCATGTGGCGATGGCCGATTGGATCCACGCCTTCGACCCGACCCTGCCCGTCCACTACGAGGGCGCGACCGGCTGGGGCAACCGGGCCAACGGGAAGCCTTTCGCAGGCGTGGTGGATGTCTACAGCACGATGTACCCCACCGTCGAGCGGATCATCGGCGAGGGCCAGCAGACCGACAACCCGCTGCCCTTCTTCATGTGCGAGTACGCGCACGCGATGGGCAACGGCCCCGGCAACCTGAAGGAGTATTGGGACGCGATCCGGGCCTATGGGCGGCTGATGGGCGGCTGCGTCTGGGAATGGGTGGATCACTCGGTCCGCCAGCGCACTGCGAGCGGCGAGGAGTGGTGGGCCTACGGCGGCGACTTCGGCGACCAGCCGAACGACGGCGACTTCTGCGTGGATGGCCTCAACTGGCCCGACCGCACGCCCTACCCGGGCCTGATCGAGTACAAGAAGATCCTGGAGCCGGTGCACGTCGAGGCGCTGGATCTCGCGGCGGGCCGGGTCAAGATCGTGAATCGCTACGCTTTCCGTTCGCTGCGCCACCTGGAATGCACGTGGCGGATCACGTGCGATGGCGCAGGGATCCAGCAGGGCCGCGTGCCGATGTTGGATGTGCCCCCCGGCGGAGAAGCGCCGCTGACCCTGTATTACCGGCTGCCCGCGGGCGCTACGCCCGGTGCGGCCTACCGGCTGGAGTTGAGCTTCACTCTGGCCGAGGAGACGCCCTGGGCGCCGGCCGGCTATCAGCTCGCCTGGGCGCAGCTCGACCTGCCGGTCGTGGTCGCGGCCCCGCCGGTCGTCAAGATCAGCGACATGCCGAAGCTGGCAGTGGCGACTGGCAAGCGGGCGCTCACCGTTGCGGGCGAAGAGTTCCGCCTGACCTTCGATACGTACTACGGCACGCTGTCGGCGTGGGAGTTCAACGGCATCCCGTTGGTGACACAGGGGCCGAAGCTCAACGTCTGGCGTGCGCCGACCGACAACGATGTGCATATCGCCAAGGAGTGGGTGAAGGCCGGGCTGGATCGCTTGCAGTCGCGCATCTCGCGTGTAGAGTTGGTGCGCCAGGAGCCGGGCATCGTGCAGGTCGAGGTTGTGGCGTCGCTGGCGCCTGTCTACTTGCGGCCGGCGTTCGATGTGACCTACCTCTACACGATCTACGGCTCCGGCGACGTGGTGATCCGCACGCACGTGCTGCCGCTGGGCATGTTGCCGGTGCTCCCGCGGCTGGGCCTGCAGATGCGCCTGCCGGGCAAGCTGAACCGCTTCGCCTGGTACGGTCGCGGGCCGCACGAGAACTATGTGGATCGCAAGGAGAGCGCGGCGGTCGGCGTCTATTCCGGCGCGGTGCAGGAGCAGTATGTGCCGTATGTCTTCCCGCAGGAGAACGGCAACAAATCGGACGTGCGCTGGGCCGCCGTCACCGGCATCCGCGGCGCGGGCCTGCTAGCGATCGCCATGCCGCTGCTCAACGTCAGCGTCCACCACTACACGCCGGAGGATTTCACCGCAGCCAAGCATACCTTCGAGCTGGTGCGCCGCGACGAGACGATCCTGCACCTGGATCACGCGCAGTGCGGCCTGGGCAGCAATAGCTGCGGCCCCGGCCCGCTGCCCGAGTACCTGCTCCAGCCGGAGGAGACGACCTTCAGCGTCCGGCTGAAGCCGTTCCTGGGCGCGGCCGCGTCGCCCATGAGCTTGTATCGGACGGCATTGGAAACAGTATAAGCGGCTGGCACGCGCTGGGCGTAACTTCTCGATCAGTGAGGGGCGACGGGGGTCGCAGACCCCCGTTGAGCCAGCTTTGCCAGCTTAATAAAGGGAGCGCCCTGTGAGCATCCGCATCGTCACCGATAGCACTTGCGACCTGCCGCCAGCAACGATTGATCGCTACGGCATCACCGTCTTGCCGCTGCACATCCACTTTGGGCGAGAGAGCTTCCGGGATGGCGTCGAGATGTCGCGGGCCGAGTTCTACGCGCGCCTGCCGGACGCCAACCCCGCGCCGACCACCGCGGCGCCGGGGGCCGATCTGTTCAAGCAGGCGTATGACAAACTGGCGTATTCCGGCGCTACGGAGATCCTCTCGATCCACATCTCGGCGACCCTCAGCGCGGTGACCGATGTCGCCCGTGTGGCCGCCCAGGACTATCGCCGCGTCCCGGTGACGGTGGTGGATGCGCAGCAATTGAGCGGCGGGGTGGGGTTCGTCGTCGAGGCTGCGGCGCAGGCTGCGGCCGAGGGGCTGGCGCTGCCTGGGGTGCTGGCGCGCATCGCCGAGCGTATCCAGCGCACGCACGTCTTCGCGGCGTTGGATACCCTCGAATATCTGCGGCGCAGCGGCCGGATGAACGGCGTGATCGCCGGCCTGGGCAGCCTGCTGCAGCTCAAGCCGATCTTGCGGATGCATCAAGGCAAGGCCGGCGCGGAGCGGGTCCGCACGAGCACGCGCGCGCTGGCGCGGCTGGTCGAAATCGTGCAGGAGGTGGGGCCGCTCGCCCAGGCGGTGCTGCTGCATGCGCACGCGCCCGAACGCGCGGCCCAGCTCTATGCCCTGGCGCGGCCGTGGCTGCCCGAAGGCGAGTTGCCCTCGGTCGAAATCACGCCCGTCATCGGCGCCCACATCGGCCCCGGCGCAGTTGGGCTGTCGGTGGTGGTGGGGAGATGACGAATGACGAATGACGAATGACGAATGACGAAGAACGC
>Ga0172368_10004388_pt1 | contig 16352 bp, 18 predicted proteins | sample Lak11m_FD_114540 | JGI IMG/M metagenome (GOLD analysis project Ga0172368, IMG submission 114540) | Freshwater microbial communities from Kabuno Bay, South-Kivu, Congo - kab_022012_11m | ecosystem: Environmental > Aquatic > Freshwater > Lake | place: Democratic Republic of the Congo: South-Kivu...
GGTCTCATGAATTCGATAAAAATAATTAGTATGTATTAAAATATAACAAGTAGATGCGGGTTAATAAAAGTTAAAATATAAAATTTAAATCAAAAAATAACAGTGTTTCTTATAAACTACGGTCATAGAGTCGATTTTAGAGGCGACGTTTACAAGTAAAACCAGAAATCAGGCTTATTCCACCACTTGCGCTGTTCTCGGCGGATTCTCCTCAATGACCGGCCTATCCTTCCTGTAATCTTTCAATCTCCTGATAATCACTTCAGTCAGGAATAACACCAGCGCCGCAAGAAGGTAAGGTTCTTTTTCACTCTTTGGCTCATTTACCGTTCGCACCGCCTTTTCTTTGATATCCATAAACAGCAGCCCCTGGACATCATCCTCATTATAAACGCTCCCGCCATTTGATTCAATGACCTGGACGAGTTTCTCGTTAAACCCAATTTCTCTATATTCAAGTGGATAGTTCACTGCAATGCCGTATCCTGATATGTCATGGAAATCCCCTGTCTCAAGGTTAATAGTGGTTTCGTATGTTGTCGGTCCTGTCCTTGAAAGATCAAGCGGGGCTTTGTCAAGTTGCACCTGCGGCAGCGTATCTGATGTGACAATGACCCTGCCGGCTGTTCCCGCCCAAATATCATCTACCTGTATAACGACCCCTTCCTTCGGGCGCGGGTCTCCGATAGCCCAGTTAATCATGGATGAGATGAGCTGCGAATTCCTGCCGCTGTAAACTTCACTTGCCCAGCAGGTGACGGGACTTCCTGAGTAACAATTATTTTCATTAGCACCGTTATCCGTTGTAAATGAAACAACTCGCCCAAGGCCGAATCCCCACGTTGTGAGGATGGGTTTGCCGCGCGTGGTGGCTACAAGCTCATCCGAACCAAGTTTTGGCGTGACTTCGTTGTATCCTGTGACAGATGCTGTGAGATTGATGTATTTTGTGATGAAATGGTTGGTGTCTATTGCTATAAGAGGATATTGGTATGTAATTTCAGGGGTTGCGGTTGGGGTTGGTTCGCCTCCTGTTTCTTCGAAATTAATATTTGCACGATCATTTGTTGCGTATGAATAAAATACTCCATTTACTTCTCTTGAGAGAAGTTCCATATACGAAACATCTCTTTTTTCTTCTATAATGAATTTTACGGCTTTTGCCGCTTTTCCATTATAATAAATGAAGCCATCTTGAGTAAAAGTATCAAACGCTACATTAATAAAAATCATAGAAATGTCATTGCTTTTCAAATCTTTGGCAGCATTTACTATATTCTGATATTCAGCTGCTCCACCAATAAAAATTCCACCATCAGAAATTGCAATTATTTGCTTTGTTCCACTAACATCCTTAAACATATCTTTGGCAAGAAGAAGTCCATCTTGCATATTTGTATCACCACTGCTTGGTTCCAATGAATTGATAAAAGTTACCATAGATTGATAATTAACTACACTTGAAATGGATTGCAAATCAATTTTTTCTTTTGTCCCCCCAAATGCGACTACTCCCACATTGCTGTCTTTGCTTTTATCATATAGATCTTTTATTATTTTCAAAGCATTACCTCTAATTTCTTCATTGGCACCATAGATCGTACTTGACGAAACATCGAGAATCAATATTATGTTTTTTCCTCCCCTATATTCACTAGCTCTTGAAATTATAGGCAATATCGCTTCAACCGGCGAATTATTATATGTTCCCTTATCATAAGATGAATCACCACCAACTACAACAAGCCCCCCTCCATTTCCCACATAATTCCGCAAGATATCAGCAGGTAACTCACCAGCCCCCTTATTGTCTATTATTACGGCTTTGTAGGAAGAAAGGTCGGATGGCAGCGAGGTCATTGTAGTGGTATCATACAAGCTTGTTGTAACTGTGTAAAGGGCTGAGGCTGTATCTCCAGTCACCGCAAGCACTTTTGGTTTTGGTACAACGAACACTGACTTATAGAAGACATTGTTAATTTTGAACCTGTCCTCTGTGCTTGGAGTTATCGTTGCTGTCATTTTATGCGAACCAAGAGTTGTAAAAGTAGCTGTGATAGGAATAACCTTTTCGCGTTCTTTTTGGTTTATAGATTCACTCTTTGCAGGCGTGCCATCGATTTCAACATCAAGCCTGTAACTTATATCAGTTCCAGCCTGCCTGACAACTATGTTGAAGACGTTTTCATTCCCGATTATGATATTCTTGGCGCTGGCAATTTCAACACTTGCATCATTGTGCAGTGGTTTTTGTTTTACCGCGAACACTCGCGTACCGGCGCGGGAAACGAACGAGATCGCATCGAAGAGGTCTTTCCCGTAATTGCTGTTGCCATCTGTGACAAGGACTAAATTATTATTCTCAGATGCGCCTATAACCTCATCTCCGATCGGGGATTTCACTCCCGCGAACTCAGTGAATTTAGTTGAGGTTTTTGGTTGTAGGGCATCGAATAATTTCTTTCCCATATCCATATTGAATAGATCCATGCTCAGCGTCTTGTCTGATATCACAGTGATCCTTGGAGCATCATCCCTCACTGTGCTTATTCCCAGCGAATAAGGTGAGGCAAGGGCTATAATCAGCAGGCTCAGGATAATAATTCTTGAGATAATTATCCATTTAGATACCCCTCGCCTGATAGCAAATATCCCTGCAAGGATCAGGGGACTTATGAGCAGCAAGACAAGCGGATGCTCAAACTGGGGGATGGCAAAATCCATTACAGCCCACCTCTGATTTTCTCAGCTCTATCGCTAAATGAAACGGATATTAGCCGCGGATGAACGCGGATGAACGCAGATGCACACGGATACGTGTAAATCCGCGCCATTCTTGTTCTACTCTGCGTCTGTACTTTTCGATCTGTACCTAATTTGCGGTGGCCTGCATCAAAATATCTTAAGACCATCAATCTGCTCCCTTTAGATGCTTCTTATCAAGCAAAAATTCCTGCAATTTGTCCATCAGACCCTGTTCAAGGTCGCTCTCCATGAAATCTTTGGATTCTCTCAAATTTAAAAATTCCAGAACATATGGGTCTTTTATGATATCCTCTGGTTTCTGGACAACATGACCTTTGATAGATAATTCTTTAACCTTCTCTTTATTTTTGCTTAAAGAAATTCTATCATATAATAAACTGTTAATTTGCCTTTCAAGTTCCCTTGTACTCCAGTTATTATCTATACTTTCGATTATATAGAAATGCCTTGCATCATCATTTTCAACTCTAAGAAGCAACCTATAATGTGTCCATGATAATTCTGAACGCAGTGCGTTCACTTTTGGAAAAGTCAAATAGAAACTCCGGATGTGCCACAGATTTCTCTCATTGAATCCTCTTCCATACTCTTTTGTGAGCTTTTCAGAAAGTTCTTTGATAAGTGCCTTACCATATTCAGCTTTTTCCTTTCCATTCTGCTCTTCTTCCACTATTACCTTTCCAATATGCCAGTATGCCTGAACCATAACGAAGTTAATACTTCGATAAACTACGCCTCGAGCTTTTTCTAATATTTCTCTTATGCTCTGGTAAGTAGAATCTACAGAGGGAATAGTTTCTGATAACTTATTTTTGTCCGATTTCATCAGCATTCCATCTCCCCATTTGCGTCATTTGCCGGAAATAATGTCACTCCACAACAGATCACACGGAGAGCACAAAGCTTTTCCATTCTGCTCTGTGTCCTCTGAGAACTCTGTGGTTTATTGTCCGTCGAATAGAACAGAGATGCAAACTGATCAACAATATCCGTGAAAATCCGCGTTCTAAATCGTGATGTTGCTGCTGTTTCATATACCGTAACAGGTATCGCAATGCTTTGCCATTTCTCTCTGTGCTCTGGTATGAAAGAGTCGGCGAACGATACTCTTTCATGTTCATTTACGAACCGCAGTTCATAGTGGACTCTGTGTTTGATCGCGTAAAGCCCAATCAAACTATCTTTGCGTCCTTTGCGCTCTTTGCGGTGAAAAATATCATACACCGCAAAGGACGCAAAGTCTTCCAAAAGCGTGAGTTCGTTTTGAGTTCGTCGCAGTTCGTTGTTAATTCGTTTCATACCAGCACAGAGGACTGTCATAATTCACCCCTCCAATGCAAATAATATAATTCAAGTAAAACAAGGAACATCGCTCCCATTATAAAATAAATATCAAGATTCATTGGCTTTCGCACCGTCTCAACCGAATATACCGGTTCTTTCGCCGCTGAAACGTTCGAGGTCATAGAGGCAAGACCTCCCGATTCAAGGTTTGACTCCCTTTCATCAAAAAGGTTAACTGCAACGGGTTTCCCCGGAACTTCATAAATACCCACTTCATCAAACAGCAGCATGTCTGTTGTAACTTTATCCCCTGGCGTTTTCACTTCAATTGATGCAGGGAATTTCATCAACATTCCGGTCTTTGCGTTATACTCTGTCACATCAAGGCTCCCTTTGATCCATTCAAGGAGCTGTTTCCAGAAAAGAGGATAGCTGGAACTCGTATGGAAATCATTCCAGACATTCACATTTAAGGGGTCATAGATATTCCCCTGCGGATCGCAAAGGCCTGAATATATCACTGTCCCCTTCCCGAATTTCCAGTAAGCAAGCATTGGTGATTTTTCTTTATCCCCGCTTGTGACAAGAGCCACGGCGACATTCTTAAGATTCGCCTTGAAATATTTCTTGATATCGGTCTTTTCGATGTCTATGCCTGCTGTTATTGTAGTCTGGCGGGCGATATTCAGGGAGGTCTTGTTTCCGGTAGATAAAAGTTCAACAGGCAACATATCCATATCCTTCAAACCCGCAGATGCAATTATAACTGCCGTCCCTCCGCTGCTGACATGATCTTCCAGTTTCTTGACCGCATCCGGAGAAATGACCGCGCTTACTATGACTATATTTCCTGCCATCGAAGGTATGCTTTTAGGATCTGCTATTGTCAATTTTGTATTGGGAATAAGACCAAGAGCGACAAGCGAAGGGGATTTTGGATTATCAGTAATGTAAAGAACATCACGTTGCGCGGATGGCGGTATATACACAAAGGCATTATTATCAACAGGAAGAGCATCCGGGGAATCGATCGATATTTTGGTAACGCCAGGATTCACATTCAGGTCGCTGACACTGAAATATTCACTTGACTGCGCTTTGACATTCCTGCTATCTGAGAGTACGTTTTTATCATTAATGGTAACATCTATCTTGACATCCTGATCTGCTTTTTTAAAGTTTTTTATTACTATCTTATAATCCCCATTTGATTCAAACCAGCCATTAATTATCCCAATATTATCCGTCCTTCCGCTTACAGTGATAAAATCCACTGTTATGCCATTTGATTCAGCCAGTTTCTTAGCAACAGCCGGGCTATCGCCACTTGAGCTGATGAAATCGGAAAGCACTACTATCCTTCCGCCTTCAGGAAGCATCCGCCGCCCCAGGAGAATAGCGCTTGAAAGGTCAACATCTGTGGCTTTTGCCTTTAATTTTAAAAGTGCATCTGAAGCGCTGCTTGATGGTGAATCCTTCATGACCATTACGGGAATGCTCTCGGCAAGAATGATGGTATTTTTAGCGCTTAAGAATTTGTTCGCTTCAACCACAGCTTTCCCGAATCTGCCGTCGGCCTGCATGCTTGCGGAAGCGTCAAGTATGATCACGGTTGAGCCGCCACCCGCCTCTTCATTAGCGATGATATATGGCGCAGCAATAGCTAACGATATTATGATAAGTGCAAGGAGCTGGATCAGGAAGAGAGGGTCTTTAAGGAATTTCCTGAAAATATTGAGCCGTTTCTTTTTTTCAATATCCAGGAGGAACATCAGGGAAGGAATCTTTAATTTTTTTGCGCGCGGTCTTAGAAGATAAATTATGATAAGCGGGATTATAGAGAGAAGAGCGTAAAGCCCTGCCTGATTTGCGAATTGCATCGGATTGGCGGTTATTGTATCCAAGAATGCCATTATTGTTTTGCCCCTTCTCTTCTGTTCACGACTTCAAAAATAGCATCAAAAACAGGCTTATTAGTCGTTACCGTATGAAAATCCGCGCCTACTGCATTGCATGTTTCTTTTATCTTCGCATTATGATCATTCAGCTTCTTCTGGTATTCACCGCGAAGCCTTGGGCTTGTGTAAATATCCATTTTCGCATCAGTTTCAAGATCGATCAATTTTGCCTCGCCGCCAAGGTCGAGGTTTTTCTCTATGGGGTCAAGTACCTGGACGATCAAAAGTTCGTTATCTCCGAGCCTGAATATCGAATTCTTGATCCCCTGGGCATCAGCCATGAAATCTGAAATGACTATGACAAGTGACCTTGATTTAATAACGCTTGCATATTTTTCCATACAATAATCAAAACGCGTTTGTCCGATAAGCTCAGTGCTATTCAGAAGGTCTATGGTCTGGGATAGATATTTTCTCCCTCGCTTGGGTTTTGTGATATTTATTTCCTCGCCAAAAGTCGCAACACTGAATTTTTCGTTGTCTTTGGTTACAAGATAAGCAAATCCCAGAGCCAGCATCGCTGCATAGTTAAATTTATTGCGAAAATCCATGCTCTTGCTGGTGTCAAGCAATATGTGCGTTGTCAAGCTTTTTTCTTCCTCGAATTCCTTGACATAGAGCTTTTCCGTTCTGCCGTACACTTTCCAGTCGATGATCTTAAAATCGTCTCCCTGCGTGTATTCCCGATAACTCACCGGTTCCATGCCCCTGCCTTTAAGTATAGAGCGCCGGCTACCGCTATATGCGGTCGAAACGCGCTTTCGCACCATGAAGGAGAAGCGGTCAAGCTCTTTAAAGAAGGAAGTATCTATCATTTAGGTCACTTTTCAGATAAAATATTGAATTATATTTATTTATGGGAAATAGTTTAAATTGAATTTCCTGGGGTATATCGCTCAATGAAACGAATATTAGCCGCAGATAAACGCAGATAAACGCAGATATTTTTCTGAATAATTTGCGGTTGTTTTGTTTTATTTGATGTCGGTTATAATCCCCGACCAATTCATCCTTATAATAAACTTTCAATGGCGCCTGTTGCTGCACTTGTAATCCTCTTAATCCAAGTTCTACATCTAAAGCATTTTCATATACTTTTTCAAGGAAACCCACACCAAGAATATTACTGACTTCGAATGCTGCCCCTATGATTTTCTCTGACAACTCATTCAATTTGATTTCATTAGCCTTTGGTTCCATATTTTTTAAAGCCTTTATAATCATTTACAATAATTATGATACGAGTAAGTCATGCCAAAATTAAGACGAATGAGGATTGAATTCCGCTTTAAGAAACGTGTTTCTTCACCCGAGTTAATTAATCTGCGTTCATCTGCATTTATCTGCGGTTCTTTTTCCAATAAATCCAGACAAGAATGAGCTGGATATTGATATCGATCAGCAGATTCGTGATTTGATTTATGAATCATCTTATTTCACATTTTTCAAAATATCCGCGATCACCTGGTCGGTCGTCATGCCTTTGCGCTCGGCTTCAAATGTCAGTATAACACGATGCCGCAGCACAGGATATGCCATTGCATCGATATCTTCCTTGCTGACATAATTCCTGCCTTTCATAAGTGCCCTGGCTTTACCCGCAAGAATAATGCCAATCGATGCGCGAGGTGAGGCGCCATATTCGATATTGTCATTTTTCGCCCTGGTTGCTTCGACAATTTTTATTGCCCTTATCTTGATGTCTTCTGCTATCGGAACATCGCGTGTGAGCTTCTGGAGTTCAAGAACTTCGGCTTTTGAGACCACGCTTCTTACTGCCGGAGTGATATTTTTAGTGTATCTGTTCACTATCTCGTTCTCATCCTCAAACGTGGGATAGTCCATCAATATTTTGAGAAGGAACCTGTCAAGCTGCGCTTCAGGAAGAGGATAGGTGCCTTCCATTTCAATCGGGTTTTGCGTGGCAAGAATAAAGAATGGTTTATCCAGCAGATAGGTCTTATTGCCCACAGTCACCTGTTTTTCCTGCATAGCTTCAAGCATGGCGCTCTGGGTCTTTGGCGATGCCCTGTTGATCTCATCTGCAAGAACGATATTTGCAAACACCGGGCCGGGTTCGAACCTGTACTGCTTCTTCCCGCCGACATCTTCGATGATATACGTGCCTGTGATATCCGAGGGCATAAGGTCAGGTGTGCACTGTATCCTGTTGAATTTAAGGTCAAGCGCTTTTGAGATCGTACTTATGGTAAGTGTTTTTGCTAAACCGGGGTTGCTTTCCACAAGTGCATGGCTGTTACAGAGAATTGCGATCATCATCTGTTCAACCGCTTCATGCTGCCCTACTACCACCTTCCCTATCTCATCCAGAAGATCTTTGAAAATCCTGGTCGAGCTTGAATAGGTCTCATTACTCATGTTTTACCTCTCTCATATTTTACTCCTTTCAACTGCGTATTTATTGATAAGTTGCTTTTCAGTTTCAGTTTTTGTCATAAGCATGCTGTAGCCGCCATCAGAAACATTGGAACCCATGACATCCACGGGGAAAGCCGCTGACTTGATGAACTGGTTGCTGGTCGGGGTATAATCTTTTACTATCGTACCCGTATTATCTCCTGGATATAGTGTAAGATCGATATTTTTCCCTTCAATGGATGCGATCTTTGGCTTACCAAAAATGTCTCCGCTCCCTTTTGCGGCGACATTGATCACATCTTCAGGGCGGCCCGTGATATCTATCAGTCCTGTATTATTCTGGTCTTGACCAGTGATGTTTTTTGTTACATTATCCAGGGTACTTTGCGATATCTGGATCCCCTGGGGATTTAACGAAATATAAGCCATTCCTGCAAGGAAAATAACTGTGATCATGATCTTTGAGATAATTATGCCTTTTGACAGCAGCATCGAAGGTGAAACTGAGGTCATGGATTCTGAAACAAAGGTCTTTAAAGAGTCAACTATTATATTGGATTCATCACGGTTGTCGTATGCAGTACTCAGTCTTTCTTTAAGTTCAGGATATTTATTTTCGATCAGCCTGATGACATTTATTTTCGTATCTCTGTTATGTAGCAACGTGGAAGTAATTAAAGCTATAATTATCGCAACAGCAGGCGGTATGAAATTGATCGGGATCGATGAAGGTATTGATGACTTGCTTAAAAGATATTCAAGATTGACGATAATGAAAATAGCATAGAAGATACTGAAAATAGCGATCAGGTCAAGAAAAAATGTCAACCTTTTACGACTAAAGAACCCGTCCCGGATTTTTTGAAGCTTATATAGAAAATCTTCCATTCAGTCACCTTCATCGGCTTTATTAGTTTTGATTATATTAATACTTGGTATGACCGCTACCGAAAGGTTTTTCTTTGCTTAGCCTTATTTTGGGCTATTCCCCAGGCATTCCGAAGCCTACATATACAATGTCGGCAATTAGCACCTGTTGTGCCCAGATAGCTCAGCCTGGGAGAGCGCTGCGCTGAAGACGCAGAAGTCCCCGGTTCAAGTCCGGGTCTGGGCATAAGGTCATTCTGACCTGTGCTTTACTTTTTTTTTTACATCGATAAAATTAAGACTAAATTTTGACACAATTATTTTCGTATCTTCTCAAAGATTATATCGTTATCGAACTCGATCCTGAATATCCTGTGGTATGGAATATATACATCCTCGAAATCCCCCTCAAGAACTAGGAATGACCTCTCAATATTCTTGATAGTGCTTCCCTCAACTATTTTCATATCGCCGGGCGCACCCCTGTGGATATAGTATATTTTACATTTTGCGAGGTCGAATCTCCATTTTATCTCGTTGAAAATATCCCTTGGATGCTTCGACCTGAACATAAGAGAATATCATTTTGCATCATATTTAATAGATTTCTTCACGAACTTGATCCATTCATCCAGTCCCTCTCCAGTTCTTAAGCTCATTTTCAGAACATCTATCCCCGGATGGATTGTACGCGCATCCCTCACCATTTTATCTGCATCTGCGCTAACAGCCTCTGCAATATCGATCTTATTAATTATAATAAGATCTGCTGTTCTAAAAATTAGAGGATGTTTCTCAACTATATCGTCGCCTTCGCTGACACTTACGATTACGACCCTTTTATGCTCACCCAGTTCATAATCCGAGGGACAGATCAAATTCCCCACATTTTCTATAAACAAAATATCAAGAGAATCAAGTGGAAGGCTATTTAGTCCGTGTTCGACAAGATGCGCATCAAGATGACACTCTTTTCCAGTATTTAATCCCACCACAGGGATCCCACACTTTTCAAACCGGGAAGCATCAAGGCGCGCCACAACATCTCCGGCTATTGCGCCTATCCTGAAGCTTTTCCCTATGCGTTCGATGGTCTTTTCCACCAGCATGGTCTTCCCGGAGCCAATGGCACCCATTAAGTTGAAAGCTGTGATCTTGAATTTATCCAGATTATTGCGATTCTTCCTGGCAAGCAAACTATTCGCTTCCAGAACATCATATCCTATATTTATTTCTTCAACAGTGTGCATGTAGATCGCGTCTTTATATAAAATTCGTCAAAGCTAAGGATTAAATATAACGGTCAATCATAAAGAACTTGTGTACTTCATATATTTATGAGCTTTGTCGAGCAGGTGAAAAAAAATCTTGGTGGAAAGTTTCGGATAGAGGACGGTAACTGCGGAACAACCCATAAAGTATTAAGAGAAATATCAAGGCTGGGAGGAAAAGCAGTAACATGGGAGCGTCCCGACGGAGTTTATTCAAAGATACTTGATAACAATGGGATCGTCGTAGGCGAGGGAGAAGGAATAACATGGCCTCCTGCAATTCTTTTTGCATTGGTTGAGGGAGGATTTTTCCCGATGGAAATAGAATCCCAGATTATCAAGTCCCTACAATGCATTATCGATATGGAAAAGGTGGCCGATATATATGGTTATGGAAGAGTTGTCACACCGGTAGCTTCAGCTTATAATGAAGTATGGAAAAATGGCGGAAGAGTGGCAATCAGGCGAAATTCATGGGGCGTAGAGGTAGTTTTCATCGATAAAGATGATAAAGAAATGGCGGTTGGGCCGATCTCTTATTGTCCAACATGCGGCACAGCAGCAACACTACCCCGTGCGCCAGTTATAGCTGCAAAGATAAAAGAAGAATTGAAAGATAAGCGAAATACAGGGAAAGATAAATATGAACGAGGGATGGAGAATCATTTCTTCTTCAAGAATGACAGGGTAATGTGTGAGATCATTGAAAATGGACATGTCCTGGGCAGGGCGTCAAGATGCTGCATAGCATACGCAGGTGTGGTCGCAGAGGTACATGCAGGTATAAGCGGTCCTAAATGGGGAGCGTTATTCAAGGAATATTGTAAGATATGCCCAGTGAAACTTTGCAGAAAAGGAAAAAATACTGGTGAGGAAGCTAATAATCTACTTACATTCCTTGAAAAAAGGGATCTTAAGACAGATGTGAAAATGGATACATATATTACCGCCATTGTTAAAAAGGACGGTGAACGTGTTGGCGAGGGTATTGGGACAATATGTGCTTTCTCATCATTGATGTATGCCGCAGCCAAACGCATTGAACTTCGCTCTGAAATAGAGGTTGTCAGGGAATAAGTGAAAATGAATGCATGAGATCTCAATAGCCGGAGCAATAATTGATTCAGTGCTTGATGCCGCAAAAAAGAATAATGCCATAAAGGTCAACGAAGTCTTTCTTGAGATCGGGGAGCTGACAGCGTTAAATCCAGACCAGTTGAAGTTCATTTTCAAAACGATCACCCAGGGAACTGCTGCACAAGGAGCCTGTTTTAACATCAGCATCATCAAACCATCAATCAGATGCAAGAAATGCTCTTATAATGGCAGCATAGAATTCTTTGAAAAACTGCATTTTTTCATTCCCGTCATTAAATGCCCAAAATGTGATGAAATAGATGTGGATATTATCGCAGGAAGAGAATGCTGTGTTAAGAAGATAAAAATTTCCTGAAAAACCTGAGTTTTGGAACTGTCTTTAATAGAGTGATTAATTAGATAAGCGGGAAAGGGAGTGGGTGGTATCGTTGAAAAAATGAACCCGCTTATCTAGTTCGCGTTTACACGAACACTGTTATATTATTTGGCTAAGAATTTATAGTTATCGCTCAATTCCCTAGAATTTCGATCCCTTTGCCAATCGTCGTTATAAAGGCCTCGCTTTTCACACTATTGTCCTCAAAAGCTTTCACCATCGCTTCTGCTATCCTCTCCCTTTCATCCATCCTGCAAACAACGATCAAAGTAGGTCCTGAACCGCTAATTGTCACTCCGGCAGCACCTGAGTTGATAGCGCTTTTCTTAACATCCGCATATCCTTTGATAAAGGTTGAGCGTATTTCCTCTATAACCCTGTTCTCCATGCTCTCCCCGATCAATCGTATATCGTTCTTCATCATTCCAACGACCATGGAAGCGGCATTTCCTGTATTGAAGGAAATGTCCGAAAGTGAAAGTTTCTTTGGAAGTTTCGCACGGGCTTCACGTGTGCTGACAATTATTTCGGGATGAACTGCGACAATACCAACATTTTCAGGCATCAGGGAAATTATTTTATCCTTGTGCACAATAACAAAACCACCATAGATGGCGGGAGCCACATTATCTGCATGAGCTGCGCCTGATGCTGCTTTTTCGCCCTGGGCTGCTATCCGGACAAGCTCTTGTTGTGAAAGCCCAAGAGCAAACATCTCATTTAATGCAAAAGCCAGCCCTGCTGCCGGCGCCGCGCTGCTGCCCAGTCCGCTTGAAAGCGGAATACCCCGATGTATTGTGATCCTGACCGGTGTTTTCAACAGGGATGCAACGATCCCTGCTGTGTTCTTTTTAGGGTCTACAGGTACAAATTGGGATTCCCTTCCAAGAACAACTATTTCAATCCTGTCACTTTTTTCAATATCTATTATATCATAAGGGGTTTCAAGAGCGATGCCAAATACATCAAAGCCTGCCCCAAGGTTGGCGGAAGTAGCTGGAACTCTTATTTTCAAGTGATCCATGCCATTATCTCTTATAACCGATAGTGCGCAGGAACGCTCTTCTTTCTTCCCTGTCTTTTACGCTTTCCACACCATGCGGGCTTTCACCATCAATAACCCCAAGAATACCTCTGCCCTGTTCGGTTTGTGCTATGATGACTTCTACGCTGTTTGAAGTTGCGCAGAAAATATTGCATACTTCCTGCACATTCTTAATTGAATTTAATACATTTATGGGGTACACGTTCCTCATAAAAACAATAAAGCTATGACCGCATCCGATCTCAATTGCATTCTCCTGGGCTGCTTTTATCAATTCATCGTCATTTCCTTCGGTCCTCACAAGGCATTTACCTGATGCTTCACAGAAGGCAAGCCCGAATTTGATCCCCGGTGCCGAGGAGATAAGCGCTTCATATAGGTCTTCGGCGCTCTTTATGAAATGAGTTTGGCCAAGAATAAGATTCGTATCAGGCGGTGCTATTATCTTAACTGAAATTAACTGCATGAATTCCTCCACAATTATTATAGTCATGAAAGTATTTAAATGCAATGATTAGCTCTTATAAAAAACCCGATGCGCCATCAAACGTCATCGGACAGATTTTCACATATATGTGCATTTATATTATTAATTCGTCCTCTTTTCTCCAGGCAGGATCGACTATACATATGAAAATCAAATCTTTTTTCCCCGTATTTTGAAAAAATTGCGTTGAATTTGGCGGGATATAGATGGCGTGACCATCATGCACAGGTTCAATTTCATCATTGATATGCATTAATCCCTCCCCCTCAAGAATATAATAAACTTCGGATGTTTTTAATTTATGAGGTATTGAAGTTTGCCTGGGCTTTAAAATTGCATGAGCTAAACTATACCGAATATCAAGGTCTGCTTTATCCGGATGCAAAAGCTCACGAAGGATCGAATTATCCCCGGCTCTAAATTCTTCACAATCTTTCAAATCCCTTATAAACATGCCCTCAACAACTACTTTGATCAAAATAAAGCTTTAGGGATTCTTTTGAATATATTATTTGTGAAAAGCTCCGAAGAAGTCTGTAACAGAGGTAATTTCCTCTTTTGAAAGCGATATCCTTGCCATAATATGCTTGAATTCAGGTATCCCTTTTCCATCAGTTTCACCAGAAATCAGCGAGTTCGACCATGGGCTGTTTATCATGAAAGCCAATCCTCCAGGTTCATTCTTTTTGGATTCTTTTACTTCCACGACAACGCTTCCATAATTATTAGATAATTTCACGCGGTCACCGGATTTGAAACCCATTTTTTGCATGTCATTTTTGCTCATAGTAATAACCGCTGAGAGTTTCTTATAATCCTCGCCAAACCTGTCACGTTCCAGCGCTTCAACCTGGAAAATATCGCGATAAGTCGTGATCAGTATCTCAAATTCGGGGTTTTTCAGGAATTTTCCAATATCTATGCCCATTAGACCGCCTCCATCAATCGTTTCAGGATATCTTCGTCATTCAGGTAATTATTTTCAATGATCTTTTTTAACCCAATTACTTTTCCATCCATCCTCACGGCGCTTCCTGCTGCTTCCACTCCGGATGCAGCGCAGGGGAGATTAACACTCGAAATTCGTGAAGTAAATGTCTGGCATGGATCGATACAAATGACAGGGATTGAGACCAGATGAGCAGTAACGCTGCGGGGAAGACTCAATACAGGATCTGAACCGACAACGACGAGTGCGTCTATGCTTTTATTCTTTAGCGCCTCAATAATTGCATATTTGTTATCCTGCACTTCATTTCCTTCAAACTTTACCCTGTTGACAAACCCTGTTTCCTTAAAGAGTGCCTCATTAAGGCCGCGCATGTTATAATGACCTACCATGGGCATTATATTGAATTTTGGAAGCATATCGGCAAGTGCAGTTAATATTTCAAAATCATTTTTTATGGAATATGTAAGTCCAATGCCTACGAAGATCGCACCAAACTGTGCTTTTTTCAAGATGCTTGCAAGCCCAAGCATATTTTTCGTGTCGTATGCCGGCGCTTTTCCTGATAACGCTTCCATCAGGGCAATAATAAATTCCCGGTCACCCTTTGGGGGTATCCTGTAAAAGTGCCCTTTGCATATCTTTGCAGTATTTGATTCCCGTACATCAATGGCTATTGCTAACCTGTCTTCCTCGTATCCGCGCTGGCGCGTCTCACCACGTGGAAAATACGAGAACCGCGACAGGTGCCGGGGTTGTGAGTCCTGTGCGTCCGAACCCCAGTAAACAAGCACGTCTGCTTTGTTCCTGATATCGTCAAGGGAACATGTCCTGAGCTTTTCCTGGAGTATCTTTTCAATGAGAAGCCCCTGGCAAAATGAAGAGGTGTCATCCATGATCGCATTCATTTTCCTGGCAAGCTGTATCCCTTTTACCTGGGCTTCAGAGGTTGAATTGTCCAGGCCAAAAATCATAGGCGATTTTGCATTCCTGATTATTTCGGCAGCTTTATTGAGGGCACTTTCAATATCCGTTGGCTGTTGGGCTATGGACGGAACAAGCCTGTTCGAGCAGCCCTTCATTCTTGCAGCCCCTCGCCTGCATGCATTCCTTATCTCTTTTATCCGGTTATTCTCAACAATTGCTTCAATATCATCGCATAACAGCGCGCATCCGGTGCATGTAAACATCTGGACCACCTACACAAATTCGATAGCGCCTGTGGGGCACGGGTCTATACAGGCATAACATAATACTTTACTTTTCCCAAAGCGGCGGCATTCTTTTATATTTGATGCCACGACTTTCCCCTCTACTACTTTAAAGATCACTTTGTCATTCGTGGGAGCGCAACCCATACCCGCGCCATGCGGGTCATTCGCAACGTCAACAGGGCAAGCTACTACACAATTCCCGCAGCCTGTGCATAATTCAGTATGCACGATCAGTCCCGTTTCCTCTGCACCTGCAGAAGGCAAAAGAAGTGATTCAAGCTTCTCTTTCTGCGCTTTGAAATTTTCCTCAAGGAGAGGTGTACATTCAACCACCTTCTTTTTTCTTCCCAGCAATGAAACCGCAAAAGCCATACATGTTGATTCCCCGCACTTCTTGCAGTTGGTTTTCGGTAAGAGCTGGTAAATCTCCATTACTGTGACCATATTTGGGGAATTAAGTTTAATATGGGATAAAGTTATCTTTTCACCTATGACTGGAAATATCAAAGTCCACGAAAAAGAAATAAAGAAAATCAGTAACTATTCGGTCTAGCATTTATTATTTTTTATAATATATTAGATTTTTATCTAAGATTGATATCAATTTTTCTATTTGGCTATGTTCGGAATGAATGCTTTCCCGGATAATACATCCTGA
>Ga0172368_10004389_pt1 | contig 16350 bp, 11 predicted proteins | sample Lak11m_FD_114540 | JGI IMG/M metagenome (GOLD analysis project Ga0172368, IMG submission 114540) | Freshwater microbial communities from Kabuno Bay, South-Kivu, Congo - kab_022012_11m | ecosystem: Environmental > Aquatic > Freshwater > Lake | place: Democratic Republic of the Congo: South-Kivu...
AGGCGCGCCAGGAGCGCGGCCTTATGCGCGTTGAGCGCCGGCCAATCGACAAAATAGGAGCGCTTATAGGCCGGCTTTGGGCTGAGCGCTTCGGGCGTGCCCAGGTTGGTGTTCACCCCGGCCCGCGCGCGGAACTGCAGCTCGTTTTTGGGCAGGTCCACATAAGCCAGCAGGCCTTCCCAGCCCGCCAGCGCCGCCCCGCAGCCATACAGGATGGTCAGCCTGTCGTGCAGCGGCCGCAGCCCGGCCAGGCGGCCGGCGTCGAAGAAGTCGGCCAATGAACCGCTGAAGCGCGTGCCAAACAGCGGGTCCTCTCCGCCGAGGAACGGCTCGACCAGCCGCTCCAGCTCCGCGGGCGGTTTCAAGGCCTGGTCCACGCACACCCACTCGGCCGTCTTGCCCAGGCGGCGCAGGGCCTGGTCAAGCTGCTCGCGCAGCCCTTCCCATAACGTCCCGGCGTAGCCGTCGATCACCGCTGCCCGCTGGCCGGCCAGGCGAGCCGCCAGGTGATCATAGCCGCTGAGGATGCGCCCCGCGCCAAGCGGGAACGAGGGGTAAATGTCATAGTCTGTTCGCTTCGCCTCCGCGCGCCGCGCGGGCATCAGGGTTTGGGTCGTCTTTCGATATGCCATGCACCTTTGCCTTCAACCAACCAAATCCAAGATTTTTAACCGTTTTATTATAACAATCTGTCTTTTGAAAAACCGGCATCCTGCGTTTCGCGAAAAATCCTGTACAATCATATCAGACACACGGCGCGTCGGACCGCCTTGAATTCGAGATTGGGGAGAAACTCCATGGATTACCGCGAGTTGGGCCATACCGGTTTAAAAGTCCCGCCGCTCACCCTGGGCACGGCCAATTTCGGCTCAAAAGAAATGCAGAGTGAGCCGGGCCTGGCCAAACGCCTGGTGGAGATCTGCCTGGAAGCCGGCTTGAACATGTTTGACGCGGCCGCCCTGGATCCGCAAGGCCTCTCCGAGCAATTGCTGGGAGAAGCTATTCAGGACGCGCGCGGCAAGGTGTTGATTTCCTGCACCGGCCCGATTGAAGCGGGCTCATCCCCCGAACAATTGGTGCGGGCTGTTGAAACCAGCCTGCGCCGCCTGCGCACCGATTACATCGATCTCTTCCAGGTGCACGGCTACGACGCGAAGACAGACCTGGAAGACAGCCTGGCCATCCTGAACAAACTGGTCCAAAGTGGCAAGGTGCGCCACATCGGCTCCTCTAACTACTGCGGGTGGCAGCTGATGAAAGCCGTGGCGATATCGCAGCGCAACGGCCTGGTCCGTTTCACGTCACAGCAAGCCTACTATTCGCTGATCGACCGCAATTTTGAATGGGAGCTGATGCCGCTGGGCCAGGATCAGAACCTGGGCACCGTGGTTTGGGGCTCGTTGGGCTGGGGCAAGGTGGAAAACCCGGCGCGGCGCGCTCCGGCGCGCCCCGAGGAAGGCCCGCACATCTCCCAGGAGCTGCTCTACCGCGTCATCGACGCGCTCGAATCGGTATCCAAGCAAACCGGTAAAACCAGCACGCAAATCTCATTGAACTGGCTGCTGACGCGCCCCACCGTCTCAACCCTGATCATTGGCGCGCGCAATGAAAAACAGCTGCGCGAAAAAATTGGCGCGCTGGGCTGGGCGTTGGACCAGGAACACCTCGAGCGGCTGAGCGAAGCCAGCACAACCCCCAGAATCTATCCGTACTGGCACCCGGCCGGGGTTGAGCCCGCGCCGGAACAATCAGGCTAGGCTTTTGACCATATCCACCACCCAGTCTTCGCCCTGGTGGGCCAGCCCGCCCGAATCGACAAACTGCCAGACCGACCGGTAAGGCTCAGGCTGGATCTGGCGGTATCCCAGGCGCTGATATAAGGCATGCGCGCGCGGGTTGCCTTGCGGCTCGACGCTCAGGAAAAGCTCGGCGCAGCCGGCCTGCCTGGCCAGATCCTCGATGGCGCTCACAAAAAAGGTTCCGCAGCCCCTGCCGCGCAGCCCTTCCAGCACCTGCAGGTCGACAATCTGCGGCAGGCGCTGCAGGTCTTCCGCATCCGACCAGGTCAGCGGGCGGCGAAAGACCAGGCAGGCCAGGCCAACCACCGCCTCGCCCGCCTGCAGCACCAGGTAGCGAAACTCGCCGCGGCTGGCGTCGCGCAGCCGGTCGCGGTGCTCCATCTCGCTGCCCGCGCCCTTGATCGCCTTGAGCGCCGCCAGGTCATCCAGGCGCGCGTCGCGCACGGCCAGCCGTCCCAGGTCCTCAGTCGCCAAGCGCGGCCTCCGCGGTCTGTTCGCCTGCCAGCACATCCTTGAGGAACTGGCCGGTGTAGCTGCCTTGGGCCCGCGCGATCTCCTCCGGCGTGCCCTCGGCGATGACGTACCCGCCGCGCATCCCGCCCTCCGGCCCCAGGTCCACAATCCAGTCGGCGGTCTTGATCACGTCCAGGTTGTGCTCAATCACCACCACCGTGTTGCCGGCGTCGGCCAGGCGGTGCAGCACGTCCAGCAGGCGCTGCACGTCGGCGAAATGCAGCCCGGTGGTCGGCTCGTCCAGGATGTAGATCGTGTCGCCGGTCGAGGCCCGGCCCAGCTCCTTGGCCAGCTTGACGCGCTGCGCCTCGCCGCCTGAAAGGGTCGTGGCGCTCTGGCCCAGCTTGACATAATCCAGCCCCACATCGTGCAGTGTCTGCAGCATGCGCGTGATCACCGGGAAAGCCGCGAAAAACTCCAGCGCTTCCTGCACGTCCATGTCCAGCACCTCGGCAATGTTCTTGCCCTTGTAGGTCACCTCGAGCGTGTGGCGGTTGTAGCGTTTGCCCTTGCACTCCTGGCAGGTCACCCACACATCGGCCAGGAAGTGCATCTCGATCCGCTTCAACCCGTGGCCCTGGCAGGATTCGCAGCGCCCGCCGCGCACGTTGAAGCTGAAGCGTCCCGCGCCGTAGCCGCGCGCGCGCGCCTCGGGCGTGCTGGCAAACACGCCGCGGATCTCGTCAAAAATGCCCACGTAGGTGGCCGGGTTGGAGCGCGGCGTGCGCCCAATCGGGTCCTGGGTGATGTCGATCACTTTGTCCAGCTGCTGCAGCCCGTCCAGGCGGTCATACGGCCCCGGCGTGGCCTGCGCGCCCATCAACGACCTGGCCAGGGCCGGGAAGAGCGTGTCGCTGATCAGGCTGCTCTTGCCGCTGCCGCTCACCCCGGTCACCACTGTCACCGTGCCGTTTGGCAAGCGCGCGGTGACGTTCTTCAGGTTCCACAGGCGCGCGCCCGAAAGCACCAGCCAGCCGCGCGGCGGGCGGCGTTTACCCTGGTTGGGCGCCGAGACGCTCAGCGCGCCGCTCAGGTAGCGCCCGGTCAGCGAAAGCGGGTCGTCGGCCACCTGGCGCGGCGTGCCCGCCGAAACCACCTCGCCGCCCATCACCCCCGCCCCTGGCCCCAGGTCGATCAGCCAGTCCGCCGCCAGCATCGTGTCCGCGTCGTGCTCCACCACCAGCACCGTGTTGCCCAGGTCGCGCAGCTGCAGCAGCGTATTCAGCAAACTGCGCTGGTCGCGCGAGTGCAGCCCAATCGACGGCTCGTCCAGGATATACAGCACGCCCACCAGCCCGCAGCCCAGCTGGCTGGCCAGGCGGATGCGCTGGCCCTCGCCGCCCGAAAGGGTCGGGGCCGGGCGGCTGAGCGAAAGGTAATGCAAACCCACATTGAGCATGAAGCCCAGGCGGCTGCGCAGTTCCTTGAGCACCTCGCCGACCACCTCGACCTGTTCCGGGTTGAGATAGGCGCGCGCGCCATCGGTTAAATTGCACACCCAGGCGTGCGCCTCTTCGATCGTCATCTCCAGTACCTCGGCAAAGCCGCGCCCGCCCAGGGTGACATGGCGCGCCTCGGCGCACAGGCGCGTGCCGCCGCAGGCCGGGCAGGCCTGCTGGCTCATAAAGCTGGCATACCAGCGCCGCGTGTACTCCGACTGGGTTTGGCGGAACAGGCGCTGGATGTGGTGGATCGCCCCGCGTTCTTCGCGGTTGGCCTCACCCTTCCACGAGCCATCCTCGTTCTCATATTTGAACTGGATCTTCTCCTCGCCCGAGCCGTACAGGATCACGTCGCGGAACTTCTCGGACAGGTCCTTCCAGGCCAGCTCCAGGTCGGCGCCATAGTGTTCGGCGATGGCCTGCAGGTGGCGATAGTGCCAGGTCGGTTTCTTGCGCACGTTGCCATACCACCTCGAGGCGCCGTCCAGCAGGCTCAGCTCGGGATGCTCGACGATCAGCCCCGCGTCGACTTCCATCTTGGTGCCCAGGCCGTTGCAGTCCGGGCACATCCCGCTGGGCGCGTTGAAGCTGAACAGGGCCGGGGTCAGCGCGGGCAGGGTTATATCGCAGTACCAGCAGGCGCTGGTCTGGCACAGGCTGAGCTCCTCGCCATTTTCCAGCAGAACCTTGATCTGGCCCTTGCCCGCCCGGAAAGCCGTTTCGACCGAATCGATCAGGCGCAGGCTGAAATCCTGGAGCGCCTGAGCCTCCTCCCCGTCCACGGGGACGACCAGCCGGTCGACCACCAGGTCAATCGAATGCGCCTGGCTCTTGAGCAGTTTGGGCAGTTTGGCGCCCTCCACCAGTTCAACCAGATCACCGTCCACCCGCGCGCGCGTGAAGCCGTCTTTGCGCGCCGCCTCCAGGATGGCAGTGTGATCCGTCTTGCGGCTGCGCGTCACCGGCGCCAGCAGCACCACGCGCGCCCCGCCCGGCAGCCCGCCGATCAGATCGGCCGCCTGCTGCGGGCTGACCGGCTCCACCGCCCTCCCGCACTGCGGACAGTGCTGTGTGCCTGCCCGGGAAAACAAGACACGCAGGTAGTCCATCACCTCGGTCACCGTGCCCACCGTCGAGCGCGGGTTCTTGCTGACCGTCTTTTGTTCGATCGAGATCGCCGGGCTGAGCCCGCCGATATAATCGACCTTGGGTTTGTCCATCTGGTCCAGGTAGCGCCGCACGTAGGCCGAGAGACTTTCCACATAGCGGCGCTGGCCCTCAGCGTAGAGCGTGTCGAAAGCCAATGAGCTTTTGCCCGAGCCGCTCACGCCGGTCAGCACGACCATCTTGTTGCGCGGGATGCTGACGTCAATGTGCTTGAGGTTGTGCATCTGCGCGCCGCGCACCACGATCCAATCCGGGTCGCTGGAACCGCGCCCGGCCTCGCGCGCGCCGTTGGCAGCTGGGGCCGCGCCGTTCCCGCCGGGCGCAGCCTGTGCAAAGCGCGCCAGCCGCTCGCGGTCCGAAGGCAGCATCTGAAAACTGCCTTTTGGCTTGCCGGGCTGGCTTTCCGGCGCGGCAGGTTCGCTGCTCGGCGACCCGCTCTCGCCCACCAGCCCGAGCAGCTTCATTTTGGTCTGAGCCGCCAGGCCAAAACGCGGGTCGTCCTCATAGGCTGCGCGCACTTCTTCAAAAGTCGCGTCCAGGCCAAGGATCAGCTCTGCCAGCCGGTCGAGCAGCTTCATATCCTCCGGCGAAACCTGGTCGTCCTGGCGGGCAGCCAGCTCCCACCAGCGGTCCAGCGGCAGCACCTCGACCTTATTTAAGGCGGCCAGCTCCTGCACCAAACTGGTGCGCAGGAAATTCCAGCCGCGCTCCTTGCGGTTGCGCCCGTAATTGCCTGAGCGCGCCTTGTTCGCCCGGCAGTCCAGCCAGGCCTGCGCCGCGCTGAAAAAACGCCCCTCGGGCAGTTCGCACGCGTCAAAATCGATCTTGTTGGCCGCGCGCAGCGTCGCGTTCAGCAACGCGTCCACGCGCAGCCTGCGGCTGTCACCAGCGACTCAGTCCCCGCAGATCCACTGGTCGTGGACAAGGCCGTCGCCCAGGTAGGTCACGTAACCGGGGCGCAGCCGCGCCGGGCGGCCCTGCTGGCGAAGAAAACAGCTCAAGAGCAGGGCAAAATCGCGGCTGCCGCCGCTGATCCGCTCGCCCGCCGGGCGGGGCTGCGCCAGCGGGCGTGAATCCAGGCGGCGCACCAGGCGCAGCATATCCGCCGCCGGGCGGATGTGCGCGTCCTTGCGCTGCACCTTGCTCAGGTCCACCCCGTACAGCGCAGCGTCTTCAGCAGGGATCATCAGCCCCTGCACCACCCCGCACAGCCCGCGCAAATCGGCGGGCAAATGGTTAAGCAGTTCGGTCTGTTCGCGAGGGTCGGTCATCATGCCGTGCGCCGCGTAATAGGCGCGCGGTTCGGTCATCTGTGAGCTCACGTCCAGCTCCTTTCATTTTGTAGGCAAACAAGCAAAACCGGAGAAACGCTCCGAGAAAGATCAGGACTTAAATTATAGAACAATTGTACGTAACGAACAAGGATGATTTCAGGTTGAGATAACTTTGACTATAACGATTTTTATATGGAATTCACCGCAATTTTACACTTTTTTTATCGACCATTTGTCTGCCCGCCATACAATGAATGGGGTTGCCGTTCCACGTCACCAGCCCACGGTCTGTCTCAAGCCGCGAAGGATTTTTCATCACTTCATTTTTTGGGGCTATGCCCATCTCAATTTTTGCCCGCAAATAAACAGGAAAAGCCATGCGCGAAAAAGAAAAATCCAATGTTTTTTTCTGGTTCAACTGGAGCTTTGGCGCAAAAATTTCGAGCCTGATCTTGCTTGTGGCCCTGCTCTCGATCGCTGCGCTGCAGATCACCAACTACCTGATCAACATCAACCGCACCATCGCCCAAAAAGGCGAAGACTTGGTTAACCTGAGCAACCAGGTCCAGTTGGGGGTTGAGAACAAAGTGCATGGCGGCGTGCAGGTTCTGGAAACGCTGGCCCAGACGCCTTCGATCGTCAAGGCAGTCGTCGAGACCAACCAGAAACACACCGAATGGTCCGACGCGAAACTCGCCACCATGGATAAAGCCTGGATTGACAAAGATCCGATCATGGAAGTCATCGTCGAGGAAGTTTCCAACAACGATGTCAGCCAATACCTCAAAAAATTCCTGGCAAACAATCCGGATGAAATTGAAGTTTTTGTGACCGACCTTAAGGGCCTGAATGTGGCCATGACCGACCGCACCAGCGATTATTTGCAGAGCGATGAAGCCTGGTGGAAAACTGCCTACAACGGCGGGATGGGCGCGTCCTACATCGGGCAGGTGGATTATGATGAAAGCACCCAGACCTACGCCATGAATCTGGGTGTTCCCATCTATGACCCCGACACGGGCCGCGTGATTGGCGTCCTGCGCGGCACGCTCGACGTTTCTCAAGTCGTCCGAAACCTCGCGGATGTTGACCTGGGCAGCCAGGGCGCGGTCTATCTGGTCGATGCCAACGGCAATATTCTCTATGCTGCTGATCAGGCCTTGATCATGAAAAAAGCGCCCGACAACATCATGACTTTACTGGGATCGGGTCAAAGCGGTTGGGCGCAGACCAACTCACTCGACGGGCATCTGGGGATCGTGGCCTTCAATGGGATCAACCGCAGCCAGGACCTGATTGGCTGGCGTGTGATCACGAGCATTGATCGCAGCTTTGTCGAGCAGACTATTCTGCAGAGCCTGATCTACAGCGTGGTCGCGGGGATCGCCGTGCTCATCTTGGGCCTGCTTTTCACCCTGGCCGCGATGCGCTGGGTTTCCACCCCCATCACGCGCATCACCCAGTGTTTCAACCTGCTCGCCACCGGCGACCTGAACCTGACCGGCCAGGACGAACACTACGCCCAACAGATCAGCCGTCAGACCGATGAGGTCGGCAAAATGTACTCCGCCAGCGACAACCTGGTGGCCTATCTCACCGAAATCGCCGGGGTGGTCAGGCAGGTCGCCGCGGGCAATCTGACCGTCCACATCCAGCCCCGCTCGGCCAACGACCAGATCGGCATCGCCTTCAGCGAAATGGTCGCGCAGCTGCGCACTATTGTTGGCCAGCTGGCCAACAGCGCGGATGAGGTCAACACCGCTTCGGCCAGCCTGGCCGACCTCTCGCGCGAGGCCTCGCTGTCCACCAGCCAGATCACCGCCAACATCAACCAGATGGCCCAAAGCAGCGTCCAACATGCCACCGTCATCGGCCAGACCTCCTCGTCCGTCGACCAGATGTCGATGGCAATCACCGGGGTGGCTAAGGGCGCGCAGGAGCAGGCCAGCGCGGTCAACCGCGCTTCGACCATCGCGGCGCAAATTAACACCACCATTCACCAGGTGGCCAGCCACGCCACATCCAGCGCGAAGGACGCCGGCGAAGCAGCCACCACCGCCCGCGCCGGGGCTTCGGCCGTGGAGCAAACCCTCAACGGCATGGTTTCGATCAAGACCAAGGTCGACATCTCGGCCCAAAAAGTGGCTGAGATGGGCCGCCGCTCCGAGGAGATTGGCAGTATCCTGGAAACAATTGAGGATATCGCCTCGCAGACCAACCTGCTGGCGCTCAACGCGGCGATTGAGGCCGCGCGCGCCGGCGAGCACGGCAAAGGCTTCGCGGTCGTGGCTGATGAAGTCCGCAAACTGGCTGAGCGCTCGGCCGCCGCCACCCGTGAAATTGCCGGGCTGATCAAAGGCATCCAGCAGACCGTCAGCGAGGCGGTCAAAGCCATGAACGACGGCGCCAAAGAGGTTGAAATTGGCGTCGAGCGCGCCAACCAATCCGGCAAGGCCCTGGCCAGCATCCTGAAAGCCGCCGAGGCGGTCAACCGCCAGGTTGAGGATATCGCCTCCGCCGCGCAGCAGATCAGCGCCTCGGCCGGCGAGCTGGACGACGCGATGAGCAGCGTTTCGGCGGTGGTCGAAGAAAACACCGCCGCCACCGAAGAAATGGCCGCCAGCTCCAACGAGGTGACCAACGCCATCGCCACCATCTCGCGCACCGGCGAACAAAACAACACCGCGATTGCGCAGGTTTCCACCACCACCCAGTCCATCTCCTACCAGGTGAGTGAAGTCAACCAGGCTGCCGAACAGCTGGCCGAGATGGCGGTGGTTCTGCAGCGCCTGGTGGCCCAGTTCGAAATGGAAGAATAAGCGCAGCCACTGCTCACCCAGTGGCTGCGGCAAGAAGCGAAATAATAGCGTGTTTATGGAGTGTGCGGCAACCGCACACCCCATAAACACGCTAAAATCATTCTTTCCCCCACCCGTGATACTGTTGGCGAATTGAGGCGCCGCCCATCCGCCCATCCCCTTTCCCTCCGGGAAAGGGGAGCAAAAGAGGCTTGGAGGTGAAATGCGGCACTTTGTGCCGCATTTCACCTCCAAAACCTCCCTCCCCACCCCTTAGCAGCGTAATTGCGCCGTAGTTGCGGCGCAATTACGCTGTCCGTTTCTTGCACCTGGATATACAATAAGATGACAATCTTTGTCGGAAATTATGCACCCTGGAGGAACCATGGACAGCCTGGCCGATACCCTATCCGTCGCAATTGGAATTGTCTTGATCTACCTGCTGCTGAGCGTGATCGCCAGCTACATCCAGGAATGGATCGCCACCCTGCTGAACCTGCGCGCCGGGTTCATGGTCAATGCAATCCAGCTGCTGCTCAACCCATCCGCACCCAAGCTGGATGGCCTGCAGCAAATTAAAGCCGGCCTGGATATGGGCGAAAAGCTCTGGGCCCAGCGCTGGTCGGTCAGCGCCAAACCCTTCAGCGCGATGATCTCGAACGAGATGAGCGGCAACATTCTTTCGGTGTTTTACGCCCATCCGATCATCAAAACCCTCTCTGTCCCGGGAAAACTGCCGTCCTATATCGCCGCCCGTGATTTTTCAAACACCCTCTTCGACATGGTCCTGCGCTGCGGCTCGGACAGCGCCACCCCGCCCGCGCAATTTCTGGACGACCTCAAAACCGGGCTGCAGCAAATCCCCAACGATGACCTGCGCACCGCGCTCACCCCGTATGTTTTAGCCGCCGAATCGGCCGAGCAAGACCTCGAGCGCCGGGTCGCCCTGACCCGCGACAACATCGAAGCCTGGTTCAATTCAACCATGGAACGCGCCACCGGCTGGTACCGCCGCCGCATGCAGTGGATCGCAATTGGCCTGGGGCTGTTGATCGCAGTCTTGATTAACGCCGACACAATCAGCATCACCCAGACCCTCTGGCGCGACGCCGCCCTGCGCCAATCGATCAGCGACGCCGCCGCCGCGTACATCCAGACCGAAAACACCCTCAAAGCCGATGAAGCCATCACTCAGCTGGAAACGCTCAATCTGCCGATCGGCTGGAGCGGCAAACTGGCCGACAACAACCCCGCCAGCCCCAACAACCCGCAGGATATTCCCGTCCTGCCCCACGAAATTTTCTTGAAAGTCTCCGGTTTGCTGATCACCGGCCTGGCGATTTCGCACGGCTCTTCGCTGTGGTTTGACCTGCTGGGCAAGCTGGTCAATCTGCGCGGCGCGGGTCCCAAGCCGGCCGACACCAGCGCGGAACCCACTTCCCGCAAGCGCGGCTGAGCGGCTGCAACACCGGCTCAGGCGGGATGGCGTTCCAGCCAGGCGCGGTACCAGGCCATGGTAGCGCGGATGGCCGCTGCGTGCGGTGTGGCGATGTCGCCAAACGCGCGCGCGAATTTGCTGCTGTCCACCACAAAGGGTTTCTCAAACTCATACAGCATCTCGACCGTCTCGCGCGCGACCGGGATGAACAGTCCGCCGAGAGCCAGCATCAGACGCCCCATCCCGCTCATCTTCGGCGGCAGCCCGATTTCGGCAAAGAAAAGGTTCATCAACTCGCGCTGGGTCAGCGTCGGCGGATTCGGCACGTGCCAGGCCTGCCCGAGAGCTTCTTCTCTTTCGCCCAAGATCGCCAGCGCCTCGCCGAAATCGGCGATGTAGGTGTAGGTATGCGGCAGGTCGAGTTTGCCGATCAGCGAAGCGGTTTTCCCCAGCAGGGCGGGCGCCAGCGCTCGTTCGCCCAGGGTCGATCCGAGCACTTCTGGACCGTAAAAATCGGCGCCGCGCGCCATCGCCACCCGCGCTTTACCGGCGCGGTGCGCTTCCAGCAGGGCTTGCGCCATTTCGGCGCGCACCTTGCCCTTGCGTGTTGCTGCCGCATAAGGCAGCCCCTCGTGGATCAACCCGCTCACCTCACCGTACATGTACAGGTTTTCTGCCACCACCAGTTTCGCCCGCTGCGCGGCGGCCGCCTCCAGGATCAATGTCTGCAGCGCTGGGAACTTCTCCACCCATTCATGGTAAGCCGGCTGGGCGCACTGGTACACCGCCGCCGCCCCGGCACAAGCCCGCCGCGCGAATTCACGGTCATACAAATCACCGCCGAGCACCTCCACCCCACCCGGAACATCGGCCGCCCCCGAACGGTTGACCATGCGCACCTGCTTGCCGCGTTTGAGTAAAGCCTGCATCGCGGCCTTGCCCAACGGACCTGTTCCAAAAACCACATGATATTCTGACATCTAAACCTCCGTTTTGATAAAATCGCGCGCCATCGCGTCAATTTCTGCTTCATATAATTCACCAGCGTCCGGCCCCATTGGCGGCAGCTGGCCGCCCAGCTCGAGCGACACCAATCCATGCACACGCCCCCAAATCAAAATCGCCAGGCTGAATGAGGCATAATCCGCCTCAACCGCCAGGCGCTGCCAACCCTCAAAAGCCAGCGCCTTCTTATTCTCCAGCGCGAAACGCGCGGGCAGGATCAATAAGCCCGCCTGGCGCGCCTCTTCGATGACCCGCACCAGCGAACTGAGCGCAAAACCGGCGCTGCGCTGCACACGCTCCGGCGGGCAGTGATAGCCGGGAATGGGCGTGCCAAAGATCAGCTGGTAGCGCTCGGGGTACGCCAGCGCCCAGTCCCGGTAGGCCCGCCCCACCGCGCGCAGCCTTACGGCATGCTCCCCCGGCGCAGCAGCTTGCAGCGCGGCCGCCTGGGCCTGGCCCAGCGAATCGTAGGCCTCGTCAATCAAAGCCGTGACCAGCTCGTCGCGCGAGGAAAAATGGTTGTAAATCGCGGGCGCAGTGATGTTCAGTTCGCGTGCCACGCTGCGCAGGGAAAGCCCGGCAGCGCCGCTTTCGGCCATTTGGCGCCAGGCCGTTATGCGAATCGCCGTGGGCAGGTCGGTCTGTTGGTCACGTCTGGGTCTCGCCATCCTCACCTCGCATAAAATAAACAGTGTATATTTACTGAGTAAATATACACTGTTTATTTTATGATGTCAAGCCCTTGGCCGCTTTGCGTTGAGAGGATACAATATTTAGATATTTTTTACAGATGTTACAATTCAATCATGCTATCTTAGGATGGTTGAAAGGGTGAATGAATATGGCGCTGCCCCAAACTGGAATGCTCAAAAATTGGATGAACATGAATGAAACCTCAACCAACGAGGTATCGGCACGCTATGGCATCCCGCGTGAGGAGGTAGCTTCGTTCCATGATTTTATCCGCATTTACCAGCACGGCGAAGCCATCATCCGTGAAGGCGAGGTCGATAAATCGCTCTTCCTGCTGCGTTTCGGCACGGTCGCCATCTATCGCAACATCGAAGGCCGCCAGGAACAGCTCGACACGATCGAAGCGGTCAACTTCTTCGGCGAAATGCGCCTGATCAACGATGAGGCGCGCAGCGCGACCGTGATCGTTGATTCGGACCAGGCCCTGGTCTACGCGATCACCCGCCCCAACGTTTCGATTATTCTGGCAAACCCCAAGTGGGCCGAACTGCTTATCTACCGGCTCAGCAAGAACCTGGCGCGCAACAATGCCCTCAAAGTCGCCGACTCGCAGAAGATCCATAAACTGGAAAGCGACCTCGCGGCCCTGCGGGCCGAATTGGAAAACCAAAAAGCCGCCAACCAACAGCAGCTGCGCCAGGCTCAATCTGTTCTGGATGGGGTGCTTTATTTCGAAAACGTGACGCGCGACCTGGCGATTGTGGGAAGCAAAGGCTGGGCTTATCTCAAGGCGCTGATCGACCTGACCAAAGCGCTGACCCGGCACTACCTGCCGGGGGCGCACATTTCGGAACAATCGGCCGACCCTAAGGTTGTCAAAAAGTGCCTGGCGGAAATCCAAAGCGCCACGCCCGGCTCGATCTTCGAAGAACTGAATAAAAGTTAACCGGGCACGCCCGCATAAAGCGGGTTGGTCAGTGCCAGCAGCGCGCCCTGCGCGTCGTACAGCTCCAGCCAGAAGCGCCCGCCGCCCGCTACGGCCTGGCGGGTGGAGCCGCTGCCGGAAACGGGCAGGGCGTTCAGCACATCGGCGGCGGCGCGCACCAGCAGGGTTGCATCGGGCGGGACGTCCGCCCACTCGATCTCCAGCTCCAGCGCGTCATCCGCGGCAGGGCAGGTATCACCGATGCTGTAAACCTGGCCGCGCGCATCCCTGGTTAGCAGATGAAGCCACGGCCCGCTGGAGAGGATCAAACGCCCTTCGCGCAGCCCGTTCAGAATTCCCACGCGCGACAGTTCGCGCGCGTAGACATAAGCGGAAGGCGCGCCGCCGCCCCAATCGAGGGGTGAATGCAAGTCGGTGCCGGCCGTCGCCAGCCAGCGCCGCGGGCCTGCCTGGGCCTGCTGCCACAGTTGTAGCCCGCCGGGGTTTTTATTGCCGCCGCTCTGCCACAGTTCGTTCCAAATCTCCACCCCGTCGGCCAGGGCCAGGTCGAAGTCGCCGTATTCCCAGCGGCAGCCGGTGCAAAACGGCGAGCCGATATCGTTGGGGTGGGCCAGGATGAACAGCGCCCCCAGCTCGTGCGCGCGCCGGGCCGCATCTTGCATCGTCCAGCCCGCGTAGCCGCTGCGCCAGTCCACCCAGCCTTCTGTCCCAAGCACCAGGGCGTGGCCATAGAAGGTGGTCAGTTCCACCCCCGGGATCACCAGCAGCCCGCGCGTGTCGACCGTTTCCAGCGCCTGAAACGCGCTGTGCGTGTTGTGATCGGTGATGAACAGGAAGTCCAGCCCGCGCGCGCGCGCCAGCTCCACCAGCTCCGCTGGCGTCAGCCGGCCATCTGAATGGAGGGTGTGGCTGTGCAGTTCGCCGCGGTACCAATGCGCGCCGCCACGCGCCGCGAATTGCTCAGCAGGCGCTGGTGCGGCCGCGCTCGACTGCACCTCGCCCGCGACCAGCTCAATTTCCAGCGAGTAGCGGCAGGGCTGCGCGTCGGGCAGCACGGCATGCGCAGCCAGCTGCGCCATCCAGCGGCCCGCCGGCAGCGCCCCCGCGAGGAACCCCGGCGAAGCCTGCCGCGCGCTCAGCGTGACCGTCTCATCAGGCGGGTGGCGGTGCGCGTTGCCGCGAAATCCGTCCGGGTCATACAGCCCCAGCGTGATCAGGTTGGCCACGCCCTGCACCCGCTCCGGCGTGTAGCGCAGCCGCAGCCGGATTTCAACGATGCCTTCCGGCACCACGAAAGGCGCCTGGATAAACTGGCAGGTGAACGGCTGCCCTGGCGGAACAGGGATGGCGCCCTCAAAATAACGAATTGTCGAGTGTTCCTGATCCATGATGCTCCTCACTGGTTGATGCTCGCCAAACAATCTTACTATATCTTATAATTGTTTCAGCGAAACTACTTACCCCGCCCCATTGAGGGGCGGGGTGTAAGAGGGATTTGGAGTGTTTGCGGTCACAAAGTGACCGCAAACACTCCAAATCTCTGATCTGCTCCCCCTTCCCGGAAGGACCGGGGGTTGGGTACATGCCCCAGACAGATCGCATCGCCGAGCCAGGCGATGAAAGCAACCAAACGTGATGAGGATCAAGCAGCCCTACTGGGCGTGGATTTAATGGAGAGACACATGAAACTTAAATTTAGCGTACCCGATATGGAATGCTCGAACTGCGCCATGCACCTCGAGGCGCTGGAAGACACGCTGCCCGGCGTGCGGCGCATCAACGCCAGCTACCTCAAGCTCTCGATGGAAGTCGACTTTGACGAAAAACAGCTGACGGTCGAACAAATCATCCAGGCAGCCCAGGAGATCGGCTACCACCCCCAGCCAAAAACAGACTGAGTGTGCCTACCGGCAAACGGCGCTATGCTTGAGGTCGAAACCGGCCGGTTTCGACCTCAAGCATAAGTGCTTAAAACCTATCCGAAAAATAATTTTCGGTTAGATACTTAGATCGCCTGGCCCTTGAACTGGCTCAGGTACAGGTGATGGTAGAACCCGCGCTTGTCCAGCAGCTCCTGGTGGCTGCCTTGTTCAACGATCTCGCCGTGGTTGATCACCACCACGTTGTCCGCGTCGCGGATCGTGCTCAGGCGGTGCGCGATGACAAAGCTGGTGCGGCCCTGCATCAGGCGCAGCAGCGATTTCTGGATGCGCACCTCGGTGCGCGTGTCCACACTGCTGGTCGCCTCGTCCAGGATCAGGATCGACGGGTCGGCCAGGATGGCGCGCGCAATGGCCAGCAGCTGGCGCTGGCCCTGGCTGAGGTTGCTGGCGCGCTCGGCCAGCTGGGTCTGGTAGCCTTCCGGCAGCTGGCGGATAAAGTGGTCGGCGTCGGCCATCTCGGCCGCGCGGATGACTTCGTCGTCGCTGGCATCCAGCCGCCCGTAGCGGATGTTGGCCATGACCGTGTCGGCAAACAGGAAGGTGTCCTGCAGCACAATCCCCAGCTTCTGGCGCAGATCGTCCTTGCGCAGGCAGCGGATGTCTTTGCCATCGATCGAGACTGTCCCGCCCTGGATCTCATAGAAGCGCGTCAGCAGGTTGATGATCGTCGTCTTGCCTGCCCCGGTCGGCCCCACCAGCGCGATCGTCTGGCCAGCCCTGGCCTCCAGGGTCATGTCCTTGATGATCGCGATCTCGGGGTCGTAGCCAAAATGAACGCCGTCGAAGCGCACATGGCCCTGCGTAGCCGGGAAAGGCTCGGCGCATGGCTCATCCTCGATCTCAGGTTTGGTGTCGATGATGTCAAACACGCGCTCCGCCCCGGCCAGGGCGGCCTGGATCGCGTTGAACATATTGGCCAGCTGCTGCAGCGGCTGGATGAAGTTTTTGCCGTAGTTGATAAAGGTGGCGATTGTGCCCACGCTGACCAGCGCCTGCAAAGCCAGGTAGCCGCCGAAGCTGGCCAGGATGATCACGAAGAAGTTGCCCAGCACATTCGAGATCGGCATCAGCATCATCGCGTAGGTGTTGGCATAGACCGAGGCCGCGTAGACCGCCTGGTTGTGCGTGCGGAAGGTCTCGATCACCGAATCGTTGCGGCGGAAGGCCTTGATCACCTTCTGCCCGCTGATCGCCTCTTCCATCACCCCGTTCACCCCGCCCAGCTGCTTTTGCAGCTCGCGAAAACCCTTGCGCGTGTAGCGCGTGATGAAATTGGTGAAATAGAACAGGATCGGCACCACCAGCAGGGTCGCCAGGGCCAGCGAGGGGTTG
>Ga0172368_10004394_pt1 | contig 16341 bp, 18 predicted proteins | sample Lak11m_FD_114540 | JGI IMG/M metagenome (GOLD analysis project Ga0172368, IMG submission 114540) | Freshwater microbial communities from Kabuno Bay, South-Kivu, Congo - kab_022012_11m | ecosystem: Environmental > Aquatic > Freshwater > Lake | place: Democratic Republic of the Congo: South-Kivu...
GTCGAGGAAGAGCACCGTCTCTTCGTCCTCCTCGATGACCGTGCCTTCCACGGAGGGATACGGATTGATCGCGTCGATCTGCACCGTCTCGTACCCCTCCAGCCCGAAATACGGCTCCCCATGCCACATAAACGCGGTGTTCACCCCCGCCGGCATCCCCTCCGCGATCCACCGCTCGGTCGTCTGCTGCCACAGGCAAATCTCCATGAACGGAATGCGATCTACAGCGCGGAACTTCAGCGTGTCGAGAAAGCGCTGTTTTTCGGACAGGGTGGTCGGGCTGGACATGGCGTTACCTCATGATTGAAACTCAAGGCATTAGTTTGACACTGATGAGAAGTTTCCTTTATCAGACTGGCGGTGGAAGGCACATTTACAATCTGGAAGGCGCGGGAGTTGGAACTCGGAGACCTGGCGGGTGTTTCCTTTCGGCAAGGACGCCGAGGAGGATCTGCCCATCCTGCGCAGCGTCGCCGCGCTCGGTCGTCCGCACGGCAGCCAGTCCTTCCTGGAACACCTGGAAGCCCAAACCGGCCTGCACCTGCGTGTCGGCAAGCGGGGCGACCGAAGAACGAAAAGGGAGAAAAAGAGGGACAGGGGTAACCCGCATCATTGTCCCCTGATATCATCCGTCGAACTCGACATCCTCATAGATATCTTTCACCATCATGGTGCAGCCGATGGCATCGAGCGAGACCACGGCATCCTGCTCCGAGCTTTCAATCAGCAGCCAGCGGTTTTTCTCCTGCCGGACGTAAAGCTCGACGTGCGCGCTGTCCTGGGCGATCAACAGGTAGGCGCGCAGGGACTCGATTTGCCGATACTGCCTGGATTTCTTCCCGCGATCGTAATTTTCCGTGCTGGGTGAGAGAACTTCAATGATCACGACGGGATTGGTAATCGTAGATGCCGGCACCTCGGCAAATTGCGCAGGGCCGCAGACGATCGATGCGTCGGCATATGTATACAATCCGGTGGCCTTCACATAAAGCCGTTGATCGCTGGTATAGATCCGGCAAGATTTACCACGAAGCTGCGGTCGAAGGCTGCTGATCACATTTGCGGCAATCAGATTGTGTTGTGGACTGCCGCCCGTCATCGCATACGCGTCGCCAGCGAAGAATTCGTGCTTGATCCCGCTCGATTCCTCAAGCGCGACATAATCATTAAGCGATAAATATTGTTCCGGGACAGCGCTCATCGGAGCCTCCATACATCATATTTTACTCTGCCGATCACCAAATGACAACGATGGCGATCCCGGGACGCATCAGGCAGGCGCGGGACGCCTGCGATCCCAGGAGTTACGGCTTCATCTCCCTCAGCACTTCCATCACGTTGCTCGCCGGCCTTCCCGCGCAGATTTCGTTAGCCATCGCCTGCAGCACGGGGGCGCTGTGGGTGAAGAACTGTTTCAGCGCGGCGCAGAGGTAGCTGATGGGCTTGCCGTCCTTGCCCAGGCGCTGGCGGTGCTTGGGGCAGTCGCCGCCGCAGAAGCGGTTGACGGGGCAGCTCCGGCGCTCGGCAGAGAGGTCGGCCTTGGCGGCGCCGAAGGCGGATTGCGCGTAGCCGTCCACCAGGTTCTTCGCCGTCTCCGGGGTGAAGCTGCCACGCCGGCAGTCCGGGTAGACGAAGTGGTCGCAGGCATACAGGTCGCCGTTGTGTTCGAGCGCCATAGCGCGGCCGCAGGTGGGCGCGAAGACGCACAGCGTGGGCGGGCCGCCCAGCCACACGTTGAGCGCCGATTCGAACCACTGGATGAAGATCTTCCCCACGTCGTTCAACGCCCACTCATCGAAGATGGCGCAGATGAAAGCGCCGAACTGCTCGGGCCGCACGGTGAAGGACGTCACCTTGCGAACGCCCCGCTTCTCCGTCTCCACGACGGGGATGAACTGCAGGTGCTCCAGCCCCAGCCCGGTGAGGAACCGATAAACACGCAGCGGGTGGTCGGCATTGATGCGGTTTACCGTGGCCAGCGCGTTGTGCTCGACGCCGTGCCGCTGCAGCACGCGGATGGCGTTGACCACCTTGGTGTGCGTGGGATGCCCGCCGCGATCCCGGCGATATTGATCGTGCAGGTCGGCGGGGCCGTCGATGCTGACGCCCACCAGGAAATGGTGCTCCGCGAGGAACTCCGCCCAGGCGTCGTCGAGGAGGATGCCGTTCGTCTGCAAGGCGTTCTCGATGCGCTGGCCGGGCCGCAGGTATTTCTGCTGCAGCTCCACCGCGTGTTTGAAGAAGTCCAGACCCATCAACAGCGGCTCGCCGCCCTGCCAACCGCACACTACCTCCGGTCCGGAGCGCTCGCCCAGGTAGGCGCCGATCACGCGCTCCAGCGTCTCCTCGTCCATGCGCGTGTGCTGCTGCGGGAAGAGCGCGCTTTTCTCCAGGTAAAAGCAATAGGCGCAGGCCAGGTTGCACGCCGGACCGGCCGGCTTGATCATCAGGTGAAAAGGATATGTTGTGGTAGTTGTCATAAGATCAAATCGCATAATACGATACCGGCGACCACCAGTACAAGCAGGGCAAACGCTCGCTGCAGGTGCGCGGCATGCAGGCGGTGGCTGTGCCGTACCCCCGCGCGCACGCCGAGCAGCGAGCCGAGCAGCAGCGCGGCGATCAGCGTCAGGTTGAGGTGCTGCCCAAGCAGGTGTGCTGCCGTGCCGACCACCGCGGAGACCAGCACCAGCGCGCTGCTGGTGCCGATAGACAGGCGCAGCGGGATGCCGAAGCCGTACACCAGCAGCGGCACCACGACGATGCCGCCGCCCACTCCGAGCAAGCCGGCCAGCACCCCCGCCACCGCCCCGCCGGTGAGCAGGGTGATCGCGGAGAAAGGTTTCAGCCCGCTGACGGGCAGGGACACCGGAGCCGGGCCGTTCGACCAGCGCAGCGGGCCGTCGTCCACATCGCCGGCAGACGCGTCCCCCAGCCACAGCCGGATTGCTGTACCGAGCAGCAGCACGATGAAAATAAGGCTGAGCACAACCGACACCATGGGATGCCGTTGCCCGAGAAAGGTGATCTCGCCCAGGCCGTCCAGCCGGTCGAGGAGATGCTTGCCGGCGAAGGCGCCCGCCACCACGCCCGGCGCCATCCAGCCGGCCAGCTTCAGGTCCACATAGCCGGCCGCCGCATGCTTGCGCGCGGAAGTGAAGCTGACCACGATCATCTGCCCCAGCCCGCTGCCCACGGCAATCCCCGGCGAAATGCCGAACAGCGTAATGAGCAGCGGCGTCAGCATGAAGCCGCCGCCGACGCCGAACAATCCCGACGCATATCCTACCGCCAGCCCGAGCACCGGCAGTCCGGCGAGCTCCGCCGCCGAATCGAAGTGCCCCTGTCCCGCGAACAGGTAATGATGGAGGAAATAGACAAGCGTTTCCACGGTATTAGCGGATTATTAGACGAGCGACAGCCGTTTTCCTTGTAATGCGTCAAGTAACCGCGCAGGACTTTGTCGCTCAAAAGACCTGTTACCCGATTGCGTTTCTCCAGGTCGCATGTTATGCTGAAATTGTCTGTAATTTACTATTCTTATAAATATTGGTGATTAGTGAAAAATATCACAAATTGTTCATTTTAATAGGAGGAATTAAAGGATTTCTGATAAATATAGGGGTTAACACCCCTCGACTGGTTAATTGGTGTGAAGTAAGGATCGAGTCACGATCGCGTGGAGTCGTGGGGAGCTGGTGGAGGTGAGTCGATGGGCATCGAGTTCAACGCGGACGAAATGCTGCGGATTGCCGAGCAGATCGAGCGCAACGGCGTGGCCTTCTACGCCGCGGCGGCGCAGGCCGTCTCGGCGCCGGAGACTGTTCAACTGTTGAACGAATTGTCGCGTTGGGAGCACACGCATCTCGAAATATTCACCGCGATGCAAAACGCCCTGACGGATGCCGAACGGGAAACGGAAACCTACGACCCCGAGGATGAGCTGGCGGATTATCTGCAGACCACCGCCGACAGCGTCGTTTTTATCGCCGGTCAACCGCCGCTGGCGGCGCTGGGCGAGCACCCGACGCTGGAGGGCATCCTGCAGATCGCGCTGGCGCGCGAAAAGGACTCGATCGTCTTTTACACCGGCATGCGCGGCTACGTGCCGTCCAGGCTCGGCAAAGAGCGTATCGAGCAGATCATCCAGGAAGAGATGCGCCATGTGGCGATGCTGTCAACGCAGCTCGCCGACCTGGGCCGGTAGTGCGGGCATGCGGCGTTCCCACTGGCACTTCAGTGAAGTGCCAATCCGCATACGGTTGTTCCGTAGCTTGCGGAAACGGGGGTGCAAAGGTGGATTCTCACCTTTGCATCAGGGGGGTCACATGCAGAAGAAACGATTTGCAGCAGAAATCATGAGCCGGGACGTCATTACCACGCGGGAAGACGCCCTGCTCACCGACGTGATCGAGCAGTTGTTGCGCTCGAATATCAGTTGCCTGCCGGTAGTCGATGACGATGGCATGCTGCGCGGTGTCATCACCGAGTATGACGTGTTGAATTTTGCCCTGAGCGGCGAGGCCAACCGTACGACGGTGGGTGAATCGATGTCGCGGAACCTGATGACGTTCGCGCCGACCGACGACCTGGAAACCATTGTCAACCTGTGCACGACCAAACGGCTGCACCGGGCGCCGGTGGTGGAAAACGGGAAGCTGGTCGGCATCATCAGCCGCCGCGATATTCTGCGGGAAATGCTGGCGATGTATAAACGATTCTGAATCGAGCAGCCATCCTGGGCAGCACCGGGAGCTCGCCTGCGACGGTACGATTCGGATCAACCGGCACCAGTCCGCAGTATGAGGAGCGAGCTATGAGCACGAAAAGCGTGAGCCCCGCAATGCTGGAGGCCTGGGTGGACCGGCTGATCGCCCGCACGCGGGTCTACGGGGTACAGGCGAAGGAAGACCGGTTCGCATACGGCCCGCTGGCCCGCGCCGTCGACCTGCGCCTGGATTTTGACGTCACCATCCTGCCGCCGAAGAAGTTCTTCCAGCCGCTGGTGGAGACGATCATGAAGTTCCACAAGGACGGCCACTACGAGCCGGTGGTGGATGAGGAGTCGTTCGTCATCTTCGGCGTGCATCCCTACGATGTGGTGGCCATCCGGCAGATGGACGCCGTCTTCAGCAAGGATTACGTGGACGTCCTGTATATGTCGCGCCGCGAGCGGGCTACCATCGTGGCCTGCGACATCCAGAACGCCTCTCCCACCATGTTCGCCGCCAGCATGGGCACCGCCGTGGTGAAGGAAGGCTTCGATATCCTGCTGACGAAAGTGGGCGACGCCTACGTGGTGGACGTGCGCACTGAAAAGGGCGAGGCGCTGCTGGCGGACCTGGGCGACGCGCCGGACGCCGACATCATGCAGTTGGCCCGGCGCGAACAGTTCTGGGATGATGCGGGCCGCTTCCTGAATAAATACTTGCTCAAATGCGCGCCTACCGACCTTCCCGTGCTGTTGGAAGAACATTACGAGCACCCCATCTGGGAGCACAACGCCGGCCTGTGCTACTCCTGCGGCTCCTGCAATATGGTTTGCCCTACCTGCTACTGCTTCGATGTGCAGGACAACGTGGACTGGTCGCTCGAAACCGGCGAGCGGGTACGGAAGTGGGATGCCTGCATGTTGCGCGACTTCGCGCAGGTGGCGGGCGGGCACAACTTCCGCCGGCGCCGCGAAGAACGCTACCGCCATCGGTTTTACCGGAAGGGCCAGTACATGTGGCAGCGCATGCGACAGATCGCCTGCGTGGGCTGCGGCCGCTGCACCATGGCATGCACCGCGAAGATCGCCAATCCGGTCGAATTGTATAACGCGCTCATGGAGGGATAAGCATGTGCCCCCACGTGAAACCGAACCAGAACATTTATCTGCCACAGCAGGCCGCCATCGTGGAAACCGGCATGGTGACCGCGTTGGATCGGTATTTCAAAATCCGTCTGGCCTCCGGCAAGGAGCTGGGGCATAAGCCCGGTCAGTTCGTGGGTGTCTCGGTGCCGGGCATCGGCGAAGCCCCGATCTCCATCTCCTCGACGCCTGATCAAACGGACGGCTTCGAGATGGTCATTCGCCGCATTGGCCGTGTCACCGACGCGCTGCACAAGCTGCAGTCGGGCGACACCATCGGCATCCGCGGCCCCTACGGCACCGCCTTCCCGGTAGATGGCGAGTTGAAGGGCAAGGACGTGCTCATTATCTGCGGCGGCATCGGGCTGGTGCCCGTACGCTCCGCCATCGAGTATCTCCTGCACCGGCGCGCGGATTACGGCGACATCACCATCCTCTACGGTACGCGCACGCCGGCCGACCGGCTCTTCACCCGCGCCATCGAGAACTGGAAAGCGCTGGAAAATGTCACCTACCTGGAGACAGTGGACCGCGCGGATGAGGCATGCCAGGGCAACGTGGGCGTCATCACCACGCTGCTGCCCCGCGTGCCCGTCAGCCCGGAGATGACGCGGGTGATTATTTGCGGGCCGCCGATCATGTATAAATTCGTCATTTCCGGCCTGGCCGCACGCGGGGTGCCCCTGGATCACATCTACGTGTCCCTCGAACGCCGCATGAAGTGCGGCGTCGGCAAATGCGGCCATTGCCAGATCAACGGCCTGTATACCTGCCTGGATGGACCAGTCTTCAATTACGCGACATTGGCGGATATACCGGAAGCCATCTAGAGTTCGAAGTTCCGATAAACCGAGAGCGGAGCTGAATTACTAAAGAAAAGCTGTTTTATGTTCTGGTTCTCAGTTTGAAGTTTATAGTTCCAGTGACTGATAACAGGGACTTCGAACTTCAAACTTCGAACTTCGAACTGGGGAGAATACGATGCCGAAGCCACGCGTTGCCATCTTTGATTTTGCCTGTTGCGAAGGCTGCCAGTTGCAGATCGTCAACATGGAAGAGGACCTGCTGAACCTGCTCGCGCTGGTGCAGCCGGTCGAGTGGCGCGAGGCGATGTCCGAGCAGAGTGACGAATACGACATCGCCATCATCGAAGGCTCCATCACCCGCGAAAGCGACGAGGAGCGGCTGCGCACGATCCGCGGCCGCGCCAAAATCCTCATCGCGCTGGGCGCCTGCGCCACCATCGGCGGCGTGAACAAGCTGGCCAACGCCTTCGAGAGCCTGGATGAGGTGAAGCGCGCCGTCTACGGCGACGCCGCCCGCATGTCTCATTTGATCACCGCGCGGGTGAAGGGCGTGGACGAAGTAGTGCCGGTGGACTATTACATTCACGGCTGTCCCATCAACATCACCGAGTTCAGCTACGTCGTCCGGTCCCTGCTGCAGGGCACCTCGCCGATCATCCCCAACTTTCCGGTGTGCGTCGAGTGTAAAATGCGCGAGAATGTGTGCCGCTACGAATACGGCGAAATATGCCTGGGGCCGGTCATCCGCGCCGGCTGCAACGCCCCCTGCCCGTCGGCGGGAATGTGGTGTTTCGGCTGCCGCGGATTCATCGACGAGCCCAACGTCAACGGCGCCAAAGAGGTGATGGAGCGGTATCGCAAAACCTGGGACGATCTGCGCAACCGCCTGGAACTGTTCAACAGCACACAGGGCGGCTTCGCCGCACCCTGATACGAAATCGGCGCGCAGTGGCGATCACTGGACTTTTCATTAATCAGGGCGGTTGCGCCGCACCCTGATACGAAATCGGCGCGCAGTGGCGATAACTTGACTGTTCATTAATCAGGGCGGCTGCGCCGCAACCAAACATGAAATCTGCGCGCAGTGGCGATAACTTGACTGTTCATCATACAGGGAGCCGACTCATGTCTAAAACCGTCGAGACGAAAACCGTCGATATCCACGTGCATCACGTCACGCGCGTTGAAGGCCATGGCAACATTGTCGTCCGCGCGAAGGACGGCCGCCTCGAGCGCGTAGAATGGCAAGTGCCCGAGGCGCCGCGCTTCTTCGAGGCGATGGTGCGCGGGCGCCGATGGGAAGACATCCAGAGCGTGGTCTCGCGCATCTGCGGCATCTGCTCGGTCGCGCACTCGCTGGCGGCGGTGAAGGCCATCGAGGACGCGATGGATATCAACGTCACCGACCAGACCGACCGCCTGCGCCGGCTGGGGCTATACGGAGAATTTATCGAGAGCCATGTCCTGCATGTCGGCTACCTGGTGGCGCCCGACCTGCTCGGCGTGCAGTCGGTGGTGCCGCTGGTGGAGACGAACCCGGATCTGGTGAAGCTGGTCGTGCGCCTGCACCGGCTGGGCAACACCCTCATGGAGGTAGTGGGCGGGCGCCGCACGCACCCGGTGGCCTACCGCCCGGGCGGCTTCGGACACATCCCGTCCGAGCACGAGCTGTCCGACCTGCGCAAGGCGATGGTGGATGCCATGCCCGACCTGCAGACTCTAGCGGAGACCGTGCACAGCCTGAAGGACAAGCTGCCCGCCTTCGAGCGCGATACCGAATATGTCTGTCTGGTGGACCGCGGCACCTACACCTTCTACCAGGGCAACATCGGCAGCTCGGACACCACCAACACCGTGGCCGTGCAGAAGTTCAAATCGGTGGCGAACGAATACGTCTCGCCGCAGTCCACCGCGAAGTGGGCGAAGTGGCACCGCGACTCCTACATGGTGGGCGCGCTGGCCCGCTTCAACCTGAACGCCGAGCACCTTTACCCGCAGGCGGCGGAGATCGCCCGCTACTTCGGTCTGGCGAAGGGGTGCTGCAATCCGTTTCTGAACAGCGTGGTGCAGTTGATCGAGACCGTGCACGCGGTTGAGCACAGTATCGAGCTCATCGACGAATTGCTTGCCGCCGGCCTGAAGCGCGATGTGCCGCACGTCACCCCGAAGGCCGGCTGGGGCGCCGGCGCAGTGGAAGCCCCGCGCGGCATCCTCTTCCACAGCTACGCCTTCGACGACAACGGCATCTGCACCGGCGCCAACCTGACCATCCCGACGAACCAGAACCACGCCAATATCCAGAAGGATATGGAAAAGCTGGTGCCGCAAATCCTCGACCGCGGCCAGGAGGCAGTCCGCCAGACGCTGGAAATGCTCGTCCGCGCCTACGACCCCTGCATCTCCTGCTCGGCGCACTATCTCACGATAAAATTTAGCTGACACACGAAGGCACGAAGACACAAAGGCACAGGGCGGCTGCGCCGCAACCAAACACGAAATCTGCGTCTCAAGGCGAGAAATCGAGGATTAGTAATACAAAGAGTTGAGTTTATAATCTTTGCGTCTTTGTGGTTATGAGTGACACCATTGTTATTGGTCTTGGCAACCCCCTGCTGGGGGACGACGGCATCGGCATCCGGCTGGTGAACGATCTCGCGGCGGAGTATGCCGGCAGCGCGATAGAATTCGCCGACGCCGGCACCTCCGGCATGCGCGTGCTGCATTTAATCGCGGGCCGGAAGAAAGCCGTCATCATCGACGGCGCGCTGATGCACGCCGATCCCGGCACAATACGCCGCTTCACCCCGGGCGATCTCATTACCCGCAACCTTCTCGCCCACCTCACCAATCACGAAGGCAACCTGCTGGAAATCCTCGACCTCTCCCGCCGCCTGGGCGAGCTGCCGGAGCAGATCGTCATCTTCGGCATCGAGCCCGCCAGCATCTCCCCCGGTGAAGCCCTGTCCCCGATCCTGGAAGAGCAGCTCGGGTTTTACCGTTACCTGATTGGCAAAGAATTTTTAGAGTGCGGCGTATAGCGCCGCTTTCACTGCGTGTAAGGTGAATGGAATAGCATGACGGTGGACCTATAGAGCCGGTGGCGGTGACGGATGGGATACCTATCGTGATCACCTTGCGCGAAGTGAAAGCGGCGTCTGCGGCCGCCGCACTCCCAAAAGGGCTTGCATTATTGCGGTGGGGTCGGGCATAATAGGGAAGACAACCGGTCTGCCTCTGTGCTCGTTTTGACCATGCGCGCGGGGGGTACGAAAAATGGAGACCCCCGCGAAAGAGGACGATGAAACAACGACCCAAATTTTCCTGGCGCGACTTGCGTGCGTTGCTGCGCGACCTGAGCGCGCTGGTGGCGACGCCCGACGGGCGGCAATTGATTTCCGAGCAGTTGACGGCGTCTGTCCGCCGATCGAAGATGGGCAGCGTGATGCTCGACCGGGTCTGCCTGATGTATGACTATTTCCGCGACCCCAACGAGCCATGGAAGCCGAAGGCGCTGATCGGGGCGGCGCTGCTCTACCTGATCATCCCCAACGACCTTATCCCCGACTGGTTCGCTTTCGTCGGGTTCGCGGATGATTTCGCCGCCATCGCCTTTGTGTTCAATCAGACGCGCGACGTGCTGATGAATTACGAAGAGCGCCGGCAGCTCCGGGGACTGGATTTGCAGGAGGGCGAACCGGCATGAATTCCGTGGTGATCACCGGCATCGGTCCCGTCTCCGCCATCGGCATCGGGCGTGAAGCCTGGCTGGCTGGATTGGCGGGCGGCGCAAGCGGCGTCTCGCCGTTGAGCCTGTTTCCGGCAGATCAGCCTACCGCGGAAGAGCGCGGTGGGCTCCTTTCCACCGCAGAAGTCCGCGGCTTCGACCAGGACGTCCTTCTCCCCAGCGTGAAGACCTACCTGGACCGCGCGTCGGCCTTCACCCTCGCCGCCGGGCAACTCGCGCTGGCGGACGCCGGACTCAATGCCGGCGCGCGCGACCGCTGGCGCACGGGCGTGGTGCTGGGCAGCGAGTTCGGCTGCCTGAATACCATGCAGTTATACACCGTCGCGCTGCAGCAGAAGGGCGCGCGGCTGGCCAATCCACTGCTGTTCAGCCACATGTATGTCAACACCCCCGCCAGCCTGGCCGCCATCGAGTTCGGCCTGGGCGGTCATCACGGCGCCTTCGCCGGGCGCGACGCGGGACGGCAGGCGCTGGAGAGCGCCATCGAGGCGCTGCAGCTTGGCCGCGCCGAGATCATGCTGGCCGTGGGCGTGGACGTCATCAGTGAGCCGCTCTACCGCGCGCTGGCCGCCGAAGAGACGACGGGGAGCGAGCCGCTGGGGGAAGGCGCTTGCGCGCTGATGCTGGAAACGGCGAACGGCGCGGCGGCACGCGGCGCGGACGGTATCCCGCTGGACACGCTCGACATGGACACGTCACGCCTTCGCGCGCAGTTGGGCCGCACCTTCGCCGCCGAACCCTTTTTCACCATCATTTCCGACCTTGTTACCATAACATCACGTTCGTAATGCAGCGCTAGTTGCAACGACGAACGCTGTCAAACGAAGCAATGTTAAGCGTATGAACTGGACAAGCTGGCACAACCACACCGGTGACGGACCGCGCTTCTCCTATTGCGCGGATGCCGATCTGACGCCCGAGTTCTACCGGCGCATGCTGCGCCAGGGGCCGTGGCGCGCCTTTGCCCTCACCGAGCATGCCTTTGCGCTGGGCATCCTCCCCGACGACGGTCCCTGGCCGCCCCAGTGGTATTACCAACCGGAGCGGTTATGGGCGAACCGCGCGCTGCGCGAAGAGAAAACGGTCAGATTCCTCGAGCGCCTGCACAACGTATGCGACGGCAAAACGATTTTCGGCGGCCTGGAAGTAGAGGTGGCATGCGACGGCTCGTTGAGCATGGAGTCGATGCTCTGGCCGTTCCTGCACGTGGTAATCGGCTCCATCCATTACCTGCCCGGCGACGCGCACGACTGTTTCACGGAACACCTCAATCAGCTCGATATGCTGCTCTACTATCCCATCGACATCTTCGGCCACCCATTCCGGGCCTTCGGCAAAGAGGTTGAAGTGCCCGACGAAATCATCGACGAGACGCTGTTGCGCTTGAAAGACGCCGGAGTGGCCATCGAGATCAACGCCCACATGCCCTTCGCCCGCGACACCTATGTGCTCGAGCGCGCCGTGCACTACGGCGTGTCTATCGCCTTCGGGCTGGACGCCCACGCGCGCCGCGATCTGCAGCTCCATACCTACTTCGAGCAGATCCTCCTCGACAGCAGCGTGGACGCCGCCCGCATCCGCCATTTCCAACCTGTCCATAAAGTGCCCAAGCCGCGGGTGCTGGTAAAGTAATTTTGGATTTTGGATTTTCGATTTTCGATTATCCCTTCACCGGCAGGTTCGCTTTTCGGGTGAAGAAACAATCGAAAATCGTAACCATTCAGGCCCATGATCGAATTTCCTTCATGATAGTGCCTGGTCCGGTGGTTGAGTAGGCAGGGGAGCCTCTCGGTTCTTTCCATAGTTTCCGCGCCGTATCGAAACCACCGCACCGATAGCGCCCGTTTATAAAAATTCACCTATTCTCGCGGTGGTTTCGATACGGCGCGGAAACTATGGAAAGAACCGAGAGGCTCCCCTGCCTACTCAACCACCGGACTCACCTTGCCTGATTTGGCAAAACTCTGATCCAATAACTTGTTTTTTCGCAAGGGTGTTAAACCCCAAAGTATTAAAATCGCAAATTACCAAGTTGTTCCCGCCAGACCTGGATCATCGCCCCCATATCCGAACCGATGATGCAGAGGTCGGCGCCGGCGGCGAGGGCGGCGTCGAGCAAGGGGCCGGGGCCGGTGAAGATAGCGGCGTGCAGGCCGGCGGCACGGGCACGGGCGGTGCAGTCGCAGACGATCTCACGCAAGCGGGGATCGGTCATATCGCCCGGGCAGCCCAGGTCGCTGGATAGATCCCCCGGGCCGATGAACAGGCCACCCAGCCCCTCCACCCCGATGATCTCGTCCAGGTTGCGCACCGCCTCCAGCGTCTCGATCTGCGGGAAGAGCCAGGTTTCCGCGTTCATCGCGCCTATCGCCAGCGGTTCGATCCCGAACCCCGCCGCGCGGCTGCGCGTGTTGTAGCCGCGCTCACCGAGCGGGCGGAATTTCCCCCACTTGACGATCTCCCGCGCCGCCGCGGCATCGTTCACCATCGGCGACACAATGATGCGCCCCCCCACCTCCAGCGCCTGTAATATCTGTTCGCGCCGGTAGCCCGGCGTGCGGATGAGCGGAATCCCCCCGCCCACCTCGGTCGCCACGCACAGCGCTTCCGCAGCCCGCAGATCGACGGAGGTATGCTCCATCTCGATCCAGACGACGTCGAACCCCACCCGCGCAGCCAGCTCCGCAGCCCGCGCGTTGCCGGTATTGATCGCCGTGCCCCGCAGGACGCGGGGATGACCGGTGGCGTCGGTGAAAATATCCGGCATGATGTCTCCTTAAGATTGTGGGCCGTTTCTTTGCTGAAAACAATCCAAAATCTAAATCAAAAATTTATCAATAATTCGTATACGTCCCGTCCGCCCGGTGAAAGTGCGGCGGCTCGGTCATCTCCGCGGGGTGTTCCCGCGCCGCGTCACGATTGAAGGTGATGCCCAGGCCGGGAGCGTCCGGCACGGTCAGGCGGTCGCCTTCCAGCGCGAAGGCGCACTGGAAGACGTCCGGCAGCATGGTGACCGGCGGGTAAATCACTTCCTGCGGGCCGGCGTTGGGGCAGGCCAGGTCCAGGTGCAGCGCCGCCGCGGTGTTGATGGGCCCCAGCGGGTTGTGGCACAGCGTCTGGATGAAATGCGTCTCCGCCATCGCCGCGATCTTCTTCGCCTCGGTCAGCCCGCCGGCAATGCAGATGTCGATGCGCACGTAATCGACCAGCTCCTCCTCGATGGCCTGGCGGAATTCCCATTTGTTCGCCCACTGCTCGCCGGCGGCCAGCGGGATGCCGGTGTGCGCGCGCAATTGCCGGTAACCCTCCGGGTGCTCGGAATGCAGCAGGTCCTCCGCCAGGTAGAGTTGCAGATCTTCCGCCGCCTGGCAGAACATCATCGCCTCCGGCAGGTTCAGGCGGCCGTGAGCGTCGATCATCAACTCAAGTCCGCTGCCGACAGCCTCGCGGGCGGCGCGCAGGTTGTCCAGCAGCCGCCGCACCCCCACGCGCGGCTCGAACAGGTCGCCGTCCGACGGTGGACCGAGGCGGAAAAATTTATGTCCCTGCGCCAGGCACCACTTGGCCTGCTCGGCGACGGCGCTCGGTTCGTCCAGGCCGGCGGTCATGAATTTGAAGCAGTCCGTGGTTTCCGCCGAGATGGCCGGGGAGTAACCGGGAGTGAGGAAGCACTGCACGTAATCCCGGCAGCGCCCGCCCAGCAGTTGATAGATAGGCGCGCCCAGCGCCTTCCCCTTGATGTCCCACAGCGCAATGTCGATCCCCGAAATCGCCGAGCCGATCAGCCGGTCCGCCGGGTAAAAGCCGCCACGGAACATGCGCTGCCAGAGATGGTCGATGCGCATCGGGTCCTCGCCGATCAGCCAGCGCTTCATGTGCTCCACCGCGCCCTCGATGGCCTTCCAGCGGCGCTGCAGCCCCGCCTCGCCCACGCCGGTGATCCCCGCGTCGGTATGCACCAGCACCGGCACCAGCGTGCGCCCCGGCGCCTGCACGGGAATGACTTCGATATCGGTAATTTGCATTTGCTTAACCTCGAAGGCTGTGATCAGCTAAAAAGATTGATAGTTTAGAAAGATTGAAAAGATAAATCGTTATCATTTTAATTTTAGCGCCAATCCCGAAGGGATGGCAATCAATAGCCAGGGGTGGAGCGAAGCGGAACCCCTGGGACCGTGCCACGGATAAGCTTAAGCCCTGTAAATCTTGCAATATTGCACCAACCGTTATTTGGTTGTCGCTAGCGGCTCTGTCGGATTGGCAGGGCTACCTGTCTCGGGATATAATTCGTCGTCAATCGCCAGGTATTCGTGCACCAGGCGTTGGCTACATTGTAATACCATAGCCGTCTGGGCCGCGTCAAATCCCTGGCGGCGACAATAGCGGACTCGCGCAAACCGCTCCAAATAGCGATCCACCGCTTTGATCGAATGGTAGGTTTCGCGGGCGATTTGGTTCGGTTCTTTGCCCTCCCGGTAATGCAGGAGACAGATGATGCGCTTGTGGGTCAGGGTGGTGCCCACATCCTGCTGCGTACCCCGGCGCGGGACCGCCGTCTGGGTCGTCCGTTCATGGGCGGCCAGGACGTGTGCGATGCGGGACTCGCTGGCGTGCAGCAGCAGCGCCAGATCACAATTGGAGAGAAGGGCGCCTTGTTCGTAGGCTTGCTGACAGAGGCGGACGAGCCGCTGCCGGAGCCGTTCTTGCGCGGGCTGCCGGTCGAGTAACGCGTCGATATCCTCGGACGTCGCCAGGTCGAGCACGACAGGACGGAGATGGGCGGCGGTGGTGGCTTGCCGGGGAGCCGGGGGGCTGTCCCGGGAGATGGCAGTCCAGAGCACCTGCCCGTGATGCAGGGTATCCAGGCGATAATGATAGGCGTCGACGACCTCCAGCAGCATCTGGGCGCAGAGGTGCACAATACGCGTGCCGCCGATCCGCGGGAATTCCTGGGCAATCCGCGCGGCCAGCGCGGCCTCGACGGTGCGCCGAAGCTGCGGAGCGAATTTCTTGGCGACATAATCCGGCGCGGTGCTCATGAGTGCCCCCCTTTTCCGGCGGCGCTGCCCGCCCCGCTCTCTTGCCAGAGGGCGAGTTGCTGCTGTCCGGTGTCGGTGGTTTGTAACTCACCAATCAGGTCGACATAGCGTTGAATCAGACTGGGCCCACGGTGGAGCAGAAAGGCCATTTGCGCGACGGAGTAGCCGGCGACCTGGAGTTGGACGACGCGGGTGAAGAGCGCCAGGTAGTTCGCCACGGCATCGGGGGAATGGTGGGTCTGCCGGCAAATCTCGGTGGTGGTCTGGCCGGCGAGGGCGTGGGTAATAATGGTGACACGATGGGACAGCACCGGCCCGATGTCGTGCACCGTGCCCCGCAAGGGAAGCGCCGGCGCGGGCGTGAGGCGGCGCAGGGCCGCCAGGTCATACGAGATGGTGCGCGGGGCCACGCCGAAGATGCGGTAAGCCAGATCCTCCCGCGTGAGGAGCGCGTCCTGATCGACGGCTTCCTGCAGCAGATCGGGAATGCGGGCTCGGCGGAAGGCGGCCGGTCCCTGGGTCTGCAGCAGGTGGTCATCGACGGCGCCACGATGGAGGGTGACCTGAATGGTGCGTTTCCCGCATTGCGCCACCGGTTTGCCGGCGGGTTCGTCGGCCGCCACCGCGACGAGGGTGAGGGTGCCGGGCCGGGCGGGGCTGACGGTGGTCATTACCGGATCATAGACTTCTTGGACCACGTCCAGCACGGCCGTGGCTTCAAACGGGGAGCAGTTCAGCCCCTGTTGAATGGTGGTGAGGAACTGAGCGTCCAGCGTTTTCTCGCGCAGGCGCTGCAGTTCTTCTTGCTGGTGATTGCGAATACCCATCAGATGCTCCTTTCGGTGAAAAGAGTAGACTGGTGGGTGCAATATTGCAAGACGGTAAGGGCGGCAGTAA
>Ga0172368_10004399_pt1 | contig 16333 bp, 10 predicted proteins | sample Lak11m_FD_114540 | JGI IMG/M metagenome (GOLD analysis project Ga0172368, IMG submission 114540) | Freshwater microbial communities from Kabuno Bay, South-Kivu, Congo - kab_022012_11m | ecosystem: Environmental > Aquatic > Freshwater > Lake | place: Democratic Republic of the Congo: South-Kivu...
CGGGAATGCCTGCAAGGTTATAGAGTTGGATGCGACGCTTGACACCCAGCAACTCGCAAGGGCGCATGACTTCGTAGCCGTCGCGATCGCGGGCCATCCTGTAGCCCGAGCCGCGGCACTCCGAACATGCCAGGACGTGATCGCACAACACCGCCTGTGCCGCCTGGGCGCCCGGCTGCGTCAAGTAGCCGTCACCACCGCAGAATCTGCAGCCTCCTCCCTCCTGCTCGATGCAACTTCCCATGTCAGCCTTCTTGCCCCGGCACCAGCCAGCCGCTGCGCGTGGGATAGCGCAATCCGTAGCGCTCGGCCAGCATCCGCGCCATCAAAGCCGTTTGTCGCATGGCCAACGCCTTCTTGCCCATCTGCCCGCGAAATGGCCGCAGTTGGGCTTGCACGCCCGCTTCCAGCTCCGCCAGTTCCTCAGCAGCGAGCGAGGAAAGGACGATGCGAGTCATGGACTTGCGGCACTTCTCCAGGCGAGCATCAACGGCCGCTTGTTCTGTCGCGATCTCGGGCTCTTGTGGTGTGTGCTCGTCGTCTTCGCCACGCAACTCCGCGTCCAATAGTGAAAAAGCCTTTTCGAATGCGCGCGCTGTGCCGACATGCGACGCCTGCGCGATCAAGTCGGGCAGGGCATCCACAAGTTCCGTCAGGGAATCGGCCGGCTCCTGCGTTTCGGCCGCCATGCCACCGCCCAGACCGTGCCGCAGCAGATGGCGCGCCTGATCGAGCAGCGCCGGTTCATACCACGACAGGTGCAGCGGCAGCGGCGCGTCGTCGCCATGGGCAAAACGGTAGGCGCGGGCCCGAGTTTGCAGAACGCGCAGCACTGTGCCCAGCGGAATGCCCAGCACGAACCACGATTGTGCGCGTGCGGTATCGGCGGGCGACCACTGCACACCGCGACCGCGCACGTCGACAAACCAGTTCTCAAGAGAATTCATATAGTTGTCGACGGATTCGAACTCGTCGCGCGGCGCCGCATCGTCGGAAATCCAGGCTTGCATGGGCTGCCCCCTCGCGAGACAGGTGTATCATGACCGCCTTCACACCGCAGGCGCAATCGTGCGCCAGGCGAGGCAAACGCTTGGCCGACGACGAATCCTCAGCAGCGGTCGCATTTTGCGGTGCGGGGCCGCGGCGCTGGCGCTGGCTGGCGCGGGCGGGGACGCCAGCGGCCGCGCTGCCGCTCGCAGCCGTGCAGGACCGGATGTCCCTGCAATTGCCTGAGACGATGGCCTGTCGCGCCGCCGCGCAGACGGCTCTGACGCAGATCGAATCCTGGCTGCGCGCCGGGCTTGCCGTGGCGGGATTCATCGGCTACGAGATCGGCGCAGCGCTGGAAGGCCAGGCACCGCAGGCGCAAGAGGAACCGCTGCCGGATCTTGCGGTGGTCGCGTTCCACCCCGAGCACCTGCAGCCTTGCGCGCTGCCGACGGCCCCGGCTCATGGGTCTGAACTTCCTATTCCGCATGATCTTTCCCGTCAGCAGCGGGCCTACGAGTCCGCGGTCGCGGACGCCTTGGAGCGCATCGGCGCGGGCGAGATCTATCAGGTCAATCTGAGCGTCCAAGCCAATATTCCGACAGCTGATTTGCGAGATCTGCCGCCTTTGGCCCTGCTGGCGGCCGTGCAAGCGGCGCAGCCGGTGCCATTCGGGATGTACGTTCGCGGGGATGCCTTTGCGCTGCTGTGCGGCTCGATGGAGCGGTTCTTGACCGTGCAAGACGGCCAGGTGCGATCGCGGCCGATCAAGGGCACGGCGCCACGCGACAATGATCCCGCAACAGATGCTGATCGTGCGCGCCAACTCATCGGATCACAAAAAGAATGCGCAGAGAACACGATGATAGTGGACATGGTGCGCAATGATCTGCGGCGTGCGTCGCGGCCCGCGTCCGTGTCCGTGCCGACTCTGCTGGCATGTGTGCCCTATGCCACGGTGTGGCATCTGGAGAGTGAAGTGCAGGCAGCGCTTGCCGATCCGGCCGCGGTGGCGCAGTGGCTGGCGGCGACCCTGCCGCCAGCCTCGGTGACCGGCTGCCCGAAAGTGCAGGCGATGAAGGTCATTGCCCAGCTCGAAGGGCGCAGACGCGGTCCCTACTGCGGTGCCGCCGGGCTCTGGCTGCCGGACGGCAGCGCGGATCTGTCGGTCGGCATCCGCCAACTGGTGTTGCGTCAGCATTGCGCGCAGTTGAGCGTTGGTGCGGGCATCGTCGCCGACTCCCACCCGCACCGCGAGTGGTTGGAGCTGTGCTGGAAGGCGCGATCAGGACTGCGCCTGCTCGGAGCCATCGGCGCGGGAGTGACAGTATGATCGCCCACTTGGATGGCAAGCCAATGCCCGCGCCGCTGCCGGGTCTGTGGAGTGGCCGCGGCGTCTACGAGACGTTCCTCTGGTACGGCAACCTGCCGAACAATTGGCTGTTTCACGTGCAGCGCTGCCGCCGCGGCGCCCTCGCATGGCACCTGCCGCTGCCGGACGAAGCCGAACTCGTTCGCGCCGTCCGCGACCTCGGCGCCGCGCACCAGGCGCTACCGCTGCGGATGCGCCTGACTGTGCTGGGCAATGACGAATTGTCGCGGGGGTATTCGCTGCTCGCCCAGGCGCGCCCGCTGACCACGGCCGAGCGCGATCTGCCGCCCGCGCGCGTCGTATTGGGAGGCTGCGTTCGCAACCCCGCGTCCTTGCTCGTGGGCTGCAAGCGCCTGTGCGTAGCGGAAGATCTGGCGTGGCGCGACAAAGCGCGGGCGCTGGGCGCCGACGACACGCTTTTGTGCAGTACGGACGGCCTGATCGCCGAGGCGAGCACGTCGAGCGTGCTGTTCGGTTTGGATGGCGGGCGCATCGCGACGCCAGGTGCGCAGGCGGCACCCGTCTGGGGAACGACCCTGGCGGCGCTGAGGATCCAAGTGCCGGAGATCAACGAAATATCGCTGCGATCTGCGGACATGCCGCGTGTGCGCTGGGCGTTGTTGCTCAATGCAGTGGTCGGTGCGCGCAGCGTGTCGCACATCGAAGGCCGGGAACTTGCTCAGCCTCCTGCAGATCTGATCGCGCTCGCCAAGTCCTTGACAGACAAGCCAGCGACCGGCAGGGGAACGTGACTTGGACACGCGCCTACGCGACGCGACGGCCCTCTCCGGCAGCCGCAGCCAAGCGCGCAAACCCCTGGGCGCCCAACGAAAGCTCCACCTCCTCGCGGAAGATCTCGAACATCCGCTGCGGCTCGCCTGCGCACGGCCGCTGGCAATCCGCGCCGCCGAGTTGCGCGGGACTCGCGTCGTCGACCTGCAGGGCGCCTTCGGAACGGAGAATGGGATAGGAAGCACAATCAAAAGGTTTCAGCCCGGGATACCCCAACCCCAACGCCAGACTCGCGACTTGCAGCCCGCACTTGTAGTCGCTGCGCAGCAGCACGCAGCCACTGCGGCCCGGATGGCCGTCCATCGAACCGGTCTGGGTCGGAATGCCCAGGCCCGAGGGGAAGTCGGAGTGCTCCAGGATCTCCTCGCCGAACCACGCGTCTTCGTTGCGGTACTGCTCGGCAAGGTAGGGCTTGATCGCTTCGGCATGCGCGAGGATCTTCTGCACGTGGTTCACGTCGGCCCAGATGCCGTTGACGCAGCACGCCGCCTGGCATTCGGTCAGGATGCAGCGCTCGCCGCGCCCTTTGCGCAGCAAATTCGCGTCCATCTGCAGGCCCGCGATGTCGGGCAGGGGCTGTGGCTTGGTCGTCATGGTCGCCTCCTCGGGTCATCCGTGTATCAGGCCGCGCGGCGTCGAGCCAGCGGCCCTTGACCCGTTTGCCACCGCGCGGCACCTTGGCAGTGGTCCAATCGCGGGAGATCGGCATGCGCGCTTTCGAAATCCAGGGCAGCTTTGGCTTGCAGAACCTGACACTTGTCGACAAGCCGGATCCGGTGCCAGGTCCGGGTCAGGTGCTGCTGCGCCTGCGCGCCGCGTCCCTCAACTACCGAGACCTGCTAATGATTCAAGGCAAGTACAACCCGCGCCAGCCGTTGCCGCTGGTGCCGCTGTCCGATGGCGTGGGTGAAGTCATCCGCGTCGGCGCGGGCGTCACGCGCGTTGGTATCGGCGATCGCGTCGCGGGCATCTTCGCGCAAACATGGTTGGACGGCGCGCCGACGCGCGAGGCCCTGAAGTCGACGCTGGGCGGGCCGCGCCACGGCATGCTGGCAGAGCAGGTGGTGTTGTCGCAAGAGGGCGTGGTCCAGGTGCCGGCTCACCTTTCTGATGTAGAAGCAGCCACTTTACCATGCGCGGCGCTGACGGCGTGGCGCGGGTTGGTCGAGCAGGGCGGAGTCCGACCGGGCGACACCGTCCTCGTCCAAGGGACCGGCGGAGTGTCGATTTTCGCATTGCAGTTCGCGATCTTGGCAGGAGCGCGCGTGATCGTCACTTCGAGCGACGATCAGAAACTGGAGCGAGCACGCGGTCTTGGCGCCTGGCAGACGATCCACTACGGAACCACGCCGGCGTGGGGCAAGCGTGCGCTGGAACTGACCGACGGCAAAGGCGTTGACCATGTCATCGAAGTGGGCGGTGCCGGCACGTTGGCGCAGTCGATGGCGGCAGTGCGGCCAGGTGGGCACATCAGTGTCATTGGCATCTTGGCGGGTGCGTCGGCGGAGCTGAACTTGCTACCGATCCTGATGCAGAACCTGCGTGTCTTGGGCGTCGTCGTGGGAAACCGGGCGAATTTCGAGGCAATGAACCGGGCCATCGCGGCGAGCGCGCTCATGCCCGTGTTGGACCGCGTGTTTGCCTGGACCGAGGCGCGCGAGGCGTTGGCCCACCTCGCCGCCGGCCGGCATTTCGGCAAGGTTTGTTTGCAGTTCTAATTGCCATGCTTGGCGTGCACCCGGCATGGCTGAACCAGTTGGTCATGGAGCTTGCCGCGCAGCGCAAGGCCGCGTAGGTTGAGCGCGCGGCCGCGGCGGGTCGTCGGAGGCCGGGTGCAAGTCGTCATTCCGATGTCTGGAGCGGGCTCTCGCTACGCCCGGGCCGGTTATGAGCGCATCAAGCCGCTGATCGAGGTCCAGGGCCGGCCGATGATCGAGCACGTCGTCGGCATGTTCCCGGGCGAGACAGACTTCCTTTTCATCTGTGCGCAGACGCACTTGGATACGACCGACCTGCGCGCCGTGTTGCGGCGGATCGCGCCGACGGGAACCATCGCCGGCATCGCGCCGCACAAACTCGGCCCGGTGCACGCGGTGCTGCAGTCCCAGGAATTCATCCGCGACGACGCGCCTGTGCTCGTCAATTACTGCGATTTTTCAGCAGGCTGGGACTATGCAGACTTCCGTCGGGTGACCGAGCAGCCGGGCATCGACGGTTTGGTGACGGCTTACCGCGGCTTTCATCCGCACAGCCTGGGCACGGACCTCTATGCCTACCTGCGCACAGAAGGCCTGGAGATGTTGGAGATTCGCGAGAAGCACGCGTTCACCGACCATCGGATGCAGGAGTTCGCCTCGGCGGGAGGCTATTGGTTTGCCAGTGGCGCGCTGCTGAAGTCGTGCATGGCCGAGGCGGTCGCGCGCAACCTGTCCACCAACAATGAGTTCTATGTCAGCACGGTGATGCAGGTCGTCAAAGAGCGCGGCCACCGCGTGCAAGCCTATGCCCTGGAATTCTTTCTGCAATGGGGGACACCGGCGGATCTGCGCGAATTCGAGTCCTGGGCGAGCTACTTTGCCCGCCCTGGCACGCCAGGCCGCGCCCGTCCGCAACTGTCTGGAACAACATTGGTACCCATGGCCGGCACCGGCGAGCGCTTCCGCCGCGAAGGCTATGACGCACCCAAGCCGTTGGTTGCGGTGGCGGGCGTGCCCATGCTGCGGCGTGTGCTGGACAGCCTGCCGCCGATGCACGAGCAAGTGCTGGCGTGCCGGCGCGACTTGTCGCTATCGCATGAATTCAAGATGCTTCTGCAAGGGAACGAACGTTCGTTCGTCATCGTGGCCCTGGACGATCCGACCCAAGGTCAGGCGGACACCTGCGTGAAGGCCCGCGCCGAGCTGGACCTCGACCGACCGCTGCTCATTGCTTCGTGTGATGCCGCAGTCGATTATGATGCTGTGCAATTATCGGCACTTGTATCCAATCCTGGCCTCGACTGCCTCGTCTGGACCTTTCGCGACCACGCCCACGCCAACCGTCACCCGCGCCAGTACAGCTGGGTCGTGCCGGGCCAAGGCGACCGGGTCAAGGCCATCTCGGCCAAGCAGCCGGTCAGCGAAGATCCGCGTCAGGACCATGGTCTGACAGGCATCTTCTGGTTCCGCACCGCCCGCGCGTTCCTGGCGGCCGCCGATTGCCTCATCAGCGAAAACCGACGTGTGCGCGGCGAGTTCTACGTGGATTCGGTCGTCGATCTGCTTCTCGCCGAGGGCGCCGACGTGCGCCTGTTCGACGCCGACCACTTCATCAGCTTCGGCAACCCGGACGACGTGCGCACCTTTGAGTACTGGCACCGCTGGTTCAAAGGGACGGTGGTGCCATGAGCGACGTGGAATTCTCCATCGTGTTGCCATGTTACAACGAGGCGCGCAACCTGCCGCCGCTCCTGGCGCGTTACCGCCAGGTCTGGCAGGACCTGCCGGCGGAACTGATTCTCGTCGACAATGGCTCCACGGACGATACCGCGGCGGTGCTGGCGCGTGAGTTGGCACGGCCCGAGTTGGGCTTCGCCCGCAGCGTGCGTATCGCACAGAACCTCGGCTACGGCCACGGAATTCATACTGGACTGCGCGCGGCGCGCGGGCGCTACCTTGGCTATTCGCACGCGGACCAGCAGTGCAACCCCGCAGATTTGTTTGCTGCACTGCATCTCCTCGCCGGACAGCCGGATCCGGAAAAGGCGCTGGTCAAGGGCCGGCGTGCGCGCCGCGATCCAGGTGCGGAACTCGTGACCGCCACACTGTCTGCCGTGGCGACAACGGTATTGGGTACGTTGCTGACCGATATCAACGCGCAACCAAAGGTGTTTTGTCGCAGCCACTTCGCGCGCCTGCAGCATCCGCCTCTCGGCTTCGAGTACGACCTCTACGTGCTGCACGAGGCGCGCCGCGCCGGCCTGCGCGTTGTGCCCCTGCCGGTCGTGTTTGGCCGCCGCGGCCACGGCGCGTCGAAGTGGGCGTTCAGCCTTGCCTCCCGCGCCCGGACCATTCGCGCCATGCTGGCGTATGTGTTCGTGTTGCGCCTGCGCAGGCGCCCATGAGCCGATTCGCTGTGCCCCTGCCCACGCTGCCGCGCGCCTGGCGTCCGTTGCTGGCAAGCCCTTGGTTTTGGGCAATTCTTCTGCTCAAGTTGGTCGTCGGTTCGCTGATCGCTTCGCACTATCCGCGCGACCTGTTCATCCCCTTCGTCAACCACTTCGTGGAGTCGGGCCTGACCGATCCCTGGCGCCACTTTGCCGGTCTCGGCCGATGGAACGCCTTTCCGTATCCGCCCTTGATGCTGCTGATCCTCGCCGTGCCGCGCTGGCTGTTCAGTCCGCTGCTCGCACCCGGCGTGGACACGGTGACCTTCGGCCACCTGTTGGTCCTGCGACTGCCGATGCTGGCAGCCGATCTCGGCATCATGGTGGTGCTGTTGCAGTGGTTTCCTCAGCGTGAACGCCGGGTTTTGGCCTACTACTGGTGCTCGCCCCTCGTGTTCTATGTGTGCTACTGGCACGGCCAGCTCGACATCCTGCCCACGGCGCTGTTTCTCGTGTCGCTGCAGCTCCTTCGCAGCCAACGCAACGTCCTTGGCCTGGTCGTGCTCGGCCTCGGACTGGCGACCAAGCTGCACCTCGCGGTCGCGCTGCCGTTCGTACTCGTGTACCTCCGACAGCGGCGCAGCCCGGCCTACGTCGCGCGGATGGCGGCCGTGCCACTCCTGATGTACGCGGCGATCGTGCTTCCCTTTGCTACTCCAGCCTTTGCGCGCATGGTGTACGGCACTGCAGAACAGCAGCGCCTGTTTGCCTTCCAACTCCCGGTGGGTGTCCAAGGGCTGGCGGTGCTTCTGGCGCCCCTGGCCGTCATCGTGCTGTGGTTGCGCTTTGCCGCCTACCGCCTGCGCAACTGGGACTTGTTCATCCTGTACCTGGGCTTGCTGTTTGGTGTGTTCGTCGTGCTCGCGCCGCCGGCGCCCGGCTACTTCCTCTGGTCTTTGCCGTTCGTGGTCTACTTCCTGTGCCGGTCGCCGCGTGCGCCGCTCGCGCCCTATATCCTCTTTACCGTCAGCTACTTCGCATTCCAGGCTCTCAGCCCCGACGCCGAGTTCCTGGGCGCGCTGCGCCTGCTGGACCCGCGCTTTGCCGGTTTGCGCCCGTCGGACATTCTCGCCCGCGCCGCATCGCCCGCACAGATTGCGCTTTGGCACAACCTGACCTGGACCGCGATGCAGGCCTCGCTCGCTGGTCTCATGCTGGACATGTACCTCATCGGCGTGCGCAGCAACGCCGTGTACCAGATGCGACCCGGGCCGATTGTCGTTGGCATTGCTGGGGATAGCGGTTCCGGCAAGGACACGTTGTCCGACCTCCTGACGTGCGCACTGGGCGAGCGTCACGTCACCACGGTGAGCGGCGACGACTACCACCGCTGGCCGCGCGGCCACGAAAACTGGCAGATCTATTCACATCTGGACGCAAGGGCCAATGATCTGCATGGCCAACAGGCCCACGCCGTGGCACTGGCGGACGGTCGCTCGATTTTTGCAGGCACCTATGACCATCTCACGGGGACGTTTCGCGAAAAGCGCCTGATCGATCCGGGAGACGTCGTAATTTTTCAAGGGTTGCACGGTCTTGCACTGGCCGGTTTGCGCGACGTGTGTGCCCTCAAGATCTTCCTGGATCCCGACGAGGCGCTGCGCCGTCTGTGGAAGGCGCGCCGCGACGTGCAGCAACGTGGCCACGCGCTGGAGACCGTCCTGGCGAGCCTGGAGCGGCGCGCGCAAGACAGGGAAAAGTATGTACTTCCTCAGCGGGCCCTTGCGGACCTGACCATACGTTGGCATCCCAGCGTTCCCCTCACGAACCTGGACCTGGCGGCGCGGCCAGAGTTGACGCTGGAGTTGCTGGCGTCGAATACCTTCGATTGGACCCGCCTCGCCGCGCTGCTGCAAGGGGTGCCCACTCTTGCCGCGGACCATGAACCCCTCCTCGACCCGCACCTGCAGCGCTTGCGCATCTCCGGGCACGTGACAGCCGAAGCGCTGATGGCACTTTGCGAGGAGATCCTTCCTGATATCATGGAGATTCCTTTGCCCGTGGTGCTTGCCCCCGACATGGAAGGCTGCCTGCAACTCGCCGTGCTCACCTGTCTTGGCCAGCGACTGGCCACGCCAGCGATCGCGTCGCATGCCGAGGCGCGCTGAGATGCTGCGCGTCCTGCGCTGCCTCGCCTGGCTCACGGCAATCGCTTTGCTGTGGCCGATCTTGCTGGTCCATGGCCTCGGCGCCGTGCCGCTCATGGCGCTGGTCCTGGGTGCCATCTTGCTCAGCCGCCGCAGCGAGCCACCGGCCGCGCTGTTCGAGGTGCCCGCGCCACCCGCGATGGCCGCGTCAACCTTGCCGTTTTGGATCGGGTTGCTTCTGCTCGCCTGCGCCTTGGCGGGGTTGGAAGTCTGGCAGCCGCAGTACTTCGTCCAAGACGATAACTATGCGCAGTTTTTGCCGATCATCGTCCAGGCCTCGCGCAGCTTCTTTGCCGGCACATTCCCCACCTGGAACGCCCACCAGTTGCTGGGCCAACCGACGACGACCGTCGGCGTCTACGCGCTGACCTACCCGCCCACCTACCTTTGCAGCGCTGCTGCCCGCCACGTGATCGGCAACGATGCTTGGACATTGGATGTTTTCTGCATCGGCCACTTGCTCGCCGGCTACGTCGTGCTCGCCCGCTGGTTGCAGCGCGACCTCGGCGTGCGAGGCTGGCTGGCGGCGCAAGCGGCCCTCGGCTTTGCGCTGTCGGGCTTCTTCCTGGTCGGCGGCCGTTCGTGGTTCTACATGGTGCCGCTGGCGCTGTGGTTGCCACTGATCTTTCAAGCGTTTTTTCGGACGCTCGCCGAGCCGTCCGGACGCAATGCCGCCTTGCTGGGCGCGGCCATCGGCCTGCTCTTCCACGCCGGCAACGCACAGATGTGGTTGTATACGCTTCTTTTTCTCGGGTGTGCTGCGCTCCTGTTCTTCTGCTCAGGCGCTGTGCGCCGCGCCCACGTCTTGGCCTTGGTGGGGGCACTGTGTGTCGGCCTGCTCACCGCCCTGCCACTGCTTGTGTCGCAACTAGACTTTACTGCGGATGTTTCTCGCGCGTCCTGGGGCAGCGGCACGGTGCGCGGCATCTTTGCACTCGGGTTGCCGCATCCGTTCGTGACGGCCGCAGGCCCGAACGATTGGGGTGGCAGCGACGCCAAACGCATGACCGCTTTCTACTACTGCGGCCTGATCAGCAGCGCCGCCGCCCTTGCGCTGGCGCTGGCCTGGTGGCGACGCTTGCTGCATGTGCCCTTCGAGCGCAGGCAGTTGGCCAGTCCGGTGGTCCTGTGTATCCTGCTCAGCGCCGCGTGCCTCGAAGTCTCCTATGGCTCCGAGGGATTCGGCTGGCCCGTGCTGTCCCGCTTGCCTGTCTTGAGCAAGTTCACGAATCCATTCAAATTCATCGGCTTTCTGAGCTTTTTCGTGGCGGTGCTCGGCGCCGTCTACCTTGAGCATGCCCTGCCCAAGGGGCCGCCGCCCCAGCGCGACCGGCGCGCGATGGCGGTGATGGCGTTGGCCGTTGTGTTGTTGGCACTGCACGTGCCCCAGACGCGCGTTGCGTTCTGGACCTATGCCGACGCGGTGGATCGTCGGCTTCCCCAAAAGTTGCAGGCACTCATGCCAGCGGACCAGCGGGTGGCGAGTGTGACGCCGCTGCGCAGTGGCCTTGCGGGTCACAGCGACACCCTGCCGAACAATCTGGCTACATTGCAGGGTGTTCTCCACATCGACGGCTACGACCCGCTGGTGGAGGCCAAGCCCGAGACCCGCGTGCGCCGCGACCCGGCGACGTGGCGCGACTTCGGCGTGGCCACCGTGCTCGTTGCGCCGGGCATCGACGCCAGGCAACTCGTGCAGCAGCATGGTCTGGTGCACCTGCTCGATTTGCCTACGGTTCGTGTGTTTCGCGTGCCGGAGCCGCGCCCGCTCGCCTTCAGCCCCGACGGCGCGGTCGAGGTCCAGGGATGGCGGATTAGCGGCCATGGGCTCGACATCGACGTGCGGCCGATGCTGCCGCAAGGCAGGCTGACTGTAGGCTTTCTTTGGCGCCGCGGCATGCACGCTTGGGTCCAGGACACGCATGGCCAGCGACGCGAAGTCACTGTCGGACAGGACGCCTTGCACCGCATCGTGCTGGCTCTTCCCCCTGGGACACGCGTGATTTCACTGGTCTATCAGCCGTGGTGGCGATTCGGCGCCGGGCTCGTGCTGCTGCTGGCGGTGCTGCTGCTGGCGGTGCTGCGCGCGGCGCGGCGCCCCTCGATGGCTTCGAGATGGAAGCGAACAAGGACAGTGCTCGCCGCTGACGGCGGCATCGTGCTAGACTCCAGCCCCTTGCCAGGGCGCTTGCATGACGTCGACTTCCAAGAATGCGCGCCCGACAGACCTTCAACCGGGTGATATTATTGGTGAAGGCTACGTCATCGAGCACTTGCTCGGCGGCGGTGGCATGGGCCAGGTGTACCTGGCGCGCGATCCGCGTCTCGATCGCCTGGTGGCCGTCAAGCTGCTGCACGCGGAAGTTGCGACCACCGAAGAGGCCGATGCGCGTTTTCGCCGCGAAGCGAGGGCGCTCTCGCGCGTCCTGCATCCAAATGTCGTTGGCAACCACGCTTTTGGCCGCCGCGATACGACATGGTATCTCGTCATGGAGTACGTCGATGGCGTGAGCCTGGAGTCACGCCTCGAAAGCGGCCGGCTCCCCCTGCGCGAAGTCCTCGCCATCACAAGACAAGTCGCCAGCGGCTTGCAGGAGGCCCACGCACTCGGGATCGTGCATCGTGACGTGAAGCCGGGGAACATCCTTTTGCGTCCGCTGGCTTCGGGCGGTCTGCTGGCCAAAGTGTGCGATTTTGGCCTTGCCCGCCAATTCCTGGAGAGTCAGGGCACGGCGGTGACCCAAGAGGCGACGATCCTGGGCACGCCCGCCTACATGTCGCCCGAGCAGATCCAGGCGCAACCGGTTGATGGCCGCAGCGATCTCTACTCCCTGGCTGTCATGGTCTACCAGATGGTGACGGGCAGTCTGCCGTTCGCGCGGGACTCGCTGCAAAGCCTCCTGATTGCGCATCTGATTGATGAGCCCCCCGCCCTGACGGATGATTCGCCGCCAGCCTTCGAACGTGAACTGCGCAAGGCGATGGCCAAGGCACCGGCAGATCGTCACGCGACGGTCATGGCGTTTGCGGATGCTCTTGATAACGCTTCAGATTTGACCGCGCCCATCGCGTCAGCGGACGCGGTGGCTTGTCCGGGCTGCGGGCAGACCTCCTACTTTGGCGGCGGCTTCTGCAACCGCTGCGGCAGCCCTGTGCCGCTGGCGCGCTGCGGCACCTGCGGCGCGCGCCGTGAGGGCGAGCGCTACCATTGTTGCGACTGCGGTGCAGCGCTCCTGGCGTGGCCGGCGCAAGCGGGCGCCGCAGCAGCGGAATTGCGCATGGCGGCGGCCGCCGTGCTCGTGGCGCGCTTGGATGCCTCGCCGGCCGACTTGCCAGCCCAAGCCGAGTTCGCGGCGATGTTCGCAGCGGCCGTGGCGCGCGAAGGCGGACGCACCGCGGCGCTCGTCGGCATGGAAGGCGTTGCGTTATGGGGGCTTGGTGGCATGCGCGACGGCGATACGGCCGCCGCGGTGGACGCGGCGTTGGCGTTGCCGGCACGCCTCGTCGACAGCGAGGCGGCGCAGCGCGGCGCGAAATTGCGCGTGGCGGTTGAGCTGGGCCTCGTGGGCAGCCGCGGCGTGGGCGTGGCATGGGGCATGGCGCTGGCTGGCGGTGAAGCCGTTGAGCTAGCGAGAGATTCTGTGCGTCGCGGCATGCCGGGCAGCGTGGCGCTGGGTGAGACGGCATTTCGCGAGGTGCGCGGTCAATTCGAAGTGCGCACGGACGCACAGTCCAAGCGCCGCATCGTCCTGCGCCGCCGCGACGCGACGTTGGCGTTGGCCGATTACATCGCACGTGACGTGGCCAGGCCGTTGGTTGGCCGCGAGGTGGAACTGGCCCTGTTGTCGCGGGCGGCCCGCAAGGTCCGGCGCGAGCGTTCGCTGGTGGTCGTGCCTGTGCGCGGTGCGCCAGATGTCGGAAAATCCCGACTGTGCGGCGAGCTGTTGCGGCGGCTCGAAGTCGAGGAAGGACCTTGGCGCCTTCATGTGTTGCGCTGCAGCGCCACCGGTGCACCGACGGCATGGCAACCTTTCGTCGATCTGGTGCGCGGTGCGCTCGCCGATGCGCCCGATGCGGATCTGGAGGCACGCCTTGGCCAATTGCCAGGCCTGGACGATGGCGATCCGGTGCGTTTGCAGCGCCGCGTCCACGCCCTGTCGCGCATGTTGGGCCTGGACCGCACCACGGCAGATTCGCGCGTCCCTGAACCAGCGAGCGAGGCCGAATTACAGGCTGCGTTCGAGGCTTGGGTCGCGCTCGTGCGGGGCCTGTGTCAGCAGCAGCCGATGGCCATCGTGTTCGAAGGACTGCAGCACGCCCGGCCCGCCACACTTGGCCTGATCGGTCACATCACGCGCAATTGCGAAGACATGCCATTGTTGCTTTTGCTGCCGGTGCGCGATGACCGTGCTGAGGCCGTCCTATCTGCCCTGCTCCTGCCGCCCGCCCGCACCGCCCCGGTCGAACTCGAGCCGTTGGAGCCTGCGGAAACCGGCCAGCTTGTGCGCGAATTGCTCGACGGCTTCGAGCCGCCCGAAGCGCTGATCGACGCCCTGCACAAGTTTGCCGACGGCATGCCGGGTCAGATCGAACAGGCCATCGATACGCTGACCGACGAAGGCGTCGTCGCGCAGACGGCAGAGGGTTGGGCGTTGCGCAGCGAGGCAGCAGTCTTGGGCCTGCTCGAACGCTCGATGGCCGAGTTGCTGCTGCGCCGCGTTGGCCGCCTGCCGCCGCCGGAGCGTTCACTGCTCGAGGCGCTGTCGGTCGCGGGTGGCTCGGCACCACTCGGCATGCTGTCGGCCATGCTGCAGCGCGACATCGGCGAGACCGAATTGGGTCGGCTGCGTCAGGCCGGGCTGGCAGTGCCGTCGCGCACCCAGAGCTTTGTCGGCCCACGCGAACTGACGCTGCGGCATCCGGCACTTGCCGCGCTGGCGCTCGAGGCGCTGGCCCGGCCGGCTCGGGTCGATTTGCATCGGCGCGCCGCCGAGTGGCTGGCACGCTGGCCAGGACCGCGGCCGCCGCGGTTCGGCGCGCTCATCGCCGATCATTACCGCGAAGCCGGAGATGGTCCTGAAGCCTCACGCCTCTTGCTCCGCAATGCCGAAGACGCCGTGCGCGCCTTTGCCAACCGAGACGCGTTCGACGCGTTCGATGCCGCTGCCAACGTCGCCGCGGGTTGGCTGGCGGCGCAACCGTATGTCGAAGAGGCGCGCCAGACCTTGGCGGCTGCGCAGGTCGGCCTCGCCGAAACGGGCATGCGCGTGGGCGAGTTGGTGCGGGCACTTGCGGCGACCGGTGCGGCGATTGACGTGTGTCGCGACGATCCGGAACTCCTGCCGTGGCGCTTGCGAGCCAAACGCTTGCGCGGGCAAGTCTTGGACGGCATGGGCAAACCGGACGAGGCGATCGCTGCGCTGCGCCAGGCCGTTGATGACGCCCGCAGGCAACCGGAAGGGTTTGCTGCGTCCATCTTCGCCATCAGCCTGATTGCTATGGTGCTGCAGCGTCGCGGCCGGCATGCAGAGTCGAGTGCCATCGCCGAACAAGCGCTCGCGCAGTGCAAGGCCGCGAGTCATCTGGAAGATCTCGAACTGTACGCGGGCATTGGCCGGTTGCACACCTGGCTGGGTCATGGCGCGTCGCGGGCTGGAGATTTCGCCAAGGCCCAAACGGCCTACCGCGCGGCGCAAGCGGCATTCCGGCGCAGTGGAGACGACATCGGTGCGGCCATGGCCGAATTGTCGCTCGGCAACGTCGCCTACCGCGCGCGCCGATTGGATGAAGCTGAGCGTGTCTACCGCGACGTCAGCCGTACCTGCAAGGCGATGGACGACGTCATCGGCGTCGCGACGGCCGAGACGAACCTGGGGAATGTTCTGCTGGATCTCGGCCGCAATGACGACGCGCTCGAGGCCCTGCGCACCGCCGAGCGCACGCAGCGCCGCATCGGCCGCCTGGAGAACCTGCCTGAGACGCTGCGGCTGATAGCGCTGGCTCTGGCCGCGATCGATCAGGCGCCAGACGCCCGGCGCGCTGCGGACGAAGCATTGGATCTCGCACAGCGTTTTGGCCAGACAGCGTCCGTGGCGGCCGTCAAGGATGTCCGGGTGCGGCTCGGGTGATGGGGCTCGATTCTCACGGCGCGCCGATGCACGACGTCGTGCCGTCGCTGCAAACGCTCATATCGGCAGGCAGATCTGCGTCGTCGCCGGCCTTGTCCACCCCGTCGTAGCGATTCTTGGGCGCGGAGGGATCTTGGCCGCCAGCCGTCATGGCCGAGGCACCGCCGTGCACGACGACACCGTACTTGCTGCCGGTGATCGTGCAGCCGCTGACGACGAGATCGGCCACACCGCCAGTCGTGAGGGCGCAATCGCGGCCCAGCACAGCGGCACGCGGGTTGTCGAGGAGCTGGGCGCCGGAAATGCGCCCCTTCGCCCCCGCATACACGCCTACTCCGTCCGCGAGTGAGACAGGCACGCTGGCGCCTTGCGGTGTGAAGTCAAGGCCTTTGGTTTCACGGATGGTCGCGCCATCGACCTCGAGCGAGGCCCCACCCGAGACCGCGACGCCGACCATCTTGTTGCGCGCCACATGTGCGTCGGCGTTCAAGTGGACGCTCGCCTGCGCATGCTGCACCCATACGCCGCCGCGACCATTGAGCGAGAATTCGCAGCCGGCTTCGATCTGGGCAGGTCCGACGACCAGCAAGCCGCTGCGACCATTGCCAGAAATGATCGAACGTTTGTCGAGGCTGATCGCTGGCGCTGTCGCCGTTGCCACGCTGCCCGCCGCGACGAGCACGCCGTCCGCCATGTCGGTGCCGCTCGTGCCGCGGACACTGCTGCGCTCGATGCCGAGGCTGCCACCGTAGACTGCGACACC
>Ga0172368_10004400_pt1 | contig 16327 bp, 15 predicted proteins | sample Lak11m_FD_114540 | JGI IMG/M metagenome (GOLD analysis project Ga0172368, IMG submission 114540) | Freshwater microbial communities from Kabuno Bay, South-Kivu, Congo - kab_022012_11m | ecosystem: Environmental > Aquatic > Freshwater > Lake | place: Democratic Republic of the Congo: South-Kivu...
ACGATCGTCCTGGCACTGCCGCTCGGCGTGGGGGGCGCCGTCTACCTGACCGAATACGCCGGGAGATCGAGACTGGTGCGGGTGGTCAGGATGGCCATCGTGAACCTGGCGGGCGTGCCGTCCATCGTCCACGGCTTGTTCGGGCTGGGGTTCTTTGTGCTATTCGTGGGCGGAACGATTGATCGGTTGGTGCTTCGCACCGACGTGCCCGTCTGGGGACAGCCTTGCTTGCTGTGGGGCGCCTGCACGCTCGCCGTCGTGATTCTGCCCATCATCATCACCGCGACAGAAGAGGCGCTCCTGAGCGTGCCGGCATCGTTCCGGGAGGCCTCCCTGGGACTGGGCGCCACCAAGTGGCAGACCATCCGGAGGGTCGTGCTGCCGACGGCGCTACCCGGCATTCTGACCGGTTCGATACTGGGTGTCGGGCGTGCCGCCGGCGAGACCGCGCCCGTCATGATCACCTGTGCAGCCTCGTTCAAGCCGTTCTTGCCGGCAGGGCTGAACGACTCGGCCATGCTGCTCCCGTATCACCTGTACTTTGTGGTGACTCAGGTACCGAACCCGAGCCTCAGGCTGGAGGCCGGCATCGCCCTCGTACTCGTCGGGTTGGTGCTGTGCATCAACGTCGGCGCCGTCGTTCTGAGGACACGGGCACAGCGAAGGCGTAAGTGGTAATGTCGGATGGAGGTAACTTTGTGGTAACAACAAGTGGCCGGTCTGGTTTTCTCGTGGTGGGCGTCGCGGCCCTGGCCATGGTGGCGATGGGGTTGGGCTGCGCCAGGCCCGATGGTGCACGGAACGCTGCTGCAGACGCGACTTCGGGGTCGAAGGCGCCGACCAAGAGCGACGCGGACATCCTGGCTGACGTGAAGCGCGCATTCGCCGCGGACCCGGACCTCAGGCAGCAGAAGATCCAGGTCGAGGTCAAGGATGGGCGCGTGACGCTTGTCGGTACGGTTGACGACGGTGCGGTGCGCATCAAGGCCGAGGACAAGGCGAGAGCGGTACCGGAGGTCTTTGGAGTTGACGCCGAGCGTCTGCTCGTGGAGTAATAGGGAATGGCAACGTGGGAACGGCCAGCTCCTCTCACGGAGACTGTCAGCCTGTCCGCGCCGACACGGTCCGGACAGCCAGTCTCAGTGTCCCCGCGACGGATGAGCCGAATGTCGCCTGAATTGGAAGGACGGGTCTCCCGAGAGATCGGAGCGCCCTCGCCTTCGGTCGCGTTTGCCGTCCGCGGCCTGAACTTCTACTACGACTCGGTGCAGGCGCTCTTCGACAACAACATCGAGGTTCCCGCACGCCAGGTTACGGCCCTCATCGGACCTTCGGGTTGCGGCAAATCCACCTTCCTCCGTACTCTGAACCGCATGAACGACGAGATCCCGGGCACGCGGATGTCGGGCCAGGTGCTTCTCTGCGGCGAGGACATCTACGACCCCGAGGCGGACAAGGTCCATCTGCGCCGGCGGGTCGGCATGGTCTTCCAGCGGCCTAATCCGTTCCCCAAGTCCGTATACGACAACGTCGCCTACGGTCCGCGAGTCCACGGGGAGAGCAACCGGGCCAGGCTCGACGAGATCGTAGAGCAAAGCCTGAAGCGCGCCGCGCTGTGGGATGAGGTAAAGGACAACCTGAGGAAGTCGGCGTTCGACATCTCGGGCGGCCAGCAACAGCGTCTCTGCATTGCCCGGGTGCTGGCGGTCGAGCCCGAGGTCATGCTGATGGACGAGCCCTGCTCCGCCCTGGACCCTGCCTCGACCTTCAGGATTGAGACGCTGATGCGGGAGCTTGCGAACGAAATCACGATCGTCATCGTAACCCACAATATGCAGCAAGCGGCGCGCGTCTCGCACATGACCGGGTTCTTCCTGAAGGGGGAACTGATCGAGACCGGGCCGACGGAGACGATATTCAGCAGGCCGGCGGACGAGCGCACCGAAGACTACATTCAGGGAAGGTTCGGCTGACGGGCGAGCAGCCCGGAGCAGAGCAACGCGATGACGACACGAGTACCCTTTGACGAGGAGCTCAATCTCCTTCGATCTCACGTGCAGGCGATGGGCACAGCCCTCGACGGCATGCTGGAGATGGCCACCCGGGCTGTTGTCGAACAGGACGAAGCGCTTACCGACCGGGTCCTCGCGGCCGAGGACGAAGTGGATGAGCTCGACCGGAAGATCGAGAAGGCGTGCCTCAAGCTCATCGTGCTTCAGCAGCCCGTTGCGCGGGACCTCCGCGAGATCGGCACGGCCTTCAAGGTCGTAACCGACCTCGAGCGGATCGGCGACTACGCGGTGGACATCGCCAAGATCGGGCGCAGATTGGCACGACGCGGGATCTTCTACAAACCGATCGTGGATCTGCCACGCTTCGCGAACCTCGTCCGCGATATGCTCGGCGACGTGATGCGGGCATATGTGGCCTGCGACCTTGACCTCGTTTCCAAGGTCGTGGCCGCTGACGACGTTCTGGACGACGTGTACCATCAGTACCGCGATCACACCATCGAGGCCATGCGGCAGGACACCTCGCTCGTCTATCTCGGAACTTTCGTCGTGCTCGCGACCAAGTACCTCGAGCGGGCGGGTGACCACCTGGTCAATGTTGCGGAGAGGGTCCACTACCTCGCCACCGGCGAGCAGGAACCCCTGGCCAGGAACCGGAAGCGGTCGCAGAGCCCCGCAGCGCAACAGAACTGACGACATGGACCGCGTCGCCGACCGGCTCGAAGAGGTGCGCCGGCGCATTGCGCGGGCGGCGGAGCGCGCGGGCCGGGCTCCGGATGAGGTCCGCCTCGTCGCGGTCTCCAAGACGATCGGGATCGAGCGGATCCGAGAAGCCGTTGAAGCCGGTCACAGGGACTTCGGCGAGAACTACGTTCAGGAGGCGCGTGAGAAGCTGAATGCCTTCGGACCGGAGATCCGCTGGCACTTCATCGGGCACCTGCAGAGCAACAAGGCGCGGAACGTCGTCGGCGCCTTCGCGCTCATTCACAGCGTCGACTCCGAGACGCTTGCCGGCGAGATTCAGAAGCGGGCGGCCGCAGCCGGTATCGTCCAGGATGTCCTGATCGAAGTCCGTCTGGACCCGGCGGCCACGAAGACCGGTGTCGAGCCCGAAGCGCTAGACCGACTGGTAGATCGGGTGCGCACCTTGCCGAATGTGCGCCTTCTGGGCTTGATGGGCATGCCGCCCCTCTTTGCCGATCCCGAGGATGCGAGGCCGGGGTTCAGGCTCCTGCGTGAGCTGCTTGATGCACTTCCGCCGGAGTCGCGACGGGAGTTGTCCATGGGCATGAGCTCCGACTTCGAGGTGGCGATCGAGGAAGGAGCGACCCTCGTGAGGGTGGGCACGGCCATCTTCGGACCTCGAGCCTGATGCCCGCCGCGCGCCGCCGCGGTCCGGTATACTGACCTCATCCAGCACAGAGGACCGGCCCATGCCCGAACCCGTCTATCTCAATGGCGAGATCATCTCGTCCGACCAGGCCCACATCGGCATATACGACCACGGCTTCCTGTATGGCGACGGCGTTTTCGAGGGAATCCGAGCGTATGACGGGCGCGTGTTCAAGCTCGACGAGCATGTGCGGCGTCTGTACAACTCGGCGCTCGCCCTCGCCATTGACATGCCCATGCCCAGGGCCGAGTTCCGCGATACGATCCTGAAGACAGTGCGGGCCAGCGGCTTGCGGAGCTGCTATATCCGCGTCTCCGTCTCGCGCGGTGTCGGGCTCGGTCTCGACCCCGACCACATTGACCGCACGCCGACCGTGGTCATCTCGACCCAGCAGCTCCGGCTCTACCCGCAGTCCATGTACGACAACGGGCTCGATGTGGTGACGGCCTCCACGCGCGTCCCGCCGGCCGTCTGCATTGATCCCCAGATCAAGTCGCTTGGCCGCTATATCAACAACATCCTGGCCAAGATGGAGGCCAACCGCGTGGGCGCAGGCGAAGCGCTCATGCTGAACATGGCCGGCAACGTGGCGGAGGCGACCGGCGACAACCTGTTCCTCGTGCGCGACGGCGTGTTGACGACCCCGCCCACGTCGGAGGGCGCCCTCGTCGGGATCACCCGCGTGACAGTGATGGGTCTGGCCGCCGCACTGGGTCTCACCGTTCGCGAAGCGGTGGTGACCCTCTATGACTGCTACACCTGTGACGAGGCGTTTCTGACCGGTACGGCCGCCGAGGTCATCCCCATGGTTCGCGTTGATCGGCGGACCATCGGGGACGGCCGCCCCGGCCCGGCGACGCGCAGCATCATGCAGGCGTTCAGAGAGTGTACGGCTGCCGAGGGAGTCCCCGTCTACGACTGACGAGCGCCAAGCGCGGGCCGGCAGGGCCGGCCCGCCTTCCCGGGACCGCGGGCGCCTGCCTGCGCAGCTCATTGCGCGCGCCCTTGGCGCGAACGAAGGTGTCGGCGCCTGCTCCAGGTGCGGCGCGCAGGGCCCGCTGGCTCGGGTCACAACCGGCGGACTGGAGAGGGTTGTCTGCTACGCGTGCCTTCAGGACCGTCCGGCAGGCTGGGAGTCACAGGCGATGGGCTTCTTCGTGGCGATGGCTCGGAATGCGTGCCGGTCGGAAGACGTGGAGGGCGCTACGCCTTCAGCGCCGGCCCCGGACGCCGCCTGTGGCGTGTGCGGCACGAAGCTCGGACAGATACTGGCCCACGGTCTCGCCGGATGTCCCGGGTGCTACGCTGCCTTCGACCGTCCCCTGCGGGCGGCGCTCCGGCGAATCCATGCCGTCTAGGCTCTCATGGAGGGCGCTGCTCGGTCGGCGGCGGCCATCCATGCGCCTCATCCAGGCGTCGCCGGCGCCGAGGGCGTCGGCGCTCGGGTAACGGCGGTGGCGGGAAGCCCCGCGCGCAACGTGCCGTCGCCGGCGTGGTTCCGGTCGTCCGGACCCGAACTCGACGTCGTGGTCAGCACGCGCTGCCGGTACGCGCGCAACCTGGATCACACTCCGTTTCCGCACCTTGCATCGTCGGCGTCCAGGGCCGAGGTGGTTCGGCTCTGCGCGAGAGCGGTTCTCGACGTCGAGCCAAGGTCGGTCAGGTTTGACAGACCGGGGCTCGACGCAGACACCTTCCGTAGTCTCGTGCTCGGCCGGTATGTCTCGTTCCGCTGGGCGGAGACCGATTGCGATGGCAGCTCGCACGTTGCGGCCGACGGGCTGAGCTCGATCATGGTGAACGAGGAGGACCACGTTCGGGTTCAGACGGTCATTGCAGGCTTCGACCCCGAGGGGGCGCTCAGGCCGGCCTCCGAGTTGTGCGGCGCTTTGGCCCGCAGGCTTCCCTTCGCACACAGCCCCGGGATCGGCTTCTTGACCGCGTCACTGGCGAACGTCGGCTCAGGGATGCGGCTGGGCTTTCTGCTTCACTTGCCCGCGCTCGCCGAGTCGCCGACCTATCTCAGCGCCCTGGCTGCTGCGGAGAGCATGGGATGCTCGGTGCGCGGCGCGTTCGGCGAAGGCACGGCCGGAACCGGCGCGCTCATCCAGCTGTCCAACAGGTGTACGTACGGCGAGGCGTCGAGTCGCTCAGCGGAGCGTGCCGTGTCGGCCGCATACCATCTGGCGGAGCGGGAGCGCGAGGCCCGGGGCCGCTTGCTGGCTCGGCCTTCGGGGCGATCGGACCTCCGTGCTGCGGCAACAGGCGCGCGCGACAGGCTGCTAGGCGAGGATCTCTCGCCCGGCGAGGCGTTGCGGTGCGTCTCGGTCCTGCGGCTGGGCATCGGGCTCGGTGCAACGAACGGCGACTTGGTGCGTACAGGAGAGTGGTTGGCGTTGGCTGGGGTCCAGGCGTGGGCGCGGCGTCACGGCGGCCTCGCGGCCCAGCGGTTTGAGAGCGTCAGGTCAATGGCCGCCATTCGAGCCGATCTGCGGCGCGCGGCATGACGCAGACGATGCGCGCCCGCTGGGTGCGAGGGGGGACATTCCGGTTTGGCGCGCCCAACCGGGGCGATGTGCCGGGGCGAGCGCGCGCAAAACCAGAATGGCCCCTAGGGTAGAATCGATATCCAGCGGTCCGAACCAATAGACCGCCGGTGGAAGGTGCTGATCCGTCAGCGCCGAACCAGCGAGGATTCAACTGGAATGTGGCAGCGATTTACCGAACGAGCCCGGCGGACGGTCTTCTTCGCCCAGGAAGAGGCGGGACGGCTGGGGGAGAACTACGTGTCTACCGAGCACCTGCTGCTTGGCCTTGTGCGGGAGGGCGACAGCGTGGCGGGGAGGATCCTGGACCGCATGGGGATCAGCCTGGGCCGAATCCGCTCGGAAATAGAACGGCAGGTGACGCGGGGCGACGGGAAGATCAGTCAGGACATGCAGCTCACTCCCCGGGCGAAGCGCGTCATTGACCTGGCGTACGACGAGGCGCGGCAGCTAAACGACAACTATATCGGCACCGAGCATGTGCTGCTGGGCCTGGTGCGCGAAGGTGAAGGCCTGGCAGGAAGGGTCTTGGCCAAGCTCAACGTAGACGTCGAGAGCGCCCGGCGAGAGCTGCTGGCCATGAAGGAGGGCGAGGGGAGAGGCGAGAGGCCCGAGGCCCGAGGCGAGAGGCGCGGGAGGGCACGGACACCCACGCTCGATGAGTTCGGGCGCGACCTGACGGAACTGGCCCGAAAGGACAAGCTCGACCCGGTCGTGGGCCGCGCGGCCGAGATCGAGAGGGTGGTGCAGATCCTCTCGCGGAGAACGAAGAACAACCCTTGCCTGCTGGGCGAGCCAGGTGTCGGCAAGACGGCCATTGCGGAGGGGTTGGCCCAGCGCATCGTGGCCGGTGACATACCGGATACGCTTCGGGACAAGCGGATCGTGGCGCTCGACATGGCCGGGCTTGTGGCCGGCACGAAGTACCGGGGCGAGTTTGAGGAGCGGATGAAGCGGGTGATGGAGGAGGTTCGCAAGGCCTCCGGAGAGATCGTCCTCTTCATTGACGAGCTCCACACGCTGGTCGGGGCAGGCGCCGCCGAAGGGGCGATTGACGCCTCGAACATCATGAAGCCGGCCCTTGCCCGCGGCGAGCTGCAGTGCATCGGCGCGACAACGATGGACGAGTTCCGCAAATACGTCGAGCGCGACGCGGCCCTTCAGCGCCGCTTCCAGCCGGTCAAGGTCTCGGAGCCCAATGAGGAGGAGTGCATCGAAATCCTGAGGGGGCTCCGCGACCGCTACGAGCGGCACCACAGCGTCGAGATCAGCGACGGCGCCATTGTGGCGGCCGCGCGGCTGGCCAGCCGGTACATCAGCGACCGGTTCCTGCCGGACAAGGCGATAGACCTGATTGATGAAGCGGCCTCGCGGGTCCGGCTACAGCGAGCGCTCCCGCCTGAGAACATCAGGAAGGCGCGGGCCGAGCTTCTCGACGTCGAACGGCAGCTAACCGAGAAGTCGGGGCGCATGCGCCCCCAGGAGACGCGCGGCTTGCGGTCTCTGGAGACTTCCACGACCGATCGGACAGATCTGGATATGCGGCGGCGGCGGCTCAGGGCCGAGATAGACGCCATGGAGAGCGAGTGGCGCTCCAGTCAGGACGGGGAGAAGCAGTCGGTACGCGAGGATGAGATCGCCGAGATCGTGCAATCGTGGACCGGCATACCCGTAGCCCGCCTGGTGGAAGCCGAGACGCGCAAGCTGCTTCGCATGGAAGACGAGTTGCATAAGCGGATCATCGGGCAACACGAAGCCATCGTAGCGGTGGCCAAGGCGGTGCGGCGCGCCCGATCGGGCATCAAGGATCCGAAGCGGCCCATGGGCACATTCGTCTTCCTGGGTCCCACGGGCGTCGGCAAGACGGAACTGGCCCGGGCGCTGGCCGCGTTCCTCTTCGACAACGACAACAGCCTCGTTCGCATTGACATGTCGGAGTACATGGAGCGGTTCGCCGTATCGCGGCTGGTCGGGGCGCCGCCGGGGTACGTGGGGTACGACGAGGGGGGGCAGTTGACTGAGGCAGTGCGGCGGAACCCCTACTCCGTCATCCTGCTTGATGAGATAGAGAAGGCGCATCCGGAGGTGTTCAATATCCTCCTTCAGGTCGCCGAGGACGGGCGGCTCACGGACAGCCAGGGCCGGAGCATAGACTTCAAGAACACGGTCATCATCATGACCTCGAACATAGGCGCCCGCAGCATCAGCCGGGAGCCGGGGATCGGCCTGCGGACGCCGGCGAAGGTGGACGAAGACGCGAAGGCCTACGAGGGCATGAAGACCAAGGTGCTGGAGGAACTGAAGAAGCTGTTCCGGCCCGAGTTCCTGAACCGCATTGACGAGGTGGTGGTGTTCCATGCCCTGACGGCTGCGGAGATCGGGCGGATCGTGGACCTGATGCTGGAGCGGGTGGCCGATCAGGCTCGGGCGCAGGGCCTCGAACTCGAGGTGTCGGAAGAGGGCCGGGCCCTTCTCGCCCATCAGGGCTACGACCCGAGCTACGGCGCGCGGCCTCTGCGAAGGGCCATCCAGCGGCTGATCGAGGACCCGCTGGCCGAGCAGATGCTCTCGGGGACGTTCCGCGACGGCGACCGCGTCCGGGCCGAGGTCGAGGACGATCAGATCGTTTTCGTCAGGGTCCATGAGACGGACAGCCTGGAGCTGCCGCCGCCGGCGCTAGCGGCCGTGGAGTAGGGCCAGGCAGTGGCTGGAGGGCGCGGCTCCGTCGGCGTCGCCCCGCCGGTCGGGGAGAGGCGGGTGGCGCTGGAGGCGACGATGCGGGCCGCCGACGAGCTTCGGCGGACGGCGGCGCAGCTCTCCTCGACGCGCGCTCTCTGGAGGCCGGGCGGGATTGCTCGGCACACCGTCGAGATCGTCGCGCACTGCGCTGCCCACGGCCGCTTCCACGCCGCCGTCATCGCGGGCGCGGCTCTGCCGTACCGCACCGCCGACGAGCTTGATCGCGTGGTGGACTCGTGCAAGTCGCTGGATGCAGCGCTGGCGTTCTTCGACGCCTCGATCGGCGAGCTGATCCGAGCCATCGAGAGCCTCCCCGAGGCCCGCTTCTCAGAGGTCATGACCATGCCGTGGGGCGAGCGGGCCCCCGTTCCGTTTGGCTTGCTGATGGCCGCTCTCCACATCCAGTACCATCTGGGTCAGGTGTGCCAGATCCAGGCAATGCTCGGCGACGATCAGCAGTACTGAGAGGGGGCTGAACCGGGCGATGACGGACGCGGAAGGCGCCGTAGCGCCAAGCGGTCTCGATACGCGGCGCTACTCGACCACCGGAGTTGCGCGGGCGTTCGGCGCCGTAGTCGGCCGCGAGCCTTCGTTCGTGGCGCGGGCGCCGGGTCGCGTGAACCTCATCGGGGAGCACACGGACTACAACGACGGCTACGTCTTTCCGGCTGCCATCAACTTCGAGGTCACGATCGCGGGTCGTGCCCGCGACGACAGGCGGGTGCGGCTGAGGTCGGCGCTTTACGGACAGCAGAGCGAGTTCGGCCTCGACTCGCTCGGCAAGGCACGCCGCGTCCGCTGGACGAACTACGTCCGTGGCGTGGCCTCGATCCTGCAGGAAGAAGGGTTCGGCCTCCGCGGGATGGACGCCCTTGTGGCGGGTACGGTGCCTCTGAGCAGCGGCCTCTCGTCGAGCGCGGCCTTCGAGGTCGCCGCGAGCCTCGCGTTCGAGGCCGCGGGCGATTTCAGCCTGTCCCCGGTCAGGCGCGCTCTCCTCTGCCAACGCGCTGAGAGGGAGTTCGTCGGGGTGCAGTGCGGCATCATGGACCAGTTCATCTCGGCTCTTGGGCGTGCCGATCATGCGCTGTTCATTGACACGCGGAGCCTCGACCACGAGGACGTGCCCTTGCCCTCGACCGGCGTGGCGATCGTGATCGGCAACACGAACAAGCAGCGCGGGCTTGTGGACTCCGAGTACAACAGGCGGCGCGAGGAGTGCGAGGCCGCCGTTGAAGCGCTCCGCCGAGGCAGGCCGGAAATCAGGGCTCTCCGGGATGTCGTGTCGCTCGCCGAGTTGCAGGCTCATCGAGCCGAGCTTCCTTCGGTCGTATTCCGACGGGCCAAGCACGTCGTCAGCGAGAACGAGCGCGTCTTGACGAGCGTGGCGGCGCTCAGGTCGGGGGACGTGCGCCTCTTCGGGCAGCTCATGAACGAGAGCCATGATTCGCTGCGAGACGACTACGAGGTGAGCTGCCCGGAGCTGGATGCCATGGTTGACGCGGCTCGGCGGGTCCATGGCGTCTACGGCTCGCGCATGACCGGCGCAGGTTTCGGGGGATGCACCGTAAGCCTTGTGGACGCCGATGCCGTCGCGGACTTCGAGCGCGAGGTCGGCGCGGCCTACACGTCGGCCACGCAGCGCCGGGCCAGCTTCTACGTGTGCAGGGCGTCGCAGGGGGCCACTCTGGATCTGCTCTGAGCGCCCATGACCGGTCCTAAGCGTCGTCGAACAGGCCCAGCTTCGGAGTGACCGTCACCTCGCCGTCGTTGGGCTGCGGCACCAGATCGTGGAAGCGATCGCCGATGGCGTTCTCAAGACGACAGGCGAACTTGTAGAGCTTGTCGACGTAGTACCGGACGCTCTCGTCGCCGGGCGTGAACTCCTCAGCCCTGCCCAGCCGTCCGTCCGCACGCTCGTAGACCATCACATAGTCGCCGACCGACATCCCCTCGGCCGCCTGCGCCAGCCGCTGACGGGCGGCGCTCGCGAAGGTCTTCTCCGTGACACGCTCGCGCCGCGCGAGGGCCTCGACCGGCATCCGGTGCTGCTGGAGCGCCTTCACGGTATCCAGGTAGAGCGACCTCAGATCATCAGTCCGACCGGCCATCATCATGTCCGCGGCGCGGGCCAGAAACTCGCGCCCATATGGCTCGTCGGCCCGCGAGCGCAGCGACGCTCCCTTGAACGTTCGCTTGCCGTCGTAACCGAGCAGCACGTAGTTCTTGGTCTTTACCGACACCATGGTCCGGTACCGTCCGTCGAACGCCAGGCGAATGCCCTGGGGCAGGTCGGCGCCGATCCGCTCGATGTAGGCACGCTCGGCGTCCTCATCGTCCACTCCCGCGGGCGGGACGAAGTAGACACCGTCGGTATCAATCTCCACCACCGATCCGCCGGTGTCCTCGATGCCGTTCGCGATGCGCTGGACCAGCTCACGCCCGATCCTGGTCACCTCGGCTGCCGCCGCGGGATCGTTGAAGTTGAAGCCCCCGGCGCCGAGGTACCCGTAGAACGAGTTGATCAGCACCTTGAACGAGCCCTGAAGCCCGTCCCAGTACTGCGCCTCCAGGCGATCGGCCGACTTCGCGCGGCTCTTGGCGTCCAGACGGCGCCGCGTCAGCTCGGCGAGCGCGGGCAGGAAGACGCCGAGGGTGTCGGTCCGCGGGTGAATCCGCGAAGTCAGCATGATGCTGGGGTAGAGGCTCTCGACGTCCGCCTTAACGATGCGGTGGATCACCCCGGCTCGCCGCATATCGGTGAAGCCGCCTTCGTAGGATTCCGGGGGAAGGGGCCGGGGTATCGCCCGCCCTGCATGCAGGTAGGCGCGGATGAAGATGGCGTTGATCTTCTCGCCGACGCCGCTCACGGCCGACGAACCGTAGCCGTCCGGGACCATCTGGGTCTGGTAGAACTCGGTAGCAGTGACCAGTTCCGCCAGCTTGGCCGTCTCGGCGACATCCTGCCGGGCGTACTCGATCACGCGCTCTCGGTCCGATCTGTAGAGGCGCTCCATGTCCTCCCGAGGCAGCTCGATCCGGTCCTCTTCGGCTATGCCCAGCGCTCTCGCCACGTGCTTAAGTCCGTATCCGCTGAGCGAGCCCTTGGCCCAGTCGAAACGCTGGACCGCCAGGAACGTATCTATGATGTGGCGGCCCGGCATATGCCACGGCGCAAGGGGCCGCGTGATCCCGCCGACCGAGAACGAGCGGCGGTATCCCGCGAACAGCTCCGCGCCGCCCCGTCCGAAGGCCGGGCGGATGCCGTGCCTGCGGCAGCGAGCAGCGATGAACGGGAGGTCGAACCCGTGGATGTTGTGCCCCTCGACCACGTCCGGGTCACGTTCCGCAATGAGGGCGATCAGACGCTCGAGCAGGTCCCTCTCATCGCCCTCGACGATCTCGTCCAGACCGTGGTTGTCCGAGGCCGCCACCAGCAGAATGCGGCCTTCGGGTCCGTCGGGGCTGAGCTGTGCCGTTTCGATGTCCACCTGCATGCGCCTGACGTCCCGCATGGTCATCCCTCGGAAGAGGGTGACGCCCGCACGCGTGAGCGCAGCCCTGACGGGCGATGCATACGCGATGTGTTCTACGTGGCGGTCGCTCAAATCCAGTCGAGCGGCGCGCAGGGCATCCCAGCGGCGAAGAGAAGCCAGGCAGCGAAAACCGTCGCCTTCGAGTATCTCGACCTCTGAGCCGGACGGCGCATGGGCGGGATCGGTAAGGAGGACCCACGGCATGACAGCGCGTGTCTCTCTCACTACCGAGCCATCCTCGGCCCTGCGCCAGAGGACCAGGGCATTGTCCAGAACCTCGGCTGCGGTCACGCGCTCCGCTGGATCGAAGCCGAACAGGATGCTTGGGGGGCGCTGCTCCGTCAACGCCGCCTCGGGCGGCTCCCGGTCGGACGGCTCGAAGAGAGGCAGTTCCAGACGCATGGCCGAATGCTCGCTAGGATCTCGCGCCACGCGACAACTCATCCCGAGCGATCGCGCCGTGGTCAAAGAGGAGCGTGTCCATCACTGCGTCGGTCTGCTCCCTCGTGAGCGGCATGAACCGTCCGGTCCCGCGCACGTAGAGAGTGCCCTGAGCGTCGCGGATCTCGCCGCGGCCCTCCCAGATGCGGCGCGACACGTCGGTCATCTCGCCGGTGACCGTGATCTCCCGGCCGATCGGCACCGACCTCCGGTACTCGATGTTGAGATGAACTGCCATGCAGAAGAGGCCGGTCCTGACGGCCGGCGCCCACCCCATTGTCTCGTCGAGGAGCGCGGCAAGCACGCCGCCGTGCGTTATCCCCGCGTAGCCCATGTACGGCGCGGTCGGAGTCATGGTGGTCCACACCTTGAGGCCGTCTGTCATGAACCGAACGTTCAGTCCGTGGCAGTTCGCGTCGCCGCACACGAAACAGACGCGGGAGTTGGGAAGGCGTCTGGCCTGCGGCTGGTTCATCGCACGACTCCGGGTTTGCCGGTGATGGCGCTCTTCGCACGGCCACGATATTTAGCGTGGCCTATAGAAATAACTTGCGGAGGACGGAACGCCCCTCTCCTGGCTTCCGTATAGCAAGGTGCGCATGTCCTCCTTTTCAAGGACTCCCACCCCTTGGTGGACGCCCGCATCGAGCATTCGGTGCGGGCGTTTTGTTTCGAGCCGGACCTTCGGCGGTCTGCTACGGCGAAGCTCGCCTCGGCGCGAGGACGACTCTCCGGTCAGGCTCCTCGCCCTCGCTGTATGATGAGACGTCGGGGTCATCCGTGAAGAGCCTGTGGATGATCCTGCGCTCGTGCGGCGGGAGGGGATCGAACTCGCACTCCTCCTGACGCTCCTTGACCAGGCCCGCGTACTTGCGGGCCAGCTCCTCGAGCATCTGGGTGCGGCGACCCCGATAGCCGTCCGCATCCAGCAGAATGCGCGTGCCCGGCCCGATCTGGCGGCTGACCATGAGGTTGATCACGTACTGCAGGGCGTCGAGCATCTTCCCGTGGGAGCCAAAGACCCTGCGGGCGTCCTCGCCCACCAGCTCGACGTGCAGGTAGCTGCCCTCGATGCCGCGGATCTGCGGAACCGCATCGAAGGCGCCGGCCTCGCAGACGGACCGGATGATCTCGAGGGCCTCGAGGTCGGCGTCGTCAGGCTGGGCCTGCACGCCGGTATCGGCGATGATCTCGTCAGGCATAGGTCACCTCTTCCGGCTGGCGTGGCGGTAGGGGGACATTCAGCTTTTCCGCGGCTTCCGGAGCCGGAGGATCGGTCGGACCGCAACTGCGGAAAAGCGGTGAGTTCCCTGCAGACGGGACGGGGACATTCAGCTTTTCCGCGGCTGCTGGAGCCGGAGGATCGGTCGGACCGGAACTGCGGAAAAGCAGAATGTCCCCTGAGAGCGCGGTCATCGCTTCTTCTTTCTGGGGCGGATCTTGGCGGGCGTGCCGCTGGACACCGGGCCGGGGTTCGCCACTGCGGGAGCCGGCTTGCCCGCCGACTTCGTCGGCTCGGGCAGCAGGGGCATGGGCGCCGACATGGCCGCCTTGTGCGGTTTGTAGATCATGTGGTACTGTTGCCAGATCGAGAGAGCGTTCAGGGCGAGCCAGTAGAGCACGAATGCCGAGGACCACTTGTAGCTGAGGAACATCCAGAAGAACAGCACTGAGGTCATCAAGGCCATGGTGTTCTGCTGTTGCTGCTGCTGAGGGTCCGTGGCGGGCGTCATGCGCATCGTGACATAGTTGGTGATGACGTAGATGGCGAGGAGCGGAATGTCGGGAGAGGCCAGATTCAGGCCGAAGACACGCTGCCCCATGATGTCTGCGCCGCTGTGGGCGAGGGGGCTGCCGATCCACAGGAACGTCCCGCGCGCGAAAGCGATCTCGTACTCGCGGATGGCGTTGAATATCAGTATCAGGAACGGGATCTGGAGGATGCCGGTGAAGCATCCGGCAAAGGGATTGACCTTGTGCTCTTTGTAGAGCTCCATGGTCTTCTGGTTGAGTTCGGCGCCCTTGTGCTTCTTCTGGAGCTCCTTCACGAGGGGCTGCATCCGCTGCATTTCGCGCATGGACGCGTATTGCTTCCGCGTGAGGGGCAGGAGGATGATCTTGACCAGAACCGCGAGCATGATCAGCGCGAGGGCATAGCTGTAGGCGGGGCTCTTGCCGGTGGCCCGGACCAGAACGTCAATGATCTGGTACTTCCAGTCCGACGAGTTCCGCTTGTCAATGCGGTCCATGAGGACCTGCATGGGGGACGATGGCTGGGGAGCGCCATCCGCCGGTGAGGGCTCGGCGCCGCTCAGTATGCGGTGCGCCGCCTGCGTGGCCGGGTACTCATCCTTGAGCTGACGCCAGAACTGATAGGCCTGGTCCAGCGCCTGCGAACGCTGGGTGTCCGTGCCGGGGTAGCCGGGATCGGAGGCATAGCGGCCCGCAAGGTAGAGGGCCTCCGCCGCGCGCTCGGCGTCCTTCCCGCGGTTCTCCTTTACGATCTGGCCGTACTCGTCGAGCGCCTCTCTTGAGCTCTTCAGCTTCATGAGGATGGCGGCCTTGCGGAACCTGGCCTGCGTGGTCAGGGTCAGGTCCTTGCCGGCGTGCTGCTGGATGAGTCGTGAGTACTCGGCTAGCGCGTCCTGGAGCTTGCCGGAGGCCTGAAGCGAGGCGGCCTTGGTGAAGGGCCCATCGTCGTTGGCGCCCGGAACCGGGGCCTGAGCGACCGCCATGCGCGCCGACGCGACGAGCGCAAGGCCGGCGCACGCGATCGTTGTCAGCATCCAGCGGTGTGACGTAATGGTCAAAGGCATATCCTCGCGGCGCAGACGGAGCAGCGCCTTCCAGTTCTTGCGGTGGTCGAGTAGCGCGGCTCCGGTGGTCGAGTAGCGCAGCGTATCGAGACCACGCGGGGGGCTGAAGAGGCACCTCCGTATGGTGGTCTCGATCCGCGGCGCGCATCGTCAGGTCGCGTCCGCGACGGCAGTCCTTGCTCGCGCGCCGCTACTCGACCAGCGGGCACGTCCCGCTCGGCCAACGGCAGGGCTTGCTCGCGCGCCGCTACTCGACCACCGGGTGCGTCCCGCTCGACCGACGGCCCGGCGCCGGTGGTCGAGTAGCGCAGCGTATCGAGACCACTCCGGATCCTCACCAGCTCCCTCCAGCTTTCACGGTACCGGGTCCTCGCCGCCCGATGCCCACGGGTTGCAGCGCAGGATCCTCCATACACCCAGAGCCAGGCCCCGGATCACGCCGTGCTTCTCGATGGCCTGTGCTGCGTACTCCGAACACGTCGGCGTGAACTTGCACACCGGCGGCCTGAAGCGCGCCGTGCGCTGGTAGAGCCTGATCACGACGATGCATAGTCTGCGCATGGGCCAAGTAGCACAGGCTTCCAGCCTGTGCAGGACGCTCGCATCGCCTCAGTCATGCTCGGGCCGCAGTCTCCCGGACTCCACGAGCAAGGCCACAACCGCGTGCCGGACAGCCGAACCGTCCATATCGCGTATGGGCGCCCTTGCGACGAACACCAGGTCCGAGCCTGGCCCCAGAGCGCTCAGTACCTCTCTACAGGACTCGCGCAGACGGCGTTTCGCCCTGTTGCGCACGACCGAGCCTCCGATCTTCTTGCCGACCGAGAAGCCGATCCGAACGTCGCGC
>Ga0172368_10004403_pt1 | contig 16320 bp, 13 predicted proteins | sample Lak11m_FD_114540 | JGI IMG/M metagenome (GOLD analysis project Ga0172368, IMG submission 114540) | Freshwater microbial communities from Kabuno Bay, South-Kivu, Congo - kab_022012_11m | ecosystem: Environmental > Aquatic > Freshwater > Lake | place: Democratic Republic of the Congo: South-Kivu...
CGGGCGCCCGGGGCGCAACGAGGCGGCCGCCGTGCGCGTCCGCGCAGCCGTTGACGCGCCCGCGCACCCCGAGGCACGATCCGATCGCACCCGAGGCTGCCGCGACGATGGCTGCCCGCGCCGTCGCGCGGAGGAAGAATGAAGCGGACCGTGGCACTTCCGGCATTTCTCGCGGCCGCGCGCGCCTCGGCGGCACCGGGCTTCTCGGTGAAGCTCGGCCTCGCGTCCCCGTTCGCATCCTTCGAGAAGGCGTCCGTGCGGCTGGTTCCCATGGCCGGGTGGCCGCTGGGCGCAGGGTTCTCGTTCGGCGCCGGCGCAGGTCTGGACGTCCCGCTGGCGGCACCGGTCGCTCGTGGCGCCGCGCGTCGACTCCGGCCTGACGCTGAGGCTGGCCGGCCCCGTCGCGCTCACGGGCGGCATCGGCTACCAGTTCAACCCGGCCCGGGACGGCAGGGCGCGCTCGCATGCCGTCGGTCCGAATCTCGGTCTCCTCGTCGGGTCGGGCAGCCTGCGGGTGGCCGCGACCGTCGTGCGCGCGTGGGTTCTCCCGCAGGGCGGAGGCTGGGGGGTGTACGGCTGGCTTGCCTGGTCGCTTGCATCCGGCTAGCCGAGCTTCCGCGTTGCGCGCCCTTCTTCGGCACACGCGTCGACTCCGGCGACGACGCGCCCGAGGCGGCCGTCGCTCTCCAGCCGCGATTCTCGCGGACCGAGCCGGACGCCCCCTCGCAGCGGATGCCCGGCGCCGCGCGGCCGGCGGTGGCCTGGATGCCGGAAGCGGGCCGACCGCGCCCGTCAGAGCGGATAGCGGATGATCACGATGCCGGAGCCGCCGGTGCTGTTCGAGTTGCCGTTGATGATGCCCCCCGCTCCGCCGCCGCCCCCGCCGGTATTGGCGGTTCCGGCGCCGCCGGCGAGGTCCGAGCTGACGTTGCGTCCGCCGGTGCCGCCTCCGCCCGTGTTCGCGGGCGTGCGGGGATTGGGATTGGTCGTGTCGCCGTTGTACCCCTGCCCTGCGCTCCCGCCGCCGCCGTAGTAGGTCGACGTGCCCGAGATCGAGTAGGCGACCCCCGGTCCGCCGATGCCCGACACCGTGTTGGCGCCGCCGGAGGGCGTGCCGCCGACGCCGCCGGCGCCTCCTCCTCCTCCGCTGTTCTGGCTGGAGTCGGTGACGCTGCCTCCTCCGGCGTAGCCCTGTCCGCTGGTGCCCGTTCCCGGCGTCGACCCGTACGAGCCTCCTCCGCCCGACCCGCCGCCCAGTCCGGCCGTGCCGTCGTAGTTGCCGCCGCCTTCTCCACCGATCGCGGTCAGCGAGCCGAACACGGAGTTGCCTCCCGAGGTCGCGCGCACGTAGCCGCCGCCGTTGGTGTTCCCGGTGCCACCGGCGCCGCCCGCGCCGACCGTCACGGACATGGTGCCCGCGACCACCGCGAATCCGGCCGAGTAGAGGACGCCCCCGCCTCCGCCGCCTCCGCCGCCGGGCGACTGGTAACCGCCGCCGCCTCCTCCTCCTCCCGCGACGACCAGCACCTCGACGTTGCCGCTGCTCAGAACGGTGAACGATCCGCTGCTATTGAATGTATGGATGCGGTAGCCGTTGAGCTCGGTCGTCGTGGTGCCGCCGGTCGCGTTCACGGCGCCCAGCCCGTTCCACGAGGTCCCGTTGGCGAATTCGAGCCGTCCCGTTTCGCTGTTGAAACGGACCATGCCCGCGACCGGCGACGGGCGCTGCGCCGTGGTGCCGACCGGAATCTTCACGGAGCCGGTGCCCGCCACGTCCAACTGGGCGACGGGGGACGTCGTGCCGATGCCGACGCTGCCGCCCGCGCTGATGACCATGCGATCGGCCGGTGCCGCGCCGTCGATGCTGCTCTGGAAGTGGACGACGCCGCGGCTGCCCGCGTCGTCGTTGTTCGTCAGCCCGACCTTGAAGTCGGCGACGCCGTTGCCGCTCACGCCGATTCTGAGTCCGGTCAGGTTCGAGGTCCCGGCCACGTGGAGCTTCTCCGCGGGGGCCGCCGTGCCGATGCCGACCGCGCCGGCGGCGTCGATCCTCATGCGCTCGGCCGCGTCGCCGGTCCCGTTGGTCAGGAACCGGATGCCGTGGTTGGTCTCGGAGCCGACCTCCAGGCCGATGTACGTCGTGCTCGCGGTACGCGCCGCCCGCACGAATCCGGCGTAGTTTCCCGACGTATTCGACAGCGCGACCCGGTAGCCCGCCCATCCGGGGTTGTTCGTCGCGTCGCCGGACACGAGCACGCCCGCGGTGGACGAGCTCCCGTTCGAGAACGAGCCGAGCGCCGCCTCGACCCGCGCCGCCGGGCTCGTCGTCCCGATGCCGAAGGAACCGCCGGAGGTCAGGCGCATCCGCTCCGTGGTCCCGGTCGCGAAGAGCATGCTTCCCGTGTACGCGCGCACGACGAGGTCGTTTGCCGCGGCGCCGACCGCCCAGCGTCCCGGGGTCACGACGCCGGCGAACCCGCCCAGTTCGGTCCCGCCGTTCATGATCCGCAGGCCCGGGCTGTCGGAGCCGTTGAGCGTGATGCCCGCGCCGACGGCCGAACCCATGTCCACGTGCAGGGCGGAGGCGGGGCTCGCCGTGCCGATGCCCACGCTGCCGGCCGTGTAGGAGATGCCGCCGCCGCCTGTGGTCCACTGGCTGCTCGTCATGTCCTGCCAAGCCGGCGCGGAGCTTCCTCCGGAGGCGAGCACCTGTCCGGCGTTCCCGGCGCCGAGCGCGGAAACGGCCGCCGCACCGCCGCCCAGGAGCAGGCGGTTGGCGGCGAGCGCGGTGGCGCCGGTGCCGCCGCCGCCGACCGCGAGCGTGCCGGTCGTCTCGTCGGCGAGATCCACCGGGCCGGCCGTGAACGAACCGGTCCCGTTTCCGTGCAGGACGCCGACAAGATCCGTGGCGCCGGTGCCTCCCTGGGCAACCGACAGCGCTAGGCCGACAAGGAGCCGTCGGCTGCCGGCCAGGCGTCGGCGGCACGCGGCTGCGTCGCCCGGTCGCGCGGAACCCCCGCCGGGCCGCCTGCAGCAGTTCCGGACGGGGCCGACGACCCTCGTGCCGCCGCGCGCCTATTTCGCCATGAGCCTGCGCGTCCGGCGGACGCGCGCGGCCGCGGCCGGCTCGTCCCGTTTCTCCAGGAATTTCGCCCACTTGTCGTAGGCGGCGGCGGGCGCCGACTCGGGGTCGGCCGGGAAGTACGAGGCCTCGTCGTCGTCGCGGACGAGGTAGGTCGGAGCCTCCTCGGCGATGATCGCGACGGCCACGCGCACCGGATCCTCGGCCCATGCCCACGCGATGTCGGTGCGCCGCGCGGCCTCGCGCTTCCCTATCGACGGTTCGCGGGCCGCAGCGGCCAGCCGCTCGATCACGTCCATTCGCAGCCGCGCGTCCATGGCGTCGTCCAGAGCGGCCCGGATCTCCGCCTCGCTGGGAGGCGTCGCGGCGGAGCGGCCCCGCACGAACGCGCGCAGGCTCGCGACCAGCCACAGGAGTTCGTCGAGCGCGAGGACGCCCGGCGGATTCGGCCCTTCCAGAGCCCGGGTCGCCCGCGCCTGCGCGCGCCGGATGTCCGCCCGGGCCGGAACGGCCGGTTTCTCCGCCTTCGGCGCGCCGGAGCGGGCCTCGGCGCGTCGGGTCTTGCGTGCGGGCGTGCGCGGAGCACCGGTGGATTTCCGCCGGGGCGGCGTCTTCGGGGCGGGGCGACGGGCGGGCATGCGGCCTCCGGGAGGGTGCCTTGCCTGCATAGCAGCTTGCCCGACGGGCGGCGCGGATTTCGCGGCGTGCGCGGCCGTGTCCGCGTGCGCCGGCTCCGCTATAGTGACGCGCCCGAAGGCGGGGGCCGCGGAAGCCGGATGCAGCGTTTCGGCAACCTGAAGGGCCGACTCGACGCCGTGGAGCGCGAACGCTCCGCGGCCCGCTGGCACACCGCTCTGATGCTCGCGGGCGTGCTGCTCGTGGGCGCGGGGCTCGCCTACTGGTTCGTCGGTCTGCGCGCGACCCAGCGCGGCTCCGAGGCCGTCCGCCTGCCGCCCGTGCTGGAGAAGCCCGCGTCGGAAGCGCGCGGCGATCTCGCGCTCTTCGGCCGGGCGCTCAAGGAACTGGTGACCGACTGCGAGCGCCGGCCGGGCGGCAGCCGCCAGCGCGTCGAAAAAGAGCTGGATCGGCGCATCGAGCGGCTCTCGCACCTGCACAAGGTCGGGCGCGAGCTGGAGCCCAAGCTCAACCGCGAGGAATACCGCGTCCTCATGGCGATGCAGAACGGCGAGCGGCTGGTGCGCCAGCACCTCGGGTGCGAGCGATCGGCGGGCAACACGGCGGCGTCGTGCGACTCGGGCGTGCTGCGCATCGCGAGGGCGCAGATCGACCGCGCGCTGGCGCTGGCACGCGGCGAGCGCTTCGACGACGGCGACCTCATCCTGCGCGCGAAAGGCCTCGTGAGACTGGACGCGGGCGCCGAGTTCATGGAGCAGATCGGCGACCTGCGCAAAGCCGGCCCGAAGATGCGCCTGCTGGGCGGCTCGACCGGGTCCCGATAGGCGTGCGCGCGCGGCGCGGCGAAGGCACAATCCCGACCATGGCCGACGAGACGACCGGGCCGCTGCCCGTGACGGTGGTGACGGGGTTCCTGGGCGCCGGCAAGACGACGCTCCTGCGGCGGGTGCTCGCCTCCCCGCACGGGCTGCGCGTCGGGCTGGTGCTCAACGAGCTGGGCCAGGCGGGCATCGACGCGCCGCCCGGCCGCTCGACGTACGTGGAGCTGACCGAGGGGTGCGCCTGCTGCGTGCGCAGCACGGATCTGGTGCGCGCGCTGCACGAGCTGTCGGCGCGCGGCGATCTGGATCGCGTGGTCGTGGAGACCACGGGCCTGGCCGATCCGCTCGCCATCGTGTGGACGGTGCAGACGCCGGAACTTGCCGGAGCGGCGCGCATGGACGCCGTGCTCGCGGTCGTGGATCCTCTGAATTTCGAAGCGGTCCGCGGCACCGAGTGGGAGGAGCAGGTCGGAGGGGCGGACCTGGTCGTGCTCAGCAAGACCGACCTCGCGGACGAGGCGGCCCGAGCCAGGGCGCTGGCGGCGGTGCGAGAAGTCAACGCGAAGGCCCGCGTCGTGCCGCCGGGGCCGGACCTGGCGGCGCTGCTCCTGGACTGCGATCCGGCCCGATCGCGGCCGCGCCTGCCGGAGCCCGTCGTCCGCCACTCCGGTTTCCGCACGGAGACCTTCGCCTGGGACGGCTCGGAGGGCGCGAGCCTGGAGGCGCTGGAGGACTTCCTCGACGCGCTGCCGGACGCGGTGTTCCGCGCGAAAGGCATCGTGCCGCTGCGCGGGGGCGGATGGGCGTCGTTCCACGCGGTGGGAGGCCGCGTGCAGGTCGAGCCCGGCGCGTCCGCACCGGCGCACGGCGAGGCAAGAGCCGTCTTCTTCGGAAGGGAGCTGAAGCGCAGCAGCCTGGAGTCGGCGCTGCTGCAGTGCGTGGCGCGCAGGGGCGCCGGCGCCTAGGCGTCGTCGGCGATGCCGAAGATCTTGCGCACGCGGGCGAAGATGCTGTGCGCCCGCTCGGCCTCCTCGCGCTTGTCCTCCTGGAGCTTGCGCTTCTTCTCCTCCTCCTCGCGGCGGAACTCCAGGTCGCGCCGGCGCGAGGCCATCTGCCGGGACATCTCGTGCGCGACGCCGGGGTTGCGCGCGAAGATCTGGAGCATCACCGGGCGCTCCAGGGCGATGATCTGCGAGGCCTCGGCCGCGGTCACGGTGGCGGCGCGCGGCTGTCCCGTCAGCAGCGCCATCTCGCCGAAGTACTGCCCGGTGACGAGGCGCGCCAGCTCGATGGGCGGGTTGCCCTGGGCCACGCGGAACGACCCCCGGGTCACCACGTAGAACGTGGTGGCCGCCTCGCCCTCGGTGCAGATCACCGTGCCTTCGGGCACTTCTATCACGCTGCAGTGGTTCGCGATGAGGCGGCGATCGGCGTCCGAGAGCATGCCGAACAGGTAGATGCGTTCGATGTGAGGAAGGCTGTCCATGGTTCCCGGCCCATAGCAGAGCCGCCGTCGGCCGGCAACGGGCGGAAAATCCCCTTGCAGATCGGGGGGTTGCGCCGGCCGCGGTCGGCCCGGCGCTTCAGCCTGCCGCCGGCGCCGCGGGTGCCGGCGCCGCGGGTGCCGGCGCGGCGGGCGCGGCCGGGGGGACGCGGAACATCGGGCCGGGGAAGGGCAGCAGCATTCGGCCGGCGGAGGCGTTGAGCAGCAGGGCGCACGCGATGTACAGCGAAATCGCGACGAGCACCACGGTCGCCAGGGCCACCAGCATCCCCAGCGCCGGAGCGTGCAGCACCTCCTTGAGGATGCGCGCGACGTAGAGCACGTCGATGTCCAGCAGGAAGGCGAAGAGCAGCTTCGAGAAGAGGCCGAACGCGAAGGTCATGGCGATGAAAATGACGAGGAACGTCGCGTCGGTGCACAGCACGACCTTCTGGATCCGCGCCAGCCCGGCGATCGCCTCGGGGGAGCGGCTTGCCACGGCGTCGGCGGTGCGGGACAGCGCCCACCAGTTCACGACCCAGTTGAACGAGAACGTCGTGAAGAGGGTGCCGCCCAGGAGGTTGCGGTTGGCGAAGCTCATCATGCCGGCCAGGAACTGCCCGCCCGCGCCGAACAGCAGGCAGAACCACGCGGCGACCGCGAGGCCCTCGGGCGTCAGCGCGTCCGGAACTCCAAGCGCCAGCGGCATGAGCGCGGCGCAGCCGATGGACAGGCCGAAGAGGCCCATCGGGGTGGGCTCGGCGAAGGGAAGCGGTGCGGGAACGGTGGCGGCCGCGCTGCCGGTGCTCATCTGCGTGCTCCGTGGCCCGCGAAGGGGCGGGGGCGCGCAATGTCGCCCGGGCGCGGCACGGCGTCCAGCGGGATCAGGGCCGCGTCGGGGCCCGTCGCCGCCGGGCGGCATGGGCGATGCCTGCGGCGTTCAGGTCGAGATCCAGTCTCAGGATTGCCATCGCCGAATCGTCGGGCTCGAATCCCCACCGGTGCGCGGTCTTCAGGAAGCGCGGCTCCAGGCGCCGTGCGCAGAAGGCGTCCAGCGCGTCGTCCGGCTCTGCGGATGCGGCGGCTTCATCCAGCAGCGCTTCCGAGACGTCGAGGAACGACTCGAGCTGCCTCGCCGCCTCGTCCACCGCCGTCAGCTCCCCGAAGTGCGCGAGCATGACGCGCCGGGGGCGCAGCGCCGCGACGCGCCGCACCGACGCGCGCGCCTCCGCGGGGTCGAAGTCCGTGGGACTCGTCGAGGGGAAGACGAAGAGGCCGCGCTTCTGCAGCGCCGGATACGCCAGGCCGAAGCTGTCGCCCGAGAAGACTTCGCCGGCGTCCTCGTCGAGGATCGCGACGTGGTGGTTCGCGTGGCCGCGCACGTGCAGGAAGCGCAGGCGCCGTCCGGCGACGGGCACGACCTCGTCGTCGCCGACGGCGCGCACGCGCGAGGCATCGACCGGCAAGAGGCGGCCGTAGAGGTGTTCGAAGCGCTCGTCGCCGTAGACCGCGCGGGCGCTCGCCTCGAGCCGGGACGGGTCGACGAGGTGGCGCACGGCGCGCGGATGGCAGAGGACGACTGCATCCGGACAGGCCAGCGCCAGCGCTCCCGTACCTCCCGCGTGGTCGAGGTGTACGTGCGTCACCGCGATCGCCTCGACCGCGTGCGGCGCGAGCCCTTCGCCCTCCAGCGCGGCGAGCAGCCGCGGGACGGCGTGCGCCGTGTTGTCGTCGACGAAGGCGGCGCGTGCGCCGTCGTGCATCAGGTACGCCGCCGCAAAGCCGGGTCCCAGGTAGTCGCAGTCGACGGTCATCGTGCGCGTCATGAGACGCTGCATAGCGGTTCCGGGACCGGCCCGCCAGTCGGCCGCGGCGCTCAGATTCGTCCCATGCACCGGATGAACGCCAAGGCGCCAAAGACGCCGCGGATTCGCCGAGTCGTCGGGCACCACACCGATCCACCTTCCCTTGGCGTCTTTGGCGTCCTGGCGTTCCCTGCTGCGGGGCTCCGGGCCACTGCGGTCCGAATCGCGCGCTCGCCACTTGCACCGCGCGCCGTTTCCGGGCAGATCGCGCATGTTTCCGCCCGCGCGCGGGGCGGCCGGAGGAGCGATGTCCGACGCGTCCAGCTATGCAGAAGCGCTGCAGCAATGGGAGAGGGATGTCTACGCCCCCGCGGCGAAGAAGGCCGGCGTCGACGACGAGGCGTTCTCCACGACGAGCGGCATCGCGCTCAAGCCGCTGTACGGGCCGGAGCCGGGCGATCCGCAGGAGAAGCTGGGGTTCCCGGGCCGCTACCCGTTCGCGCGCGGCGTGCAGACGACCATGTACCGCGGGCGCTTGTGGACCATGCGCCAGTACGCCGGCTTCGGCTCCGCGAGCGAGACCAACGCCCGTTTCCGCTACCTGCTCGCGGCGGGGCAGACGGGGCTCTCGACCGCGTTCGACCTGCCCACGCAGATGGGACGCGACAGCGACCACCCGCGCGCGCAGGGCGAAGTGGGACGCGTGGGCGTCGCCGTCGACACGCTGGAGGACGTGCAGCGGCTCTTCGACGGCATCCCGCTCGACAAGGTCTCGACCTCGATGACGATCAACGCGACCGCTCCCGTACTGCTCGCGCTGTACGAGGCGGCGGCGGCGGCGCAGGGGGTGCAAGCGGAAGCGCTGTCGGGTACCGTGCAGAACGACGTGCTCAAGGAGTACATGGCGCGCGGCACCTACGTCTACCCGCCCGGGCCGTCGCTGAGACTTGCGGCGGACGTCATCGCGTACACCGCGCGACGGATGCCGCGCTTCAACCCCGTCAGCATCAGCGGCTACCACATCCGCGAGGCGGGGTGCAATGCGGCGCAGGAAATCGCCTTCACGCTCGCGGACGGCATCGCATACGCGGAAGCCGCGCGCTCGCGCGGGCTCGCGGTGGACGAGTTCGCGCCCCGGCTGTCGTTCTTCTTCAACGTACACAACGACCTGCTGGAGGAGGTGGCGAAGTTCCGTGCGGCGCGCCGCCTGTGGGCGCGCGTCATGAAGGAGCGCTTCGGCGCGCGCGACCCGCGCTCGCAGATGCTGCGCTTCCACGCGCAGACGGCGGGCTCGACGCTCACGGCGCAGCAGCCGGACAACAACGTGGTGCGGGTGACGCTGCAGGCGCTGGCGGCGGTGCTGGGCGGGTGCCAGTCGCTGCACACCAACGGGCGCGACGAGGCCCTGGCGCTGCCCAGCGAGGCGTCGGCGCGACTGGCGCTGCGCACCCAGCAGGTCATCGCGCACGAGTCGGGCGTGGCGACCATCGCGGATCCGCTGGGGGGAAGCTGGGCGGTGGAGAAGCTCACCGACGAGCTGGAGGAGCGCGCGGACGCGTACCTGCGGCGCGTGGACGAGCTGGGGGGCATGGTGGCGGCGGTCGCGGCGGGCTATCCGCAACGGGAAATCGAGGAGGCGGCCTGGCGCTACCAGAAGGACGTCGAGCTGAAGCGGCGCGTCATCGTGGGCGTGAACGCGTTCCAGACGGACGAGCGCACGCCGTTCGAGCTGCTGCGGCTGGACCCGTCGCTGGAGCAGCGTCAGAAGGAGCGCCTTTCGGACTTCCGGCGACGGCGCGACTCGGACGGGGCGCGCCGTGCCACGGATGCGCTGCGGGAGGCCGCGAAGGGCGACGTCAACTTGGTGCCTCTCATGGTCGCGGCGGTGCAGGCGGGGGCCACGCTGGGGGAGATATCGGACGCGCTGCGCGACGTGTTCGGCGAGCACCGGGCAGGCGCCTGAGACCGGTCAGGCGGGCATCTGATCGCCGCTCAAAACCGACCGCCAAGACGCCAAAGACGCCAAGTGCGCCAAGGATGCAAGGGGGCTGCTGTGCGGGCGACCGCACAGGGCGTCACTGCAGGCGGGCGTTCGACGAGATCCTGCCTTTTCCCTTCTTCCCTTGGCGACCTTGGCGTCCCTGGCGACTTGGCGGTAGACGCCAGCCGTCGAAACCCCGAATCCGATCCGGAAGGAGCATCGCGTCGGGACGAGACCGGCCCCGCCGCGCGTTCGGCAGGGGGCCCGCCGCACGGCGGTAGCCGGAAACCGCGGCTTCGACTAGGGTGCCGCCCCTCGCGCGCCCCCTTGCGGGGCCGCAACTCCGGAGGATCGTCGCATGTGCAAGTCGATTTCACTTCCGCTCCTGCTGGCGCTCGCCGTCTCGCCCGCGGCCTGCCGCAAGGACGCCGCTCCGGCCGCGCCCGCAAGGCCGGCGTCGTCCGCCGCTCCGGCCGCCGCCGCGCCCGTTCCCGCGGGTCCTGCGTCGCTCGCGGGCACGGTGCTGGAGACGCTCAACGCCGCCAGCTACACGTACCTGCGCCTGAAGACCGCGGGCGGCGAGACGTGGGCCGCCGTGCCGCAGACGGGCGTTTCCGTCGGCGCGCAGGTGACCGTCGCCGGGCCCATGCCCATGGACGGCTTCGAGAGCAAGACCCTCGGGCGCAGGTTCGACCGCATCGTGTTCGGCACTCTGGCCGACGCGGGCGCGCCGATGGCGGCGGCGACCGCAGCGGCCGGGCCGCACGGCATGGGCTTGACGCCGGCGATGCCCACCGGCATGGGCGCTCCGGGTATGCAGATGGGCTCGTCCCGGGCGAAGCCGCCGGCGGAGCTGCCCGCGGTGAAGGTGGAGCGGGCCTCCGGCGCCGACGGCCGCACGGTGGCCGAAGTGTGGGCCGGAAAGGACAAGCTCAAGGACAAGCCGGTGGCCGTGCGCGGCCAGGTCGTGAAGTTCACGCCGGGCGTTCTCGGGAAGAACTGGGTCCACGTGCGCGACGGGTCGGGCGGTGCGGCGGCGGGCGACAACGACCTGACCCTCACCACGCAGGACGTGACCGACGTCGGCACGGTCGTGACCGGCACGGGCGTGCTGCGCGTCGACAAGGACTTCGGCGCGGGCTACTCGTACAAGGTCATCGTCGAGGACGCGAAGCTCGCGAAGTAGAGGGCGGCGCGCGGCGAGGCCCGATGCCCGCACCCTTCAGCGCCCCGCGCGTCGCCCTGGTCCACGACTGGCTCGTGTCGTGGCGCGGCGGCGAGCGCTGCCTGGAGGTGTTCGCGGAGATCTTCCCGCAGGCGCCGATCTACACGCTCGTACACCGCCCGGGCTCGCTGCCTCCCGCCATCGAGGCGCGCGACATCCGTACATCCTTTCTTCAGAAGCTTCCGCTGGCCGTGTCGCGGCACCGCCACTACCTGCCGCTGATGCCGGCGGCGGTCGAGTCGCTGCGGCTGGACGCATTCGACCTGGTGCTCTCGTCGAGCTGGTGCGTGGCGAAGGGAGCGCGCGTGCGGCCGGGCGCGCGCCACGTCTGCTACTGCCACACGCCCATGCGCTACGTGTGGGACCAGCGCGGCGAGTACTTCGGACCGGGCCGCGCGTCGCTGCCGGTGCGCGCGGCGGCGGCACTGGCTGTGCCGCTGCTGCGGCGCTGGGACGCGGCGACGGCGGGCCGGCCGGATCGCTACATCGCGAATTCGCGACACGTGGCCGGCCGCATCCGGCGCTTCTACGGGCGCGACGCGGAGGTGATCCACCCGCCCGTGGACTGCGCCTCGCTGCGCGTGCCGGATCGGCCGGGTGCAGGCGGCTACTACGCGATGCTCGGCGCTTTCGCCCCCTACAAGCGCGTGGATCTCGCGATCGCGGCGTTCGAGCGGACGGGCCGCCGGCTGCTCGTGGGCGGCGGCGGCCAGGACGAGGGCCGCCTTCGTGCGCGGGTACGGCCGGGCGGTCCCGTGGAGTTCGTGGGACCCGTGCCGCAGGATCGGCTCGCGGCGTTCCTGGGAGGCGCGCGGGCGTTCGTGTTCCCGGGCGAGGAGGATTTCGGCATCGCTCCCGTGGAGGCGCAGGCCTGCGGGGTTCCGGTCGTCGCGTTCGGCCGGGGCGGGGCGCTGGAGACCGTGGTCGGCCTCGGCGACGCGCAGGGCCGGCCTGCGACGGGGCTCTTCTTCGCCGAGCAGAGCGTCGACGCGCTGTGCGACGCGCTCGAGCGCTTCGAAAAGCGCGCCGGCGAGTTCGAACCTGCCGCCATCCGCCGTCACGCGTTGGACTTCGACAGGCCCCGCTTCCGCGCCGAGATCGAGCGCGCCCTGGGACTGTCTCCGCCTGACTCGGGAGCGGCGGCGCCAACGGCCCTTCCTTGAAATCGCACGACGCGGTCGTCGATCTTCGACGCCCCGCCCCTTCACACGCGGCAGCGGTCGATGATCGGTCTGCGGCGCGGATGACGCGGCCGTCCAGTTGTTGAACACCGGAGGCCGGTCGCGCGCGAAAAACGCCCGAGAAAACGGGCACTTGCGCCCGGAAGCGGCCTCGACGACGCGCACGGATTTTGCACTGCCCGGCGGGTTCTGTCCGGAGCCGGCGGATGCTGCGCAAGCACAACCAGTTCTTCGCCTCGCTGGTGTGGCTGTTCGACATGGCCGTGGTGGCGGGGGCGTTCGCGCTGGCGTTCGCCGTGCGGTTCATGGCGTTCCACGCCGACCTGCCGATGCCGGGCGAGACCGGCCGCCTGGTCGTCATGGCGGTGGCGATTTTCAGCCTCGTGTTCCGGTGGAGCGGCCTGTACCGTTCGCACCGCATCGCGGGGCGGCTGGCGGAGACCTTCGCGGTCTTCAAGGCGACCTCGCTGTCGCTGCTGCTGCTCGTGGCGGCCACGTACTACCTGCGCGACGATCGCTACTCGCGTCTGACGCTGCTGCTGTTCGGAGCGTTCGCGGCGGCCGGGCTGGCGACGACGCGCTCGCTGGCGCGCCGGCTGCTGTCGCTCGTGCGCCGGCACGGGCACAACCTGCGCTACGCGCTGGTGGTGGGTGCCGGCGACCTGGGGCGCGCGGTGGTGGAGCGGCTGGAGCACCGGCCCGAGTACGGCATCAAGGTGACGGGTCTGCTGTCGCGCACGCCTGCGAAGGTGGGCCGCACCGTCGCGGATCGGCCGGTCGTCGGCGTTTACGAGGACCTGGAGCGCGTCCTCTCCGAGCGCACCGTGGACCAGATCTACTTCGCGCTGCCTCTGGACCAGCATCCGCGCATCCACGAGCTTCTGGCGGCCTGTTCCACCTCGACGGCGGACGTGAAGGTGGTGCCGGATCTCTACCAGTACATGACCCTCCACGGCGGCGTGGAGGAGATCGACGGCATGCCCGTCGTGGCGCTGCGCAACGGCCCGGTCCACGGTTGGGACGCGGTGGCCAAGCGGGCCTTCGACCTCCTGTTCGGCTGCGTTGCGCTCGTCGCCGCCTCGCCGGCGATGCTGGCGTCGGCGCTGCTCGTGAAGCTCACGAGTCCCGGACCGGTCGTGTACGCGCAGGAGCGCATGGGGCTCGACGGGCGCACGTTCCGCATCCTGAAGTTCCGCTCCATGCGCGGCGACGCCGAGTCGGGCGGCGCCCGCTGGGCGAAGGCGCGCGACGACCGCACGACGCCGGTTGGCGCGTTCCTGCGGCGCTTCTCGCTGGACGAGCTGCCGCAGCTCTTCAACGTGCTGCGCGGCGACATGAGCCTCGTGGGGCCGCGGCCGGAACGCCCGGTGTTCATAGAGGATTTCAAGCGCCGCATCCCCAACTACACGCTGCGGCACAAGGTCAAAGCGGGCATCACCGGTCTCGCCCAGGTAGAGGGCTGGCGCGGTCAGACCAGCCTGGAGAAGCGCATCGAGCGCGACCTGTACTACATCGAGAACTGGTCCATCTGGCTCGACATGAAGATCCTCGTGCGCACGGCACTGGGCGGGTTTCTCAGCCGCAACGCGTACTGAGGGCGCCGAGCAAAGGGGCCCGGTCGTGCTGCGCCCGACGCAGCGGCGGCCCTGCACATCGGCGCGACGCTCGGCGGGGCGCGCGCGCCCGTCCGATTGCCGTGGACGCAGACGTTGCCACGGACGCGGACGCCGTCGCCGGGTGGTCTCTTCGGACATGCTCCGCGGTTCGAGTCGGTGTCGCCGGCGACATCGAAAAGCCGGCAACGGCAACGTCAACGGCGACGGCGACGGCGACGCCAACGCCTGCGGCGACGATTGCCCCGATGCGCAGAATCCGGGGTCGCCGCCCCCGTGCAGCCCGGGCTCCCGGCGCGTCGTTCCCCGACCGTTGGGCATGTCGCCGGTTTGGTGTATGGTCCGCGGCATCCGAAGCCCCCGGTCCCCGCACGGAGCGGGGCGGGTGGTCCGTGTGCGCCATGACAGCGACCCGAACGAGGAAATGCGGGGAGCCTCCGACCGGACGGGCGCCCGTCTGCGCCGTCGCGGCCGCACTGGCCGCCGCCGGGCTCGGCGCCTGCGCCTCCTCCCACCCGAACAAGGATCCCTACGCGCCGGGGCAGAGCCGCGCCCAGGAGGTGGCCGCCCACGCCATGAAGGTGGACCGGCCTCTGCCGCCTCCGACCATGACGCCGCGCGAGATCCGCGCCGCGCTCTGGGACATCGCCGCCCGCCAGAGGAAGGGCGAGGGCGCCAAGGTCCTCAACCAGTACGCGGATCTCTCCGAAACCAAGCGCTCGCTGGAGGCGCGCTTCCTCGCCGCCTCCGCCATTCCCGACGACGACGAGAGCTGGAAGGCCCTGGACAGCATCGCGCGCGACCAGCCGAAGTTCTACTGGACCCACGCGGGCGTCGCCAACATCTACGCACGCTGGAAGGTGCGCGACTGGTGCGAGAAGGAGGTGAACAACTGCTTCCAGCTCGGGCCCGAGTTCGCCTTCACCTACACCGTGCGCGGCAACCTGTACCGCAACCTCGGCGAGCACGCGCTCGCCATCCGCGACTACGCGACCGCGCTTCGCGCCGACCCGCAGGACGCCGACGCGCGCGTCGGGCAGGCGCTCTCGCGCAAGGCCATGGGCGCCCCGGACGCCGAGGTGCGCGCCGAGCTGGAGCACGCCCTGCGCGACGTGCCCACCCAGTACGAGGCCGCCGAGACCATGGCACAGCTTCTGGACGAGGCGAACGATCCCGGGGCGCTTGCGGCCTGGGAACGCGTCGAGGAGCTGGCGCCGCGCAACCGCGCGGCCAAGCTGGCGCTGGCGCGCCTGCGAGGCGACTCCGATCCCGACGGCGCCATCCGCGCCTACGAGAGCGCCGCCAAGGTCGCGCCGCTGTCGCGCCCCGAGCTTTCGGCGCTGGCGTCGCTGTACCGGGCGCGCGGGCGCACCGACGACGAGACCAAGTCGCTGGATGGGCTCGTGAAGATGGACCCCAAGGACGCGACCCCGTGGCGCCGCCTCGCGCAGATCCACGAGTCGCGCTCGGACTGGAACGCCGCGGAGACGGCCTTCAAGGCGCTGCTCGCCGCCAACGCGAAGGACGGGACGGCGCTGCTGGGCATGGGACGCGTCTCGGAGAAGCGCATGCGCATCCGCCAGGCCATGGACTTCTACTCCGAGGCGTCGAAAGCGGGCGATTCCTCGGGCGATCGCGAGTTCAAACGCCTGGCGACCACCTGCCTCGTGCCCGAGAAGGCGGCCACCGGGCGCGACATCGCCGCGTTCAACACTTCGGTGAGCGACGCGCTGGAGCGCCTGTACAACAAGCGCCTGAGCGACATGCCGTCGCTCCGGGGATACCTCGCCGTGAAGGCGCAGACCGACGCGGACGGGCGCTCCATCGCGGTGGAGATACGCGACAACACGCTCAACGACCCGTGGCTGGAGGCGCACATCTACTACGCGCTCATGCAGGCGACCTGGCCCGCGCCGCTGCGGGGCAAGCGCGGGCTCGTGCTCAAGTGGGATCTGCCCCCCGACAAGAGATAGCTTCCGCGACGGCTCCCGGGGCCCGGCGGCCGGCAAGGCAGGGGAAGCGCTTTCGGGGTGCCTGACGGCGCCCGCGAGGATGCCATGGCGGTGCGCACCGGACTGGAAGTGCTGGCGGCGCAGCAGGGGGCGACGCTGCGCGGCCGGCGCGTCGGGCTCGTGTGCAACCAGGCCTCGGTGGGCCCCGGCTTCGAGCACGCGGCGGACCTCGTCGCGCGCCAGCGCCTCGTGCGCCTGTGCGCGCTGTTCGGGCCCGAGCACGGCGTGCGCGGCGAGGCGCAGGACATGATCCCGGTCGCGGGCGGCGGCGCCGCCGACGAGGAACTGGGCGTTCCGGTGCACTCGCTCTACGGCGACTCGCTGGAGTCGTGCTCGCCCGCCGACGAGATGCTCGACGGACTGGACGTGCTCGTCGTCGACCTGCAGGACGTCGGAGTGCGCTGGTACACGTTCGCCTCGACCATGGTGCTCGCCATGCGCGCGGCGCGCCGCAACGACGTGTCCGTGGTGGTGCTGGACC
>Ga0172368_10004404_pt1 | contig 16318 bp, 17 predicted proteins | sample Lak11m_FD_114540 | JGI IMG/M metagenome (GOLD analysis project Ga0172368, IMG submission 114540) | Freshwater microbial communities from Kabuno Bay, South-Kivu, Congo - kab_022012_11m | ecosystem: Environmental > Aquatic > Freshwater > Lake | place: Democratic Republic of the Congo: South-Kivu...
CGGCTTTTGCTCATATAGGCGAATATTGATGGAAGGGTTGCGTCCTGGTGGCGCGATGACAGGGTGAAGAGCTTTGATGCGCCCGCCCCCGGGGTTATGAAGCGTCGCCGGCAGCTTGGCGTTGATGCTCGGGTTGGTCTCATTCAAGGTCTTGTTCTGTGGACCGATCAAGCGATCCAGGACGCGCCAGATCTCACCCGCCTCAGGGTGCAGGTCGATGTTTTCCCAACGCACCTTACCCTTGCGCATGATCTGCAACAAACCGCTGGAATAAATGGTGATTTCGGACAAATCGGTGCGGGCTGGTGGCAGCAGCAAATCCAGAAAGCCCAATCCTAATATGCGGCGAGTAAGTTCTTCCGCCATGGCAGCTTCCGGCTGAGAGCCTGGACGACAATTGCGCTTGTGTAGAGCCACAGCAATGGCTGCATCCACCCGTTCCCGTACTCGCTGCCGGTCGTCATCACTGGGACTCTGCAGGATAGTCGCAGGAAATTCGTGGTTGACCTGGTCGATGACCTCATTGAACACCTCAGCCCGCATGGATTCGGCTAGGTTATTTGTGCTCGAAGATGGTTCGTACAATCCAATGATCCCTGGCAAGGTCAACCTCCAAATCTAATTAATCTGTCTTCATCGTATTCTGGCTATGCGCAACCATCAGAAATTTCAAACTGATGGTTATTTTAATGAGAGAAAAACCATTCTTCTAAGTGAAGCGAATTTTGGGCAGGCGCAGGTACCCTTTTTTCCCTTGTGTACGAGAGTGATTGACCTCCACATTCGGAAACAAGGTGTTTACGATCGCACGAATGCCATTGGCAAACTCATCTCCGCGCGTTACCGGTAACAGCCCTTCATCCTGAGCTTGGGGAACACCCGGGTCAAAGGGGATGATGGCCGCGATGGGAGGCGCCCACCCCAGGGATTTGGAAAGCTCTTCTTGAAATATGCGCGGGGTAAAGCTGCTGCGCTCAGAAGTCTGGTTGAGGACCAGGTAGATCGAATCGCGTGCCAGCCGTTTCTCACTTTTCAGACCGGTCAGCAAAAGGGTCAGGGTATGCCGAATGGCAGTCAGATCAGCCAGGGTCGGTCGGGTCACGATCAAGGCATAATTAGCGAAAATTATGGAGTGCATCATCCACAAATCCTCCGTGGTGGGTACATCCATGAGGATGGCTGCATAACGCCCATCCTCCGAATCGATCAGCATGCCATTGATACTGCCTTCCCCAGTTCCCTTGCTGGAGTTTTCGAGAATGCGCATATATTCCAGAGAGGATTCGGGTGCCAGCAGGATCTCCAGGTTTTCCTTGCGCTGTATGGCCGTCTGGAAAGCCGATTTACCGGGCCGCTCGAAGTATTCGCTCAGATTGGGTACATAACGCAACCCCAGGTGAGGTGCAGCAACCGGAGGTAGGCCCATCGAAACCAGCAGGGTTTTGACGCTGAGCCGGACGGATAATTCATAGGCCAGGTTCTCGGCAATGGTGGAACAGCCGGACCCGCCGGCATGGGAAAGTACCGCAATGCGCTTGGTACCGGTGATATAAGCAGAAGACCCACTAGTGGCGTAACCGGAAAGGCCCTGCTGCATGGGGGCAGCCTGGTTCAAGCTGGCCCGGGCTGTCATGGCCGCGCCATAGGCTGCCTGGATGATCTCATTCCAGTTGACCGGTGCCACGAACACCCCGCGCACGGTATCCACCTTGCTAAAAGCTCCCTGGTATTCTTTTTGTACCAATGGCAAGACCACGATGGCCACCCCCTGCCAGGCCGAGATCTTTTGCAGACAATGGATCAACGATTCTGGATCCGGAGCGATATCCGTCTGCACCAGGACCAGGTCCGGACGCAGGTTATTCAAATTGGTCTCAAACATGGACCACTGGGCAGCATGACCTGAGATCATGAAACGCTGATCTGCCAGGATGGGTTGCTGCATCTGGTAATAGACGACATCATGCCCGGCTCCGGCCAGCATGACGGTAACCTTATCGGTTTGGTAGTGACTATCGCTCATATCGACCTATTTCCCCCCGGCGGGGATGTTTTGATTTCGATATTCATTCATTTCGTTATAAAATTCACCTAGGTTTAGAGTGATCACATCAACGATATCCAGGTCCAGGCCAGAGGCGGGTTCCAGGGCCAGGTGAATGATGCCGTATTGATCCAGGGCAGCCAGTAAAGTAACCGGATCTACCTTGAATCCGGGGGTTACTTCCACCAACCCGGTGGGAACATCCAGAACAATGACACTACCCTCCTGGGCAGAAGCACTGCTGCGCGCTGCTGAAAATAATTCTTCCTGGCTGGCTCCAGCCGGGATCTCTTCATAGCGGAAGGATTGAGGCACCATCAAAACCCGTAAACCTGTAATTACGAGACGCGCCAGGGGCGATGTCGGTGGTTCAGGTGTGGGGGTTGGTGATTGTGTTGCCAATTCAGTTAAACCCGGAGTGAGGGAAAGAACTGGGGAGCTAAACTCAGAGATTGGAGCCGAAAAAACGCTGGATGTGCTCATCTTGATAATATCCGGGGAAAGCATGCCAATGACGGTCACAGTCTGTCCGGGTCGCAGCAAACCGGCCACGCCACTGGCCAGGTTGACATGGATCGCTAAAGCGACATGCCCTTCCGGTAATTGAGCCGGGATGCCGGCTCCAGCGATCTCTCCTAAAACGGTACTGACGATCCAGTCACCGGGAGCCCGCCCTACCGCCAGGATCTTTCCGGCTACATCTTCAACCCTTGAAAATGCATCCAGCGGTCTGGCTCCCATCGGGATGGTGCGCAGCTCAACCAGCTTATCGGTCAACAGGGTACCCGGCGCAATGGCGACTTTGGCCACCACGACCTGGGTTGGCCGGATGACGCCATTCAACAGGGCGATCACCAGCAGGCCGATAATGACTGCCAGAACGATGGCAGCAAGAGGGGAACGTTTCTTGGTTTGCATGAGTTTATCTTTCTCCTTATAAAAAAAAACAAATATGATTATGGATCAGAAGCCAGGATATCGGCTGCCGTTCGTCCCAGGGAAACCGCACCCAATCCATGAGAGATCTCCAGGTCTGAAGGTTCGGTACAGCGTATGATCATCGGACGAACCAGCACCGGTTCCAACCAGATCACATCGTCGCTGTATCCCAGCTTGGCGATGGCATAGCTACGCGGGATGCGCGCCATGTAGCGCTTGTATTCGGTGTTGACCAGACCTTTTTCCGAGCGTCCCAGGTGCGGCAGGATCAGGTCGCGGTCCTTGGGATCCTTGGTCTGGAAAACGAAGAGGTTGGCGCAAGAAGACAGAATTCCAGAAGGCAGTTCACTGGCAGTTTGAGCCATCAGATGCAGGAAAATGTTATATTTGCGCCCATCCCGCCACATGGTCTGAAAGAGATGGTTGACCGGGTTTCCCGATTCTCCAGATCCCTGGTCTGAGGCTGCCCCTCCCGAGACACCGGTCAGGACTTTATTGGCCTCTTCAAAAAAGATTTGCATGGGTGGAAAGTGCTTGCCGGCCAGCATTTCACGCCGGCGGGTGACCGCATCCGAATATAAGATGCTGGCTAATAATGACAACAGGGCAGCTTTGGAATATTCGTCCATCTCAGCTCCCCCTTCGATGACCGTAATCCCCCAAGGGTTGTGAGGATCGCCCATCAGGCCCAGATCTTCCACGCCTCGAGCAGCATGTCCATCTGTAGAAATCACGCTGGCAGAAGCGCCATACTGGCGAGCCATGTGACCTTCAGAAAATTGTTCCAGGCGTAATAAAACGCCTTCCAGGCTGGTGCGGCTGACCTGGTCGCTTTTCAATTTATGCATATAAGAACGCAGACGATCCACCCACCTGGAAGCGTCCAATTTCAGACTGCGGTAGACAGCCAGCGCCTGCAGTTCAGGCGGAGAAAGACTTTCCAACAACGTTCCGGGGTGAAGTTGTTCGATGTTGGGGTCCGAGTTCTGGCGTTCAGACCGGATAATTTGTACTTCGCGCTCATCCTGGAGATGACCCCACGGTCCATTTTGCAACTTGGGGTCACCGGTCAGGACACCGGCTTCTAAATACAATTCGGTCAAGGCACGGCGCATGAAGCCCAACTGTCTGGCACCCATGCGGCCGGCGTTGGCAAACAGTTCAGCCACCATGCTGCGATAGCGGCCCGGTTCGATACGGCGCGGCACTTTCAGGATATTCCAGCGCAGTGGACGCGGCGAACCAGGTTGGAGCTGGCGGATATCGACATGATCCAGACCGTCTTCTGAGCCTTGTCGGCCTATTCCTGGCCAGTTCATGGCCTTACGCCAACCCTGTCCAAAATCCAGGACGATGGTGCGGTAGTGCCAAAAGCGGGTGGATTCATATGCCAAACGTTCAGCTGCGATCGATTTTCCATAACCGGTATCTCCCACAAAGGCGGTGTGAAAATGGCGATCAGGAGCCAGCTTCAAGAATGTATCCGTCAGCAGGCCAGTTTCACAGGACCACTGTCTGGCCAGGCTGATATCCCCCGACATATCCGGATAGAAAGCAAAAGCCGGCGTCTCCTCCTGGGTGGTCAAGGCTGAACCCTGTTCGAACATACCCGGAGCGGTATAGGCTGCCACCTGTAGCATGGTCAGCAGGGTTGAATCAGCATAGCCACTCATGGCTTCCGGGATGGTTTCGATACGGGTGGAGGGTGTGAAAGCGCGTGCATGCAAGCCTATGTAGGCCTGCTCGGGATCGGATAGTTGGCGCGTCTGCACGCCGGCGACCACGTCTTCCGTGCCATGAAAGGCTTCTGGTATAAGTCCCATCAAGGCCTGCACACCTTGTACGCTGCCAGCCAACGCATACAGATCGGTGTAAAAAGCGCCTTCCCGGCTGGCAATAACCAGCAGTTTGCGCTGGGTGCGCATGATCTCGGTCAGCAGGATCGTTGGATCATCCTGCCACTGGAAGGCATTGGAAAGCGAAAAGGAAGGAGCCACTCCCACGCTCATGCCAGCACTGATGCCGCGTCCCAGGCTCTGGCCGAGATTTACCCCATCCGCGGTCGATCGAGCCGTGCTGATCGTATCGGCATGGCTCTGGGTGCTGGATGAACTGTTGGTATCCGCCACCGACTCGGTCTGGGATCCTGAAATCGTGTCCGCTTCTGATTGGGTGGAGGAGTGGCTTTGCGAGTTCGTCTGGGACTGACTGTGGGTCACGCTGGTGGAAACGGTATCCGATTGGCTGGTAGTGGTCGAGTGCATGCTTGCATCGGATGAACCACTGCTGTTGATGATCCCATCGGATGAACCCCAGCTGGCATTTCCACCCACGTTGGCGGAAAGACCCACGCCGGCAGGGGCAATGCTTCCGCCGATACCACCATTGACGCCGTATCCAGTACTGTCGGTATGCGAGGTAGCCAACCCGGAAGAATCCGTATGGGATGTTCCGTCTGTCACCGAAGATCCATCCGTGTGAGAAGTGCCCTGCGTGACCGAACTGCCGACCGTCGACGACGATCCGACCGTATCCGTCTCAGAGGTTCCCACTGTGTGTGCCCAGCCGCTTGTGCTGGACTGCCCGACGGTATGCGCCTGCCCTTGTGACTCAGCCACCCCATCCATCGACGCCTGGCCCTGGGTGACCCCGTTGGTATGATTGGTCGCATAGGATTGGGAGGCATTCTGCGCCAAACCGCCCGTCAGAATAGCCGGCAGGCTGATGCCAAAGGAAGCAGCCCGGGTTCCCAGCTGACGTGAGGCGTATATGGAGGTATCTTCCATCATTCCAGCCAACATCCGCGTGATATCTTCCAGGCGCACGTGGCTGGTGAGTAGCAACAATAGGAATTCTTCTTGCAGGCTGCTCATCCCACGGAAAAGTAGTTCATTTTGTTGCTGAGAGTATTGCTGTTCACCCTGACTGCTGGAGATTAAGGGATCCCGCACGGCGGCATCGCCTCCACGCGCATTTTCACGAGGATCCGGATGCCCAACAGCCACGATGGCATAAGGCATCTGCTCCAGAGAACGCGCCAACCAGCGTGCCACTTCAGTCGAGAGCGGTTCCAGGCGCATTTGACGGTATGCACCCAGCAACCCGGCTCGCAGGGCGGTCAAGTCTCGCAAAGAACGCATAATCGCTTCTTCCTTGGTGGCAGAAAAGGCTGCCACTCCATAGCATTGCACAATGCCAATGTTTGGGTTTTTGAAAACACCGGCAGCCAGATATACCAGGTCAACCTGGGCACCATACAAGCCGCGCAGGACGGTACGCATCTTTTGCAACAATCCGGCATCCCGGCGCGACTCAAGGGAGATGTAGCGTAACTGCAGCAGGCGCACCGCCCGGTATCCCTTATATTCCTGGGCACCTTCCCGCTCGGTAACCTGAAAAACCAGGTAGTCGAGTTCATTTTTGTCATTGAAATGAAGTTCGGTAGCTTCCACTTCCAGGTCATTGGGAATGCTGAGTTGTGACTTTGATTTCAGCCAGGGTATCATTTCTGTCAATTTTTCAATAATCATCGGTTCTAATCCTTCAGGCCAGGTTCTGCCTGCTCAATTCGCCAGCCAGTCAGGTTGGTGCGCTGAGCAGGCCGCTCTTGCTTGCACAAGAGCAGCCCTGGATTGCTTTTTTACCGCATCCCTTCCCGCCAGACGGCTTCCAGCACTTCATCGCCATTTGGCTCGAGCCGCATGCCCTGCACAGGGGCTGTCTGCCGTGTTTCTCGTACAGAAGGTTGGGTCCGATAGGTTTCCTGTTGTCTGCTTCCATTCCCGGTTTGTCTTCCCATCCATTCGGATTGTTTTTCGGAAGGGTTCCAGGATCGCAACCGGAACAAAAGACTCATCTGGGCCAGCAGGGCTGCAAAAGCCGTGATGAGTAAGACACCTGCCAGCAGGATGAGCATGAGGATCACACCCAGAACAGGGCCGCGCAGCAAATCCATCAGTTGTGACATCTTTACCTCCAATCGTTAATATAGAATCCGACGTTTAATCATCCGACCCACGTTAATAAACCTCTCACCATGAAACGGTAGAGGAACAAATCAAACAAACGCATGGGTTTTTGCGTTGGTTTCATTTGTCACGCTAGCGCCTGATCCTGTAACGCTGGATCAACTCACTGGCACCCGCCAGCGGATTGACCAGTGACATCGGATTGATCAAGACCTGTTGCAGCAACATGCTGAAATAACCCAGCGGGATTACCAGCCACAAAGCCCACAGGATGATGGTGGTGACATTGCCGCGCGTGTTGGCGATCACAGCCGCGGCGCTTTCGGAAGTCCCGATCAACGCTGCCCATTGATCCGCGCTGAGTTGTGCGGTGTAGGTCAGGTAGAGCCGGCTGCCCAATACAGCCAGGGAATAGATGGCGATCCCGGATTTCACGTTCCAGGACAATGTGTTTTCCTGCATACGCACCAGCAACAAGAGCATGGTGCCGGCAGTCCACATGGCCGCTCCCAGCCAGGGCACCGGAGCACCCATGCCCCACTGGCTGATCACCCACAAGACCAGGAGTATGGCTGTGGTGATCTGGGCGGTATATACATCTGGAACAACTGACTCACGCCCATTTCGTCCCGGTCGAAAGGAGGCTCTGGTTTGTTGACGACAATCGACTATACGAATGATCAAGTAAGCACACAAGATACTTACCAGGACAGCTCCTGATCCGCAAAACCAGTACAGAGTTACCAGGAAGCCATTCAATAGATAGGTTGGCAGAGCGGCCAGGAAATCTCCAAAAAGAACAAAATAATCCAGCATGCGTTTCTACCTCCTTTCATATGGTGCATATCATCAGTTGGCTCTCAACCCGGGGTAGTTCTTAGGGTGGGATTACCTTCAGAAAAGCCTGAAAGAAATTCGTCGAAGCCTGGTCCCAATCTCAACTTATTTGCAAGTGGCTTTTTATGGCACCAGGGCTGGTAAGGTTACATAGACTTGTAGGGCTCCATCCATCCCTACCTGCCTCGGTTGCGTGATCTGAATGCCCCGGAAAAAGGTACCCTTCGTGATCAGATCCAGGCGCAAGAGAAAGGTTCCTGGATCTGCGAATGGAACGCGCAGTGCCTGTCCTGTGGCCGTGCAGACACCACTTCCATCACATCCACCCGTCCAGCTGCCCAAGCCTGGGATCAGGATGAAATTTGCTTGATGGATATAGGCTTCGTAATGAGTTTGTCCCAGCTTACTCGTGATCCAATCCTGGCTGGCTCCATCCAGAGTTGCGCGTGCTTGCAAGGATGCAACTGGGTCTGGCAGGCGCTCGACATGGGTTCGACATTCCTTGAATACCAGGATCGTATCGGTGACCCCATCCTTTACGCTTGAGCCAAGGCCAGTATTGCAATCTGCTGTTTCACCCGCCCTGACCGCTCTACAAATGTCGCGTTCTTCATAGATCGGTTCATACCAGGTGAAGATGACCGGTGGAATGGTTACCCTGGCCAGGATGTCGGCTCCACGCCGGTTCTCCGGATCCTGCCCAACCACCAGGGGATTGTTTGGAGCTGTCTTCTGGATCAACAGCACAGGCTGCTGCAGCCGGACAGTTGCATCCGGGCATTGCCGAGTCGCTGGAGGCGGTGTGACAATTCCTGAACAACCACCGGGAAGTGAAGCGCAGTCCAGGACGCCGTTCATGTACAAGAGGTAGAAGGATCGCAGGGCAGCGTCATCCCAGGAAATCTGTAATAGGGTGGTGATAAAACTCCAACCGGAAAAATAGGTCCAGACTTCCTGCTGCCCATTCAAAACCGCATTCCAGAATTGATCCGGTTGGGTATATTCCGGGTGATCCGCCTGGATCCGGCCCCAATCCAGATTATCCCCAGACACCACGCCCAAAAAAGAAATCAAACTTCCGTATCCATTTCCCAAGCCCCCATAAGCGCTGGACAGACCACTCTCTTGTGGGTTCATGGCCATGAAGAACAGGGTTGAAGCGGATGGCAAAACAACAATATTCCCGCTGGCGGTTTGGAAACGATGGTAATTCGCCTCCAAGTCAATGGTTTGTCCAAAGGGCAGGTCCATGCTCATCCATTCAGGATAATTGGTGGTTACACCCAGATCGATCAGATCCGGATTCAGAGTACCATCTGCCAGAAAGACCTCAGCCCATGGATCCTCTTCTTGGGCATGAACGCTGATAGGGATAAGTAAAAGCAGGATTATGAGGCTGAGAAGGGTTCGTTTCATTTATTTTCCATTCCACTGGGTTTCAGGCGAGTCAGGATGGCATTGATCTCTGCCTCCAACAGGAAGCGGTCAAACTTCCAACCACTTTCCGTATTCAACAGGACGATATGCGCCGTGTCCTGTGTCTTATTGCTGCCCGGGAGGGCTGATGACAAGGTTATCGATATTTTCCAGATTTGTTCATCGCCACTATCCGCCAATTTTTCCAAAGCTTCCGAGTGTACGCTCACGACCGTGCGGGCATCCAGGTATTTTTCCCAGAGATGATCCGCACCGGCTGTAAATATCTCGCAACCAGCCGGAGTGCTGACCTCACAAATGCGCATCAACCAGGCTTCTTTGCCCTCCTGGTAATCCACCTGGAAGAACTTGTCCATGGCCGAGACGGCCGCTATCGATGCCAGGCTGTCTTCAGCGCTGGTGGGGATCAAATCCTTTTTTATGCGTATCGGCCAATTCTGGAGTACCAATAATCCCATGACGAGGACCACGAACAGGATGGCTGCAACAAAGATGTTGCGTTTTGAGACATGAATTTCTTTCAACTTATTCTCCTTACCCGCTGGGCAGGTTTGAAAGTTAATAAACCAAAAGCGACCATTCATGTCTTGACTGGCTTTTCACACCTTTCAGGAAGGTATGAGAAGGAAGACATAGATGGTCGCTCCAAGGATATTTTGGAACAGCTGAGGATAATCAGCGACCGGACAGGTATTCGGTTGTGATTCTAATCATAGCAAAACAAAAGCCCTTATCCTAGGGGCAATTTGTGCTATTTTTCAGAAAAATTTGTTTTTTTACCTTGACAAATATATACTAGAGTATTACATTATGAATAACCTAACCGATAAGGAAAACGAGCATGCCGAAAACAAATTCTGCCAATAAAGCCGTACGATCTTTTCGATTAAGTCTGGAAGGAGTCATCCAATTACGAGCGATGGCCAGCACGATGGGACGCAGTGAAAGCAATGTGCTTGAAGTTGCCCTGGATCGGATGTACCGGGAGGAGATCCGCTTTAACCGGACACTGCACGAGGCAGCCCGACCCGAAGATCTGTACAGGGTTGATAAAGGAAATGAAGGAGACAATGAAGACCATGGGAATGATCCTTAAAGTTATCGGAAGTATTATCAAATCGACAATTGTCCTGGTGATTTGTACCAACATCCTGTTTATCGCATACAAGGGTAACCAGCCCATGCAAGTGGTTCAGGCTCCAGAAGGCATGACATATTTTGATTTTATGGCTGACCGGATAGACGCCGCCAAGACAGTCCAACCTTCCCGGTGTGGCTGGGGAATGATGCTTTCCTTGGCAGTATTGGGTCCTATCTATTCATTCGCCTACACCGAAGTTGGAATACACCCTGACGGATTTCTTGCCCGCGGTACTGCAGCTGACGCGGATATTCCCGCAGGAGTTGTCGATGCCCACTGGTCTGAAGTGCCGGGGATCTGGTGGAACACCGTGGAACGTCTTTCCTGGACGATGCTTGGAAAGCCGTCAACCAGGGGATGTCAATTCAGGCAAGTGTTGCAATAATTTGTTTCCAACAACCTCTGACCAATATAACAATTTTGTTATAGTGAGAAAACTAACACATGTGGAGCATCTTATTTTACAAAGATCGTCGTGGAAAATGTCCACCATTGGAATCCATCGATGAGCTCCCGGCGATGGCACAGGCTAAAATTCGCAATGGACTGCGATTATTGCAGGAATTTGGAATGAGTTTGGGGTTGCCAAATGCAAAACCTATTCAAGGGAAATTTTGAGAAAACCGTCCAGGAGCAATTCGTTTATTCTATTTTGCCTATATTGAGAAACAATTCGTCATTCTGCATGGATATCGAAAAAAAGCCAGAAAGCGCCTGGCAGTGAGATTGAAATCTCACTGCGACGCATGGAAGAACTATAAAAAGAGGTGGTATATGGCTCGTAAGGATATGCCCCGATTTGAAGATTGGGAATCCGAAAAAATCAAAAATGTTGAGTTTATGGCCGCGGCTGAAGAACTCGAACCTGGTTATCAAGTTGCCCGACTTCGTATGCTACGAGGATTAACCCAGGCTCAACTTGCCGAGATGGTTGGCACGCGTCAGCCATCCATTGCCAGGTTAGAGAACGGTTCAAGCAAACCGAGTTTAACTTTTCTAAACAAGATTGCCACGGCATTGAATGCGAAGATCGAGGTTAAATTGGTGGCAGGAATAAAAAAGACTGTATCGCATTAAATTCAAAAATCATGTAGGTCAAGTTTCAAACATGTTTAAGTTAATATAATCCATTTCGACAGTACCCACACCACGCCTATGCATAACATTATTCCGGGGTGGGTCATTTTCTCCAATTTGTTTCATTCACCCCACTATTCCGTGCGATTGAGGTAAGTTTCAAAACTTTAGAATCCAAAAACCCATTTATCCTATACAGATGTCCTTTTCAGATTGACATCTAGTTACTTATTCTGTTATTATATATGAGTAATCAGGAAATCAGATTCTGAGAAAGAGAGAATATTATGTCTGAATATTTACAAATCCGCAGCAATGGGCAAATAACCCTGCCAGCCCCAACCCGCCGAAAAGCAAAACTAAATGAAGGTGATCTGCTTGAAGTCATCGTCGAGGAGGATGGTTCCATTCGCCTCGTTCCCAAATTGCCTGTTGATCGAGCCCTGGCTGAGAAATATCAACTTGATGATATTAACTGGGCATTAAAACAAAAAGGCAAATAGATATAATGCGAACCATTGTATGCAACACAGGCCCACCCTTACACCTGAGCGAGGCAGGAGCGATTGATTTATTGTCGCTTGCAGGTGATATTCTGATTCCCCCGCTTGTTGCAGTTGAGTTTGAAACAAATGCACAGGGTTGGCATCCACCACAATGGGTAAAGACATTAAATCTTGAAAAATCAACCTGGCAGAAAGCCGAAAAATGGGTGAAAACCAGCCAAATTGATGCTGGCGAAGCAGAGGCCATTGGGTTAGCCATACAAGTGCATGCTGATTGGCTGCTTACAGATGACGCAAAAGCACGTCAGTTTGCGAAAGCCAAAGAGTTGGAAGTTCACGGATCAATAGGAATACTTTTGTGGAGCGTTGCGATTGGGCATATTCGTGAAAAAGTGCTTGCATTTCAATTGTTAAATAATCTCGCAAATTCATCATTGTGGGTTTCTGAACACGTATTACAAGAAGCACAAAAAGTAGTTACCAGCATGTGTGAATAAAAGCAAGGAATACACTAAAAGGAATTTTTTTAATTTTGCTGGGTTTCAGGAGGGAGAATTGTAGAGAAGGAGCACGTGTTGTTTCCACTCTCAACCAATCTAAATCTCTGGCTTGCGACAGCCTGACCGTTCCTAGCCTACATCATCATTTATGAAATCTCTCTATCCACGCATGGAATAAGGTCCTATCCAGCCAATTAGGAAAGGCCGATATCCTAGCGTTGGGTTTCTCCATCCTCTTTTAGACAGTCCACATCGGCCGGTGACCTTCCCGATCACTTATTGATTGATTAAGATCACTGGATCTGAGAGCCTGGAATACGGGTGCGGAAAAATCAGTTAAAGAGTAGACTACTTGCGATTTTTTTGAGTTTTACCATCAATCTGCACATCGTTCCCCCTATAGACTCTAGAAGAACGAAGTGACTAGAACAAAGTGCACTTCGTTCTGGTTATTTACATCCACGTCTTTGTGAAAACCAGATACTGCCATCTTTTTCAGATCGCTTTCCTTTCCTTATTCCATGCAGGTTGGTTAAGAACGAGTTATAAACCAGCTCACCTAAAGCAAGATTGATCTCTCCCTGAATAGCCCTCTGGCAATTTAGATTATCACAAAAAACATATAGGTTTCCATTTGAAGCCTCAAAAAGTTTCATCCATTTTTGTTTCCGAGATATTTGGTCCTTATGCGTATCTCGTTCAATTTCAACGAATATCAATTCACCTGTTTTTGGATCAGCAGCAATGATATCCGGGATATAAGTTTCGCCATTGGATAATTGAATTTCTTGAGCTTTGCCTCGTATAAAATATCCGGTTTCCACCAGGATTTCAGCAGCTTGAATATTCAAAATGGTATGCTCGGGAGAAGAATGTTGTTTAATTAATATGTCGTATTCGTTTTCTTCAGGTATTTTTCCTGTCAGTGTTTGATACGCAAATCGTCCGTGGGTTGTAAGGTGCAAAACAGCCGGTTGGTTTCCACCAGAACTCGATCCTTGTTCTGGAGTCCCATGCACAGCTTCAATTAATATCGGGAAAGAATTTTCTTCAGGAACAATCAACCAGTTCAATCCTTCATTCAGGCTTTTATTGGTCTCCGATACCGAAAGTCGCTTGGCCATTTCCCTGATGATGGAAGGTCGCAAGGCCATTCCCATGTCACCCATCACAAGAATTGCAGTCGAGGTTTTCTCAAAGGTTTTCCTCTCCTGCCAGGTTTTCATCCAATCAGGAATATTTGTGAGGTTTGTTGGGTTATAAGTATCAGGTATTGCCGATTGATTGTCCTGGGTCAACTCAATTTTCTGGGCTTGTCGGAGAGCTGACAAATGAACTTCCAGAGCAGTTTTCTCACCTTGAATTTTTTTATTTTTTTCTTTGGAGTTCAATAACTCCTGTTCAAGGACGGCATATTTTTGGGTTATTTCTTCCAAATTTCGCTTAATTTCAATTACATCTCCCGGTTTCCCATATTCTGAAGCTTTTCCATGCCAGGCTCGCAAGCGGACATGGATCAAGTATGCCAGGTCATTATCACTGAAAGATTCCAACGGCCGATTCGCTTTCTCACAGGATTCGTCATAATCCTGATCCATAAATCTCAAGAGAGTGACCAGGTGTTGATGAGCATTTACCCATAATTTTTGTGCTTCGATCTGCATTTTTTGCTCATGTGCCTCACTTTGTCCAATAATGTCCCTGGAGATCTGATTCGACTGATATTTTTGGAAATCCTCTAACGATAGATCAACCACTTGTTTTCCTCCAGTTCTGATTTCAAAGCGCGCGCTTGCTCCAGGTATTGGAAGGCTTGATCCTTATTTTTCTGATCGGGTGAACTGATCCACTGCAAGGCAGCACGCGCAGCTTCCAGGTAGCTGAGAGCGGTTGAAAGCATTTGATTCTGTAATCCCATGCCGATCGGTGGAACGTGCGTGCGGTCCACCTGCTGAGCAAGCTCAACAGCATGCTGAAGAGCTTGTTGTGCAACTCTGGATTGAGAAAATAGGTCACCTTGTTGTTCAGGTGCGATTACGATAGCGATCTCGCCATCCAATTCAGTTAACTCAACAATCCATGCCCGAGAAGATCGTCTGAAATCTTCCAGCGCTTTTACTTCTGGTACAAGAAGGACTGGTTTTCCTTTTTCATCCAGAGGAGTAACATATAACCCGATGATCACAAATAGCACAGCCACAACCAAAAGGATTATGCCAATCTGCCTCAGATTTTCTTCGGAGATCTGGATTTCTGGCTCACCTTGATCAATCATTGTCACAACCGACTTCTCCTGTTTCTAGAATTTGGGTGATATTTCCCAAATCTGGGACTCTGGAAACATCTCCTTTTCCACGCTGCTTTAATTCAGCAATGACTTGCTTACCGCGTTCATAATCAATATTTCGGATGAATTCGATTCGTTCAGCCACCACTTCGAAAACGGGTGTGGTAATGTTGGGACGATAACGAAGTTGAATATGGCCTGCCACTCCGATCCGACTCCCTTTTTGGAGATGCCCATACATCATTTCCGCATCAACTCCATACACCAGGATCCGTAATCCCTTGACCGGTTTCGATTCAAAGTTACCATCTATCATCAGGTATAAGCGCAGATATGGGACGGGATCCTGATTCTGGGGATGTAAATAATCAAAATAAATATCCCCGGTTATGTCTCCGACCTGCCAGGTTTGATTGCCTACTGTCATTAGTTGTTTGCTCCTTTTTGCATAAATTTGTTGAATGAAAAAGCCATCATAGATTTCATTTTTTCTAATTTAGCCTCCAATCAGATTCTTTTTCAATAATCAGGTCCAATCCCAGCGAATCTGAAAGAAGACGGATTCGATCCATTTTTACCCCTTCAAACAACGACTTCCAGTTCCGATCGGAAGGGGGACGGTATGAGAGCGCTTGCTCAACAAACCGGGCAAGGTCTGTGGGCGGTAAAGCTGCCAGTCGTTCACCGGCTCCACCAGCACTGATCCCAGGATTTTCTTTCAGTTTGGCGATGGCCAGACTAAATGGATTCTGGATGCTGGATTGGGAAGCGCCATAAATCAACCATGATACGAATGGTATAGCGGTCTTTTCTTGCTCGATCAGGACGACCCGGTTTTTCTTATCTGCGCGAGCTAATAGCTTGTCCAAAGACCAATTCCCATCTGAAGCAGTCACCACCGCCACCGCTTGTCTCGCTGGATCGTTTCGAGAAACTGAGAAAACCTGGGTTGAGGAGGTATCTTTATCTTTTAAAGAATCTTTAAAGCTTTTAAGTACCTTTAAAAGGGTCTCAAAACAATCATTGGCTTGCAAGTTGAGTGTTTCAAAACAACCATTGAGGATATCTTTGAGAGTCTCAGAACAATCATTGCTTAATTCCGAGAGTCTCAAACCAACCAATGGCAGGCGCTTGACGATCATTTGTTCCGTTTTGACAGATTCACTCCAAGACCGGGTACGATCAAATCCCACTCGCTGCGCTCGGGCAGGCTGCACGCAATCATTGCCAATATCCCCTATCCAGGAAACAAGTTCATCCAGGACACCCTGGTTTTCTGATTTTACGAGAAGAGACGATGCAGCCTGATGAATGGCCTGGTGCTGTGGGGTAAGGGGATCAACTCGTTGAACTTTGAACTTCCAGCCGAAGCTGCCTTCTGCATTTATGCGTTGATCGGTACGTTCCACAAATAATTTTAATAACTCCTCAAGCCGTTTTCGGCGGGAGAATTCTTCAATCGTGCGTTCACTCAATTCAACTCCCCGTTTACCCCGCTCCATCCTGGCAGGCAACCAGTTCGCCACCATCCGTGGGTTCTTGAGCCCCAATCGGTTGGCAATGGCTTCATAGCCACCCTCCA
>Ga0172368_10004405_pt1 | contig 16316 bp, 14 predicted proteins | sample Lak11m_FD_114540 | JGI IMG/M metagenome (GOLD analysis project Ga0172368, IMG submission 114540) | Freshwater microbial communities from Kabuno Bay, South-Kivu, Congo - kab_022012_11m | ecosystem: Environmental > Aquatic > Freshwater > Lake | place: Democratic Republic of the Congo: South-Kivu...
CGCGTCCCCCGTCCGGCGCTGACGGCGCAGCGCCCTCCACCCGCGTCGAGATCGTGATCGGAGGCAACAGGGCCGGCGTGCCGGTGCATCTGGCGATGCCCGTCTGGACTCCGGGCGAATACCGGCTTCAGAACCACGCCAGGTATGTCCGCGGTCTTCGGGTCACGTCCGGCGCGGCTGCGCTCGCCGTGTCCCATCCGGCGTCCTCGGTGTGGGTGACCACACCTCCGGACGAGGCCCCTATAGTCGCATCGTACGATCTCCCGAACACGCCTCCGGGGATATTCACCGAGAACGTGGACGTGAGGAGTCGGACCGCCTTCTACAACGGCTCAGCGACGTTCCTGTATGTGGTGAACCGCACTGCCGAGCCCGTCGAGCTGACCGTCAGGAAGCCGGAGGGCTGGCAGGACGTGCTCGCGCCATTGGATCGCACGGACGACGGCGTCTTCAGGGCGCCGGACTACGATGCCCTTGTGGACGCGCCGATACTCATCGGGGACCGTGTGGAGAGGCGTCTTACGCTCGCGGGCAGGGATTATACGATCGCGTACTACGGGAATCATCGTGGGGCCGACTACTCGGCGGGCGCCTCACTGCTTCGCAGCGTCGCCGAGGCGGCGACGGAGTACATGGGCGGCGCGCCGTACGAGCGGTACGTGCTCTTCCTCGACATGGACGGCCGCGGCGGCGGGCTGGAACATGCCAACGCCGCCCGCATCGCCGTACCGAAAGGCGCATGGGGGGAGTCCACGGCTCGGTTCGTAGCCCACGAGTTCTTCCATCTCTGGAACGTGAAGCGAATCCGCCCGGTCTGCCTGGGTCCCTTCGACTACTCGCGTGGACCTGAGACGCCGAACCTCTGGTTCTGTGAAGGCGTCACCGAATACGTTGCAGGCGCCCTTGCCCTGCGCGCCGGACTGGAAGGCGAGGCGCATCGGCTCGATGGTCTTTCACAGAGCATCGCGGCATGGTCGCGAACGTCGTGGAGGCGGCGCGTCACTGCCGATGCGGCGAGCCGGAAGATATGGTCGGGCGACTGGGGCTCCAGCTACGGGGGCGTCTCGATCTACCTGAGCGGCGAAATGATCGGCCTGTGCCTTGACCTTCGGCTCCTTCACGTCACCGGAGGGCGCGCCGGACTTCGGGAGGTCCTGCGGGACATGATGGCCCGCTACGCCCCGCCGAAGCCGGGATACGGCGACGACGGCATCCGGGACGCCGTCATGCGCGCGGGCGGCCCGGAGATGGGCCCGTTCTATGACCGGCTGTGCCGGACAATGCAGGAGCTGCCAATCAAGGAGTGCCTCGGGTACGTCGGGCTCACGCTCGACGCCGGCGGCGGTCTGGTTATCGCCCCGGGTGACTCCTCGGCGACGCGCTCCCTGCGGCGGGTCTGGCTCTACGGGAAGTGACTGTGCGTGCCGGCAGGGCTCACGGCGCGCTCGGCTCATGGGGCCGGGAGTGATCCCGGCCCCATGGGTATGGTGCGACGGGCTTCAGCCTAGTTCGGCCACCAGATCATCCAGGAACGGAGCGTCTGGACAACCTGCCCGCACGTCAGACCATACGCCGTCATGAAGTTGGGGTCGGAGCAGTACTTGAGCTGATCTGCGTCGCTGGCCGGCAGCGCGCCCCGCCACACTCCGAGGAATGAGCCTCCTCGCCACTGCATGTTCTTGGCATGGCCGTCGGTGAAGATCGTGTTGAGCCTGCCCATGTGACGGATTCCGCTCGTGGTGTCACCAACATAGCGCCCCAGAATGTAGTTGGCGCCCATTGTGTATCGGAACGTGTCGTACGTGTCGGTGTAGGCCATCGTCTCAGCCGGCGCTACGATCATGCCGAGGCTGATGCCGGGGGAGTACGAGCCGGTCGGCCCGAGCGGCGTCTGAGCGCCCAGGAGCCCTCCTCCACCGTAGATCAGCGGGCCCCAGTTGTAGCCGTATCCGATGCACCGATCTCCGGGGTTCATGGTGCCGGGCCCAGCGGGGCCCCCGCACCCGGCGTCGGCCCGGTCAGGACAGAACCAGAGCTGAGTGTTCTTCACGTAGGGCACGAGCACCATGTAGGCGTCAATCATGCCGTGCCAGATCTGGTCGGTCTCCTGGGTCTTTGGCGGGATATCAATCGCGACCGGAGCAAACGTCTCATCCCAGTCCTGGGTGTACATAGCCAGGGCCAGACCGATCTGCTTCGAGTTGCTCAGGCATGCGGTCTGGCGGGCCTTTTCGCGCGCCTGAGCGAAAACCGGGAACAGAATGGCTGCGAGGATCGCGATGATCGCGATCACGACCAGCAGCTCGATGAGCGTGAAAGCCTTACGGTTCATACCGACCTCCTTCTGTCGGGTCTGACTTCTGCGCCGTCGCTGCAACGCGGCGCAAGGGCCGACTGAACGCGTCTATCGAGACCTTGCCCACCCTATCCAGTCACGGTATGTGGCGCGTCACCTCCTCTCGCATCATCCGACCGACCGGTTGCCTCGCGACGGCGACTCGCATCGTCCCCGCCGAGAGCCCACGATCTACTGCGGTCTACCGAGGCTTCTGCTCAGTGGTCCGGCTCTTGCTCGTGATCGCAAGCATTTGGAGCAGACGAAGCTCGGCCTCCTTCTGCTGGGGCGTCTTGTTCGGGTCGTTCTTGATCTTCTCGACCTGCTGCTCGTAGGCCCGTTGCTGCTGGGCCGGCGTCGGCGGAGGAGAGGGCGGCTTCCTGCAGCCGCCGGCGGCAAGCATCGCTGCTGCGGCAACGATCAGCGCACTGGCCCGACTGCGCTTCATGGGAACACCTCCCTCACAGCCACGTCATCACCGGCCCGAACCCGATCCGGGCGGTCCGCAGGAGCTGCGCACCACCATGGGAGCAGGCAGCACCATGTGCTGATAGGTAACGGGCCCGCTCCCCTTCGCCTCTATCCGCCGAACCAGCAGGCGCGCGGCCTCGTGTCCGATCTGTTCGAAGGGCTGGTGAACCGTGGTCAGGATGGCCGGGCGCGGCGAGTAGTGCTCGATGTCGTCGAAGCCGACGACGCTAAGGTCCTGGGGCACGCGCCGACCCGCGGCCTCGCACTCGCGGATCAGCGCGAACGCGTGCTGGTCGCTCACGGCAACGACGGCTGTCGGCCCAGGGCTCATGCGCGTGAAATGACGAAACGCCGGACGCACGGAATCGGGGTGGCGGCCCGAAGTTCGGAAGACGTAGTCCGGCGAGAGCTCGACGCCCGCTGCGAGCATGGCGTCGTGGTACCCGGCCTCGCGCTCCACCACGGGAGTGATGCGCGTCTCAAACGTCAGGAACGCGATCCTCCGATGTCCGAGGCTGAGCAGGTGCTCCACCGCCGCGCGGACCCCCGACCGGTTGTCGGCGCCCACGTAGTCGCAGTCCCAGTCGCGCGGGCAGCGGTCTATGAACATGACCGGTACCCCTGAGTCTCGCATGCGCCTCAGCACCGACAGCGTTGCAGGATCACCCACTTGCCACAGGATGACGCCCGCAGCCCCGTTACGCTCAATGTGCTCCAGGGCAAGGCTCTCCAGCGTCTCCTCATCCTGGGCGCTTCCGGCTCGGCCTGATGACGGATGCGTATCGTACACCGCAGGCCGGTAGGCAGGATCGGTCTCGCGAAGTCCCTTCGTCACGCCTCGAAGGATCGCGTGGGACCACACGTAGGCGGGCACCTGCGGAAGCACGACCGCAACGGAGCATGGTGCCGACCGACGGATGGCCCGTGAAGCTCGGTCGGACGCGGGGCCGACTCGTGGGCGACAGCCCGGCCTGCGCGCGACGTCGCCGGTCCGGATGAGCCGCGCGATCGCTTCACGTACTACGGGACGGCTGACGCCCAGATCCGCTGCGAGTTGCCGCTCGGGCGGCAGCCAGGCGCCCTCCGGGTACAGACCCTCCCTGATGCGGTCGCGCAGAGCCGTCTCCGCGCGCTCTGCTGCCGGTACGTCTGGGGGAGTGTCGGTGACCATAGCCATACCAGACATAATCCAGACCCTGTCCAGAGTATAAGCCAGACTTGGCAGATTGTCAACATGTGGTCATCAAAGTGCAGGAGCAGGCTGCGTGGCCCAGCACCGGAGGGCGCTGGTCCGTCAGCGCCGAAGCGAACAGGTGCATACAGCGGACACCGAGGTCCGCCCTCCAGGGGCATCACGCTCCCGCGCAGTACGCTCGGTACCTGCCATGCTCCTGGATCGTGCTCACGATCGCGCGCCGGCCCGAACGACGGCTGCCGGGGTTGATGCTGCCGGCGGTGGCGATGATCATACCGCCGTCAGCACCCACCGACTCGATGTCGCGGTTGTCGTCTACGAAGCCGAGGCCGCGCCGATCGGTCGTGCCCCTGCGGTCCACGATCTGGGCGACGAGCAGGTCGGCCACTCGGATGACGAGAACGCGATGCGATCCGGTACGTCCTGCGACGGGACAGCGCGCGGATTGTCGGCGCGACCGCTTACCGCACCACCTCGAGCGGTACGGGGAGCGGCCCCGAGTTCAACTGAGCCGCGAAGTCTCTCGCCTGGCGCAGACTCCACTGCATCCGGATGATGCCAACGCCCTCGATCGGCTCCCCGATCTGCGGCGACAAGAGCAGGCGGCCGTCGAGGAAGATCGCGAGCGTCTGGCCAATGTGCCGTCCGGTGGAGGCCTTGAAACGGGCCTTGAGGTTTGGCTTGAACTCGTAGTGGACGACTACGTTCGGGCGTGTGGAGGACCCCGGGGGCGCGGCAAGGACCTCCGCTCGGCATGTGGGCTGCAGGTCCGCACCCGTGAAGGGCGCTTTGCCGGACAGCGCAGCCGCCAGTTCGGATCGGCGGACTGGACGACCGTCCGGTCCCAGAATCTGCTCGAAGCCCGTTGCACGGCCCTTGACGACTTCGGGGGCTGTGCGCCAGACCTTGCCAAGCTGGGGCACGAACCGGAACTCGAGTCTTGCCGGGCGCGTCAACAGCTCGCGCAGCCCGTCAGCCGAGGAGTTCCCCGGAATCGTCACGGCCAGCGTGCCGCGCGCTTCGTTGACGACGACTACAGGATTTGCGGCGCCTATTCCGCGCAGCCTCCTGTCAATGACGCCGGCTGCCGTGTGCAGCACCTGCGGGTGTCGCTTCGCCGACGCAGCATGCGCTGCTGCAGGCCGCAAGACGATGGTCCGGGCAGTGGGCCCGGCGGACGAGACCGGCGAGTTCGCCTGGCCAAAAGCAGGGCGTAGGACGAACAGAGCCGTTAGCACAATCACAGAGCTTCGCATGGCTGCAACCTCCCTGGCATCAAGGCCGCGTCTCTTGCGGCGATTTCGGCGTAGACTACGAAGCAAGACGAGGAGCGGTTTCACGTAGCCAATGGCATCGGGGAGGGTGTGACTGCGTCCGGCACGTCCAGCGGGATGCGGACAGGCAGACCGATGCAGCATCAGCAGGACCGCAACGGAGCGCCTACGCGTACGTGCCATGCTCCTGGATGGTGCTCATGATGGCCCGCAGGCCGGAGAGACGGCTACCGGGGTTGATGCTTCCGGCTGTGGCGATGACCAAACCGCCGTCCGAAGCGACTGCCTCGATGTCGCGCCTGACTTCGGCCGCAACTTCCTCGTCGGTCCCGCGCGCAAAGGTCCAGGGCGCGAGCTGGCCATGGATGACGCACCGAGGCATGTATCGGCGGATATCCTGCACGCGCACGGTTGGGCCGAAGTTGCCGTGGTTGACTCCCGCCTCGGTGAGTAGAGGCAGGAGATGGGTCATGGCGCTGTCGGAGTGCTGGTGGCGGGTGTCGTCGGGACCCGGCGCGAACTCGGCGAATACCCGTTTGAGGATCGGCAGCCCGAAAAAGGCGTACATGTCGGCATTGAGCATGGCGCAGTTGTCGTCCGCGAAGCTGAAGCCCCGGCGATCCCGGGTGCCGCTGACCTCGTACAGCACACGCGTCATCTCGATGATCTTGTCGGCAAGCACGTCGCGGAATCGCGCCGCCAGACCGGGATCGTCGCGGATCAGGAAGATGAGGTTCTCCACGCCGAAGATGCTCATCGCCGCCGTGACCGGTCCCCGCACACCGCCTCCCATGCGCGACGTCTTGCCATATCGCTCCTGGATGCGCCCAACCTCGGCGTCCCAGTTCGGTGGGAAGAGGAACTCGCGGAGGCTGCGCCGCTCAACCCGATCGAGCAGACGCGCAAGCTCCCCGGGCGTGTCGGCCGACGGCATCACCCAACCCGTGCCGCCCGTCTGGACCGTGCGCGCCTCGAAGACATCGGTGATGCCTTTGACGGGCGGGAAGTGGGAGTCGCCGGGCGGAGGGGCATCCTCCGGCATCATGGGGCGACCGACGATGGCGATGGCGCGCTCATTGTAACGCTTGCGGAGCTCCAGCGGGACCTCGTAGGGGTTCTGGACCTCCGTGTCGGCGTTCGCCGGCATGGGCAGACCCAGCTCGTCCCAGATGCACGTGGCGGGCATGCGAATGCCCAGCGGCACCTGAGGCTTGTCGGTCGAGAACCACTTGCCATGACTGGCCGCATCATCTTCCCAGAACCGCTCCAGGTCCACCGGGAAGAGGCCGGGGCTGCCACGGTCAGGCATGGATGATTGTGCCGAGCGTTCTCATATGAGGGGATTCTACCGCACGGCAACGCGTGGGCCTTCGCCGCGCTGGACCGCTCGCGATGGTCTCACTCGTGTCGAGAAGGTGGTGGACGCTGCACGGGAGATCGGGGACGTAGGGGCAGCAGTTCGGATCCGGCCTCTGCCCGAGCGCCTCGGCGTCCAGAGTGTCCGAGCGAGGACACGCGTCGGCTGATGTGCTGATGAAGCAGATCGTCGTCATCCCAGACGAAGGTCACGACATCCGCAGTCCCCGCATGGTACGCGCTCCGCCGTTGGGGCGCCGAAGAAGAACGCGGGGGCAGATGGAGGAGAGGTGAGCCGGAGACAGGGTGGAGCGTCGGATGCGCAGGTCCCTGCGGTCGCGGGCCGCGACTGCCGCTCTACCGCGTTGCATGTCGTCACGGGCATCGCCCCCGGCGCGCCACCGACACAACGACAGCGCACGCGGTACACACTATGCGTCGGCCCACGGCCTGGGGTTACGCGCCGATGACGCCCTATCTCGGTCCGCCGGGTTCATCGGCCAAAGTGCGATCGGCGCGATCGGGTCTCCCTCGGCTCCGGATCGCCACGGACCTGGACCGTCGGGGACGTCTCATTGGCCTCATCGGACGATCCCTGGCCGCCTCGAAGCTAGGTTGCCGGCCCTGCCTCCTGCCCTGCTTCGGACCTGTCGCTCGGCGAGCGCCCGGGCCGGCGCAACAGCGGGGCGAGAGCCCGCAGCGCATCGTTGACCGTAGCGGCGTCGGGGAACACATCCACGAGGTCCGGAGAGATCAGCACGAGGTTGGTGCCCTCGGAGTACCGGGCTGCAGTCGCACCGCGCTTCGCGCGGCCGAAGTCATACTCCGCCCGCATGGTGTCGCGATCCTCTCCGGCCGGTCCGGAGCGGCTATGGTTCTTCTTCATACCGTTTGCGCTCCCTTCTGGTTGCCGGTCGTGCGGAGACCAGCCTCGTCCTCGCGCCACGTTCGCCGAAGCAGACTACGAGCAACCGACCGCGCAGAGATCGGCCCAGAAGCACATACCGTTCCTCGGCCGCGGAATGGCCCGGGTCCGGCATCAGAAGAGCCGGCGGATCACCGAAGGCCCCGGCCGCCTCGTCGAACGATACGCCGTGCTTCCTGATGTTGGACTCAGCCTTGGCCGGGTCCCACTCGAAGGTGTACCCCATCGGCTCTCCGCCTGCCCACGCGCCCGGCCCGCGCCTTGCGTCCCTGCCATCGCGCTTCCACGAGCACTCTGGCAGCGGACATCTGCGCGCCGGGGAACGTCGCACAGACAGGCGCGCGTCGCCCGAGACCGTCGCGGGGCTTCTCTTGACGCGTCACTACTCGGTCACGATAGTCGCTGACAAGCAGGGCCGTCAACGGGCCGCCACAGAGACTCCAATGTGCCCATTGTACACCATGGCCGGCCGGTGAGTTTAGGCCGCAGACCGCCCCAAGACACCATCGTCGTTGTGGACGACGAGGCAGCAGTTGAGACGGCTCCTGCTCACGCGATCCGCCCTCCTCCGGGCCCCCGAAAGCCTGCTGCCGAGATCCTCAAGGCCGAGCGTCTCCAGGTGAAACCTGATGGCGGACCTGACCTCGCGCAGAGCCTCCTCAAAGGGAGTCGCCCTCCGCCACACACGCGCGTCTCGGCCCGAGCGGGTACGCCACGTAGCCATCGTCGCGGCGCTCGACGACCACCCTGGCATTGGTCAAGGTCCACCTCCGCTCCCGGCAATCACAGGTCCGTCGCCGGCAGTGTGCGATCCGCACGATCCAACGAACAAGCCGCTCCGAGGCCCGCGTGCAACCATGAGGCCCAACGGCAGGGCACCTGAAACGCTCACCAATGGCCCCGGGTCTCACGCCCCGGGCCGTGCTTCCCAGCTCGCCCCGGCCAGTCAGGATTGGGGCGCGGGGCCATCGCAGTGGGCAGCGCGGCTAGATCGGAACCACGCGCTTCTCCTTGTCCGACTGGTAGCCGCCGAGGATGACCTTGAGCACGGTCACGCCCTCGTAGAGGCCCTGCTCCGGCGTGGAGCCGGTCTCGATGCAGTCCACGAAGTGCTTGATCTCGCCGACGAAGCCGTTCTCGGGCTCCAGCTCGTGCGTCTCGACGTCGCCCTTTAGCGGCTGGAAGTGGAGCGTGTTGCCCCTGCCGTAGATCTGGCCCTTCTCGCCGATGGCGTGTATCTGCCAGTGGCCGTTGGGCACGCCGTAGCCCCAGGACGTCTGAAGCGTTCCGACGGCCCCGTTGGCGAAGCGCACCATCGTCTGGGCGCTGTCGTCGCCCTCGAGCGTCGGCTGGTTGTAGTTGGCCAGCATGCTGACCACCTCGACCGGCTCGGAGTTGGCGAGCGAGATGAGCATGTAGGTCGGGTGGTATCCCGTGTCTATCGCGCATCCGCCTCCGCAGGTCTCCAGCTTGCCCCGCCATCCCCAGTTGACCGGGTTCCCGCCGCCCGCATAGAAGCAATCCACGGTGCGCAGGCTGAAAACGCGGCCCAACTTGCCTTCGCGAATCCACTTGCGTGCCGTGCGGGGCGCGGGCTCGAACATCTGGTTGTGGGCGCAGGCGAGGATAACGCCGTTTGCCTTGACGGCGGCCTCGATGTCCTTGGCCTCGTCGAGGGTGGTGCAGAGCGGCTTCTCGGTCATGACGTGCTTGCCGGCGTTCGCCGCATCCACAATCGCGGCGCAGTGGAGGTGATGCGGCAGGGCACAGTCCACGGCGTCCACGTTGTTGTCTGCCAGCATGGCCTTCCAGTCCGAGTAGATGGTCGCCTCGGGGTTAGTCTCGGTTGCCCGCCTTCTCGCGTTGTCCGAGTTCACGTCACAGGCCGCCGTTACAAGGGCGCGGCCTCCGACAGCCTTGAGTCCGGGCACATGCGCGCCCATGATCCCGCCGCAGCCGACCAGACCGATACGAATCACTTGGTGTTCTCCTTACGAGGTTAGGGGCCGCTGAAGGTTGGCGCAGGTCCCCCGGCACCGGTTCTGCATCGGCGCAGCGAGTCCTCCCGGCCGAATGCAGCGGGTGACTGTCACGTTCTCGGACGAAGGTCGCCCCATTGCCTGGAGCGCGCTGCGCTGCCGTGAGGGCGAGGCTCCTGCCGGGACGGCGAGGCTCCCGCCGGGGCGCTCGCTTCAGCGCCACGCGATCCGGGCGAAGTCCTCTAGATCGTCGTAGCTCCTGCGCCATGTGGTGTACATGACGCCGTCGACTCCGTGAACACCGCGGGCCGCTTCGACCCACTTGCGCGTCTCCTTCAGGTCGTGGTCGTAGTAGGCGGCGACTACCTGCCGATGCCCGCGGGCCGAGAACCACTCAAGGCTCCGCTTCATCTGCGCGCTGTTCCAGTTCACGATCATGGTGTCCTTCGAGAGGCCCAGCCATGAGCCCTCGAGCGAGTCCGCGACAAGGTAGTAGGAGTTCCTGGCATTGTGCTGGGGGTCGAACATGTCGGACCAGACAGCCGGCGATGCGCCGGGGCTGACGTCCTTCACGATTCGCGCGCACCGGCGCACGTTGTCGGCAAGGAGCGCCCCTGCCGTGAGGCCGCGCGCTCTGCATGCGGCGCACTGATTGACCACGCGCATCTCGTCGTGGCTCATGAGGAACATCCGCGGCGACAGGAGCCGATTGACACGCCGGACCTCGCGCTCCATGATCTCGTAGGTCGCTGGCTCCGTAAGGCACTGCGTGACACGGCCGCCGTAGACGACCGGGCACGAGTAGTACGATACTCTGAGCCGGGCATGGGGACCGATCCGTGTTGACGCAGTCAGGCGGATGCCATCCGGCGCGCTATGGTCTTCGTCGTACGCACCGAGAACCGGCACGCGCCCGAGAAGGGGATCGGCAACCGGCTCATAGTCGCGGCCCTCCTGATAGAGCGTGCCATCCTCTCCTCGCACGCTGAGCGGGCACCCCGGACGGCGAACCACGTTGAGTAGGCCGATCTCCTCGAGATCCACCGTGTCCAGCCACAGGGCGCCCCTGGGCTGATGCACGGTCAGCCGGATCTCGACCCTGGTGTTGTCCAGGCTGTTGAAGATCGCCGTGATCCGCCGCCAGTCGGCGTCCGGCTCGAGCCGGCAGAGCGGGTAGTTCAGCGGGCGGCCGCCCGAGCCGACGACCCACGGCTGGAGAGCCCGGTCCTGGACGAAGCCGTGCGTTCGGACGAGAGCCGAGAGCCGGTAGAGTCGGTGCGGCGTCACCTGGGCCCGCTGCACGATGACGACGTGCCCCTGCCCGCCGGCGGGCGCGGCAATGTGCAACGACCTGCGCCCCGAGTGTCGCACGGTGTCGTCGAGCGACGCCGTGACACCCCCCTCCTTGCGCACCGACCACGACAACGGCGCCGAGACATGCCCGTCCTCAAAGCCCCTGTTCGCCACCGCACGGTTGGAATCCGGCGTTACGACTGCCAGCCCGGAGTTGACAGTGAACAGGGCGTCTCGGACGGGGACCGCCTCGACGAGGTTCGTATCCTGTGTCAAGATGGCATTGGGACCCATCACGGTGGGGACGATCTCGATGCCGAGGCCGTCGGCCGTCTTGCGGAGGCGCGCCGCCCGCTCGATCTCGACCCTGGTCGGCTCGCCCCTGGACCAGAGCGTCGCCTCAGTGAGGACTACCCCGTTGCAGCCCAGCGCTGCCGCGCGGCGCATGATGCCCTCAACCCACTCCACACCTCCCGGTGTTGCGAGACGGGAGTGGATAAAGACCCAGCGGCGCGGGGGCGCGAGGTCAGGCGTGCCCGCGGAGGACAGGAAGGGCGCCACCGCCAGCGAGACCGCCGCCACCGCCATGACCGCCAGGCTCTTCGTCCCCACTCTTGTGCCCTCCATGCGGCCCCAGGATCGTGCTCCACGTCCAGGCCCCGTCCTCCCCAATACGTCCTGCGACTCAACTCGTGTCACCATCGCCCATGCCGGGCCGGCAGGAGACCCGACGCCCGATGGCGAACGTGTCGCCTAACGGTTGAAAGGAGTTTCGACACTATGAGCAGACGGCCCAGCCTCGAACTACGCGCGGTGGTTCGCGCCGAGATCGGAAGGCAGGCGCGTGGCCTGCGCAAACACGGCCTGATTCCCGGCGCGGTCTACCGACACGGCAACGACACGCTGCACGTGACGCTGGAGTCGGACGCATTCTCGCGGGTCTACCGACGGGCGGGAACGGCGCGTCCGGTGGACCTGACGGTTGAGGGCATTCCCCCCATGCAGGTTTTGGTCCATAAGGTGGACCGACATCCGATCACCGCGCATGTGCGTCATGTGGTCCTCCTTGAGCTGCGCATGACCGAGAAGGTCACCGTCGAGATCCCGGTTCGTTTCCTCAATGAAGCGCCCGCCGTTGCAGACCATGGCGCAACGGTCCTCACGCAGTGCGACCGCGTGCGCGTCTCTGCGCTTCCGGCTGATCTGCCGACTCACCTCGACGCCGATCTCTCAGCGCTTCGCGCCGTCCACGATACGCTCCGCGTGGGCGACCTGCCGGCGCCGGCGAATGTCACCGTCCTCAACGACCCCGACGAAGTGGTGGCAAGCGCTGCTCCACCGGTCAAGCACGCTGAGACTGAGGAGGCGGCGCCTGAGGCCGCGCCGTCCGAACCGGAGGTCATCGGCGCCGAGCAAAGCTCCGAGGGAGCCGGCGACGGTTCGTAGATCTCCTGAGGAAGCGACGGGCGCCAAGGGCCGATCAGCACGCCGACCGGACGGACGAGCTGCCCGGGCTTTGCACTGCCCCGAGGGAGCGCACGATGGATGACCTAATCAGGACGGTTGTCGTCGGCTACGGCTTCGCCGGCCGCGATTTCCACTGCTACCTGATCGGCCTGGCGCCCGGGCTCGAGCTATATGGTGTCGTTGCACGCAGCGCGGACAGGCGCGAGCGCGTCCGATCGGAGCAGCGCTGCCGCACGTTCGAGACGCTGGATGAGGCGCTGGATGACCCCGCGGTGGATCTCGTCGTGCTCGCTACCCCCAACAGCACCCACGCCGATCTCGCGGTGCGCTGCCTCGACGCCGGGAAGCACGTTGTGACCGACAAGGTCATGTGCCTTACCCTCGCGGATTGCGACCTGATGCTCGCCGCCGCGAAGAGGAACGCTCGCCTCCTGACTGTGTTCCAGAATCGGCGCTTCGATGGTGACTATCTGACGGTGCGGAAGCTCATGTCCGAGGGCAGGCTCGGGGAGGTCCGGTGGGTCGAGATGGCCTGGCAGGGCTCTCGGGCCATGGGTGGCTGGCGCGGCCGAGCGGACATGGGCGGCGGGCGGCTGTATGATCTCGGCGCGCACTTGATAGACCAGCTCTGCCTCATCTTCCCGCAGGAGGTCGAGAGCGTCTACTGCCGCATGCGCCGCGACTTGCCGGAGACCGACACCGAGAGCGAAGCGCTCGTTGTGGTGGCCTTCGAGGGCGGGCGCACCGGCGTGTGCGACTTCTCAAGCATGGCGCACATCAGCAAGCCGCGGTTCTACGTGCGCGGCACGCATGGCACGTTCCGGAAGTTCGGGCTCGATCCGCAGGAGATCGCGATGCGTGCCGGCGACATTGACGCCGCCAGAGACGACCCGGCGCTGTATGGCACGCTCGGAGACGGAGCGACCGAGACGGCAATCCCAACACTTGAGGGCCGATGGCGCAACTACTATGAGAACATCGCGGACGTCCTGCGGCACGGAGCAGAACCGGTCGTCACACCCCCGGAGATGCGCCGCACCATCAGCGTGATAGACGCGGCGGTGAGGTCGGCGAGGAGCGGGCAGGTGGTGAAGGTGTAGGCTGCCGGCCATCCTACCTGGGCGCCGGCGCTCGCCCCGACGTCGCGGCGGCATCGAACATGGCTACGATGTTCTCGGGAGGAGTGCCGGCCTGAACGACGTGGGACGGGCCGAGGATGTAGCCTCCGCCCCGGCCCAGCACAGCGATGCGGTCCAGCGCCTCGCGGCGGACATCCTCGGGCGTACCGAACGGAAGCGTGGACTGGACGCTGATCCCGCCCTGAAAGCAGAGACGACTGCCGAAGTCGCTCTTGAGCGCCTCAGGGTCCATGCCCCGCGCGTCGAACTGGAGCGCCTGCAACACGTCCACACCCATATCAATGAGGTCGGGCACGGCCTTCATGACCGCGCCGTCCGAATGGTAGATGACGCGTATTCCGAACTCGTGGATGGTCGTGTTCAGCCGCTGGTGGCAGGGCTTGATGAAGCGCTCCCACGTCGCTAGCGACATCAGCAGCCCGGTCTGCCCCCCGATGTCGTCCGCGGTGAAGTAGAGGTCGGCGCCCGCGCCGGAGGCCTCGAGTTGCCTTCGCGCAAACTCGACGTAGAAGCCGGTGACGCGGTCGAGGACCATCGCGGCAAGCTCTGGGCGCTCCGCCATGTCCTCGAACATCCGCTCGAAGCCCCGCATGTACCAGGCTGTCTCGAAGGGATTGCCGCCCGAGAGGAGGATGCAGTGCTGTCCGCCGGCATTCGTGGCCTCGATCGCGTCTGCCAGAGGAGCGTAGTCGAACCAGTCCGGGTCCGGCCACGGGTACCGGTTCACGTCGTCCACGCTCTGCACGTCCGCGAGCGGGTAGTGAACGATCTCGTCGTATGCGCCGTCGCCGTACGAGACGGGCGCGCGCGCGACGCCCCAGATGTCCTGTCCGCACCCCAAGGGAGGCCCAACGTAAGGCGGCGTGACGGTAACGATATCCAGCAGCGGCTCGAGGTACTCCTCAACGCCGATGCAACGCTCGCGCCGTAGGTAGGCTTCGAGGTCGCGACGAGCCGGTGGGCTGATCCCCGAACAGACCATGGCGATGGGCACCCGGTCTGCCTGGCGATGGTCGAGGGCGAGCAGGACTCGTTCTCGGTGGGTCAGCGGGTCATGCATGGCCCGGCGCGTGGTCAAGGCCCGCACCTCACCCCCTTGCCCCTCTCCTCAGAGAGGAGAGGGGAGATGGCCGTCTCCCTCTCCTTCCCAAGGAGAGGGCCGGGGTGAGGTTGGCCGTCATCCCCCATTCCTCAGCCATTCCAGAACCGCGCGGTACTTGGGCGTGTCGTCGTCGTAGTACTCGAGGAGGCCCCAGGACCCCCACTTGCTCCATGAGCCGACCGATGAGAAGATACAGCAGAGGTCGCCGCCGCCGGTGTCGCGCCAGGCCTCGAGGTAACGGCTATAGAGACGCCCCATACGCTCCGACCGGTTGGCTGCAATGAACGTCCTTGTCAGCGCCTCGTTGTTCTCGCCGCCGCCGACCCCGACTGCGTGCTGTCCTGCCTCGTAGCAGATGAGCCGGACCTTGTACTTGTCGGCGACGGCCCTGCAGTCCTTCATCCACTTCTCGCACTCCGGCAACGTGATCTTCTCCATGTGGTCCATCACCTGGTCTGCAGACCAGGCCGACACCTCCGCCGCGCTTGGCCGGCCGCTCGGCCCGACACTGAAGCTGATGTAGGGCGCGATGGCCAGAGCGTCGCACTGCTTGTAGGTGTCCTGGTAGGCCAGATCCTGCTCCGCCCACCATGGGTTGGCGGCCTGAGCCCCCAGCACTCGGACGAGGCGCTCCGTGCCTCCGAACACATCCTGCCAGATGCGCCAGACCTCCGCCGAGCGCCGCGCGAAGTAGCGGTGCGATGCCTCCCACGGCTTCGCGGCATCGCCCAGGCCAAGCCGGACGCCCTCTCTGCCGTAGTCATGGTGCTGCTTGAAGCCTCCGTTCCAGACCTCGTTCGATAGCTCGACGTAGACGGTCAGCGACGGGTCCAGCGTCTTCTTGACCAACTCAGCGAACCGCCTGACGTAGTCGTCGGTAGCCAGATGCGGGATGCAGAACCACGGATTGGCCTTGAGGCGGTTGCAGAGGTCCACCATCGTCTCGGCCGGCACGCCCTTCTCGGTCGTGTTGCAGTATGCGAGAGCGGGCCGATCCGACCATTCGCGCGCCTGCGAGCCGTTGGTGAGCATCCAGTCCATGAACCGGAGTGTGGCGAAGCCCTTCCAGCGCTTCAGGAACCACGGCGTGAAGGGCTCTTGCCTGTACTTCGCTTCGTAGCCGGGAAGCAGCACTCGGATGTTGCGCACGGGGTCCGCCGGGTCGGTCTCCGTGAGGCGCAGGAAGAAGCCGCCCCGCGTCGGTTCCGGTTCGAACACGATGCGTCCCGGCGCCCTGCTGACTTCGCGCTTGACGTTGCTGAACTCGATCCGTCCCTTGCCGTCGTAGAGGCAGACGTACTCGCCGGCCGGGTAGCGCCCGGCCTCGATGGTGCACATTGGGGTCTCCGCGAAGCAGTCCGGCTCGAGCCGCCGAACCCAGCCGTTGGCGTCGCGGTCGAGCTTGGGCCCCTGCCCCCATCCCGCGCCTCGGCGCTGGCTGATCCACTCCCGAGACAGGCGGAAGACGTCCGTGAACGGCAGTTCCGTATTCCAATCTGCCGGACCCGCCAGATTGATGCCCAGACGCGACGGCCTCGCCGTCTGTACCGGCGCACAACCGATGGAGACGAGCCCGAGCAGGGCGATGGCGGCACACGGATGCGGCATGAGTAAGTCCTCCCGAAGAGCGCTATGTCGCAAGTGGGACATCGCCGGGTTCGGCCAGCCGCGTGGCTGTTCCTGCCTACCAAAGCGGCGCCGCCTGTGTCGTCCGCTGGGACGATCATGGGTTCGTTACGGCGTCCGGCGGTTGAGCAGGTCGGCGCGAGGATCGCTTCCG
>Ga0172368_10004406_pt1 | contig 16316 bp, 13 predicted proteins | sample Lak11m_FD_114540 | JGI IMG/M metagenome (GOLD analysis project Ga0172368, IMG submission 114540) | Freshwater microbial communities from Kabuno Bay, South-Kivu, Congo - kab_022012_11m | ecosystem: Environmental > Aquatic > Freshwater > Lake | place: Democratic Republic of the Congo: South-Kivu...
GCTACCATGCGCGACCCTTCGTTGGAACTTGTTGTAGGCACAAACTGCACATGGCAATCGGCATTCATTATCAACCGGAACGGCGATACAACCGCAATTCTCGGTTCGCTTGATGTGCCGAATATGAAGACCGTTGGAACCTACAAAAACGTGATCGGGTATGTGCAATCGGTTAAAGAACCGCTTCTTGAATACTTTCAAAAATATGATCCGCAAAAAATAGCGGTAAATTATTCGCTTCATGCAAACCTTGCCGACGGATTAACGCACGGCATGTTCCTTTCGCTTTCCGAACATTTAAAGGATACTCCTTATCTCAACCGCTTTGTTTCTTCGGAAGAAATAATTGCAGCGTTGCGCGGTAGAAAATCTGCATCCGAAATTGAGTTGATGAAAGTCTGCGTTCGTGAAACCGAAAGAATTTTTGATGAAGTAACTCAATTTTTGAAACCGGGAATTTCCGAAAAAGATGTTGCCGAATTTATTAAAGAAAAAGTTTCATCCCGCGGATTTGGTTTAGCCTGGGATGAAGACCACTGCCCGGCAGTATTCACAGGTCCTGATACAGCCGGCGCGCACTCCGGTCCTACAGATAGAATTGTTGAACGGGGACATATTTTGAACATCGATTTCGGCGTGAAGATAAACGGCTTTTGTTCCGATATGCAGAGGACGTGGTACTTTGCTAAAGAACATGAAACCGCCGTTCCGCAGGAAGTTCAGCGCGGCTTTGATGTGCTTTGCGAATCAATTAATCAAGCTGCCATAAAAGTAAAATCCGGAATGCAAGGTTGCGAAATTGATGACGCTGCGAGAAATTTTATTACGCAAAACGGCTACGAAGAATATTTGCACGGACTCGGGCATCAGGTGGGCAGAACTGCGCATGACGGCGGCAGCGGATTTTTTCCGCGTTGGGAGCGTTACGGAAATCTTCCTTTTATTCCAATTGAAAAAGATCAAGTTTATACTATTGAGCCGCGCCTTACCGTTGAAGGGCACGGCATTGTAACAATGGAGGAGGAAATTGTTGTTACGGAAACCGGCTGCCGGTATCTTTCTAACCCTCAAAAATCATTGTGGGTTGTGCTATAATATTTTAATTTGTTTTCGATAATTAGTTACTCACCATACGCAAAATTGTAGAGCGAATTCGTCGGCGGCGAACTGTTTCGCTCGAAAAAAGGATATTTGAAAACAAAATGCATGGGCGATTCTGAGAATCGCCCTACAATTGCGTAAGGTGAGTTAGTTAGTAACCATTTCATACGGATTGAGTTTTTCAATCCCTTTGCATTCTTAAAGAACTAACATAGCTAAGGCAGTTCTCAATTTTATTTCTCATAATTTTTTATAATGAAAGCTCTTCTCATTTCGCTTCTTTTGTTTTTTACCGGCTTCGGACAGTCGCCTTTTGAGCAGGTATTAAAAGAAGTTGAAAAGAAATCCGATACCGACAAAATCAAAACAATAAATGATTATTGTTTAAAGATAAGAGGGTCTAATCCGGAACTTGCGATAGAACTGGGAGAATATTCACTTGTCCTTGCACAAAAAATATCCAACAGCCACTACCAAGCCGAATCGAATAATCTTATTGGCGTTATTGTACGTAACACCGGTGATTATAACAACGCGCTTCCCTATCACCTCAGGGCTTTGAAAATTGCGGAAGACGCCGGTGATTCAATTCAAATCGGATTTAGCTACAACAACATCGGCGTTATTTATCGGCAGCGGTACAACCTTATTGTTGCCACCGAATATATTATTAAGGGGCTCCAAGTTTTTGAAAAAATAAATCATCTGGACGGATTGGCTTTTTCAAACTTAACGATGGGAACCATTTACGTTCTGCAAAAAAATTACAAACGCGCACTCACCCATTACCGGTATGCTTTGAACATCCGCGAGGTTCAAAATAATATTGATGAAAAAGCGCGAACGCTGGATCATATCGCCGGAGTTTATTTGCTGCTCGGCAGAAATGATGAAGCGCTTCAATCGTATCTCAGTCTTGAAAAAATTTATAAAAGCAACAACAACAAACGTGGACTTGGCGACTGCTGGATCGGCATCGGCAAAATTTATGCGATAGAAAAAAAGGATGTGAAAGCCGCTCCTTATTTTTCAAAAGCGTTAAGTTCATTCCGCCAATTAGGCTACAAAGAAGAAATTATTATTGCATGTCAGAATCTTGGATTAACGAACGCAAAATTAAAAAATACCGCAGCGGCGTATCCGTATATCAAAGAGGCGCTTCGACTGTCGCATGAACTCAATTCTCCCAGGTTGATAAGCGAATCGTTACTATTTGCCGCCGAGTATTATGAAATAATTTACCAATTAGATTCCGCGCTGGTTTATCTAAAGTCGCATCAAGCTTTAAAGGATTCAATTAACGAAGCTGAAAATTTTTCGAGACTTGTCGGAATTGAAACGCTTTATCAAACCGAAAAACAAGAACGCGAAAATAGAATTCTAACGCAAGACATTGAGGGGCAGAAGAAGCAGAAATATCTTCTCTTTATCATAACGCTTTTGGTTTTCGTTCTCGCTTTCGTTTTTGTTCTTCGAAATAAAACGCTGAAAAAAATTAATGCTGAGTTGCGAGAATTACACGCGATGAAGGATACGTTTTTCAGAATTATCGCGCACGATCTGCGCGCTCCGTTCAACGCCATCTTCGGATTTACCGACCTTTTATTGGAGGATTATAAATCACTTTCGGAAGCGGAAAAACTTGATTTCATCGAACACATTGCAACCGCTTCCAAACAGAGCTACCAACTGCTTGAAAATTTACTCCTCTGGGCAAGAACGAATACCGGGAGAATAGAATTCACTCCCCAAAAATATCAGCTCAAAGAATTAGTTGATGAAACGCTGCAACTTTTATCTCCAACGGCAAGCAGTAAAAATATTCAATTGATTTCGGAAGTTCCCGGCGCCGTTTATGTAACCGCCGACGCCGACATGTTAAAAACCGTGCTGCGAAATCTTCTTTCAAACAGCATCAAATTTTCAAACGAAGAAGAAGGCATCATCAAAGTTGCCGCAAACGTACTGGCAAATAATGTAGTGATTGAAATTTCGGATAACGGAATTGGAATGCATGAGAAAGTCCGGGAAAATCTTTTTAGAATTGATAAAACCAAAACCACGCTCGGAACAAAGGGTGAAAAAGGAACCGGACTTGGACTTCTGCTGTGTAAAGAATTTATTGATAAACACAGCGGTAAAATCTCCGTTGAAAGTAAAGTGAACGAAGGAACAAAATTTATTATTTCTCTGCCGCAGCCGGTTTCAATTTCGGACTAATCTACACTTTTGTTTATCTAATCAGGTATTGCTGTTCATAATACTTCAAATAATCGCCTGAAATAATTCGCTTCCACCATTGTTCGTTTTTCAAATACCAATCTATGGTAAATTGAATTGCTTCTTCAAAAGTATGTTTCGGTTTCCAGCCGAGTTCATTCTGAATTTTTGTCGAATCGATTGCATAACGCCTATCGTGTCCAAGCCGGTCTTTTACATACTCAATCAAACTATCCGATTTTTTTAAATGCTGAAGAATGAGTTGAATAATTTTGATGTTCGGCATTTCGTTGCTTGCCCCTATGTTATACACTTCACCGGTTCTTCCTTTTTCAAAAACAAGATCGATAGCGCGGTTATGATCGATAACATAAATCCAATCGCGCACGTTCATGCCATCGCCGTACACCGGAAGTTTTTTATCATTTAAAGAATTAATGATCATCAGCGGAATAAGTTTTTCGGGAAACTGAAACGGTCCGTAATTATTTGAACAACGCGTAAGCACAACCGGCATTCCATACGTATGATAAAAGGCTAACGCCATCATGTCCGCGCCCGCTTTGCTTGAAGAATAAGGACTGTTTGGTGAAAGCGGAGTAGATTCAGTGAACAATCCTTCGTCGCCGAGACTGCCGTACACTTCATCGGTTGAAACTTGAAGAAATTTTTCAACTTCATTTCTTCGGGCAGCTTCAAGAAGAACATTTGTGCCTATCACATTCGTCTGGTAAAAAATTGACGAGCCGAGAATACTTCTGTCCACATGAGATTCCGCCGCAAAATTAATTACATGCTTTATATTATATTTTTCAAAAAGATAAGCGACTAACTCGGCGTTGCAGATATCGCCTTTAACAAAACGGTAGTGCTTATGGTTTTCAGATTCGACTAAGTTTTCAAGATTTCCGGCATAGGTTAGTTTGTCAAGATTGATAATAAAATAATCATCGCGCTGATTAAGAATGTGATTGATAAAATTGCTTCCGATAAAACCGGCGCCGCCGGTTACTAAAATATTTTTCATGTAATCCCTTTTTTAATATGAAAAAAATCCGATAAAAATTCCGGCGTTAATATAAAGCTGACTTTTTGCCGTCCCCGATGGAACGTTGTACACATCTTTTCCATTTTCCAACTGCCAGTTATCGCCAACGTGTATAGCGTACGCAGCGCCAATTCTAAAAGCCGCTAATCGGTACATTGGAATATCAATATTGAGTGTAGGCGCAACTACAAAATAATCGTTTGAGAGTTTTCTGCCAAAATTGGGACTTGAAACGGAATCGGAAATTTCATTCCATAATTGATCCCACGAATAGGAATCTTTGTAACGATACATTTCGATAACGGTGTTTCCGCCGCCAAGAATTACACCGATTGAAACTCCCGCCTTGCGAATGAACGGCAGCGTATATTCAATTGAGACGCCGCCGAAAGATGAAGTGAGTTTCGCTTCACGTTCAAAGCCGCCAGATTTTCTGGCTTCCTTGGTAGAACCGCTGAAGCCAATTCCGCCAACGCGAACTCCGGGGATAAATCCGATGTACAAAAATCCTGCGCCGCCGGAAGAAAAGTAACCCGATTCTGCAAGCTCCCAGGTTCCAAACTTTTTTAATTGATCGTTCAGCGGTTGTATGCTTGGGAACGTCCACGAGCCAACAAATCCGCCGCCAAGTCCGAATGGAGAATCGAAATATGTTTTTTCCTGTGCAGAAATTTTATAGGAAAAGAAAAGTGATAAAACCGAAACAGCGATGAAGAAAAAGATGTTATTTTTCATTGTATTCTCTCTTTGAATAACTTACTTCCATGTTATAATTCCACCGGTCAAAATACAGATTTCCGCCGCGCCATTCAACCTCACCGCGCTGAAAATCGACCGTTTCGCTGCGGGGAAAAATTTTTACCGGAAAGAGCGGCTGTGAATAATCATCATTAATGATGAGGTGATACGCATCCGTGCTGCCGAGATAAAAATATTTTTCTTTTTCATTTTCCGAATTTATCAAACCAAAAGATTGATCAACCGGAACCCAGCCAAACGGCTCAACAAAAATCTCACACCAATCGTGCAGATTCACTTCAACCGGATGCAGCATCCAGCCGCTTTGCCACTTTGCGGGAATTCCGTTGTAGCGGCAGAGCGCCATAAATAAAAGCGTTTTAATTCCGCAATCGCCGTGAAGATTTTCTAAACAGTATTCTGAAATGTTGGGAATCGTTGAATACTCGAGAGCGCTTGCCCATGGAATATTTTCATGAATCAATGTAAATATTTTTTTAACTTTTTCAAGCGGCAAGGTTTCATCACCGATAATTTTTTTTGAAAGCGCTTTTAGTTCATCGGTAAAAACAATATGCGGAGGTCTTTCGGCAAGATACTCATTTAATTTTGCATCATCGGGAATCGAAGCTGATTTTGAAAAAATATCATTATACTCTGCAAATGTCGTGAACTCACATTCAATTGAAAAAACTGTAGCGGAATCTTTTTCTGCTTTCTTTTCCATATAAATTGTCCGCTGCAAAACAGAATCCGGCGCAAGAATAAATTTTTCTTCGCTTGTGCCGATCAATTTCAACCTTTGTTGGCGCGGGTGATTCTCTTTCGGATAGGGAAGCCAGCATCTAATAATTTCTCCGGCGGGAACAACATTTGGCTTTACGGTTAATGTGTAATTAATTTTTATGGTTTGTGAATCAATATATTTGTTACCGTTGGTGATGCTTTCATTTGTGATGCCTGCGGCGAGCTTCTTCTTAAATTCGGTTAGTTTGTCTATTGGTGTTCCGAATCTTTCCTCTTTTAATTTCTTCAACTTTTTATTAATGCGAAAAAGATTTGCCGCCGCATTTTTAAAATATCTTTTTTCACCATCGATAATTTTCATCTCGAGCGATTTATCAACTTCAAATCTCGTTAAGTCACCAAAAGAAAATTCCGGCAGCATTTTTTCAAGTTCAGCTAAAACTTGCGATCCGGTTTTTGTAAAATCTTTCTTTATCCGTTCAAACCGCTCGGATTCAAACGACAAAATTTCTTTTTCACTTGCAGACAATGTATCGTCGTCGAGAAATTGCTTTATCAGTTGTTGCGCTTTGGTAAATTCCCCGCTATCTATTTTCTCTTGAATCGGGGTGGGAATGTGTTGTGAGAAAACGGCGGTTGTCATAAAAAGAAAAATGAATGCACTAAAAATTTTTTTCATTTGCATTATGATCGTTTATTTTTAAAATCAAATCGGCAACTTCGCGGTAAGCGCCGGCGCCTCCTTTTTTCTTGCAGATGTAGTGCGAGATATTTTTTACGTCATCGGCGGCGTCCTTTGGGCAAGCGGCAAAACCAACCTTGTTTAAAATTGTAAGATCATTTACATCATCGCCGATAAACGCAATATTTTCAAACGAAAGATTCGTCTGTGTACAAATTTCTTCCAGCGCTTTTTCTTTTTCCCAGATGCCGATGTAAATAAATTCCATTTTTAGCCGCTCGGCGCGCGTTTTAGCTATGGGTGAAACATCTGTGGATATTACGCCGGTTTTGTATCCCGCTTTATGAAGCAGCGTTGTACCCATGCCGTCGCGGACAAAAAATTTCTTCATCACCATTCCTTCTTCGGAGTAATACATTCCGCCGTCGGTTAACACTCCGTCAATATCGGTTAAAAGGATTTTTATTTTCTTTATTTTAGAAGTGATTTTTTCTTTTGCGGGACTCATAACTCATCGTTTTTTGTTGTACAAAATTGGAAATAGATTTTAATCAAAGCTAAGAAATTTTTCTCTTTTTCCCCTATTCTTCCACATCGCGCCCACGAAAATCCGCGATTCAAACTTAAACGTTTTATAATTCTCCAAAATCTCTTTAATTTATAAACACAATTTTATCATAGGAAAATTCACCATGAGCAGACATTCCAAAATTTTTATCGGACTAAGTTTAGGCGCGGTTACCGGCGTTCTCAGCAATCTTTTTTTCCCGGCTGCTCCATTTTTATCTTTCGCGCAGCAATATATTACCGATCCTTTGGGAAAAATATTTTTAAACCTCCTGATCATGATGGTAATTCCTCTTGTGTTTGCAAGTCTTTCTCTTGGCGTAGCACAAATCGGCGATCTTAAAAAACTTGGACGCATCGGTTTTAAGACCATTATGTATTTCTTAATTGTGACTTCAATAGCAGTTACCATCGGATTAGTTTTGGTAAACATTATAAGACCGGGAGATTACCTTCCGGAAGAAACAAAAACTAAATTGCTGACAACTTACAAGGGGCAAGCGGTTGAACTGAAAGAATCATCGGAGAAGGTAGAGTTTGGTATTCAAACGTTGGTGAATATTATTCCGAGAAATCCGGCGGCGGCAATTGCAAAACCGAATCCCGATATGCTTGCGTTAGTTTTCTTTTCAATTATAATCGGGATAGCACTCACTTTAATCCACAAGGAGAAAGCTAAACCGATAATTAATATTTTAGAAGGAATTAACGATATAACTCTTGTGATTATTAATATGGCGATGAAACTCGCGCCGTATGGAGTTTTTGCCCTGATCTTCAGTGTTACCTCTCGTTTCGGTTTTGATCTCTTGATTGCTCTAGGAATGTATGTTGTAACTGTTCTTTTGGGATTAGCGTTACATTTATTCGGTATTTATCCTATTTTGATAAAAATATTTGCAAAGTTCAACCCGATACTCTTTTTCCGGAGAGTTGAAACCGTTATACTTACGGCTTTTTCCACAAGTTCAAGCAACGCAACATTACCAACAACAATTTCGGTATCAAAAGAAAATCTTGGAATTCCGTCACATATAACCGGATTTGTATTGCCGCTCGGCGCAACGATGAACATGAACGGAACCGCCCTCTTTGAAGGTGTAACTGTTTTATTTTTAGCTCAAGTTTTTGGAATTCATCTTTCACTTGGAGTGCAATTAATTGTTGTGCTGATGAGTGTTTTAACTGCCATCGGCACTGCCGGTGTGCCATCCGGATCAATTCCTCTTTTAATTATGGTTTTGACGATGGTAAATGTTCCGGCTGAAGGAATTGCGATAATTCTTGGAATAGACCGCGTATTAGATATGTGCAGAACTGTTCCCAACGTTATTGGCGATATAACTTGCGCGGCTTATGTTGCAAAATCTGAAGGATATGATTTGAAGTTATAAAATAGTCGTCATTATTCAGTAAAACTTTTTTGTAATCTTAATATCTGGATTTAAGAAATACGAGAGATAATTTTTCTAAGAGAAAATTTATAAAGTGTACAAAAAGTTGGTTCTTTTGTCCTGAATTAAAAAATCCAGGCAGGTAAACATATTCCATCAGGCATTTGCACTAAGAAATCGGGTGATATTTGAACTTCTTATATTGGTACGATGTTTGTCAATTAAAGCAAAAAAAGAAAGTAAAAATGAAAAAGAAATTATTCCTTTTGTTGTTTATGTTTATTCTGGTAAACAAAATTCCGGCTCAATGGCAAAATATTTGGAGTTCAGGTTCAATAGATGCCACTTTTGCTTCCGGGTGGTTTAGTTTTGAAAAATCAGGCAACACCTGGCTTTCAAGATTATATACAACAGATTCAACCAGTTTTATTGTTTGTTCAGCCGGATTTTCACTAACGCCGGAATACACTTACAATTTTACTGCAGGCGAAAAAGCGGCAGGCTACCAATTTTATTCACTCGGATATGATTTGACTGGTGACGGTAAAGTTGAATTCTATACTCTTTCTTATGATGACGCGAGCGGCTATCTACAATCGTTCAAGATAATTGATATAACTAACGGGAATATCGTTTTTCAGAAAAAATCGCCCGATTATTCCTATTCCTATCCAACATTTAAAGATTTAAATGGCGACGGATTACTTGAATGTATTGTTGCAAAAAATGAATATCCTTATCAGAACAAATATTATTATGAAATTTATAACACCGGAATAACGGGAGTGCAGAGCATGGAGCAGCCGACGAAATTTTCATTAGCACAAAATTTTCCGAATCCATTCAATCCCGAAACAAAAATTGCTTTTACGATAACAGAACGTAAAAACGTATCATTGAAGATTTTTAATATTCAGGGAGAATTAATTAAAATATTAACCACAACAGAATTTCAACCGGGCGATCACGAGGTTGTATGGAACGGGAAAAACGAATTAGGGCAGCAGCAGCCAACGGGCATATACTTTTACGAAATGCGGAGCGGCTCCAATTCACAGGCAAAAAAAATGATTCTATTACGCTAACCAAAGGAACACAATGACTAATTACCATCTTCAAGAAAACTTATCGATAAGTGACAGCGGATTTCTCTTTCACGCTTCAACGGGCGAAACGTTTACCGTAAACGAAACCGGGAAAACGATCATCAAACTTCTTCAACTAAAAAAGGAGAAAGAAGAAATTTTTTCGGAAATTGAAAAAGAATTTGATATCGAAGCAGGTCTTCTCGAAAAAGATTATGATGATTTCATCAATCAGCTTAAGAATTTTTCTCTGATTGAACGAATATGAATATTGCTGTAACGGGCTTGAATGCTACGGATAATCCGGGTCCCGGAATTCCTGTAATCCGCAGTTTAAAAGATCAAAAAAAGTTTTCCGGGAAAATTACGGGATTGATTTACGATTCTCTTGAACCCGGCATTTACATGGATGACCTGGTTGATAAATATTATCTCATCCCTTATCCTTCAAGCGGGTTAGATAATTTGATGGAACGCATTTCATATATCCACAAAAAAGAAAAATTGGATCTTATTATTCCAACATTAGATTCTGAACTCTATGGATTCGTAAAACTTCAGCCGAAACTTGATGCGCTTGGTATTCGTTCTTTTCTTCCAACTCTTGAACAACTAAATATCAGGGGGAAAGATAAATTGTTCGATTTCTGCAAAGCAAATACTATTAATGTTCCGAAAAACATATTGATCCAATCGCAAAGCGATCTGGAAAAAATTGAGAAACAATTCAAGTTTCCCGTTGTAGTAAAAGGAATTTTCTACGAAGCATACATCGCGCAAAGTTTTGAAGAAGTCCTTCCCTATTTTAATAAACTCAAATCAAAATGGGGTTATCCGATCATCATCCAGGAATACATTAAAGGCGATGAATATAATGTTGTCGCTTTGGGCGATGGTGAAGGGGGAACAACCGGCGCGGTTGCGATGCGAAAACTATACATTACAGATAAAGGCAAAGGTTGGGCTGGAATCACGATAAAAGAAAAAACATTGATCGATATGGCTCATCAAATTATTGAAAAGACGAAATGGCGCAGCGGGCTGGAATTGGAATTTATGAAATCGAAAGAGACCGGTGAGTTTTATCTTCTTGAGATAAATCCACGTTTACCTGCTTGGGTTTACCTGGCTCCTCAAGCGGGACAGAACCTGCCTGCAGCCCTGGTAAAACTTGCTTACGGGAAAAAAGTAAAACCATTTACCAGGTATGAAATCGGAAAGATTTTCGTCCGTTGTTCATGGGACTTAATTACAGACATTAAAAAATTTGAAACGATTGCAACTTTAGGAGAATGGTAATGACAAAAAAAAGATATGAGCGTCCGGTAATTTCAAAACATTATTCCGGATTGATGAATAAATACGGCGGTCGGCAGATGACTCCACCGAAAACTCATATTGACGGTGTTGCTGTTAAAGAGTTGATGGAAAAATTCGGTTCACCGCTTTTTGTTATGTCCGAAAAACAGATCAGGCATAATCAACAAAACGCTAACAGAATTTTTAAGAATCGCTATCCAAAAGTGCAGTTCGCCTGGTCATATAAAACAAATTATTTAGATGCTGTTTGCTCTGTTTTTCATCAGGAAAATTCTTGGGCGGAGGTAGTCTCTTCTTTTGAATATGAAAAAGCTAAAAGATTAGGAATAAAAGGAGAGCATATTATTTTTAATGGTCCTGATAAAAGCAGGGAAGCTTTGTTAAACGCGATTAGAGATAATGCAAAAATTCATATCGATCACTTTGATGAATTATATGAAATAATAGAGATCACGGAAACTGAAAAATTAAAAGCTAAAGTTGCCATCCGGATTAATATGGATGTCGGTGTTTATCCTAAATGGGATCGCTTTGGTTTCAATCTTGAAAATGGTGAAGCATGGCAGGCAATTCAGCGTATCGCTTCCAATAAAAATTTACAGCTGATCGGACTTCATTCCCACATCGGAACTTACATGATGTCTGCCGAAGCCTATAGATTAGCGGCTCAAAAACTTTCTTTACTTGCAAAATCGATTAAAACAGATTTAGGAATTGCAATAGAATATCTTGACTTAGGCGGCGGTTTCGCTTCACATAATACGCTGCTTGGGCAATATCTTCCTGCCGAACAGATCGTTCCTACATTTGAACAATTTGCAGACGCTATTGCCTCCGGAATTTTCAGCGCTTCATTTAAAACGGAAGAATTGCCGCTGTTAATTTTAGAAACAGGTCGTGCCTTAGTTGATGATGCCGGATATTTACTTTCTACTGTTCTTGCAAATAAACGTTTGGCGGATCAGCGACGCGCAATTATTATTGACGCCGGCGTAAATATTTTATTTACAAGTTTCTGGTACAAACACAAAATATCTCCCGCGCAAGAATGCGGACTGCACACAGAAGATGTAACTCTCTACGGTCCACTTTGCATGAACATCGACTGTGTAAGAGAGAGCATCGTTCTTCCACCGTTAAATAAAGGCGACCAGTTGGTAATCGAATATGTTGGAGCTTATGATATGACTCAGTGGATGCAGTTTATCCAGATGCGCCCGAATGTTGTAATGATAATGGAAGACGGAACGGTTGAACTCATCAGAAAATCAGAGAATCTTGACTATCTATTGGATAGAGAAGTATTGCCCGCTAAACTTAAAAAGTCCACAAAACATAAGACCAAGCGCTCATGAAATTATTTTTAGACGGGATATTTTTCTCTTACGCTCAAATTTTCTTCTCAAACCGGAGATGGTTTGGAGCCGCTATTTTAGCGGCTTCTCTTCTCTCTCCCGAGATTGGTTTGATGGGATTATTCGGGGCGGCGTTTTCAAACGGAATTGCCTACGCATTAAAATTTGATAAAGAAAAAATAAGAAACGGATTTTACGGATTCAACGGAATCCTTCTTGGCGCCGCATCAACTTACTTTTTTGCACTGAATTTGCAGCTCCTTTTACTTATTCCGATTTTTATAATCATTACCTTTTTCTTAACTGCCGTGTTGGAACATTATTTTGCAACCGCATTTAATTTGCCGGGACTCAGTCTTCCGTTCATTCTGTCACTTTATGTTTTTCTAATATTTCTTGGAAACTATTCCACGATTAACGCCAGCACACATTTTCTTATTGATAATACTTTTTTCTCCTTTCTACCGGATGAAGTTTCTCTCTTCTTTAAGTCGATTGCTTTGATAATCTTACAGCCGAGCATCTCAGCCGGTATAGTTATATTACTCGCGATATTTTTCTTTTCACGAGTTCATTTTGTGTTCATGCTTATCAGTTTTGTATCGGCAAAATTATTTCTTTGGTTGCTTCTTCCCGGACTCGAAAGTTCTCTCTCAATGATCATCGCATTCAACTCGCTTCTAACAGCCATAGCGTTGGGCGGAAGTCTTATTATTCTTTCCAAAAAAAGTATTTTTCTGGTGCTTCTTTCGTCTCTCATGGTTGTGGTTTTCAGCGGTTTTTTTCACAGAATCTTTTTAGATTCTTCGCTTCCAATTTTAGTTTTACCGTTTAACTTAATTGTTCTAACAACAATTTATAGTTTAAAATTCAGACAAGAGCAATCTGATTTAGTGCTGCTCTATTTTACTCCCGGATCGCCTGAAGAAAATTTTTATTATCACCAAACAAAACGAAAACGTTTTGAAAACTTTAAAGGTGTTTTTGCGGAACTTCCCTTTTTTGGCGAGTGGTTTATTTCGCAGGGATTTGACGGCGAAATAACTCACAAAAATGAATGGAAATATGCTTGGGACTTTGTGGTTACAGATAAAAAGAATTCTCAATTTTCCGGCGAAGGTTTAGAAACAAGCGATTACTTTTGCATCAACCTTCCCATCATCGCGCCGCTCGATGGGGAAGTAGTGAAAGTCATTGATACTATTGAGAACAATGTGATCGGTGAAGTAAATCTTGATCAAAATTGGGGAAACACAATTGTGCTTGCACACGAGTATGGATTATTTTCTGCGTTGTCGCATTTAGAAGTAAACTCAGCCAGAGTGAAAGTCGGTGATTCAGTCAAAAAAGGAGACCTGCTTGCAACGTGCGGTAATAGCGGTCGATCTCCATATCCACATCTTCATTTTCAATTTCAGTTGAGCGATAAAATCGGAGATAAAACATATAAGTTTCCACTGTCCAGTTTTATTTCCAAGTCACCTTCCGGTTATGTATTAAAGACTTTCGACTATCCGGAGGAAAATAAATGTATTCATAATGTTGAAATTGATGAGACTGTAAAGAACAGTTTTACTTTTACCCTTGGCGATATCATCAAATGGAAATGTTTATTAGGCAAAAAGGATTTTTTTGAAGTATGGGAAGTAAAAGCTGATATTTATAATAATATGTTTATCCAATCGTCTACCGGAGATTCCGTCTTTCTCTATCAAACGGAAAAAGTTTTTTACATTACTAATTATACCGGTACAAAAAAATCGGCTCTATACTATTTTTATTTATCTGCCTATCAAGTCCCGCTTTGCTTTAAAGATAATTTATTCTGGTCGGATGAATTCGCAGTTCCTTCGGTTTATGGGTTACCGCTGCGAATGGCGTCGGAGCTAATTTTAAGTTTTAGGAATTATCTATCCGCTCCCGGTGGCTTTACTTTTCACACGGATGAAGAAAACGATCATTGCAAGCAAATACTTTCTGATATTTCTTTAAGAGGAAAGGGACCATTTTCGTTTTACAAGAAAGATTTATCCGGTATCATTTCTTTTTCTGATAAAAAGAAATTTGAGCAAATCGTTTATTCAGTCAACAATAAAAAAGTTTTTATAGCAACATTAGTTTCATAAGGAGAACCAATGAAATCACCAAAAATATTCGCAGCGCTTTTAATCGTTATAACCTTTACGGGTCTGGCGTTTGTAACGTTATCAAAAAAATCTGATGATATTATCTCGACAACAAATCGCTCAATTAAGTATGAAGAGAAAAGTGATTACAGTAACGCCATTTCAGAACTGCAGAAAATTTATAATGATAATTCCGGCAACTACATTTTGAATACACGGCTTGGCTGGCTTTATTACAATAAAAAAGACTATCAGAAATCCAAAACTTATTACACAAAAGCGCTCACAATAAATAAAAACAGCATTGAAGCAATGCTTGGTTTAACCCTTCCGCTTTCCGGTTTTAATGATTGGGAAGCTGTTAAACAAACGTATACTTCAATCCTTAAACTCGATGCGAATCATTACACGGCTAACTTACGGCTTGGACAAATATTCTTGAATAGCGGAGATTACCAACAGGCAAAAAAATATTTGGAGAAAGCTTTCATCCAATATCCTTCGGAGTATGAGCCGAATTTATCACTCGGTTGGACGCTTTACTATCTGGGGGATAAACAAAAAGCCAAAGAACTTTTTACTTCCGCTTTGATGGTGGCGCAAAACGACTCACTCGCTTCTCAAGGATATGAGTTGGTTAAATGAAAAACGCTGTAATTATTTTATTGTTTTTTTCTTCGGCTTTGTGTGCTGATTCCACTTTGGTCAGCCCTTCATTTTATTTTACTTACGGGAATTATTCCAGCAAAGACATATCGAAGTCATACGCATTTTATAACACCACCGGGATAACAAAAAATTATTTCTTAACCGTTAATTACGATAACCTTCTTATATCGGGAAAAGATTGGAATTACTTACAACAGACATTCTTGGCGAGTAATTATTTGAATTTCTTCCCGTTCGGAATTAAACTTGCGTATGCACACTTAAAAGGAGATTATTCATATACTCCTTATCCATATACCTATAGCGATTATATTAATCTCTATAATCTCGATCTTTTCTACTACAAGAATCTTTATTACTTAGGTTTTTCTTACACCTCTCTTCACGCAAAAGGTAATCTCAATATAAACGGATTAACGCAACAAAATGTTTCGCAACTAACATTGCGTTTTGAAAAAATATTTTCAAATGATTTTTTTCTTTCTATCAAGCCTAATTATTCCCAAATATCCGATGGCAGAAAATTGTATTCACTCTCCGGAAAATTTCATTATTTGTTTAACTCGCAGTTACTCTTAAAAGCTGGTGGGATGATCGGGAAAAGAGCTTATTATTTTGATTCGGACTTACTCACAATTTATAACCAGGATTATACGCAAACCTCTTTATATTTCGGACAGCTTGAATATTCTGTCTCCTCTTCCATAAAACTTATTTCTTCGTACCAGCGCACAAAGTTTCAAAATTATTCCATTAATTATTTTATCCTCGGTATAAAATCCAATTTCTTTTTCTAAATTCTCATCAATTATTTCTATGATTTTCTAATTTCAAGATGGAATAAAGATGAGTAACAAGACTTTAATAAATTGGAAGCCGAGATGTCTTCTCTAAAAGTATTGATCACCGGCGGCAGCGGTTTACTCGGACAATTTCTTAACAAAGAATTATCCGAACATTTTGATGTTCTAACAACATTCAACGGCCACATAGGAACTTGTGATAAATATAATTCTGCTAAAATTGATTTAACAAACTTTGATTTGCTAACGCAATTATTTGAATCATTTAATCCAAACGTTGTCGTTCATGCCGCTGCAATTTCAAATCCCACCGCTGCCATGAGCTTGCCGGCAAAAAAAGTTTTTAACGTTAATGTAATAGCAACTGAACGGCTTGCGCAGTTATGTGAAAGGCATTCCGCAAAACTTATTTACCTTTCAACTGATTTGGTTTACGCCGGATACCGCGGTTCAATGTTAAA
>Ga0172368_10004409_pt1 | contig 16315 bp, 12 predicted proteins | sample Lak11m_FD_114540 | JGI IMG/M metagenome (GOLD analysis project Ga0172368, IMG submission 114540) | Freshwater microbial communities from Kabuno Bay, South-Kivu, Congo - kab_022012_11m | ecosystem: Environmental > Aquatic > Freshwater > Lake | place: Democratic Republic of the Congo: South-Kivu...
CAATTCGAAAATCAACCGCGGGGCCGCGCGCTTGACGCGTCCGAGGAGCGACGGCTTGGTGCCGCCGCTCGATTGCGAGGCTACGGGTGCGGGCCCGACCGTTCGAACTTCATGCCCGAGCGCACGCAGCGCATCGACGATGGCCGCAATATGGATAGCCTCGGGTTCCTCCCCCTGGGTCCGATGGTGATAGAGAATCCGCATGCGTCAGGTCAGTGCATATTTCAGCGGGGCTTGGCCGGGCTAGCGCCGCTGAAGACGGATTGTAGCTGCTATGCAGCGCGCAGGTATTGCGATTGCCTCGTTAATGCCGCCGTCAAGGGCTCGGCTCGTAAGCGCCAATATCAAACCGCTTTCCTTGGGGGCGGGTGGTTGAAACGGCGAAATCGTTCGTCACCAGCCCGGAAACCGCGGCCGATCCGGCGTCTACAGCGGGGCTCCCCGCGCGCAAGCGAAGATCTTCGGCTCCCGGAATCGTTGAAACGAACAGCGGGTTGGCCGCCACGTTGCCGACGCCGACGATCGGTCCTCTGCCGTTGAACCATAGATTGTTGGATACCGTTCCCGCCACTGCGCCAAAGCCGACCGACCCTCCGACATAGCTCCTTCCAGGCGCCCCGGGCACGAAGATGTTGTTCCTGATCTCGACTGATCCAGGCGCCAGATGCCAGTCGTTCATCAAGGCGGCGCGACTGCCACTCTTGTTCAATCTGTCGGTATCGAAGAACGTATTATTGTAGATCCTGGCGCCGGTCAGGTCCCGGGTATTGAAGAGAAGACCTGCGACATCGGTGCCGTACACAACGTTGTTGTACACGACAATGCCGGCCTCGGATCCATCCGCTATAGCGATGCCGTGCTTACCGACATTACGGATCAGGTTGTGGTGGATACTGACGTTGTTCGTGATCGCGGAAGTGGTGCTGTAGGCCTGCACCCCGTTTCCCCCGTAGATGTTCTCGATCCGGTTGTAGGCGATTTCGTAGGATCCGATGCCATCCAAGTAGAAGCCGTGATTTTCAAAGCTCGTCGACAAGTCAGGCTTGTCGTAGACGTCGTGTACGTGATTGCCTAACCAATATCCGCCTACGCCGCTTCCGGAAACTCCGGCTCCTTTGCATTTGGTGTTGTGCTGGCAACTGACGGCCGTCATTTCGTTATTGACCACCCGCCAGTGGCTGCCGTACGGGTTGTCGGCTCCCCGTTGGGTAGTGATCATTCCTTCATTAAAGCCGGATTCGACTTTGATGTTGGTGATTGTGACCCAGGCGCCACATCCGAGCCTCTGGCGCGCTGTATCCGCTGAACTGATCCCGCCCCCACGCTGGTTATCCGCGGTATTGGTGCGGTCGATGAAGACATTTTCGCCTGGATAACCCATGATAGTGATCGGCCCGGTGCCAGCTTTTCCGGTCGGTGCGCTACCGGACTTGTTTTGCACGCGCAAGAAGAAGTTATCCTTTGAAATGTCTGTCCATCTGCCGCCGCGCATGACGATAAAATCGCCGGGCTGGATCAGACCCCAGACGCCCGCAGCCGAAATCGGTTGTGCTCCCGCGGAGGCGGGGCAACCCGCGGTACCGTTGTTGTTCAACACGGCGCCCCTCTGGACGGTGCGGTACGGACTCATGAAGGTTCCGGTGTTCGTGTCGGAGCCTGTCCCATCGTTTGCTACGAAATAGATTTTTCCCGGATTGACGGTGAAGGTGAGATCGGTATTGGACGCGCGCCCGTCGACCACCACCTTGATCGGCAGCGGTACGCCAGGTTGTGGCTTGCCCAGAGCCCCGACCTGCGCGGTAATCTGCTGGATATCGACCCTTCCCCGCGAAATCCCCAGCGACCGGTATTCGTCCACCTCGGCGTCGCCGACGTAAACTCTGGTGGTCGTCCCCAGCCCCGAGTTGCCGAAATGCTTGCCAAACACCGACAAATAGATTCCCTTGTCGTTCTCGCCGCCGCTGCTCGGTCCCGACGCAATATCCGTGTAAAGAACTAGGGGTGCTTGCGCCCCGGGAGCTTGAGCGGCTTGCGCGTGGCCGTCGGAGATGGTCAGAAACAGACAGACCACCAGCAGCAAGCGCATCAACCAGGAGCCTTCACGGCAATGACTACTATCTTCAATGACTACCATCTTGTTTGCCAGCAATAGGAGGTGTTTGAGCGCCATGAATACATCTCTGAGAAGTACTTCCTTCGCCGGCGACAGGCTCTTATACAGGCGTCTCTCGCTCAATTCCTTCCGATACATGGTGCGCGCGTCATAGTACTGCGCCCGCGCAAAACCGCAACGCGTCAGCAGATGGGGCATGGCCGGGCGCGTGAAGCAAAAAGTGGTGCTCCCGGCAATAAATTCCTCCGCGGGGATCAAAGCCGGGTACGCCCAGTTTTCCTACGGCGCGAATGATAGCACGCAGCAGGGTGCCCTCGTCCGGTGTCTCGAGCAACAACACGCTACCCGGGGCCAGGTGCTGATGACAGGCGTGCAGCAGCGTCTCCGGATCGCTGACATGTTCGATTGAATCCCCACAGGGCGAGCATGCCGAAACCCCGCGGCAGGGCATCGTCCGCCTACAGCAAACCCTGTATTATCACCGGCAAGTCATGCTGCCGTCACAGGCGGAGCAAAGCGCCTGCGCCTTGCCGGCTACGGGCAACGGTTTAGACATACTCTGCGCTTAAGCTCACTGCGATCTCGGCCGTCATGCTTGCTTTGCGGCGAGGGCCGATCAGCGCCGATGCGCGGGCGCTGCAGGGTCCGGCCCGACGCCAGTTCCTATTGATCGCGCACACTAATACGGACTCGGATTGCCGAGTTGCTCCCAGATGTACCTGGTAAGCGACTTGCCGGACGCGCACCATCCCGTCAGATTGTGCCCGCTGGTGTTGATCGTCGGAGCGCTGTCGGGCCCGGCACACATGTCCAGTTTGGCAATGTCCTCGTTCGGCAGGGGCCACAGATCCGTGCCAGTAAGCACGCCATTGACATATCGCTTGACTATCGTGGCGCCGCGGTCTCCCGCATCGCTGGCGGGCGAGTTGCTTGCGGTTCCAGCCGTGCCCGCTTCGCGTCGCAACAGAAAGCTAAGCACCGGATCCGCATTCAGGTTCGCCACACTTCCCACCGGCATCGAACCCGTGCAATTGAAGTTCTGGTTGTTGGTTGCGGATATCGAACCATGCATATCCTGAAAGCAGGAAATACCCGGATAGGTTGGGTTGTTGATCAGATTGTCATTGAAAGTCACCGTCGCCCATCGGGGGGCGGCGTCAATTCGGACGACTCTGCCGCCGCCGTTGATATCGTAGATGGTATTGTGGCGAAAGACGATGTCGTGCGTGTCTCCCGTAGTGGTCCCCGGATTGTCGTTCGACGCCCACAAGCCGGCCACGGTCGTGCCGCTGGCCTTGGCGATCACGTTGTCCACAACGGTGATGACGGGCCTCGCCGTGCCTCCGGTGAGCGGGATCGTGCCGACTCCCGTATAGGACAATACCGAGGATAGGCTATCGAAGAAGAACACACCGTTGGTTTGGCCGCTGGTATTGACGGCGACGTTGCCGTACCAGCCCACCGTCGCTAGTCCAAACGGCGGGTCCGGGAGCGTTACCGAAGCCGTCGTAAAGAATGCCGCATGCACGTCACCGGTGCTGTCCCCGGTTCCGTCGAAATCAACGGTGACGTTATTCTCGGCAAGGGAGTTGTCTTCCGAGTAAAGGGTCAAGCCGGCCTTCGGATTGCCGTCGGGGGACCGGTCGTAGCGGGTAATGTTTCGCCGGGCGATATTATTGGTTCCGTTGTGAAACGATATGCCATATCGGGCGCCATAACCCCATACCCAGGAGTCTTCGACCAGGACATTGTCCCCGTGCTCAACGCCAATGCCAGCCGCATTAGTCGCGGTCGGATCGGGATATGCGGCACCGACGTTGCGGATCATGATATTGGTCGCCTGAGGGGCCTGCGGGCTTACGGCGACGCTGCCATCGATGGTTACGGGGGCAAAACAGCACAGCGCGTGCAGAAACACGATGTTGTTGACTTCAATATAGGACTTGCGCCAGATGAGGAGCGGCAGGCGCGCATATTGTCCGTCAACGATAACGGCATGGCGGTTCTTGCCGATGAAGCGGGTATATTTCGACGCGGTTCCGCTGGTAAGGTTGGAAGTATAAGCCCCCCCGTGTCCGCCCAGGCTGTCCCCGGCGCCGCCCGAGATAGGGCTGTTATAGACGCCATCGTCGAAATACACGGTGTCCCCGCTGGCCATGGATGTAATGGCTTTGTTGATGGTCTTGAACGCCGTATTGATAGCCCTGCCGTTGTTGCTGCTGTCACTTCCCGACGGCGATACCCACCAGATGTCGGAATCCTTAAGGTCGAAGGTCGCGCCGACATTCTTGGCCGCCGTCAAACTCAAGGTGCAACTCGAACCTGAGCAGTCGCCAGTCCAGTTGGTCAAAGCGGTGCCGGTTCCGTGTACCGTCGGCGAGGCAGTCGAGGCCGAACCCGTCGCCGTGAGACTGACGGACGTACCCGATGCGAAGTTCGCACTGCATGTGCCGGAGCTCGAGCTGCACGTCGAAATCCCCGGCGGGGTGGAACTCACCGTACCCGATCCGGTCACGGTAGTGGTCAGGGTGTAGTAGGTGGTAAAGGTTGTGGCTTCAGTCTGGTCTGCGGACATCGTCACCGCGCAGGTGACGCCTGCGGCCGTGCAGGCACCAGACCAGGCCGTTGTAACTATTCCGGCCGGTGGAGTTCCCGTCAAGGTCACCGCAGTCCCTGCGTCAAACGTCGCACTGCAGGTGCCGGAGCTGGAGGTGCACGCCGAAATCCCGGCCGGCGAGGAATTCACCGCACCCGATCCGGTCACAGTAAGAGCCAGTGTGTACAAAGACACAAAACTCGCGCCCGCGGACTGGTCGGCAGACATCGTCAGCGCGCAGGTGGCGCCCGCGGCTGCGCAGGCGCCGGACCAAACTGTTCTAACTGGGCCGCTTGTCGGAGTCACGGACAAGGTCACGGCAGTACCCGAGGGAAAGGATGCGCTGCAGATGTTCGAAACGCAGGAAATGCCGCTCGGACTGGATGTCACCGTGGCGGCGCCGCTCGCGGTAAACGTCAGCGTAAAGTTGGTCGGCGCAACGCCACTGAACGCCACGTTTGCGGTTTTATCCGCGGACATCGTCACCGTGCATGTCCCTGTGGTGCCGGAACTCGCGCAGGCGCCACCCCAGCCCGACACCACATTTGCGGCCGTTGGAGTAGCCGTAAGGGTCACGGACGTATCGGCGGGGAAGGATCCGGTGCAGGTACTCGCGCTACAGGAAATGCCGCTTGGGCTGGAGGTCACCGTGCCTGCGCCTGTCGCGGAAATTGTAAGGGTGAAGCTCGATGCGGGCGCTGTCGGAGTCGTACCATTAAGTTGCTCGGTACCAGAGGAGCCGCATGCGGAAACAGCTATTGCGAGGATCACGGTGGCAAGCCTTGTCAGACGCAACGAAGACCATCTCCGCACTCGCGCCTTAACATCGCAAATGATTAGGATGCAGGCGGCAGTCGAGACTTTTTCCATTCTTCCCCCGGAATGCTTGATGAGCGGCGAGTATTACACCAGATTATTACTGGTTTCACATGATCGGTACATCGGTCGTCCGACAGCCAGCCCCATCCCGCATCCGGCAGGGCCTGGGGATCGCATCGGATCGGTCGGAAATGGTGGACCGACGAAGCGATTGAAAAGCATTAGATTAATCTTATCATAGTGATTACGATTCTCAACAGCCCAGCGCATGCAGAATTGTTACCATTGACAATCAAAAGGTTAGATGATATTCTTAACATCAAACTTCAATAGCGATGCTATCGTTACAGGAGATCGCATGAAAGATATCTGCCGGTTGCAAATCGGCGTCGCGGCGCTAGCGGCGCTGGCGGCGCTGTCTGCAGGGCCCGTTTTAGCACAACAGCGCGACAGCGCAATGCCAAAGAAGGGGACTGGCTGGTATGTGGGTGGTGCGATTGGAGGCGGCGGGTTTAAAACCGCGTACGACCAGACCAAGGCAAGCATCGCCTCGACCGGGGCAACCCAGGCGACCATTTCTGCCGACGCCAAGGAGCCCATGTGGAAAGCCTACCTGGGCTATCAGTTTTTGCCGCAATTCTCGGTTGAAGGCGGCTATTGGAATTTTGGCAAGCCGAGCTATTCCGCGGACATCACCGCGCCCGTGACAACGACCATGCGGCGCAGGTTTGGCGTCGAAGGCTATGGCGCAGACGCCGTCCTGTGGCTGCCGATGAGTAACACCTTTTCGGGTTTCGGCAAAATTGGTGCGATTCGGACCAATGCCCAGGCGAGCGCCGCCGATCCGGGTGGCGGCCTGACCCCGCTGGCAGCCGAGTCCGCGCGAAAGCTCAATTCCCACTGGGGTGTGGGCCTGAAGTACGACATCCGCCGCGATTTGGCGGCGCGCCTTGAAATCGAAACTGTGCGTAACGTCGGGGATTCCGCGAAATTCGGTAGTGCGGATGCCGTCATGTGGTCGCTCGGGATGAACTACAAATTCTAGCGGGCCGACGCCCCACGTTGGCGTGAGACCTTATGAGCCGGGTTTTTCGCGCGCGCTGCCGCGAGCCGCCCGCCCGGCCTGAATCAGAGGCTGCACCTGATCTGCCAGATAGCGTATTCAAACGCGATGCTTAGCAGGGAATCCTGCTTGGCATGTTAATATTCCAAGCGAAGCGGTACCCCCGTCAGTGAACGTCATGCGGTTGCTTATGGCTCGGAATGCCAATCCCCAGGCAACTGAAGCGTGGCGGATGAACCATTTGGGCGTTGTTTTTTCCGTGAACCTACTTAATCCAGACCTTTTCCAGTGATCTCATTGTCAGACAAGGCCGGATTCCTGATTGTCGCGAACTTCATCAAGTACGCAGTCGGATTCGTCCTGCCGATGGTTCTGGTGCGATTGCTCAGCCAAAGTGAATACGGCACTTACCAGCAGATGATACTGATCAGCACCGCAGTGATCGGAATTCTGTCCCTAGGCTTGCCGACGTCAGTGTATTACTTCTTTAACCTCCCGCCGCCGGGGCGCACACCGGCACTGATCGTTCAGACTTCGCTGTTGCTCGCGATCGCAGGAGTAGTGGCCACCGCGGCAGTTTATTTCGGCGCGACGCCACTCGCCGACAGCATGAACAATCCTTCGATGGCCGGCCTGCTGAAGATCTACGCCCTTTCCATCGTCTTTATGATCGCGAGCGAGCACTCGGTTCATTTCATGATTGCGCAGAATCGCTATCATCTGGCCGTGGGGTTTGAGACGGCCGAAACCTTCGTCCGGGTACTCGTGCTATTGGCGCCTCTGTGGCTCGGTTACGGTTTCGCCGGTCTGATCGCGGGAATAGTCTTGTATGCCGTCGCCCGCTTTGTGGTGCGTACTGCATACCTGTTCGGCAGCGGCGGAATAAGCTTTGCCGGATGGTCGGGCTTCCTGTTCCCGGTCGAACAGCTTGTCTATAGTGTCCCCATCGCGCTGGTATCACTGACCATGCTGATTGGCAATACGTTCAATCGAGGCATCCTGGCAAGTTCTTTCACCCCGGAACACTACGCCATCTACAGTGTCGGCGCCCTGGAAATACCACTGGATGTGATCTTTCAGGCTTCCGTGGCCAACGTATTGCGCGCGTCGCTCCCGCCCTTGGTGCGCGATGGCAATCTGGCCGAGGTCGTGCGCATCGTTCGTGAAGCCGTACGCAAACTTTCAATCATCGTTCTGCCCAGTTTCATCTTCCTTTTGGGCCATGCTCACCAGTTCATTACCTTGATGTTCACCAATCATTACGAGCAGAGCGTGCCGGTTTTTCAGATCTACCTGTGGTTGGTACCGCTGCACATGTTCATGCTCAGTCCGATACCGCAGATATTCGGTAAGACGCGGCTGAATCTCTATATCGTCTTGGCCATGACTGCGGTCCTGTTGTTACTGAGCTATGCTCTGCTCAAATGGGTCGGGTTCTACGGTCCGGCGCTCGCGGTGGTTGCGTCTCAGTATTTTGGTGTGGCCGTATATTTCTTCTTCGTTCTGCGGCTCACCCATACAACCCTGCGGCGATTGCTCCCGCTGCCCGGCATGTTGCGTGTCGTCGCGGCTTCGCTCGGTGCGCTGGTGATCACACGAATTGTCGCGGATCCGACTACATCGGCGCTATTGAACTTCATCCTGGCAGCTGGCGTGTTCAGCGCAGTGTTTTTCCTGCTGGCCGCACTGATCGGCGTGTTCACGCCGGACGATCGTCGCTTGATCAGGCGCTGGATCTCGAAGGTGTTGCCGGCTTGCATGGGTTAGGACCGGAGTGCAATCGAGAATCCATATCCAGCATGTCGTGCTCAGCTTGCAACCCGGCGGGTTGGAGAACGGTGTGGTCAATGTCATCAACAGATTGAACCCGGATAGATTCCGATCCTCCGTGTGCTGCCTGAAACAGGCTGGCGAGTTTGCGGCGCGCTTGAAAGACGGCGTGGCCGTTCACCAAATGGATTGGCGAGGCGGAAACGACCTGCGCCTCGCCTGGAGATTGGCGCGGCTCTTCCGTCGAACCGGAACCGATGTGGTCCACACTCGAAACGCCGAGGCTTTTTTCTACGGATTTCTGGGGGCCAAAATCGCAGCGGTGCGCATCTTGACCCATAGCGAGCACGGCCGGACCTTTGACGATCGCCCCTTTCGTTTCTGGGTGCAGCGCATGTTTTCCAGACACACAGATGGGATATTCGCGGTATCGGAACAATTGAAGCGGGACCTGGCGGAGCGTGTCGGAATTCCCGCCGGCCGCCTGAAAGTGATTTATAACGGTGTGGACACGAGTCGATTCGTGCCTTCGAATCGAAGCAGGGTTCGTGCTGCATGGGGCATCGTCGCCGATGAACTTGTCGTCGGCAGTGTTGGGCGCCTGGTGCAGGTCAAGAATTACCCGCTGTTGCTTCGCGCCATGAGTTCGCTGGCGGCGGATAGAGTCACCATCGTCTTGGTGGGTGCCGGTCCTGAGCGAGCTACGCTGGAGACTATGGCGCGGGATTTAGGGATCGCCGAGCGCGTGCGCTTCCTCGGACACCGCGAGGACGTGGCGGAACTCCTGCCGGCAATGGATGTCTTTGTTCTTCCCTCGGTCAGCGAGGGTATGTCAAATACCCTGCTGGAGGCGATGGCCGCAGGCGTAGCCGTTGTCGCGAGCAATGTCGGCGGCAACCCGGAAATCGTCCGGGACCAATTGGACGGTTTGCTGTTCGAGAGCGGCGACGAAGCGGGACTGCACGACCGGCTGCAAAAGATGCTTGCGGATCCGGTTCTGCGTGCGCGTATGGGAAGGGCGGGACGTGAGCGCATGCTCAGGGAGTTTTCGATGGAAGCCATGATTACGCGCTACGAACAGTTCTATCAATCGGCTTTTACCGGCGTGGGCCGCCTTCGATGAACGCACTAACGATCGGAATTATTCGTCACCTGCCTCGACTCAGAGTCACGGGCGAGAACTGTAGTGCGCGCAGCGCGAGGCGCTCTTGAGATACGGCACGCGCGCCTGGTTCGAATCGCAGTACGCGGCGAGCGCTGACGATCCCTGGGGACTCGATTGGCGGCCGTCGCAGCGGTTTCGCTACGCGAACATGCTGGCAGCGGTGCAGCAGGCTGGCGGAACGGCATGGGCACCGCGGCGCATAGTGGATGCCGGCTGCGCCACGGGCGCATTCACTGCGATGCTTGCCCAGACCTTCCTCGGCGCCGAGGTTACCGGAATTGACATTGCCGAAACGGCGGTCGCGAGAGCCAGCGCGCGCTATCCAAGCATCGCATTCGCACGGATGGCGCTCGACGAATGTGCATCGGAATTTGCCGTGAGCGCGGATCTCGTTACCTGTCTGGAAGTGCTGTATTACCTGCCTCGGGATGAGCGCCCGTCGGCACTGAGGCAATTGCGCAACACGTTGCGCCCGGGCGGAATTCTTCTGGTTTCGTCGATGATTGCCGGTCAGCCTTACATGTCGCTGGATGAATTGGTGGCACTGGTGGCAGATGAATTGCCTATCGTCCACGCGAGCGCCTTGTGCCTCAAACCGGTGGTGCTATGGGAAAAGGCGCAGATGCGGTTTCGACACCTCCGGGTTGGTCCACCTATCGCCGGAAACCCGCCTTCCACGCTGGCAGACACCGATCGCGTTGCGCGGCTAGCTGCGTGGTCGAAGCGCATCCTCGGCGCGCGTGCGCAGTCGCACGGTTTTGTAGTAGCGCGCCTCGCCTGAGACCGGAACCTGTGTAAGCATCGGGCCATTTATGCGAATTCTGACGATAACAACGTTCTTCCCAAATTCCGCCGACTTGCACCGCGCGGTATTCGTCAGGAATCTTGTGCGTGCAATGCAACGGCTCTTCCCGGTTACCGTAATTTCGCCAGTCCCGTATGCGCCTCCGATACGTCGCATTCCTCAGTGGTATGGGCAGAGTCAGATTCGCTGCATGGAGCGCGTCGACGAAATCGAGGTGCTGCATCCGCGTTTTTTGGCGCTTCCCAAGCTGTCTTGGTTCTCCGGATTCGGTTATTGTGTTGGGGTGTTTCGGTTGTTGCGTCAATTCAAGCGAAAGAATGAGTTCTGCATGGTACATGCGCATTTCGCTTACCCGGATGGCGTGGGGGTCGCTTTGGCCGCACGCGCATTGCGACTGCCCTATGTGATCACCGTCCATGGTAGCGATATCAACGTTTATGCCACGCAGCGGCCTTTGTGTTGGCAAATTCGCTGGGCCTTGACAGGCGCCGAAGGTGTCATTGCCGTCAGTCGCGATCTCGAGACGAAGGTGGGCCGACTCACGCAGGGCGCCGTCAACAGGCTGAAGTACATACCTTGTGCGGGGTTCGATCCTGCCGTGTTCTTTCCCCGATCGCCGATGAAATACCGCGCTGGCTTGGTCGAATCCAGGGACGCGCGCATCGTCGTGTTCGTCGGCCAACTGGTCCCGATCAAGGGGGTGGATTTGTTGGTCGAGGCCTGGGACAGGCTGTGCCGGCGGGGGGGTATCGGCGATGCGGACCGGTTGGTCATCATAGGCGATGGCAAGTGCAGGGCGGATTTGGAGCATCGCGTCAACGCGGCGGGGATCAGCGCCAGGGTCAGGTTTCTCGGAGCTATCCCGCAGGATGAGGTGTCGCGCTGGCTCGCCGCCGCCAGCCTGCTGTGTCTGCCGAGCCACAACGAGGGCACGCCCAATGTCGTGGTCGAAGCGCTTGCCAGTGGAATTCCGGTCGTGGCGACGCGCGTGGGCGGCGTGCCGGAAATCGTCCTGGACGGTGTAAACGGCCTGTTGCTGCCGCCAGGCGATTCGGGCGCGCTCGCCGATTGCGTGGCCGCTGCCTTGTCACGCAGTTGGGACAGGGCAAAGATTACGGACTCGGTGAAGCACCTGACCTGGCAGGCCCTCGCCGCCGAAAACTGTGAGTTTCTTCGATCGCTTACCGAGGAGGCGGGTCGTGCATCCATGGCTTAGAGACGCAGGCAAGGAATTCCTGCACAGCGTCGTTTTCCGGGACGGATTCATGTGGCGACTGCCGGTACATTGCCGCGGCGTGGCACTGACGTTCGATGACGGGCCGGATCCGGACTACACGCCGGCGCTACTCGACCTGCTGGCGCGCGAAAACATCAGAGCGACATTTTTCCTCGTTGGTAGCAACGTGAAAAAACACCCCGGGATCGCGCACAGGTTGGTGAGCGAGGGGCATGCCATCGGCGGGCATACCTATGACCACCGGGAAATCGTTGGCCTGACGCCAGTCGAGCTCGAGTCGGAGATGTCGCGTTGCAGACAGGCCATCCGAGAGGCGACTGGAGTCGACAGTATGCTGTTCCGTCCGCCGAGAGGAAAGGTGAATATGGCTTCAATCCGGGGCGTGTGCCGCCTGGGATATTGCCTGGTTCACTGGACTAAGACCTACAGCGATTATCTCAATGATGGCGCTGACCGGCTGGTCGAGCGCATGCAGAAAGACCCGGTACGCCCGCGCGATATTGCGCTTCTCCATGACCACAATTCCGATACGCTGGATGCACTCGCCCGGATGATCCCACAGTGGAGAAGGCAGGAAATCGAGTTCGAACGGCTCTAGCGTCGAGAAGTCGATGCGACGCGTATTGGATGCCGGCCGCAAAGAGAACGTATTGGCGACAGGAGGGTGATCGAAACAGAAATAGGATTGGGGAATCTCGTTTCGCGTTTGCGAGGAGCCTCCCGCTGATTGCCGGCAATTCGAAACACCGCCTGTCCGACCGCGTCACGCCGGGCGTTCTTTCCAGATAGCGGCCAAAACGCTCTCCAGCGCGCGCTTCAGCGCCCTGGAATATCGTTGCTCGACGTACCGATTAATCAGGTATGCCAGAAACAGGATGAGCGCTACGGTACCCCAGAGTGCCCAGTGCCGGCTCATTGTCGGATATGCCATGTTGATGATCATGTATCCAATGTACTGGTGAATCAGATACAGCGGGTAAGTCAGGGCTCCGAGCGTTATCCAATTACGGCGCGCGATGAACCCCGTGCGTTTGATGGCGACCAGAAACATGACCACAAAGAACACCGAAACGCTTGCGGCCACCACCACCGGATCGAAATGCGCTTGATAGTGGCGTTCCAGAGCATTCAAGGATTGAAGCGAACCGCGCAGCGCAACGGCCCAGGACGCGACGATCACTGCAACTCTAGTTTTGGTCAGACCCCGCGAATACACCAGGAAGCACATCGATCCGGCTATGAAATACGGCGCGTACTCGCTTATCAATATCATCCGCAGTCTTTCTACTGGAAATACCTGGAGCAAGGCCGTGATCCCCAGCCACGCCACCAGAAATGCTTGCGCGCGATGTATTTGCCGAAACGCGAGCAACAAGGCGACCAGCGCGTAAAATTTCAACTCGACCGCCAGCGACCAATATACGCCGTCGATCGACGGCACCCCGACGAATTCATTCAATAGCGTCATGTTGACCAGGTACTGGCTCGTGCTGGCGGAAAGGCGCCCGCCGCCTAAGGTCAGGATCGCCACAAACGTGAGCGTGCAACCAATCCAATACGCCGGATAAAGACGAACCATCCGCGAGACGATGAACTTTTGCAATGATCCGGATGATGCTGTCATCAGGATGACAAACCCACTGATCAGGAAAAAAAGTTCCACACCGAGGTAACCGTACTTGGATAGCGGGGCCAGCTCGGGGGACGGCATGTTCAAATAGCCATCCGCCGCAAAGCCTCTGAAGGTGTAGTGAAAAAGCACCACAATGAATGCCGCAAAGAACCGGAGCAAATCGATTTCACTGACCCTGTTTGGCCCCGTTGCCATTAGCCTTGCTGTACTTTTTTCGGTTTGAATCGCCGTATCCATAGCAAGAAGCGCATTGACAGCCGATCCCGATAGACGGCAGTCCAGTAGAGATCCCGATGCCGCTTGGCTAACGAACGCTTGTAGCGCGCGTCCCCGGCGAGAAAGTCGTATTCGTGAAATCCCCGTCCTGCGTAATATTCGATTGCAAGATAGTGCGTCAGAAGGCCTGGCTTGAGCTTTGCGTCCGCTGCGTAAGTAAAACCCGACTGAAAGAAATAGACCTTGCCGCGATCCGTGAAATTGTAGAGATAGCCTACCGCCTTTTCCCCGGCACGGACGCAAAGCAAATCGATCCCTTGGATGGGCCACAGGGAAGCCAGCAACCGTCGGTGGAAATCGAGGACAGCGGGACTCGAAAAGGATCCGGTTTCACCTTTGGCGCGCCAGCGCGCGTTGTTAAGCTGTGTCAGTTCGTGAAAATACTGCAAGGTTTGCTCGAGCGTAGACGTGCGTTCGATCCTGATGGGCCCCGACTTTTGCTCGTAGACCTTCCGGCTGCGGCGCACCTGGCCACGCGTGTTGCTGCCGAGGCCAGCTTCGAAGGATGCGCCGGCAATTGCCGTGAGGTCGACAAACGGGGCAGGCTTGAGTTCGCGCTCGACCAATGCGGCCGGCAGCCTGGGTATCAGGCGGCCCAGAATGCCGGAGTCCTCATAACCGGAAACAAGCAGGCGATCCCACGGCATTTCGGCGAGGAGGTGAACTAGGTCGGCGGTGATAGCGTCATCGAAGCCGGTCAAACGCAGGACCGCATTGAACTCGGTGAGCGGAGTGCGCTCGCGTGCTTCGCCGGTCGCATTCAGATAGAGAGTCCGGAGCCTTATCCAGGACCGGGACGTGGTCTGTGCGAGAAGCAGACAGCCGCCGACCACGCCCCCGTTGTCTTCCCAGCGGACCCAGAACCCTTCGAAATCATTTCCGTAGACTTCCAGCCAGCATTGCAACCAAGCGTTGGAAAGAAAAATAGACCGGTTGTCGGACGCCTCGTACAGGGGTGCCCACCATTGCGGGATTCGCGCCTGCCGTTCAAGCGGGGTGACATATCGTTTCACGAGCGAATCAGCCAGCCATTGTCCCGCACTGCCACTCGACACCCTCGCCGTAAGCGGCTTGCGGGGCAATCCGCCTCGCGGACAACGGGCAGCCCGGGCCTACTTTCCATTGAAAAACAAGCGCAGCACAGGCACTCGGGATATGAGGAAGACATGCAGGTACGCAGTGCTTGCCAGGCACAATATGATGACCACAAGGAACTTGACCACCGGGGACCAGTCAAGCGATAGCAGGGCCCAGGCAAACACGATTACGAGAAGATGGTGGAAAAGATAGATCGTGTAGGATGCATCCGAGAAAAAGCGCGAAAAGCGCGAACGCGCGCTGAAAAACTGCCCGAACAATCCGATGCATAAACTCGCGCCGAAGAATGCGGCCGATTGGCGTAATATCGCGGACCACGCGTCCGGGACCCCAATGCTGCGCGGCAGTTCACTCAAGATCAATGCGCCCAGCGCTACCGCCAGCAGCGCACCCGCAGGCTCCGGTCTGGAGATGGCGCGATAGACGCTCTGCGAGCGAAAACAGGCCAGGCCGACGATGAAATACAGGGAGTAGTCGATCAACTCCGTGCTATCGATGAAACCCAGAATCGTGATATACGAAATCCCGAGCGCGCGCTGTACAAAGCGCAGGCCAGAGAACGCCACGATGAAGAGCAGGTATAGGCGCAACAAGCAAAACCTGCCCTGGACGACGCGCTCCAGCATGCCGGCCGCCGCACGGGACCAGTCACGAGAGCCAAGCACAACCCAGACCGCAACGACATCGAGCATGAGATAAGCCAGGAACCACAGATGCCCGACCCAGGCGCTGACCGAGAACCCATAGCTTTGGTTCGAATTTACGACTCTCGCCAGAAACCATTCCTGCATCATGTTGAGCGTCAACAGCGTGGCGAGGAACGGAAGCACCAGTCGGCGCAGGCGCAAAGACAAGAACCGGTCCGGGCCGTACCTGTCGAATATGAACAGGCTGAAGAATCCGGATATGACAAAGAACGCCGGCATCCGATACAGATGGATGGCGTCGGCAAGCAAGGCGAGCGCGGGAGCGCTGGCGGAATCCGAGATTCGCCACGAACCCGAGCCGTCATAGGCGCGCGCCGCATGCAAAACGATACCCAGGGTCATTAGCAGGCCGCGGAGTGTATCCAGGTAGTGAAGTCGTTCCGTCGACGCGAGTAGGGGCGGCGCGATCAGAGGTTCGGCCATAGGTTCAGCCGATTCCGTGTACGTACCAGTCGATCGCTTCGAGCATGCCGGCACGAACGCTATGCGTTGGCGAGTACCCGAGCAATTGCTTTGCCTTGTCGATGTCGGCCAGAGAGTGGCGCACGTCGCCGGCGCGAAGTTTGGCATGAATGGCGGGCGCGACCGAAAATACCGGTTTGCGCGCTTTCAGGGTCGAGGCGATCAGGCCATGCAGTGCGTTGAGCGTCGTAGCTTCGCCGAATGCGACGTTGTAGATTCGGCCGGGTATCGGCGAAGGCGGCAGGATGAGGAGCCGTGCAGTCACAGCCGATTGCCACGGCCTGAACCGCGATCTCCGAAACAGACGCGAACGGGCGCCACGCCGCACTCCGATGTCGAGGGCGAACTCTCCGATGTGGAGCTGAGCCTCCGACAGCACGTAGTCGATCATGCGTTGCGGCAAGTCGACGCGGGCGCGGGGGCGCTCGAAATACTGGTCCGATGGTCGGAGTCTCTCCGGCATGAATGCATGAAATCGATCGACAACCTTGGTCGCATTGGCTACAAGTATAACCCGATAAGAAGTGCAACGGATGGCGGTGGAGTCAATTGACATGGTCATCCCGCAGAG
>Ga0172368_10004410_pt1 | contig 16309 bp, 12 predicted proteins | sample Lak11m_FD_114540 | JGI IMG/M metagenome (GOLD analysis project Ga0172368, IMG submission 114540) | Freshwater microbial communities from Kabuno Bay, South-Kivu, Congo - kab_022012_11m | ecosystem: Environmental > Aquatic > Freshwater > Lake | place: Democratic Republic of the Congo: South-Kivu...
ATTGGAGATTGGAGATTGGAGATTGGAATCTAACATCCAACTTCCAACATCTAATTACTTCAGTGCAATCGGGTTAAAGTCCGTCTCTCTATCGTAATAGTCTTCGCTCTCGGCGTGTTTGAGGAAGTTGACGACGCCATAAGTGAGCGGCGTAGCGATGGCTTCGTAAAATGATTTGAACAGCCATTGGGTGACGATGAGTTGAAAGAGCGCGTCGCTAGGGAGAACGCCGACGAACGCGGTGAGAATAAAAATCCCCGAATCGGCGAGTTGACCGACGAGCGTTGAGGTGATGGTGCGAAGCCACAAGTGTTTGCCTGACGTTGCGATTTTCAATTTGGCGATGACAAACGAGTTGAGAAATTCCCCGGCGAGATAAGCCATGAACGACGCGGCGAGCAAACGCGGAGTGAAACCCAAAATTGCCTCGTAGGCTTTCTGCGCCTCGGCAGGCGATTGATAAATGTTCGCGTTCCAAAACGGCGCGGGCGCGATGAGACCGCCGAGCCAGATCGCCAACACGGCGAGCAAATTGCAAGCGAAGCCGATCCAGATCACTTGCCGCGCGCGAGCGTAACCATACACTTCAGTCAGCACATCGCCGAAGATGTAAGAGATGGGGAAGATGATCACAGCAACAGGCAGAAAGAACGATCCAAACGCGCCAAGTTTGACGGCGATGATGTTGGAGATGAGCAAACAGGTGACAAAGATGCCGGTGATGGCGGGGAGGTATTTATAGTTTTTAGTCATAGAGTGATTGTAATATGTAATGCGTGAATTTGTGAGGCGTGATATGTGATGCGTGAATTAATTTTCGGCGGCGGAAAGGAAGTCGTTGATATGATCAAAAGTGATCGTGCGCGGATGGACGACGACTTGCGTCAGAAGTTGGAGAGCGAGGATGCCGATCAGATCGCGGTGCATTTGGAATGTGGGAACGGATGTGGCGATGCGGTTTGGGAAGCCGCCAGCGGGTGCGATGGCAAAGGCGGCATCAGTCACGATCTCAACGGCGGCGGCGAGTCGATCTCCGAATCGATCCGCCGAGGACGAGATATAGATCATCGGCGACACAGCGAGATCAAGTTCTTTGAGGAAGAGTTGATCTTCACTGCCATCGCTCCACACACCCATCGCGTCTGATCTTGGAAACAACATGCCGCTTTCGGCAATCCAATCGAAAGCGTCAAGCCCGCGATAGAGTCCGCCACGATCATCCGCCGCCATTGTGGGGAAGAACGGGCGCAGCGTGTTGAATTGCAAAAATGCGTAGCGCACGAACACGGGGGTGAAGTGAGAATCGGTCAACGCTGCCAAGTCGGCGGCGCCTTCGCCGCGCGCGAGGTAGTTTAATCCGTTGAGTCGAAAAAAGTGAAAAGGAAATTCTTCGTGAGGGGGAAACATCCAAAAAATCCCAAATCCCAAAAATCCAAATTCCAATATCTTTCGTTTGGGGTTTGGAAATTGGGATTTGGGATTTAAGAAATTACGCTTTGGGTCCGGCGCTGACTACTGAAGATTCTACTTTGTCGCTGAACTGTTTAAAGTTTTCTACAAATCGCTTCGCCAAGTCTTGCGCCTTCGCATCATATCCCGTTTTATCTGCCCAAGTGTTGCGCGGCTTAAGCACTTCGGCGGGGACGTGCGGGCAAGAGGTGGGGACGTGAACGCCGAAGATCGGATCCACTTCGGCGGCGATGTCGTGCAAACTGCCGTCGAGGATCGCCGTGACCATCGCCCGCGTGTGAGCGATTCTCATGCGGTGACCGACTCCGTACGGGCCGCCGCTCCAGCCTGTATTGACCAGCCACACCGTTGCGTTATAAGCCGAAATTTTTTTCTTGAGCATATCGGCATAGACGTATGGATGATGAACCATGAACGGCGCGCCGAAGCACGTCGAGAAGGTCGCCTGCGGTTCGGTCACGCCGCGCTCCGTTCCGGCGAGCTTGGCGGTGTAACCGGAGAGGAAGTAATACAACGCTTGATCAGAAGTGAGTCGCGAGATAGGCGGCAACACACCGAAGGCATCTGCCGTGAGGAAGATAACGTTCTTGGGATGGCTACCCAAACCTGAAGCGACGTGATTCGGAATGTAGTGAAGCGGATAGGCGGCGCGGGTGTTTTCGGTGATGGCTTGGCTGTCGAGATCGAGAGCGCGAGTCTCGTGATCCATCACCACGTTTTCTAACACCGTGCCGAACATGCTGAGCGTCGCATAAATTTCGGGTTCGGCTTCAGAGGAAAGTTTGATCACTTTGGCGTAACAACCGCCTTCAAAGTTGAAGACGCCGTTATCGCCCCAGCCGTGTTCGTCGTCGCCGATGAGTCCGCGCCGGCGATCGGCAGAGAGAGTGGTCTTGCCCGTGCCGCTGAGTCCGAAGAACAAGGCGGTGTCGCCTTGCGCGCCGACGTTGGCAGAACAGTGCATCGGGAAAACATTTTCCAACGGCAGTAAGAAGTTGAGCGCGGTGAAGATTGATTTTTTTATCTCACCGGCATAGCGCGTTCCGGCAATTAACACGGTGCGCGTGGCAAAGTTGAGGACGATAGCTGCCGTGGGACCGGAGGGCGGTTGGCGCGTGCCGTGCCGTTCGGGCTCAGGATGAAATTCGGGGGCGTGCAGAATGGTGAAGTTGGGTTCAAAATCGCCCAGCTCTGCCGCATAAGGACGGATGAATTGGTTGTAAGCGAACAATGTGTGCCAAGCCGATTCAGAGATGAGGCGCACGTTCAAACGACGCGACGGGTCGGCGCAGGCGTAGAGATCGCGCACGAAGAGTTCTTTGGTGTTGAGATAAGCTTTGACATCTTGCTCAAGCACTGCATATTTTTCCGGTGAGAGCGGGCGATTAACCTTGCCCCACCAGACTTTGTCTTCGCTCGATGATTCTTTGACGACAAACTTGTCTTCGGGGGAACGTCCGGTGAAAGGGGATGTGACGGCGAGGAACGCGCCGCCCGATGTGAACTTGCCTTCGCCGCGTTGAATGGCGATCTCCACCGTTTCAGCCGCCGAGGGATTCCACGTTTGTTTAATTCCAGTGAGACCGAGAGCGACGATTCCGTGTTTACTATGGATCATAGTGGCACCTTTTTTAAGAGAGAGTTTAGGTAGATAAGTAAACAGGTAGACAAGTGTGAATTTTTTCTTGTCTACCTGTCTACTTATGTTCCTGTGTACCTGTTTACCTATATACCCGTCTTGCTCAACGCTAGAACTTCAACGCCCCCATCGTCTCGCGGATGATCTTGACCGATTTATCCGCCATCGCTTTCTCATCATCGGTCAGTTTGAGTTCGATGATCTTCTCGACACCGTTCGCGCCCAATTTTACCGGCACGCCGAAGCATAAGTCTTTGAGACCATACTCCCCTTCGAGCAGGGTTGAGCATGGCACGATCAATTTCGAATCGAGCAAGATGGCTTCTGCCATCTTCGCCAACGCTGCGCCGGGCGCATAGTACGCGCTGGTGCCGAGCAGGTTGACGATCTCGCCGCCGCCTTTACGCGTGCGCTCGACAATCGCACCCAGCTTTTCTTTGGGCATCCACTCGCTCAACGGCACGCCGAAAACTGTAGAGTAGCGCGTGAGCGGAACCATCTCATCGCCATGTCCGCCCAAGACAACGGTGTGAACGTTCTCAACCGCCACGTTCAATTCCATCGCCACAAACGCGGCAAAGCGCGCTGAATCCAAAATACCGGCTTGCCCCACGACTCGGTTCTTGGGCAGTTTGGATTGTTTAAGCGCAAGGTAGGTCATCGTGTCGAGCGGGTTGGTAACGACGATCCAATAAGCGTGGGGAGAGAGAGGCATCGCTTTATTGATCACGTCCGTCACCACTTGCTGATTCGCGCCGACCAGATCTTCGCGGCTCATGCCGGGCTTACGCGGCAGGCCCGCCGCCAAAACAATCACGTCTGAATTTTCGGTGCCGTCGTAGCTGCCGTCGGCGTTGCCGCGAATGCGAGAGTTGTAGCCCACAATCGGTCCGGCTTGCAGCAAGTCCAACGATTTACCCACCGGAGCAGTCTTGGCAAATGCCGCATCCACTAACACAATGTCGCAGATGCCGCGTTGAGCAAGCCACAGCGCGCACGATGCGCCGACATTGCCCGCGCCGACAATAGTAACTTTACGCATTTATTTCTTAGCCTCCTTAGCGGGAGCGGCAGCCTTAGCCGCAGGAGCAACCGCTTTGGCTGGAGCCGCTCCGGCTTTCGCAGGCGCGGCCGCTTCACCTTCAGCGCCTTCTTCCAGCTTCTTGCCCTTCTCAACCACTTCCACTTCACCCGCCGCCACTTCCGGCTTCTCAGTGGTAATTTCTTCGAGTGAGGCGTAAGTCACGCGAGCGGTCATTTCATCGCCGTGCGACAACATTCTGATCTTCTCCGGCAGTTTAATGTCGTTGACATACAACGCGGTGTTGATCTCTTTCAATGGTTCAAGGTCCACGCGAATTTCGCTGACCAGATCGCCGGGCAAGCATTCAATTTCGATCTCCGGCAAACCGCGCACCAACACGCCGCCCAGCGACGTCACGGCGTACGAGTTCCCCGTGAGGCGCACCGGAATCTTCACGCGCATCAAGCGATCCATTGCCACTTCGTAAAAATCTACGTGCAAAATTTCATCGGTGATGAAATTGCGCTGCACTTCGCGCACCAACGTTTTGTGCGTCGTGTCCTTCACCGCCAAATCAATCAAGACGGTGCCTTGAATACGATTGAGGGTCTGGCTTGCCTCGCGGCTATCGAGCTGCAGGGACAGTGGCTGTTTATCCGCGCTGTACATCACGGCGGGCAGCAGACCACTTCGGCGCAATGCGCCAAGCCCTTTTCTGACGGTCGTTCGGTGCTCAGCCGTCAATTTAGTTGCTTCCATTTCTTAAATCTCCTTTTTCTGTTGATAGCCCGTATCAAGCGTAGAGACGTTGCCTGCAACGTCTCTACGAGCAGAGCTATTTTCTGCGCCACAAAAGGCGCAAGAACAAAATTACACCAACGGCGATTCCGGCTGATAGCCCCATCAGCAACGCGCCGCGTGCATCCAACACCGTTTCCACATGTCCATTAACATTGCGGGCGACCAACACAAAAGATCGCGAGCGATTCATCTGCACCTTATCGGCGACGATCACTCCTGCGCCTGAGGTATGAATCTCCACCGCGTCGGCAACTACCACACCCACCCCGCTCTGCCGCGCGGAAACCGCCTCCCCGCGCGCGGCGACCATCGCACTTTGAGCCGCCTCAATCGTGTCGGCATCCGTCACATTGATCAGGCTGACGCTTGCCTCAAGATGATTTGCCTGCACCCAATTCACCGCGCTCTGGCTCACGCGCGCCGAATCAGCGTGAACATCACTCACCGCGCTTTGATGCAGGTGAACAACGTCCGCCGAAACTTCAGGCGGTGCAATTTCAACGCTTTCGCTCATGGGACTCTACTTCTACGTGGATTACTCTCTTACGAGGGCGGGCAGATTATATCACAGGCAGTGTTTGACCCTCACCCTCAACTGCAATACAATCAACCCAATCTCCAATCTCTAATGACCATTCACTATGCCCACCCTCTACCTCATTGACGGACACGCCCTCGCCTATCGCACCTACTTCGCCCTCACCGGCGCGGGAACAAACACCGCGCGCTGGGTCACCAAAAGCGGCGAACCCACGGCAGGCACCTACGGCTTCACCGCCGTCCTCTTCAACATCATCGAAGAGAAGAAGCCCGACTACCTCGCCGTGAGTTTTGACGTGGGCGCAACATTCCGCGACACGCTTTATAAAGAATACAAAGGCACGCGCGAGAAGATGCCCGACGATCTGCGAGTGCAGATCGAACGCATCCGCGAAGTGGTTGCCGCCTTCAACATCCCCGTCCTTGAAGCCGAAGGTTACGAAGCCGATGACGTTCTTGGCACCGTCGCCAAAATTGCGGCGAAACAAAATGTGGAAGTGATCATTTCCACCGGAGATCGGGACCTGCTTCAACTGTGCGACAAAAAAGTTCGCGTCTCACTCGCCGGTCAAAAACTTTCCGAATCGGTTGTGTACGGTGTGGATGAAGTGAAGGAACGGTTTGGCGTCACGCCGAAGCAGTATATAGATTACAAAGCTTTAGTCGGCGACACGAGCGACAACATCCCCGGCGTGGCGGGTGTGGGCGAGAAGACGGCGACATCGTTGATCCAAGAATACGGCTCGCTCGACGCGATCTACAAAAATCTCAAAAAGATTCCATCGCGCTTTCAATCCAAACTTGAAGCAGGCAAAGAAAAGGCTTACCTCTCACAAAAGCTCGCCACCATCGTCACCAATGTGCCGCTCGAATTTAACTTAGAAGCGTGCGAAGCCCCGCGCCTCAAGAGCAAGCCTCTCAACTTTGATCGCCAAAAAGTTGTTGAACTCTTTCGCACACTCGAATTTAGAAGCCTGTTAAATAAACTTCCCGAAGGTGACGCGCCCATATTGGATAAAGACTCGGCGCGCGAAGCCGAACAAAGCGCGCAGATCGGACTGTTTGGCGACGAAGCAATGAAGGTGAAGGGGTCGCCGACTCCTCGCTGGGCGACTCCGATCTCAAAAATCACCAAGCCCCACGTAATCTCCGATCTCCAAGCTCTTCATGAATTTGTTGATCTTCTCAACGCATCTCCCATCATCTCTGTTGACACCGAGACCACGGGCATTGACCCCAACAGCGCCAAGCTCATTGGCATTTCGATTTCGATCAAAGAAGGCGAAGGCTATTACATACCCCTTCAACATCAAACTACAAACGTCCAACTCCCAATTTCTGAAGTCATCGCCGCCATGACTCCAGCGTTAACGAATCCGAAAATAAAAAAGATCGGTCACAACATCGGTTACGACTACACCATGTTGAAACGACATGGGTTGAGAATCTCGCCCATTAGCTTCGACACCATGATCGCCGAGTTCATCACCGATCCTTCCTCGCGCAATTTGGGATTAAAGAATCTTGCCTTCATCCGGCTCGGTTTAGAAATGACTGAGATCAAAGAGTTGATCGGCACGGGCAAAAAGCAGATTACGTTTGATCAAGTGCCGCTCGAAGCCGCCGCCGCTTACGCCGTCGCCGACTGCGACGTGACTCTGCGCCTGTACCCGATCTTAAAGAAGGAAATGGACGAGAAGCAAGGCACAAAGCTATTCGAGGAGATCGAGCTGCCGCTCATCACGGTGTTAGCAAGCATGGAGATGAACGGTGTGGCAGTGGACACCGAGTATCTGGGCGAGATGTCAAAGAAGTTGGACAAACAGATCGCCTCACTCGAAAAGAAAATTTACAAAGAGGTCAAATACGAGTTCAATATCAACTCGACACAACAACTGGCTAAAGCGTTGTTTGAAGACTTAAAACTTGAGCCGCCCGACTCTTCGCGCAAGACCGCCGCAGGCAAATACTCCACCGCCGCCGACGTGCTAGAAGAGATGCGCGAGAGTCATCCGATCATCGCCGCGATATTAGAACACCGTGAGATCGCCAAACTCAAATCCACATACGTGGATGCGCTGCCCACCTTCGTGAATCCTGAAACCGGTCGCGTGCATACTTCCTATAATCAGGCGGGCGCGGTCACCGGGCGTCTCGCTTCCTCGAATCCGAATCTGCAAAACATCCCCATCCGCACCGAACTCGGGCGTGAAGTGCGCCGCGCTTTCATCGCCCCGCGCGGGCGCAGGTTGGTCGCCGCCGATTACTCGCAAGTGGAATTGCGGATCGCCGCGCACTTCGCCCAAGATAAATTTTGGTTGGAGGCTTTCGCGCGCGGCGACGACATCCACGCCGCAACCGCCTCTGCCGTGTTCGGCGTCTCCTTAGAAAAGGTCAGTAAAGACCAACGCCGCAACGCGAAGGCGATCAATTTTGGATTGTTGTATGGCATGGGCGCATTTAGTTTAGCCAAGCAAACGAATTTAACATTGGGCGAAGCCGAGGAATTTGTACAAAAGTATTTCGCCGAGTTGCCCGGCGTGAAAAAATATCTTGAGGACACCAAACGCAAAGCGGCAACGGATGGATACGTCGAAACGTTGCTCGGGCGCCGCCGCTACTTCCCGCTCCTCACCACGCGCGGCGCATCGCGCGAAGAACACGCCATCCGCGCCCGCTACGAGCGCGAAGCGATCAACGCCCCGGTGCAAGGCACGGCGTCCGACATCATCAAGATCGCCATGATCCGACTCGCTCAAACACTCCCCCCAAAAATCCCGTCGGCGAAGATGATTCTGCAAGTGCATGACGAGTTAGTATTTGAATGTGACGCCGACGACGTAGAAAAAACCGCCGCGCTCGTCAAAGAGATCATGGAAGGCGCATTTAAACTCGATGCGCCGTTGGCGGCGGATGTGCGCGCTGGAAAGAACTGGGATGAGATGAAGAAGGTATAATCGTTTTAATGATGTAGTAAGTCCTGAATATATAAATCAAAGGAGCAACTATGTATCCTAACATCAGCCTCGAGCTAATAAAACAAGTTGACACATTGAATATGGATCAACAATTGCGCCTAGCCATTTACTTGTTAGAAAAAGCTCGCCTTGCAAATCGCCCCAAACACAAGAAAACTGCTCAACGTGCTTTTGGGTTGTTGGCGAATTCAACACTTGCGCCTTCTGATGCACAAGTGCGGCAATGGATCAATGAACACCGCTCGGAGAAATACGGTTGATGCGCGTCCTGATTGACACTAACGTAGTGCTGGAGGCTTTGCTCAAACGCGAACCTTGGGCAAACGCGGCGAAGTTACTCTGGGAAGCAAACGACGACGGACGCATCACCGCCTATCTGACTGCCTCCACGCTCACAGACATCTTTTATATTGCGCGCAAAGGATCGGGGAATGACGTTGCACGCGATGCCGTCAAATTATGTTTAGAGGCATTTGAGATCTGCGTTGTAGATCGCACCGCTTTAGAAGAGGCGTTAGCACTTACAGGAACTGATTTTGAAGACAATTTGCAGATCGCTTGTGCAACACTTTCTAATGTCGAGGCAATCGTAACTCGCAATCAAAGCGATTTTACTAATTCGGAAATTCAGGTGCTAACCCCGGATGAACTCCTAAAAATTCTACCCGAGAAATAGAAAATATCTTTGGCAGCCATGCGCCTCTCCTCTAACTTAATTCTTGCCATCTCCCTCCTCGTCGCCGAGCAAACCCCGCAGCCGCCCCAACCCAAACCCGACCCACGCTTCGGCGCAGTTGAATCGTATTACGCGCCGCAGATCGCCAAACAAGCGAACATCGGTTGGGATCGGATGATCATCAACTGGCTTGCGCGACAGCCCAACGGCGATCACCAGTGGAATGTCACACACGAAGAACAAGAGCGCATCGCCGCCGCCGAAAAAGATGGTCGCGAGATCGTCGCGCTGTTAATGTCAACGCCACACTGGGCAACCGACGGCAAACCCGCCGTCGGCGTCCCGCGCGGTTTGTATCTTGCGGTTGATGATCCAAATAATTTGTGGGCAGTCTTCGTGCGTCGCATCGTCAAAGAATACAAAGGACGCATCACGCACTGGATTATCTGGAACGAGCCCGACATCGCGATGGAAAATTTCGGCGCGCAGTTTGAAGGCACGGTTGAAGAGTATTATCGTCTCGTCAAAGTCGCTTACCTCGTCGCCAAAGACACCGACCCCAACGCCGTCATTCATCTCGGCGGCATGACGTACTGGCACGATGTTGCCCGGGGTCGCCCGCCCTATCTCAAACGCTTTCTCGACGTTGCAGTTAAAGATGACACGGCAATCAAAAATAATTTTTACTTCGACGTTTTCACCACACACATTTACTTCCGAACCGAGACCGTCGGCGACATCCTCAGCTTCTACAAACAATTGATGTGGCAATATGGCATTAACAAATCCATTTGGCTAAATGAAACCAACGCCGCACCGTATGACGATCCAAATTTCCCCGCCAGCCCTCTCGTCCGCGTCAGCATGAATCAGCAAGCCGCATTCGTCATTCAATCCGTATCACTCGCGTTGGCGGCAGGCGCAGAACGCATCGCTATTTATAAATTGTATGATGAAGCAGCGCCAGCGCCCGGCTACGAATCGTATGGACTCTTTCGATATGACGGATCGCCGCGCCCCGCCGCTTACGCTTATCACGCCGTCACCACGTATTTCGCCCACACCCAATCCGCTTTCATCTCCTCGCAATACGACTATCACCTTGTCACCCTTAACCGCCTCGATGGAACCACGCGCATCGCCTGGTCGCGCATCGGGCGCGAAACGCCCATCACTCTCTATCTCACCGCCAACGCCAAACTCTACGATCATCTCGGCAGAGAACTACCAATCCCATCCTATGGATACACGACTCTCACCCTGCCCGCAGGCGAATGTGAGATGGGATACGGGCTGTGCGATGTCGGCGGCGCACCGTTGATCGTAGTGGAGACGTCCGCCGCTCCCGCCCCCACTCCTACAGGGCTGCCGACTCTTCCTCCGTTGCCAACAGCCACGCCCAAACCCTGATCATCAGAAAGCGGGCTTCTCCAAGAAACCCGCTTTCTCTTCACGAACATTTTGCCTATTGCCAAATTTCTTTTTCGTTGTATAGTTAGTGTCGTAAATACACGTTTAGAAGGGTTCATCACACGAAAGGAGTCTTACCATGCTCGGTATTCAATACATCAAGGTCAGCCCCACCAATCACATCATCCATTATCAAAATGGCAAGGTCGCTCACAGCGGAGTCGGGTTAGCATTTTTCTATTATGCCCCCATCTCTTCGATTGCCATTGTGCCGGTGGGCAGCGTGGACGTACCGTTCATCTTCAACGAGATGACGGCAGACTTCCAGCCGATCACTGTGCAAGGGCAGCTCACCTATCGAGTCAACGACGCCGAGCGAGTCGCTTCGTTGTTAAACTACAGCACGAATGCCAACGGCGCGCAATATGTCTCGCAAGATCCGGACAAACTACCTCAGCGTGTGATCAACATCACCCAAGTCCTCACCCGCTCCGAAGTCCACTCACGCCCGATGCGTGAAGCGATCCGATCTTCAGATGCGGTTGCCGCCGCCGTGATGGGCAAACTTAAAACAAGCGAAGAACTTAAGTTACTCGGCGTAGAAGTGTTGACGCTTTCGATCTTGGCGATTAAGCCCACGCCCGAAATGGCGCGCGCCCTCGAAGCCGAAGCCCGCGAAGAACTTCTGCGCCGCGCCGATCAGGCAATTTATGATCGCCGCAACGCTTCGGTGGAACAAGAACGGCGCATCAAAGAGAACGAACTCAACACCGAGATCGCCGTCGAAGAAAAGCAACGACAGATCCGTGAAGCCAAAGTGCAAGCCGACTTGGCAGTGGAAGCCAAAGAACAACAAGTGCGCGAAGCCAAGATCAAGGGTCAGATCAAAGTGGAAGAGGACCGCAAGCAATTGGTGACGGCACAAACCGAGAACGTCCGCGCCGAAGCCGACGCGCAGAGTTATGCCATTGAAGCATCTTTACGCCCCTTGCGTGATTTGGACGCCAACGTGCTGCAAATGCTCGCCGTGCAAAACACCGATCCGCGTACAATGGTGAGCCTGGCCATGAAAGAGCTGGCACAGAACGCCGGAAAGATCGGCAACCTCAACATCTCGCCCGAATTGTTAGAAACGTTGATGAAGAAAAAGTAATTGGCGGATAGCCACTGCTGGCTGGTGATCGGTTTTCACTAGCCCCCAGCAACCAACAACCAGAATGGATTACGAAAAAATAATCCTCGTCACCCGCAAGACCCGTCTCGAAGGCTTGATCGAGCGATTCAACACACGCGGGCAGGCGAAGTTCTACATCGAACACAGCGGCGGCGATTTTAGTTTTTACGAGCGCGAACACGAAACGTATTACGCCGCGTTGAACGATCTCAAAAAGGGGTTGACAGGTTTGATGAAGTTACAAGAGATCGAGCGCGGCTTCTTGCCCAACTTCCTGTTTGACGACAGCAACCTTGTGGTGACGATTGGTATTGACGGCTTGGTGGTGAACACAGCGAAATACCTCAACGGTCAACCGGTCGTGGCGGTCAACCCTGATCCGCCGCACATTGACGGAGTCTTGTTGCCGTTCAACGTGGGCAATGCGCCGCTCGCGGTCAAGCAAATTCTCAATGGCGAATCACACTCGCGTTTGATCACAATGGCAGAGGCGAAACTCAACGACGGGCAATCGTTGCTTGCCTTCAACGATCTCTTCATCGGCGTGCGCTCGCACATCTCGGCGCGATATTTGATTCAGGCAAACGGCAAAGAAGAACATCACTCGTCGAGCGGCATTTTGGTTTCCACAGGCGCGGGGTCAACAGGCTGGCTGAGTAGCATGTTCAACATGGCAAATGGGATGTTGAGCGAGTTCGCCAACGCCGAGCCGAAGATTCAACGACCCCAACTTACGTGGGACACCGACAAATTAATTTTCGTGGTGCGTGAGCCGTTCATTAGCAAAACGTCCGGGGCGCAGATCGTCTGCGGGGCGATCACGGCGGCGTCACCGTTGATCTTAAAATCCGAGATGCCCGAAGGCGGCGTGATCTTCAGCGATGGCGTCGAAGCAGATTTCTTGGCGTTCAACGCGGGGGCAATTGCGACGGTTGGTATAGCGGGGAAGAAGACAAATTTGGTAGTGGGGTGAAGTTTAATCTCCATTGTTGAGGAATCTCTTCGACGGCATCAGAGATTCCTCGTCGTGAAGAACACTCCTCGGAATGACAAGTTCTTGGTTTCCCGTTAAAAACGGGAGAGCCAAATTTTTTTTACACCGTACCAAAAGACTACGCACAGACGGCACGCTTTACACTCCGTTAGCTCGATTCTCATATTTATATTATGTCGCCGCACTATGGTTAGCACATTCAAGAGAGAAAACACATGCGCGACAAAACCCTGCACACTATTGCTATTGCTGGCCTTGTCTTCGCCACGTTTGCCTTAACTGCAACACCGGCGCACGCTGCCAGCCAAAACTGTGCTGCCAGTCATGGCACAGTGATTGACATTGAAATCCCTACCACGATCTTATCCCAAACTATTGACGCCAAAGTTTATTTGCCTGCTTGCTATGAGGAATCCAACCAACGTTACCCCGTATTGTATTTGCTGCACGGTATGGATAACAATGCGAGTCAATGGGTGACACTTGGCGCGCCGCAGGCGGCAGACGCTATGCCGGTACAGTTTATCATCGTCATGCCGCATGATCGTATGGAGGTTTCATTCAATACGGCATTTGTGAATGAGGTTGTGCCTTTCGTTGACGAAAATTTTCGCACGATAGATGATCACAATTATCGCGCCATCGGTGGACTGTCTTACGGCGGCGGTTGGGCGATCCACATTGGGCTATCGCATCCCGAACTCTTTAGCCGCATTGGCGGGCACAGCCCGGCGCTCTTCTACGGCGATGCGCCCAACTTAGAATTTTGGGCGATGCACTTACCGCTTGGCATAGCTATCAATATTGACATCGGAGAGGGCGATCCCTTGCTCGAAAACAGCGCGCAGCCGATTGACTCTTTGCTCACCGAGGCCGGAGCGCAACACATAGTCAACATCTATGGAGGGGGACATACTGAAGCGTATTGGGCGTCACACATTACGGAGTATCTGAGTTTTTATACAACGGGCTGGTGATTTGTTGGTAAGCGGTTTTCTTTTTTCAAGCCCACCCTACATCCCTCGCTCGCCCTGCTGCTGAATCAGTTTAGCGATCAATCCCGTCCAACCGGTTTGATGACTCGCGCCCAAGCCCGCGCCGTTGTCGCCGTGAAAGTATTCGTAAAACAAAATGTAATCGCGCCAATGCGGATCGTTTTGGAATCGCTCGTGTTCGCCGAACACCGCGCGGCGACCTTCGTCATCGCGGACGAAGAGTTTGATCAGCCGATTCGAAAGTTCGTCAGCGATCTGGTCGAGGGTGATGAAGTTGCCCGACCGCGTTGGACATTCCACAGTGAAATCGTCGCTGTAATAGTGATGAAATTTTTGCAGCGACTCGATCAACAAATAATTAACCGGAAGCCATACGGGACCCCGCCAATTGGAATTGCCGCCGAAGAGTCCGCTGCGCGACTCGGCGGGATCATATTGCACGGCGTATTCGATCCCATCCAAATGAAGCACGTAGGGATTCGCTTCGTGATATTTGCTCAACGCCCTCACACCATAATCGCTCAAGAACTCTGTAGCATCTAACGCGCGTTTGAGCAGCTTCTTCAAACGGCTGCCGCGCACCATCGCCAGCAATCGCCTTTCACCTAGACCCGGAATCTCAAACCGCGAGACAAGACGCGAGAGTTCGGGGCGATTGGTGAGGAACCATTCGAGGCGCATTTTGAATGTCGGCAGTTCTTCCAGAACCACCGGGTCAATCGTCTCGACGGCGAACAACGGAATCAAGCCGACGAAAGATCGCAGCCTCAATGGAATGTTGCCGTGATCGGGAAGATGCAGAACATCGTAGAAGAATTCATCTTCTTCGTTCCACAAGGCAATGCCCTGCCCGCCCAAGTTGTTCATAGCGTCGGCGATGAAGAGGAAGTGTTCGAAAAATTTTGTGGCGATGTCTTCGTAAACGGGATTGACCAAAGCCAGTTCGAGCGCGATGGTCATCATGTTGAGGCAGAACATCCCCATCCAACTGGTGCCGTCACTCTGCTCGATGCATCCGCCACCGGGCAGCGGCGCGCTGCGATCAAACACGCCGATGTTATCGAGTCCCAAGAAGCCGCCTTGAAAAACATTGTTGCCTTCGGAATCTTTGCGGTTGACCCACCACGTAAAGTTGAGCATCAACTTGTGAAAGACTCTTTCCAAAAAGACACGATCACTACGCCCATAATGTTTGTATTCGATCTTATAAACGCGCCACGCCGCCCAAGCGATCACCGGCGGGTTCACGTCGCCGAACTCCCACTCGTAAGCCGGCACCGCGCCGTTGGGGTGTTGATACCACTCGCGCAACAACAGATCGAGTTGGCTCTTGGCGAAATCAGGATCGAGCATGGCGAGCGGCACACAGTGAAAGGCTAAATCCCACGCGGCGTACCACGGGTACTCCCATGTATCGGGCATGGACATGACGCGCTCGTTATAGAGATGAGTCCACTCACGGTTGCGCCCGCGTTTGCGTTCGGGCGGCGGGCTGGGCTGCGCCGGATCGCCAGTGAGCCATTGTTCGACGATGTAGTGATAGAACTGTTTGCTCCACAACATTCCGGCAAACGCTTGACGTTGAATGGATCGCATTTCGCCATTTAAAATTTTTGGCTGGAGCGAATCGTAATAATCATTTGCTTCTTGGATGCGTTGGGTGCAGATGGAGTCAAAATCGTCAAAGGGAGTAGGGGGTAGGGGTTGAGCGGAGTCGGCAGGCGCGGCAGTTAAACGGAGACGCACGACAACGCTTTCACCGCGTTGAAGCGTTGTCGTATACACGGCGCACATCTTGGTGCCGATCTTCTCGGCGTTGACGGTTTCTTTTTTTCCTTGAATCAAATAATCGTGAAAAGAATCTTTCACGTAGGGCGCGCACTCGACTCCGTAAAGCCGTTGCGTGTTTGATTCGTTTTCAGTGAAGAGAAGTTCGGTGGGCGACTCGCAATAGAAGTGATAGTCGCCGAGGAGACGATGCTTGGCAACTACGCTGTTGCCGTCAACGGCGAGCGATGGCTTTTGATTTTTGTCGTCCCAACTCCAATCGTTGCGAAACCACAACGTGGGCAAGAGGCGCAGAGGCGCGGGTTCACTGCCGCGATTGATCGCCGTGAGACGGATCAAAATATCGTTGGGTGAGGCTTTAGCATATTCAACAAAAATATCGAAGTAACGATTTTCATTGAAGACGCCCGTATCAATCAATTCAAATTCGTTTTCGTGTTTGCCGCGTTGAGCGTTTTGGTTGACGAGTTGTTCGTAAGGGAAGGCGCGTTGAGGATATTTGTAGAGGGCTTTGCAGTACGAATGAGACGGCGTGCTGTCGAGGTAGTAATAATATTCTTTGACATCTTCGCCGTGATTACCTTCGTGGTTCGTGAGACCGAAGAGGCGCTCTTTGAGAATCGGATCGTGACCGTTCCACAACGCCAGCGAAAAACATAATCGCCCTTTGTCGTCGGAGAAACCAAGGAGGCCGTCTTCGTTCCAGCGATAGACTCGCGAGCGGGCGTGTTCGTGCGGAAAATAATTCCAGGCGTCGCCGTTTGCGCTGTAATCTTCGCGCACGGTTCCCCACGCGCGCTCGGCAAGATACGGACCCCAC
>Ga0172368_10004415_pt1 | contig 16299 bp, 15 predicted proteins | sample Lak11m_FD_114540 | JGI IMG/M metagenome (GOLD analysis project Ga0172368, IMG submission 114540) | Freshwater microbial communities from Kabuno Bay, South-Kivu, Congo - kab_022012_11m | ecosystem: Environmental > Aquatic > Freshwater > Lake | place: Democratic Republic of the Congo: South-Kivu...
CGCGCCCCCACCAAAGAGCCCACCGCCACGGCCACCAGGGCAGTGGAAAAGACCGCGGAGCAGGAGGTGGAGGACTGGTGGAAGACTTTGAAGATGAACGCCAACATGCGGGCCGCGCTGGAGCCGGCCAAGCCCTACCTGGTGATGTATCTCAAGCAGGACCGCAGCCAACTCCTGCCGCCCAAGGTCGCCGCCAAGATCGACGAGATCATACGAGAGCGCGGCAGCCCGAAATGGGCAGTCAACTGGCGCAACGACGGCTATGGCCGCGGCTTTCTGCAGACAATCGGCTTTTTTGAAAGCACCAAGACTCAAACAGGCCCCAATTATCCCCGAAAACCGTTTATAAACCCCAACATTGTACTTAGTCCGACAGTCTTTAATAAACTAGGAAATGATGCACAAAAGATAATTACCGAACTTACGAAAGCTAGTGTTATAATTAAAGAGGGAGATTTTAGTTTAGCATTTGTTAGGATCGCAGATACGTTTTCGTTTAATCTTTCAACTGGCGACGGTGTAGTTGCACTGTCAAATTATCTAATATCTAACAACAGGCAACCATTGCAAATAGGTGAAGCACTTACTCTCCCGAGGGAAATTGAATTTTGGACAATGGTCAAAAATAACGCTGCCGGTTTATCGGCCGATCCCAAGACTCAAGCTGACATTGTCACCTATGCTAATCGAATGATTGAATACCATTCAGAATTCATAATATCCGAAAACATCGACTTCAATCGTTAGGCTTTCATCGGCCGGATAACAACCGGTTGACAATCGGCGCGCCGATCTTCATAATGAATAGTGATGAACAAGGTTCTGGCCATACTGCTATTGGTCTTGTTGGGCGCCGTCATTTTGGAAATAAGCTATCTGCGCCGGATCGCCGGACAACCCCAGACAAGCCGGGCCGGTACAACAGCCGCCAACCTCACTGCTTCTGCCGCGCCCACCCTGCCGGCCGAGCCGCTCACCGTAAGGGCCAACGACAACACCTCCATCACCTATGTCTACGCCAAAATCAAAGAGCGAGCCAAAAATCAGGTACAGATAGAGACCGAAAGCGGACAAACAGTCACGGTCAAGATCGGCCGAGGGGCGCGCTTTTTCCAGCGCATCAAAGGCAAAGATGTGCTATCGCCCGATCCATTTACCTTACGCGATAACCAATATTACATATTCGAATGGAGCAGCGACGCGCAAGCCGTCAAGGAGGTTTTCCGGGTGACGCAGATTATATCATCATGAGAAAAACACTGATTATCGGTTTTGTTGTGGCTGCCTGTTTGCTATCAATTGGCCCAAAGCGGGTCTTTGCCTGTGCCGGCAACAATGACAGCTGCTATGAAGACGCGGCTGGGAAATGCGTCCGCTGCGGCTCAACCTCGTATTGCGTAGAAACAGGCCCGGGAATCTATAATTGCGAAACTCAACAAGGAGCTAGACCCACCGCCGTACCACCCGGACAACCGCCGCCGGCTGGGGTAACATTGGCGCCCGGGCAGCCGACGCCGACCACACCGCCCCAGGGCGGCACCACCTGCACGGCCGACTGCAGCGGACGAACCTGCGCGACTGTCCCCGGCAGCTATGACTGCCGGGTTGGGGGCTGCACCGACGGCACCTGCGACGCCGGCGACGGCTTCTGCAAGAAGTGCACCACGCCCGGCAAAAGCTGCTGCAGCTATTGCGTGCCCGAAGGCTGGGGCTGCAGCGGATCCCCCTGCCCCTGGAGAAAAAGCTGCAAAGGCTGGGACAGCTACGGCAATGGTAATTGTGATCAGGAAGTAAGCTGCGGCGCGGCCAATCCTTGTTCGGGCTCGGCCACGAACACCTGTTATGACTGCTTCCAAAAATGCCCGGTTGAGTCGACTCCTACCCCCATCCCGCCCTGCTCGATCACGAATCTGTCCGCCGCAAAAGCCAACGCCTGCGGCGCCTCAAGCGTCAGTCTGAACTGGACTGTAAACAGCCCGATTGAGACCTCCTACGTCATGGCCTATTATCACAACGGCGCCGACTGGAGCCAGGCGGGCTTCAGCCCGGCCAATCCGCTATCCAACACCGCCACGACCACTACCTCGACCACGCTCGGGCCCGGCGGGTATAACTTTCAGGTCTGCTGTAACAAAAACAACACCAATTATGGCTGCTCCGATCAGGTGGGAGTCGATATCTCCACCTGCCCGCTGGGGTGCGCGTCCAACTTGACGATGGTCTGCACCTCGCCCTATCGGGCCAATTTTAGTTGGAGCGCCATCTCCGGGGCCGACAAATATGTGGCGCGTATCAACAACACCAGCAACGGCTGGCATTGGGACGAGGCTACCGGCTTGGGCTGCGAAGATGACCCCAGCCGCGGCTGCCTGGGCGACCGGGCCGTCTATACGACGGCTCCGCAAACCGGTATCACCGATGTTATCATCACCCCGGGCGTGGCTTACGGCTGGTCGATCCAGGGCGTCAAACCGGGCGAAACCTCGCCGTACACCGGCTGCCAAAAGGAAGGGGCCGGCTTTACCTGTCCTACACCGAGTCCCACTTCCTGCCCTGTGCCGCCGGCGGTGACCCAGTCCGGCCCGCCGGCCTGCACCAGCCAGGCCGGCTCCTTTACCATCACCGACAAAGGCACCGGCTGTTACCCGCATGACGCACGGATCGATGTCTGCAGCGCGGTGTCGGCCAGCGGCGTCTGCACCTATGCGGGCGGCTCAAACGGCGCTTGGGTCTCGGACGCATTCCCGGCGGCCAACACGAACTTCACCCAGTCGATCCGCTCGAGCAATGCGCTGGAAAGCGGCCATTACTGGTGGCGCGGCTGGTCGCGCAACGGCGACTACTACCAGGCAGAAAGCCCGGGCAATGACTACGGGGAGTTTGAAGTGGACCGGCTTGCGCCGGCCGCCGCACCAAGCCTGACGGCCAGCGTCTCGGACTGCACCAACGAGCCGGCCGCCGCGCTCACCTGGCCGGCCGTCAGCGACCGGGGATGTTTGGGTGATATTTCCTATTGGCTTCAGGTCAGCAGCACCAGCCCGGCCAAAGACGCCGCCGGCGGCATCGCCGCCAACGTCCAAAACGGCTGGATAAGCGGCACCAACTACACGCTGCCGGCCCCCAAATGCGGCCAGACTTATTATGCCCAGATCAAAGCCGCCGACACCGAAGGCGGCAAGCACCCCAATCAGACCGACTGGAGCGGCATTGTGACCTTTACCGTCACCTGCCGACCCACCTGCACCATCGACCCCAATCCGGTTTCCAACATCACCAGCTTCGGCACGGCCACCCTCACCAACACCGGCGGCTATGCCGACGGAGCAACGGGGAATTTTTCTTACGGCTGGTTCGTGGACGACGCCTGCGACGCAAGAAGGTTTGATCCAGCAATTCTCAATCTGGCGGAGTTAGACGAGGTCTCCCGACCGAGCGGCTCGCCTGACCCGAGGCGTGCGGGCGGCGGCGGTCAGGAGACCTTGCCGAACGGTCAAATTGAGAATGGCTGGGTTTGATCTGGGACGCTTGCACAATACACACAAACCGATTACACTATACACATCCCAAGCAGAGAGATGGGCGCATGAGGACAAATGTCGTCCTGGACGAATCGCTGGTCGAGAAGGCCAAGGCACTGACCGGCATCAAAACGACGCGCGGAGTAATCGACGAGGCCTTGCGCCTGCTGATCCAGTTGCGCGAGCAGAGCCAGGCACACGGCCTGCGCGGTCGGCTCCGCTGGGAAGGCGACCTGGCCGCGCTGCGCGAAACGGACGCTGGCGTCTATGATACGACCACAGAAGGCCCCACTTCCTACCTGGTGATTGAACCCCAACTATACAGCCGCATCGAACAAGCCGCGGACGAGCATAAAATCGACATAGACCAGATACTCACCCAGGCGATCCGACGGTATCTGTGGGAATTGGACCGTCGAAAGATTTCGGAGGAGAGCCAGGCCTATCGACAGCGCCATGCAGAGCTGAAAGCAGAATACCTGGGACAGTACATTGCCATGCACAACGGCCAGGTTATGGATCACGACACGGATATTACAGCGCTGCGCCAGCGTGTGCGCCAACGCTTTGGCCAGAAGCCCATGATGATTACACTGGTGGAAGAAGTCGCTGAGCAGCCTCTCGTTCGTCATGGCTTTCGCCTGGAGTCTGGCAAGCCATGAAATACCCTTACGACACCGTTTACGAGCCGCCCTTCCCCGCTGTGCCGGTCGTGCTGTGGAATAGCGAAGAAGGATTGCGCATCGAAAAAGTGCAAGCGTTGCTCGATACTGGTTCGGATGGCTCACTGATTCCTATCGCCTATCTTGAAGACATTCTGGCGCCTCCGATGGCAGATACCCATATCCGCAGTCACTGGGGCGAGTGGCGAGCAGCTCAGTTGTTCGCGGTAGATCTTGAGCTAGGCAGCTTGAAACTCCCCGGCATCTTTGTGGTCGGTGATGAACAAGGGAACGAGATCGTGCTCGGCCGTGACGTGCTCAACAAGCTGCGCTTGCTGCTCGATGGACCAGATGCACAGTCCGACATACGACCATAATGTGGTATGCGCCAGTTTCCAGCACTGCGCAAGCGTCGCCTTGGATCGGGATGGAGGTCGGCATGTACGATCAACCTGTGACCGAACAAATTCGATCTGCCGTTGAGCAGTGGGAAGAGACCGATGTCCAACGCGCCACCGCACGCCTCCCCGAGCGCCACGATCCCTTCACCACCATCTCCGGTGCGCCGGTGGAGCGGCTTTACACCCCGGCCGACGTGGCCGGCCTCGACTACGACCGCGACCTGGGCCTGCCGGGCGGCTATCCCTTCACGCGGGGCGTCCAGCCCACGGGCTATCGAGGCAAGCTGTGGACCATGCGCATGTTTGCCGGCTTCGGCACCGCGGAAGAGACCAACGAGCGCTTCAAGTATCTGTTGAACCAGGGCCAGACCGGCCTTTCCATTGCGTTCGACATGCCCACCCTCTACGGCTACGACACCGATGCGCCCGAAGCGATGGGTGAATTCGGCAAGTGCGGCGTGGCGGTCTCGTCGCTGGCCGATATGGAGGTGCTGCTGGATGGCATCCCGCTCGACCAGGTGACCACCTCCATGACGATCAACAGCCCGGCGGCCATCATCTGGGCCATGTATATCGCCGCGGCCGAGAAGCGCGGCATCCCGCGGGCGGCGCTGGGCGGCACCATCCAGAACGACATCCTGAAGGAATATATCGCGCAAAAGGAGTTCCTTTTCCCGCCCGCGCCCTCGATGCGCCTGGTGGTGGACACCATCGAGTTCGGCACGCGGGAGATGCCGAAGTGGAACACCATCAGCATTTCGGGCTACCACATCCGGGAGGCGGGCAGCACCGCGGCGCAGGAGCTGGCCTTCACCCTGGCCGACGGCTTCGGGTACGTCGAGGCCGCGCTCGCTCGTGGCCTGGCCATCGATGACTTTGCCCCGCGATTGTCGTTCTTCTTCAACGTCCACAACGAGTTCTTCGAGGAGATCGCCAAGTTCAGGGCCGCCCGCCGCATCTGGGCGCGGGCGATGCGGGAGAAGTACGGCGCGCGGGATCCCCGTTCCTGGATGCTGCGCACCCACGCGCAGACATCGGGCGTCAGCCTGGCCGCCCAGCAGCCAGAGGTGAACGTCGTCCGGGTGGCGCTGCAGGCGCTCGCTGCGGTGTTGGGCGGCACGCAGAGCCTGCACACCAACAGCATGGATGAGGCGTTGGCGCTGCCTTCGGCCAGGGCTGCCACCATCGCACTGCGCACCCAGCAGGTGATCGCCGAGGAAAGCGGCGCGGCGAGCACCATCGATCCGCTGGCCGGTTCATTCTACGTCGAGACGCTCACCGACCGGATGGAGCGAGAGGCGAACGCCTATTTCCAGCGCATCGACGCGTTGGGTGGGGTGATCCCGGCGCTGGAGGCGGGGTTCATGCAGCGGGAGATCGCCGAGGCCGCGTTCCGCTACCAGCAGGAAATCGACGCGGGCGAGCGCAAGATCGTCGGCGTGAACGACTACGTGGCCGACGAACCGCTGGCCATCCCGATCCTTGAAATGGATCCGCAGGGCTACGAACGGCAGATCGCCCGGCTGCGCAAGGTGCGGGGCGAACGCGACAACGGCGCTGTGCTTGCTGCACTTCACCGCCTGGCCGAAGCGGCGCGCGACGGCACAACCAACCTCATGTATCCGATCCTGGACGCGGTCAACGCCTATGCCACCCTGGGTGAAATTACTGGCGTGTTCCGGGAGGTGTTCGGCGAGTACCAGGAGCCGGTGTTCTTTTGACGATGGACGATAGACGATGGACGATGGTCTATCGTCTATCGTCTGGATCATGATACAATGAGGCCGTCGGGAGGTGGGCTATGACCGAGTATGTCACGACGAATATCAGGCTGCCCAAAGACCTGTATCGCCGGGCCAAGCGTCGCGCGTTGGAGGATGAGAAAAGTCTGGCTCAGATTATCCGCGAATCCATCGTGGAATACCTGGCGGAGCCACAGGTAGCCGAACAAAAGTCGCTGGCGGAAGACACACCCATTGATTGGGAAAACGATCCGCTGTGGCTGATTGGCACGGATCCCGTGATGGCCGATGTGACCGATGCGTCAGTCAATCACGACCTTTACCTTTATGGGCCGCTGTCAGAGGCTGCAAAGGCCGAGATCAAGGAATAGACGCATGCAGAGACTCTTTGTGGATACAGCCGCCTGGGCAGCCCTGGAGCTCGCAAATGACCGCGACTACAGCGCGGCTTTCGAGTTCAAACGTGGGGCTGGGCGAAGCTACCACTGGGTCACCACCAACTGGATTATCTGGGAGACCGTTACCCTGCTCCGTCAGCGCGGGACACATGCCAAAGCTACGCAGTTCTACGAGCGGGTATGGCAGTCGGACAGCTTGCAGATCGTGCAGGTCGTGCCGCTACATGAGACTCTGGCTTGGGATATATTCCGACGCCATGCCGACAAGAGATTCAGCGCTGTGGATTGCGTCAGCTTTGCCATCATGAAAACAATGCACATCGCCTCCGTTTTTACCTTTGATCATCACTTCCGGCAGGCAGGCTTCCAGGCGCTGCCGGTTGTACAGTGAGGAGCGCAGTTCTCATGACCGACCGCAAGATTCGAGTTCTCGTCGCCAAACCCGGCCTGGACGGGCATGACCGTGGCGCCAAGGTTGTCGCCCGCGCGCTGCGCGATGCCGGCATGGAGGTGATCTACACCGGCATCCGCCAGACACCAGAGATGATCGTGGAGGCGGCGTTGCAGGAGGACGTCGATGTGGTGGGGCTGTCCATCCTTTCCGGCGCGCACATGGCCCTCTGCCCGCGCATCGTTGAGCTGTTGGCAGCCCAGGGCATGGATGATGTTCTCGTTCTCGTGGGTGGCATTATTCCCGATGAAGACGTCGAGCCGCTAAAGAAGCTGGGCGTGAAGGGTGTTTTTGGGCCGGGCACGAACACGGCCGATATCGTCGAGTTCATCCGTGACAGTTGCAAGTTGCAGGTTCAAGGTTGAAAGCACAGACTTGCGGTCAAGAGAAACCCTCGAACCTTCAACTTTCAACCTTTCACCGCCTTCAACCGCGGATTTCGTAATGGATCTGACCACCGATCTCCTTGCCGGCAACCGCCGCGCGCTGGCCCGGGCAATCTCCCAGGTGGAGGATGGCGGGATGGAGGCGCACGAGGTCCTGGCCATCCTCTATCCGCACACCGGCCGCGGCCACGTGACCGGCGTGACCGGCGCGCCGGGAACGGGGAAATCCACCCTGGTGAACGCCTTGGCGAAAGTGTATCGCGCCCAGGGCCACACTATCGGGATCATCGCCGTCGATCCCACCAGTCCGTTCTCAGGTGGCGCACTGCTGGGTGATCGTGTCCGCATGCGTGACCTGGCCGGCGATCCCGGCATCTTCATCCGCAGCATGGCGACGCGCGGGAGCCTGGGCGGGCTGGCACGTGCCACCGCCGACGTGATCTCGGTGCTCGACGCGGCCGGGTTCGACCGCATCCTGGTGGAAACGGTCGGTGTGGGCCAGGCCGAGGTGGACATCGCCAGCGCGGCCCACACCACCATCGTCGTCGAAGCGCCCGGCCTGGGCGATGAGGTGCAGGCGATCAAAGCCGGTGTGCTGGAGATCGCTGACCTGTTCGTCGTCAACAAGGCCGACCGCGAGGGCGCCGATCACACGGTCATGGCGTTGCAAATGATGCAGGGGTTGGCCCCGACGCCCGCCGGTCATCACGGGATTTCGACGAGTGCAGCTCGGAGCGCGGGGCATGGTCATCACCCGGAACCTGGCCATCAAAGCGATGGCTCCTGGCTGCCGCCGATCACCAAAACGATCGCGGTTCACGGTGAGGGAGTAGTTGAGCTGCGCGACTGGATCGAGGCTCATGCCACCTACCTGGCGGAGACCGGCCAGCGCTATCGGCGTGAGATCGCCCACGCGACGACCATCCTGAGCAACATCCTGCGACAGGGTCTCATGTCCGCTCTTCTTGCCAGCCTGCCCGACGGCCGGATGGAGGAACTGGCGGCCGCTATCGCCCGGCGCTCGCTCGATCCGTACACGGCCGCCGAACAGCTTCTGGCCGGGTTCCTGTCAAATGCTCAAATGCTATGAAAGCAACGATCATTTACAATCCTGCTGCCGGGGTACGCCCTTGCGCGGACGACGTGCAACAGGCAGCGCGATTCTTGACAGCCCAGGGATGGGAGGTCGTCAGCGTCGAAGAGACTCGCGGGCGAGGTGATGCGACGACCTTCGCGCGCAAAGCGGTCGCCGAGTACTGCGACGCGGTATTTGTTGCCGGCGGCGATGGCACAGTGGCCGAGACGGTCGATGGGCTGGTCAACACAGAAACGATGTTGGGCGTGCTGCCCGGCGGTACCGGAAACGTCTTTGCCCGCCAGCTCAATCTGCCGATCCCCGGCGGCCTGCACCCATATCCGGTCGCAGAGTCGGTGCGCTTGCTCCTGGCCGGCCAGATCCGCCGGGTCGACGTCGGTCGAATTGCCCCGAAGGGAAACAGTGATCCCGGACGGCACTTCATCTGCTGGGGCGGCGTCGGCTTCGACGCTCAGGTCAACCGCAATGTGGCGGCAGATCCGAACCGCAAAAAGCGGCTCGGGCCGGGCGCCACGGTCGTGACGTCGTTTCTGACCTTGCGTGACTTCGCGGGCACATCGGCGGTGGTGCGGATCGACGGCCATCGGGTCAGCCGGCGCATGATCATGCTGGTCGCCAACAACATCCAGCTTTACGGCATCGTCTTCCGCATGGCCCAACACGCGGTGATAGATGACGGGCTCCTGGACGTCTTCTGCTTCCAGGGACGCGGTCCCGCTCGCACGCTGCTGCACGCCCTCAAGCTTTTCCTCAACCGGCACATTCAGGATCCCCATGTCGACTTTTTCCGGGCGCGATGCATCGAGATCAGCACTTTCCGGCCGTTGCCTGTGCACGTGGACGGCGACTACATCGGCAACACGCCGGTCGTGATTGAGGCGATCCCGCGGGCGATCAACTTGATGATTCCCTCCTGCGCGCCAGCGAGCCTCTTTGTGGATGGCACGGGCATGTTGCCGACGGAAAACGTCTGGGAGTGGATGGTGCGCATGGCCAAAGACGCCCACTCAGCACTTAAGGCAAGGAGTGAATTGACGTGAAGTATCTGAGCGCGCTGCTTATCTTTGCTCCGGTCGCCATCATCGGGGGGTTCCTGGGCTGGTCACCCACATTGCTCTTTGTCACGTCGGCGCTGGCCGTGATCCCCTCCGCGGGGCTTTTGGGCCGGGCCACCGAAGAGTTGGCCGCGCACACCGGGCCGCGCCTGGGTGGGCTGTTGAACGCCACCCTCGGCAACGCAGCCGAGTTGATTATCACCCTGTTCGCCATTCGCGCTGGCTTGCTGGATCTGGTAAAAGCATCCATCACGGGTTCCATTTTAGGAAACGTGTTGCTGGTGATGGGCGCCAGCGTGTTGATCGGCGGGGTTAAGAACGGCGTACAGCGTTTCGACCGCACGCACGCCGGTGTCAACGCGACGCAGTTGCTCCTCGCCGTGCTGGCGTTGATGATCCCGTCGCTGTTCTTTTTCGCCCACACCGAGACCGCCGGCCCGGTTGAGTCGTTGAGCCTGGGCACGGCCGTAGCGATGATTGTCATCTATGCGCTGGGCCTGATCTTCGCATTCCGTTACACCAGCCCCGAGCCCGCGCTGGCCCAGGAAGTGGAAGCTGAAGAGCACGGCGGCTGGAGCACTCCGCTATCGATCGGCGTCCTGCTGGCAACCACCGTGCTCATCGCCTGGCTGAGTGAAATCCTGGTGGGTGCGGTCGAACACACCACCCAGGCGTTGGGGCTGTCCGAGTTCTTCATCGGCATCATCGTGGTGCCGCTGGTGGGCAATGTCGCCGAGCACGTCGTCGCCATCCAGACCGCATGGAAGAACAAGATGGAGCTGAGCATGGCGGTGTCCATCGGGTCGAGCTTGCAGGTCGCGCTCTTCGTCGCGCCGGTGCTGGTCTTTGTCAGCCTGCTGATGCGCCACCCGCTGACGCTGGTCTTCAACCCGTTCGAGATCGTCGCCCTGTTCGCCGGCGTGTTGATCGGCGCGCTGGCATCACAGGACGGCGAGACCAACTGGCTGGAGGGCGCCCAATTGCTGGGATTGTATGTGATCCTGGCGCTGGCGTTTTTCTTCGTGAAGATATAGCCCGTGGGAGAAAAGCCGTGCAAATCGAGGTGGATCAGAGCGGCAAGATTGGTGACACAAAGATACCGACCATCCTGGCTTTTTCAAACGACGAAAGCTTCGCGATCCTGATACCGGCAGTTTTGAAACGAGAGTGCATTCATTTCTTGCGTAACTACTACCGGCGACCCCGCCAACCGTATATGAAGATGTTCGCGGCCGCCTTATTCCTGCTTCTTCAGGAACATCTCTCGAAAGCAGATATGATCCTCATCGACATTGAATACACGGGGCATGAAGGTGATATCAAGGCAATGCTCTTGGGGCTGATCCGAAATCGGATCCCCGATTACCCTGGGTGGCGAATTAGCTTCAAGCAAATTGGCAAAGACTCATCTGCTCATCGAAAAGCCTACGATACTTACACAAACAGGGCGAGAGCGGACAGAATAATAAAGGCTGAAGAGCTCTTGTGCCTACTTAAATAAAAACCCGTCGGGGGAGCACGGCTGGTTACGTGCCCAGTATTGGTTCGGCTCACGGATTGGCTACCGCGGGGTCCCCAAGCACCCGACTTTCAGTGTTCATTCTACATCTGCGAGGGCGCTGTGTCAAGCCCCCAAAACGTCTATACCGTTTCTCAGATCACCGCCTACGTCAAGTCCCTCTTCGCCGAGGATTTGCTGTTGGGCGATGTCTGGCTGTCGGGTGAGGTTTCCGGGTTCACCCAGGCAAGCTCGGGGCACTGCTACTTCACCCTGAAGGATGCGAACGCGGTGCTCAGGGCGGTGATCTGGCGGACGCAGGCCAACCGCATGGCGCTGCCGCGCAACGGCGACCAGGTAATTGCTCACGGCTCGATCTCGGTCTACGAGGCAGGCGGGCAATATCAGCTTTACGTGGATCGCCTGGAGGCGGCCGGTGTGGGCCGGCTGTGGCTGGAGTTCGAACGGCTGAAGGCGCGGCTGGAGGCCGAAGGTCTGTTCGACCCCGCGCGCAAGCGAATCATCCCGCCGCGGCCCGTCCGATTGGGCGTGGCAACCTCGGCCACGGCGGCCGCGCTGCACGACATCCTGCGGACGCTCGCCGCGCGCTTCCCGCTGGTCGAGGTGATCCTCGCGGCCACGCCGGTGCAGGGCGCCGACGCGCCGCCCGGCATCGTCGCGGCGATCCAGGCGCTCAACCGCTGGTCGGCCGGGCGGGAGCCGCTGGACGCGTTGATCCTGGCTCGCGGGGGCGGCTCCATCGAGGAGTTGTGGGCGTTCAACGACGAACGCGTGGCGCGGGCCATCGTCGCGTCTGCCGTGCCGGTGATCACCGGCGTGGGGCACGAGACCGACTTCACCATTGCCGACTTCGCCGCCGATCTGCGCGCGCCGACGCCGACCGGCGCGGCGACGCTCGCCACGCCCGACCGGCGCGAGCTCTCCGCAACGGTGAGAGCACTGGCCGCGTCGGCGCAGGCGCTCATGACCGCGCGGCTGGCGGCCTCCCGCTCCGACGTTGATGTCCTGGCGTACCGGCTGGGCCGGCAGGCGCCGACCCTCCGCATCGCCCGTGACCGGCAGCGCGTGGATGACCTGGGCCGTCGCGGCGCCCTGGCGACGGCCGTTCGCCTGCGCAGCGCCCGCGAACGGCTGGAAAGTCATCGCCTGCGCCTGGCCGCGCTCGACCCGACCGCCGTTCTGTCCCGCGGCTACGCCATCGTCACCATGCCGGACGGCGCGGTAGTCAGCTCGACAGCGCAAGTCTCGCCCGGCGACGCGCTGACCGTGCGCGTGGCTGACGGGACGTTTGGCGCAGTGGCACAGACGATAGACGATGGACGATAGACCATAGACGACAGATCATCGTTCATGGTCTATCGTCTATGGTCCATCGTCCGTTAACGAGGAACCCCATGTCCGACGAGAAATCCTTTGAATACCTCTATCGCGAGCTGGAAGACACCATCCGCAAGCTGGAATCCGGCGATCTGCCCCTGGCCGAGTCGCTGGCGCTGTTCGAGCAAGGAACAAAGCTGGCCGAACAGTGCAACGCCTTGCTGGACAATGCCGAGCTCCGCGTTCGCCAGTTGACTGCCCGACCCGATGGCGGCCTGGATGTCCAGCCGATCGAGGGTTGACCCAACCCTCGATCGCCGCTGGCATCTATCATAACCGCCGCATCGCGTGGAACCGCTCGCCGCCTCTCAACGTTACCTCCACGCGCGCCACGGTTCCTCTCGGCTGCGCGATCCACAGTCAGCCGGGCCACGCGGCGGCTCCTGGAGGTTAAAACTTTGACCCCTAAGCGTATAGTCCCTATCCTGATCGGAATCGTGCTCCTGGCGGCGTGCAACCGGAAACCCGCGCCCGTCTCGCAGCCGACTGCCGATCCCACATCCGCGGCAACGGCTGCACTCACGGTCGAAGCTACGCCGGCCTTCGCGGCCACAATTGCCGCGCCTACTCCCACCGTCTTGCCAGTTTTCACACCTGACGCGCCTGCTCCGACCGTCCCGCCGGCTCCCACGCCGACCGCCGTCCCGAGCACCCTGCCCACCGCGACACCGGCGCCGACCAGCCAGCCAACCGCCGACCCCACCGTCCCACCATCACCCACACCGAGCTCGAACGAGCTCCTGGCATCCGGCCGCTGGCATCAGCTCATCGGTGACTGCGACACGGCGCGTCGCGAGTTGGCCGCGCTGTTGAACGGGACACCGACTCCGGCCGACGCATCCGAGGCGCGCTACCGCATGGCGCAATGCTATCTGCGTGACAACGCGGCGGCCGAGGCGATGGTCACGCTCAAGGAACTGCTGTCCACGGCGACCGAGACCGATCCGTACCGGGCGCCCGCGACTTTCACCCTGGGCGAGGCGCTGTCGACGCTGGGCAGTTGGCGCGATGCGGAGGCGGCATACACCGAGTATCTGTCCCTGGCGCCCGAGCTGAAGTACCTGACGTGGCAACGCATCGGCGCGGCTCGGCGGGCTTTGGATGATCTGCCCGGTGCGGTGGCAGCGTACAAATCCGCGCTGGCCATCTCGCCCGATTGGACGAACACCGTCGCCATTCGTCGTGCCCTGGCCGACTTGGCGCTGGCGCAGAACAATCCTCGCGAGGCAGTGGCGCAATACGACGCCTTGCGCGGGAAGGCGACGAGCGGCGCCTGGGCCGCGGAGATGCAATACCTGGCCGGATCGGCGCTGGCAAAAGGCGCGGCGGCGTCGATCCTGCCGGGGCCAACTTCAGCGCCGGGCACAAAAGCGACACCGGCTGCCACGCCGCAGCAAACTCCGGGGGCAGACCTGGCCGGGATCATCGCCGAAGCTCAGAAACGCTGGCAGGCTGCTGTGGACGCCGATGTGACCAGCGCCTACGCCCACTCGGCCATCGTGGCCTTGTTAGATTCCGGCGCGCCAGTGGACGAATACCAGCGCGGGGTGGCGAACTATTACCGGGGCAACTACGAGCTTGCTATCGCCGCGTTCGACCGGTTGGCCGTGTCCGATCCGGCGGGCAGAAAAGGCAATGCGTGGTACTACGCCGGGCTGAGCTACCTGGCCCTGGAAGACATCGCCCGCGGCAGCGCCGAGCTCGACCGCTTGATCTCCACCTACCCCGACAACCCTCTGTGGGCTGACGCGTGGATGGCGAAGGCGCGCGGTCAGGCCAGGGCCGGCCAGACGGACGCAGCCATTGCCACCTATCGCCGCCTGGCCGAACTGCGACCGGATGCACCCCAGGCGCCGAAGGCCCTTTGGCAGGCGGCCATTCTCCAGGGCCAGCCCGGCCCGAGCCCGAGCGTGGCTTCAGCCGAAGCCTACCTTGCGCTGGCTCGCCGCTATCCCAAGGCCGACGAAGGCTGGCGCGCGTACCAGGCCGCGGGGCTGACATACTTTCAGTTAAACGACTGGCAGCACGCCGCCGGGGTCTGGCGGGAGATGGCCGAGAGTACCGATCTGGCGGACTGGACGCGGCCGGTCGCCTACTTCTGGCTGGGCCGCGCGCAGGCCGCCGCGGGCGATCGGGAGGCCGCGCTGCGTTCGTGGCAAACCGCCCAGAGCGCCGATCCCGAGAGCTTCTACGGGCAGCGCGCCGCGACGTGGACGAGCGGAAACGACGTGGAGCTGGTCAGCGAAGGGGCGGAGGGGCAAGGGAGCGGAGGAACCGGGGGACCGGCAGCCAACCCGCCGGCCATCACTGCCTCCGATTCTGCCGATATCGCGGTCTGGTTGGAGACCTGGGCCGGGGAAGGGTCGTTGGATTTGCCCAAGGCCGTCACGGCAGACCCGGACTGGCAGCGCGGGATGACACTGATGGGAGTTGGCCTGCGACTGCAGGCGCTCACCAACTGGGGTCGCATCCAGACGCGCTATGCCAACAATCCCTGGACGATGGCGGCCCTGGCCGTGGCGTTTGACCAGGCCGGCGCGCACCGGTTATCGCTGCTCAGCGCCGAGCAGGTGATCGGGCTATCGGGGAAGAAACTGAGCGACACGCCCGTGGCGTTGCAACGGCTGGCGTATCCGTATGCTTACACCGATCTGATCCGTGACGAGGCCGATAAGCAGGGCCTGGACCCGCGGCTGATGCTCGCCATCATCCGCCAGGAAAGCCGCTTTGAGACGGGCGCGGCGTCGTCGGCCGGCGCGCAGGGGTTGATGCAGGTGATGCCCGGCACCGCGCAGAGCATCGCCGGGCAGTTGGCCTGGCCGAACTTCCAACCGCAACAGGCTTACTGGCCCTACGTCAACGTTGCGTTCGGCAGCTTCTACATCCACCAGTGGTTGGAACACTTCGGCGGCAGCATCTTCACCGCGCTGGCAGCCTACAACGGTGGCCCCGGCAACGCGACGGTCTGGCACGGATGGGCGCCGACCGATGACGACTTGTTTGCCGCGCTGATCAACATCAACGAGACGCGCGTTTATATCCAGGCGGTATGGACGAACTACGAGGCATACCGAAGACTATATCCTTGACGGATGCAAAGGCGGCGCACAAAATTCGTGCGCCGCGCCCGTTAAAGCACAATTCTCCGGCCCACCCGCCAGAGAATTGTGCTCAGACCGTTATTTGATTTTGGAGGAGGAACCTTTGCTCCGGTTTGGGGTGTCCCGTCCCCGCCCCGCAAGCATCTATAGTATGCGGCGGTCAGATTAATCCCAGATGAGGGATAGTTTAGTTTTCGCTCAGAGACGGTGCGGCCCATAAACCGCCCCTTCTTAAAGCACGATTCCTCGGCCCACGTACCGGGGAACGCAAGATATCATCCTCGGTTAGTTGACCAGTTGCCCATCCCCCCATCCCCCTTCCCTCGCAGAGAAGGGGGAGTAGAGGAGGGGGTTAGGTCCAACGCCGCGCCGTTCATCGCCAAATCAGCGGCAGCCAGTGACGCGCGAATGGCGGTGTGCCGGTGGCCGTCGGCGTTGGCGTCGGTGTGCTGGTGAGCGTCGGTGTTGGCGTGGCGGTGGCGGTCTCGCTCGCGGTGCTGGTCGGCGTCACCGTCAGCGCCCCGGTCGCGCTCGGCGTCGGTGTGATGGTGTTGGGCGGTGTCTCAGTGGCGGTCGTGGTGCTGGTGGGTGTA
>Ga0172368_10004416_pt1 | contig 16298 bp, 15 predicted proteins | sample Lak11m_FD_114540 | JGI IMG/M metagenome (GOLD analysis project Ga0172368, IMG submission 114540) | Freshwater microbial communities from Kabuno Bay, South-Kivu, Congo - kab_022012_11m | ecosystem: Environmental > Aquatic > Freshwater > Lake | place: Democratic Republic of the Congo: South-Kivu...
GCGGGGTGCAGATGGGGCCGGCGGTGAACCGCGATCAGTTGGACACCGACCTGGATTATATGCGCGTGGGCCAGGCGGAAGGCGCAAAACTGCTGGCGGGCGGCGAAGTGAACGAGGCTGGCGGATTCTTCGTCCAGGCGACGGTTTTCGACCATGTTGAGCCGGGCATGCGCATCGCTCAAGAGGAGATTTTTGGGCCGGTGATCAGCCTGATTCGCGTCAAAAACCTGGATGAAGCGATTGAGAAGACCAATCAGATCAGCTTCGGACTGTCGGCCGGGGTTGCCACGAACGATTTGCAAAAGGCGTTCACGTTTGCCAACCGGGTGGAAGCCGGGGTGGTCAAGATCAATGAGCCGACCACCGGCCTGGCGCTCAACGCGCCGTTTGGCGGGTTCAAGCAGTCCAGCGCGAACACGTTTAAGGAGATGGGCCAGGCGGCGGTTGAGTTTTACACGCGCACCAAGACCATCTATGTCGGTCACGGTTAGTCTCAACCGGTTCCGTCTGCTGCATAAATACGGGAGGTATCGGGCATGAACGATGGATTATTTGAGCGTACCCGCGCGACGCTGGCCGCGGCAGGGCTGCCGCAAGGCGATGATTTTGCGCTGCGCAGCTCGGAGAAACGTTTCCCGGACGGGGCGCAGTACCGGGTGGAAATTCCAAGTGTGGAAGGGCCGAAGGTGCTGTCGGCGGTGTTGGAAGAAGCGGCGCGCTTGGAAGTGGCGATCCAGCGTGTGTCACAGGGCAGCGGCATTTTTATGCTGACCGACGCCGAAATCCGTGAGATGGCGCGGCTGGGCAAACAGGCGCAGATTGAGGTCAGCCTGTTTGTCGGACCACGCGCTGGCTGGGATACCGGCGCGCAGGTGGTTTCTTCCGCAGGAAAGAACTTGGGCGCGCGCCTGCGCGGCATGGATCAGGTGATTTATGCCGTTGAAGACATCCGTAGAGCCTGCGACCTGGGGATCCGTTCGGTGCTAGTGGCGGATGAGGGCTTGCTGTGGCTGGTCAATGAGATGAAGAAAAACGGCGAATTGCCCGCCAACCTGGTCCAGAAGGTCTCGGTCCAGATGGGTGCCAGCAACCCGATTTCAGTGCGCTGGATGGAGCAGTTGGGGGCAGGCACTTACAATATTCCCACGGACACCTCGCTGCCGATGCTGGGCGCGATGCGCCAGGCTGCGGTGATCCCCTTTGATATCTATGTTGAAGCGCCTGATGATTTTGGCGGTTTTGTGCGCTATTATGAAGCGCCGGAGATGGTGCGGGTGGCCGCGCCGGTGTATGTCAAGCTTGGGCTGCGCAACAGTCCCAACATTTACCCGACCGGCGTGCACGTCGAAAACACGGCGATTGCCCTGGGGCGCGAGCGTGTTCATCGCGCCGCGCTGGCGGTCGCGCTGCTGCGCCAGCATTACCCCGCAGCGGCGATGTCTCAACCGGGGGCCGATGATTTGGGCATCCCCGAAATTTAATCCAGCAGCAAAGGAATTAATGATATGAAGATCAGCCGGATCACTCCGATGGTGCTTGGCACCGCCTGGCGCAATTTGACATTTCTGAAGGTTGAAACGGACGATGGTTTGGTGGGGGTTGGGGAAGCCCGCTCATTGAACCACACCGATGCGGTGCTGGGCTACCTGCAAGAGGCAGGGCGCAACCACATCCTGGGCAGCGACCCGTTCGAGGTGGAAGGGCTGGTGAACCGCATGTACCGCGGCGATTTTGGCCGCGCGGGCGAGATTGTGATGACCGGGATCGCGCTGGTAGAGTTGGCCTGCTGGGATATCATGGGCAAGGCGCTGAACCAGCCGGTCTACCGCCTGCTGGGCGGCGCGGTGCGTGAGCGGATCAAGGCTTATGCCAACGGCTGGTACACCGTGGAGCGCAAGCCGGCGGAATTTCACAAGGCGGCGCTGGCGGCGGTGGCCAAAGGCTATCGCGCGCTGAAACTGGACCCATTTGGTTCTGGGTTCTATGAACTGGATCGGACGGAAAAGCTGCGCTCTATCTCGCTGGTGGAAGCCGTGCGGGATGCGGTCGGACCGGATGTGGAAATATTGGTAGAGATGCATGGGCGGTTTAACCCGGCCACGGCAATTGAAATGGCCCAGGAGCTGGCAAAATATAAGCCCAGCTGGTATGAAGAACCCGTTCCGCCCGAGAACCTGGCCGCGCTGCAAAAGGTCAGCCAGGCCATCGCTCCGCTGGGGGTGCCGGTTGCCACTGGGGAACGGATCCATACACCGCATGAATTCCGCGAGCTATTCGAGCGCCAGGCGGCCGATATCGTCCAGGTGGATATTACGCATTATGGCGGCCTGCTCAATACCAAGAAACTGGCGGCCTGGGCGGACGCTTATTACGTGCTGATCGCGCCGCACAACGTTGGCGGGCCGGTTTCGACGGCGGCGGCGCTGCACCTGGCGGCCTGCACGACCAACTTCAAAATCCAGGAACATTTCAACGATTTCAGCGAAGCCTATGTCAAGGAATCTGCGCCGGGCAACCCGGAAGTGGTGGACGGTTACTTTGCCTTACCGCAGGGTCCTGGGCTGGGGGTGACGCTGGATGAGGATGTGATCCAGGCTCACCCGCGCCAGAGCGTGTACTTCAACCTGTTTGTCGAGGACTGGCACAAGCGTCAGGCTACGCATAATGATGAAGGTGAAAAAGACTAAGTATCTATCCGAGAATTGTTTTTGTGTTCAAAATTTGCGGCGTAGACGCAAATTTTGAACACAAAAACAGTATTTTTCGGATAGGTTCTAAGCGATTCAGGTGATGTTTGCCGGCCTGGGATACCTCACGGTCAACGATTTGCCTGTGAACTCCACTATTGTTGCTCATGGCTCTGGTTGAGAAGAGATGGTTTTCCCATTTGGTTTATAATTTGCTAATGTCAAACCATAATACCTGGATGTTCCCCTGGCCTGAAGACGCCATCGCGCGTTACACCGCGTTTCGTGTTGAGACCCCGCCCGTGATCGATGGACGGCTGGATGAGGCTTGCTGGCAGCGCGCGCCGAAATCGCCGCGCTTTGCCGATCTGGTCAATGGCTCGCGCGCGATCCATGATACGCGCGCGGCTGTGCTGTGGGATGACCAAAACCTATATGTGGGGTACTGGATCGAGGAGCCTTTTGTCACCGGCCTGCTGACCGAACGCGATTCGCTGATATATGAAGATAACGACATCGAGCTGTTCGTGGCCGGTCAAGATGCCTACTACGAATTTGAAATGAATGCGTTGGGCACAATCTATGAAGTTTTCTTCGTCTGGGACGAGGCCTATGAAAGAGGCGGGTACAACCGCAGGCCGGAATACGACCGCTCCGCACCGGGTGTGCGCCCGTTCAACGGGGTCGGCTTCACCAACCACCCGCGTGGCATGCGCACCGGTTACTGGAACCTGGATTTTGAAGGGCTGCGTTCGGCGGTGCACATTGACGGCACGCTGAACGATAACAGCGACCGTGACAGGGGCTGGACGGTGGAGCTGGCGCTGCCCTGGAGCGGGTTTGCCGCACTGGCCGCGCCCGATGGGCGCGCGCTGCCGCCGCGCGATGGGGATGTATGGCGCATGGATTTCTCGCGGTTTAACCAATACAAAGCCGCCCCGCCAGCCGAAGATTCGAGCGGCTGGACCTGGAGCCCGCACGGCGCGTGGGATTCGCATATTCCCGAGCTATTCGCAAAGATTGAATTTTCTACCCGTTTGCTAAAAGAAGAATAATTGCATCTGCTCAATAAACGGTGGAAGTTGTGGGTGAATTTGGCGCAAAGCGCCAAATTCACCCACAATATCTCAACTTTTTAAGATCATACGCGCAATTTAATTAATGGTAGTAGAATCCACTCCGCTCTGACGTGTGTAATGTCAGGGGAGGGTGATAAAGGACTTACGACTCCGTCCTGTTCGATATTTTTTTAAGGAGGCTGGTGATGTCATCACTCTTGGCTCGGGTTCGTTTTCTCAGCTCGGAAATTGTGCTTGGATCTTTGGTCGCTGTGCTCAGCGTCCTGACCGCTTTGGCGGCGTATCAGGCCGGAATGGCTGATTCAGATCAGACGAAATACAATGTGCAGGGCCAGCAAAAACTAACCAATGCAAACGCCGAATACCTGACGGCGAACCAGATGATTGTGTATGACTACACCATGTATGATGGCTGGTATACGGCTGAGAACGACGAAAAAGCTGAGTACTACCAATCCAGCTATTCGGAAGCCCTGCAGAAGTCCTATGCGGCGAACCAGGATGATCCATTCTCTGAGGCATATTATGATGAAATGTATGCGGAGGCAAACGGCATTTTTGACGAGTCGGACTCGCTGTTCAAGCTGGCTGAGAAATTCAACCAACGCGGGGATGAATTGCAGCTGGTGATGCTGGTGATGGCGCTGGGGCTGGCCCTTTCGGCCTGGGCCGCGCTGCTCAAGGAAGAAAGCCAGCTCCGCCTGGTTTTTGCTTTGCTCAGCATCATTACACTTGTGTATGGGTTGATTTTGTATGTCAAGGTTCCGGTAGTTGTAAGCTGACATATTTCCGTAGAAAACAGCCCCGGATTTTCTCCAGAGGTTGTTTTATTTTTTGTCGGGAAGGGGAGACGGGTTGGGTTGCTCAAGACCCGATAAAGAGAATATCACTGGTGCCGCGCTCCTGGTTTTTCCCCAGCGGGTTATTGACCACGCGACCCATGAAGTACATCGTCGAAGAACCGCCGCCGTCGATATTGTAGGCGTCAGTACAGCCCAGACCTTTGAAAATTTGGGCAAATTCACTCAGGCTGGCGCCGCGGCTGTAGCCAGGGCTGCGCCCGTCGACCACGATGAAGACAAAATGATTAGGAGCGATGATGCCAACCCCGGAGCGCGGGTGGCTGCCCTGGATCGAGTGATTGCCGAAATTGGTGTCTACTTCGATCTGGTTGAGGTTGGCAGCCAGGACAGAGTTGGTGAGCAGGGCAGGACCAAATGAAAGGGTATTCCAGACACCGGCATCGAGCAGTTCCTGCGCGCTGGTTGGGGTCTCATCATAGATCTTCATCGTGCCGTCTTTGTAAAATGCCAGCCCGGTGCGGGCCGGGTTATTGCGGTACAGCACGCCGTTGCGGATGATGATGCCATCGGTGCGGAAGCCGTAATAGTCGCCATTGATCGCGAACACGGCCTGGTTATCTGCCGCAATTTTTGAGGTGTATTCGATGATATTGGTGCCAAATTTGTTTTTTGCGAAGGCGCTGCTCAGGCTTGAGGCATCAGCCAGGACCACATCGGCGACATAATAGTTTACTTTGCTGGTGCCGCTGCCCGTGGAGACCTGTTTGACCGAGATCGAAACCGTTTCGCTTTGGTAACTCCAATCATCTGCCACCGCCACGGCGCTGGCAGGCTCTGTTGTGGGCGCTGCCGTGGCGGTGGCGCTCTTTAATTGTGAGGAACTGGAGCCGGCGGAATTTGCTGTCGGGGCTGTCGTGCCAACTGCCGCCGGGCTGGGCGTGGTCAAGGTAGGCACGACCGCCACCGCTTCGACATGTTCAATCAAATAGCGGTCGGCCAGCCCATATGCGATCCCACCCAACACGAGCAGGGCAGCCAGAATTATTCGAAAAGCAGAATTCTTGATCCAAAATTTCATGAGTTCATCCTTGGGTTATATAGGCGTTGAAGGCATAACATGCGCTCCAGCGTTGATTTTTGATGTGTACTGATCATAGCCAGTCTCCAGGCGAGAACGGTATAAAACTGGTATAGCGCCAGTGTATCTTCTCAAAAAGCAGAGGTGTGTTCGCCTACCGCCTGCTTCGAGGTACGTTGCGAACAGCTTTGCCTTTTGATTGGGAGCGTGTTTTGTATACCATTTCTATACCCGCTGGCCAGGCTGTTTCTATACAATGGCCACAGATCACTCATGGTCTAGAGCGATGCCTCTGGTATGAATTACACGCTCACATAAAGGAGTTATTGGATGAAATCTGTAAAACGTATTTTTCTTGGATTGTTGGTGGCCGCGGCGCTGGCCGGCTGCTCGGTAGGCGCGACGCCGGCCGCGACTGCGCCAGCCCAAATCACGCAGAACCAGGCCGTGCAAGCGACGGCCAGCAGTAAGCCAACCGTCATCATCAGTTCCACGGCAACCCCCGCTGTTCAGGCGACCGCAACCAGTGTCATGGCCGAAAACAGTAAGCCAGTGGAAACCACTGGCGACCAGGTGTATGACGCGGCGGCGGCTGTGCAGATTACCCTGCAGGGCGGCGCGATCCAGAGCAGCAGCGCGGAGGTGACGATTGAAGGCAGCACGGCCACCATTACAGCCCCAGGCACGTACGTGCTCAGCGGGACGCTGGATGACGGGCAAATCATCGTCAACACCAAATCGAAAGAAATGGTCCAGCTGGTGCTGAACGGCGTGGACATTCAAAGCAGCGACAGCGCGCCGATTTATATCGCCGCCGCAGAAAAAACCGTGATCGTCTTGGCCGACCAAACTGAAAACAATTTGACCGATGGCAAAACCTACAACTTCGCCGTTCCGGCCGATGAAGAGCCCGCGGCGGCTTTGTTCAGCAAAGGTGACCTGGTGATCACTGGTAACGGATCGTTGACTGTGACTGCCAATTTCCGGGATGGAATTTCCAGCAAAGATGGCCTGACCATCGATGGCGGCAGCCTCACCGTGACCGCTGTGGATGACGGCATCCGCGGCAAGGATTACCTGGTAATCCGTGAAGCTAAGATTGCGGTTGCCGCGCAGGGTGACGGATTGAAATCGGACAACCAGGAGGATGCGGCCAAAGGCTATATCGACATCGAGAGCGGTACCATCCAGGTGAGCGCTGGCGGTGATGCGATCAACGCGCAAAGTGATGTGATCATTGCGGACGGCGCTTTCGAGATCATCTCGGGGGGCGGAAGCAGCAAGAGCGCCGCCCAGGACATCTCGGCGAAAGGAATCAAGGGCGTGGCCAGTGTGACAATTGACGGCGGCACGTTCAAGATGTCTTCCGCGGATGATACGATCCATTCCAACGGCAGCATTACGGTCAATGGCGGAACATTCGAACTGAGCACGGGTGATGACGGCATGCACGCGGACAACACGCTGACGATCAATAATGGGGTGGTCAACATCAGCCAGTCGTATGAAGGTCTGGAAAGCGCGGTGATTACGATCAACGGCGGGGATATCCAGGTGGTCTCGAGCGACGACGGCGTCAATGTCGCCAGTGGTGTGGACGGTTCGGGCGGGATGGCGCCGCGTCCTGGCGGTGGAGCAGGGCAGGACTTTTTCAGTTACAGCGGCCAGTATTTACTGTACATTCACGGCGGGCGGCTGTATGTGAACGCCAATGGGGATGGAATCGACGTCAATGGCGCGATCGAAATGACCGGCGGGCTGGTGATCGTCAGCGGCCCGACCGCCCAGAATAATGGCGCGCTGGATTATGACGCTGGCTTCAATATGGCCGGCGGGGTGGTCGTTGCGGCGGGCAGCTCGGGTATGGCGATGGCGCCTGGACAGTCCTCGCAGCAGCTGTCAGTCTTGATCTACCTGACTGCCCTGCAACCCGCGGGCACCCTGGTGCGGGTTGAAAACAGCAGCGGCGAAGAGGTGGTGACGTTCGCGCCGGATAAGCCTTTCCAATCGATCGCGATTTCCTCGCCCAAACTGGTCCAAGGCACAACCTACACGGTGTACACCGGCGGCAGTGTCAGCGGGACAGCCCAGACCGGCTATTATGAGGGCGGCAGTTACACCGCCGGGACAAAAGTGGGCACGTTTACTCCATCCAGCACAGTTACCACGCTCGGATCGGGCGGGCGGTCTGGCGGCGGGCGGAGGCCGTAGAGGCTAACCAACACGGCTATACAAGAAATAAACCCACTGGCCGCTTGTAGAAATTATGATGGGAGTATCGAGGTAAAGCAATGACTGCACAGACCGCCCCATCAACTTTTTTGAATACCTTCCGCATCCAGCCCGCGGCTTTGCGCCCGGGCCTGGCGGAAGGCAAGGAGCCGCGATGATGATGAGCGCAATCTCAGACTGGGCTGTCGGTAACCTGGCAGTCTATGGCTTGCCGGTCTTGCTTGCCCTCGCTTTTGTTGGCTCACTGGGTATCCCGTTTCCGGTGACGCTGGTGATCATGGCGGCAGGCGCAATGTCGCGGACTGGGGTGTTTGACTGGAGGCTGGCGCTGGCGGCCTGCGTGGCGGGCGCGATGTTGGCAGACCATTCTGAGTATCTCCTGGGCCGCCTGGCCAAGAATAAGGTCGAACGTCGCTTTGGCCAAAACAGCCTGTGGAAACGCGGCCTGGATATGTTCCGGCGCCAGGGCGGCTGGGCGATCCTGTTGACGCGTTTTTGGCTGATGCCTGTTGCACCGGCGATCAACCTGATCGCGGGCAGCCAGTACCCCTATCAACGTTTTCTGGCGCTCGACCTGGCGGGCCAAACCCTGTGGGTGTTGATTTACGGCGGGCTGGGATACCTGTTTGCCAGTCAGTGGCAGGCGGTCAACGGCTTGAGTTGGGCTTCGATGGCCCTGGCCGGCCTTGGTTTTGGATATTTTTGCCTGGCGCGCGCCAATGGACACAACGCGCGCGGTTGAATGGAGCAATGCGATGGTGAACAAAATCATGGAACCCAATTTGATTACCGAAACCCGGGCGCGAGGAATTCAACCCTGGCGCTTGTCTCCGCAGGTCTGCGCGGCAGCTGATTACCAGGCGCTGCTGGGGAGCCTGGCCGAGGGTTATGAAGCGGTGGGTCTGCGCGACATCGAACACGCCGCGCTGCTCAACCGGGTGGACGCCAAGTTTGTGATGCCGGTAGGCCAGCTGGCGGATGTGTTGGAGGCGCTGCAGCCCTCGTATCAAATGCTGCGCGTGGCGGGTGTGCGCCTGAACCGTTACAGCACTGTTTACTTTGATACGTCCAGTTTTGAGCTGTATGGCGCGCATGTCAACCACCGCCCGGAACGCTACAAAGTGCGCAGCCGTGAATATGTGGACAGCGGCGCGGCATTTTTGGAAGTAAAACACCGCACGCGCAAAGGCCGCACGGAAAAGGTCAGGATTTCCACGCCAGCCGATGCCCGCATGCTGAACAAGGGTATGCAAGACTGGCTGCTTGAGGTATGTCCGTTGGATCCGGCCCTGCTGCAGCCCGTGCTGTGGAACACATTTACGCGCTTAACCCTGGTGAGCATGCGCTCATGCGAGCGGATCACACTGGATGTGGATATTGCCTATGCTGGCGGGGGCCAATCTGCCAGGTTGACAGGGCTGGCGGTGGCTGAGGTCAAAATGGACGCCAACCTGCCCTCTTCAGCATTCTTGAGGCAGATGAGCGCCATGAAAATCCGCCAGCACGGGTTTAGCAAATATGCCGTGGGCGTTTCCTTGATGTACCAGGCGGTTAAGAAAAATGCAATGAAACCCACCGCGTTGTGGATGAAAAAAATTGTTGGAGGAGCGGCTTGCTATGAGTGATTTCAGTCCTTTTCTGCTGAGTTTTGGTTTTAACTTGCTGGTTGCGCTGGTGATCGTGCGCTTTATTTACTATCCCGCCACCCAGAACAAATCCTATGTGTTCACTTTCCTGGCGTTCAACACGGTAATTTTCTTTGTGTTGAGCTTCATGACCAGCATTGAAATTGGAATCGGGGTTGGTTTTGGATTGTTTGCTATTTTTTCCATCCTTCGCTACCGGACGGACCCAATTCCCATTCGTGAAATGACCTACCTCTTTCTCATTTCGGCGCTGCCCTTGATGAACGCGGCCGGGGTGAATGGCGCGCTGTGGCCGCAGCTGGTAGCAGCGAACGTGGCGGTGCTGGCGATCTTGTTTATGCTTGAGAAAGAGTGGGGTTTCCGCTATGAGGCTTCGAAGCACGTTGTTTATGAAAAGATCGAGTTGATCCGGCCTGACCGGCGCGCGGAACTGATCGCCGACCTGCAAGAGCGCACCGGCTTGAAGATCCGGCGCGTGGTGATTGGCAAAATCGATTTCCTGCACGACGTGGCAAACCTGCGAATTTTCTTCGACGACCCGGCCCAGACGGGCTGGGTGGTAGATGCCGACCCGATCTCGGTCAAAGAGGCGAGCAGCGATTTGTGAGTTGGCGATGCAGCCCTTGGGTGTGAGCTTATCAAAGCAGATTGGTATAATGGCGACATGAAACGGAAAATTTTGGTGGTGGACGATACCCGCAACGTGCAGGTTTTGCTGAGCGATTTTCTGGGCGGGCAGGACTATGAGGTGCTGACGGCTTCGGATGGCCGGGAGGCGCTGGATGTCGTGCGCGAGGGCGCGCCAGATTTAATTTTGCTGGACATCATGATGCCCACCATGGACGGCTATCAATTCATCAGCCAACTGCGCAAGACTTCGCAGATACCTGTGATTATGATCACGGCCAAGCAGCAAGAGACGGATGTGGTGCGCGGTTTTGACCTTGGCGCGGATGATTACATCACCAAACCTTTCCGCCTGCGTGAGCTGTTGGTGCGCATGCGCGCCGTGCTGCGGCGCTCGGCCAGCCGGGAGCCGGAAGGAGCCTGCCTGGTTTTGGGGGACATTTCGTTGGATTTGGGCAAACATGAGGTGAGATGTAAAGACCGGCCGGTTGACCTGACCCCGCTCGAATTTCTGGTGTTGGAAATCCTGATGCGAGCGGCGGGTCAGGTGGTGCGGCGCGGCGATCTGTGTATGCAGTTGATTGAACATGGTTTTAGCGGCTCAGAATCGACCCTGAAGATCCACGTTCACAACCTGCGCTTAAAGCTGGACGAGGATCTCAACCAGCCGCGCTATATCGAAACCGTGTTTGGGATTGGTTACCGGTTCATGGCGGTCGAATGATGCGTTCATTGCAAGGCAAGCTGATTCTCTCGTATCTGGCGGTGGCGCTGCTGACCGTGCTGGTGGTTTCGGTGTCGATCCGGTTGACCTCTGGGCGATCCTTGATGACGCTGGTGGTGGAGGAGCAAACGGCATCGCTGCGCACAGCGGTGCAGGATTACTATAAAACCAATGGCAGCCTGGATGGTTTTTCAAGCAGTTATCTGCAAGCATCCAAAAAGGATCCACCGCCACAGCGCCAACCCGGCGATTCGAATCCGCCACCCGAATCGCGCAGCATTCGCGGGCTGTATGGGCTGCTCGACGCGGATAACTGCGCCCTACTGCCAACCATGGGCTACGGGATCGGCGAAAAGGTGCCCGCGGACAAGATTAAGCAGGCTTCGGCGATCAAAGTGGATGGAGAAACCATCGCCTGGATCTTGCCAGATACCAGTTACCAGTTCAAATTGAGCACCGAAGAGGAGCTGTTTTTACAGCGCACGACGCTGGCAACAGGCCTGGCGGCGCTGGTGGGGGTGCTCTTGGCGGTGGCGATGGGCTACTGGCTGGCCAGCCGGATGCTGAAACCGATCCGGCAGCTGACCCGGGCCTCCCAGGCTCTGGCGCGCGGGGATTTGAACCAGCAGGTGCCGGTGACCTCGCGTGATGAGCTGGGCCAGCTGACCGCCACCTTCAACCAGATGAGTGCCGACCTGGAGACGGCAGACCAGCAGCGCAAACGCATGACCGCCGATATCACGCATGACTTGAGCACCCCGCTGCAGATCATTTCCGGTTATATCGAGATGTTAGAAGATGGCGGAGTTCCCCTGACCCCGCAGCGCATCGAGATCATTAAGACCGAATTGGGTCACCTGCGCCGGCTGGTGGGCGACCTGAGCACCCTGACCCAGGTGGAGTCGGGCGCGCTGGATATGCAGATGGAATGGGTTCAGCCCGCCGATTTGCTGCAGCGGGTGGTCGATGCGTACCAGCCGATCGCAGCCAGGCAGGGGGTCGATGTTCGGCTGGCAGCGCTGAGTTCGCTGCCGAATGTGCGTGTGGATGAGGGACGCATGCTGCAGGTTTTGAAGAACCTGGTTGAAAACGCGCTGCGCTATACCCCGGCCGGCGGGCAGATTGAGCTGGGCGCGCGTCTGGACGGCGATGTACGCATGTGGGTGAAAGACAGCGGGGCTGGAATTGAGGCCAGCGACCTGCCTTATGTCTTTGAACGGTTCTACCGGGCCGATAAAGCGCGAGGGGCCAATTCGGGCAAAATGGGGCTGGGTTTGGCGATCTGTAAGGCGCTGGTGACAGCGCAAGGCGGGAGCATCGCGGCTGAATCGGAGGGGAAAGGGCGCGGCACGTCAATGATCATCGCGCTGGGAACAGCCACGCCGACAGGATGACCGGCGGCCGTACGGATCCCCTGGGACGCACATATTCGATGGGGTCGTGAAATTCGCGGTGTTTAAGATACCTGGCAGCTGTTTACGCGCTAAAAAGCTGCACGAGCTCACCGGCATGTTCGAAATCCGCGACAATAAAATCAGCACCTTCGCGTGTCAGGCGGTCGATCTTGTGCAAATTCCATCCGCTGCGCCGGACTTCGTCGCTCGCAACGCCTAATGTCAGCGCGCCGCGCTGCACGCCCTCCAGAATCTCAACCGGCCCGTCGCCCACGACCAGCAGTTCCTTGCCTTGCAGGTGGTGGTCATCCAGGATGCGCTGGATCACGCGCTCTTTGCCGTTGGCTTCGGATGCGTCCAGTGCGCCGTAGATGTTGTCGCCAAAATAGGCGGCGATGCCCAACGCGCTGGCTTCGTGGAGCACATCGGCGTGGTCGCTGCCGCTGGCGATATACAGATGCACACCTTTCGTGGCCAGGCCGCTGATAAATTCGCGCGCGCCAAGGATCAGGAAGTTTTCCGCGGGGATGCGCCCTTGCTCCAAATCTGCCAGGCGCAGGGAGACCGAGCGCATCAGTTCACGCAGATACCAGCGTTTGTATTCGGCCGCGGAGAGCGGGCTGGTCTGCATGCCGTAAGCGCGGACTTTTTCGGCCAGCCACTGCATCTGCAGAATGGTCAGCTTGCCGGTTGAGCGGTCGATAAATTCGCGCACCTCTTCGACCAGGGCCGCGGGCGGGTTGGGGCCGGGGTAAATCGCCTCGAGCATCACGGCTTGCATGACCGGCTCCCAGCCCTGGCGCAGCACGGATATTGTGCCGTCAAAGTCGAGCAGGACGTGGCGGACTGCGCCGAGGCTGGCCTCCAGCTCCGGATGGAGGACTTTGAGCCAATCGTGGTTGAGCATGGGGTTATCCTTCTCGCGATGATGGCTGGGCTGTCCAGCGCTCGTACATGGCCAGCACTTCGGCCGGCGAAGCGGTGCCGGTGATGCCCAGCTTGGTGACGGTCACGGCTGCAGCCAGATTGGCCAGGCAGGCGGCTTCGACAGCGCTGGCGCGCGCGGCATAAGCGGCGGTGAAGGCAGCCAGGAAGGCATCACCGGCGCCGACGGTGTCGATGGGGGACGGGACGCCAACCCCAGGTACATGGGTGAGCGCGCCCAGCGCGCAGACCAGGCAGCCCTGGGCGCCCAGGGTGATGATCACCGGCTGGTCGGTTTGGGCGGTGTGCTGCAGCGCGGCGGTTGCGAGTTCAGCCTGCGAGACCTGTCCAGCGGAGCGCTGCGGGAAAAACAGGCGGGCAGCCTCACTGTCGTTGGGTTTCAGAATGAACTGGCGGAACTCGTCCGAGCGCTCGCGCGAATCGACGATGATCGGTTTGCCAGGGCTGCGCCGGGCGATTTCGCGCAAACCCTCAGCCACGTAAGGTGTCACCACGCCTGAGCTCTGATAGTCGGCGACGATCAGACCGTCGAGCGTGTCCATGGCTGCCCCCAGCCGCTCGAGGAGGGCCTGTTCGGTTTGAGGAGACAAGGGCTGGGTGTTGATAAAATCCAGGCGCGCGTCTTCCTGGAAATGCCGGCCAGGGGCGGTCAGGATTATTTTGCCGAAGAAGGGAGTGCAGCGGTCGGGCTGAGTGATGAACCCGCCAGTCTGGATGTGGGATTTCGCCAGCAGTTCGGACAGAATCGCACCGCGCCAGTCACTGCCGGTGACGCTGAACCCTTCCACCCTGCCTGTGCCCAGGTCGGCCAGGTTCCAGGCGGTGTTGGCCGCGCCGCCCAGCGAATAGGCCTCGCGCACGACCGGGCGCGGATACAGCGGGGTTTCGCGCGAGAGCAGCGACTGCTGCATGTCGGCGTGCCAGTATCCGTCGAGGGTGAAGTCGCCCAGGACGCCGATGGCGACCCGGCTAAGGGAGGACAATATCTGTTCAAGGCGGGAACGGTTGATCAGGGTTTTCACGGTTAATCCTCGGCGGAGAAGATTTGGGCTTCGAGCATTTCGCACAGGCAGTGGTAAATCTGGATATGCCAGGATTGGATGACCGGGGTGTCCTGCGCGGGAGCACGCAGGACGATGTCGGCCTGGCAGGCGAGCTGGCCGCCGGCCGCACCGGTCAAGCCGATCGAAGTAATGTTGAGTGCGCGGGCGGTCTGAAGGGCGGCCAGGATGTTTTTGGCGTTGCCGCTGGTGCTGATACCCAGAAACACGTCGCCGGGCCGTCCGAGGGCGTAGAGCTCCTGCGCATAGCCAAGATAGGGCGTGCGGAAATCATTTTCGACGGCGCTGGCCAGGGCCGGGTTATTGCCTAACACCACGCTGCGCAGGCCAATCTGGAGCGATTCCGCCAACTCGGCCCCACCGGGCAGGCCTGCCAGGCGGGCCTGGTGCGCCGCGGGGATGTGGCGGCGCTTTTTGTAGGATTTGTTGAGCTCGCCGCTGATGTGCAGCGCGTCGGCCATGCTGCCGCCGTTGCCGGCCAGGAAGAGTGTGCCGCCAGTTTCAAAGCAGCGCTTGAGCAGGGCATAGGCGCGCAGGATGTCTGGCCGCAGGGGCGCAAGCTGCGGAAACTCGCTGAGCAATTTGGCCAGGATTGCGGCCGCGGCGGGGCTTTCAGCGGCAAAGTTGAGCGGTTCGCCAGGCGCTGCCGCGGTATTCTGGCTGACCGGCTTAATCGGCGGCAAGCTGTCGGTTACCTGGTGGTAAAGGGTGGGCAGGCTGTCGCGGTGGTCAGCGGTGATATGGAAGCCGCGCCCGCCCAACATGACCGGACGGTTGACGATGTTTTTGCGTGGGCGATAATAGTAGTCCGGCACGTCGTCACCGATTGGTTTGCGGTAATCACCGAGTGGGATCAGGTCGAAGTTGGCGGTGGTAAATACCTTAACGGTGTGACCCAGGTTGCGCGCGATCGAGATGGCTTTCAGGAATACCTCAGGGCCGATCACTGAAGAGCCAAAATTGCAGAAGACCCCGCCCTCCAGCCCGCATACGGCCTGGGTAAAGATCTTAAAGTCTTGCCCGCTGGCCCAACCGAGCGCGGCAAAATCGGCGCTCGGGTGCTGGTGGATGATATCAGTGCCAAGGGCGATATGGCAGGTATAGGGGATGCCTAACTGGTAAGCCGTGTAGACGACGCTGTTGTCCCGGTAGGTGAAGCGCGGGTCTTCGGCGATCAGGCGGCCCAGGGCTTCGCCAACACCCATGCCCTGGTTAGCGCCGCGCTGGATGGCGCGGTTCATCAGCAGACCAGTTTCTTCGGCCATGCCAAATGATCCATCTTCCAGGCTTTTGACGACGTCCTCGCTGGTGTGTCCCTGCAGGGCGATTTCAAAGTCGTGGATGGTGGCCGCGCCGTTGGAGGCGAGATGGGTGATCACACCGCGCCGCATCAGCTCGATCAGCAGGGGGGCCAGCCCGCGTTTGATCACGTGCGCGCCGAACATGAAGATGACCGGCCGGCCGGCGCGGCGCGTATCGGCGATCCGGCTGGAGACTTCAAGCAGCTCGGGGTTTTCAAGCGGTTGGTAGGGCGTGTCTGGGAAAACCAGGTCTTCGAGAGCCACACGATTTTCACGTTTTACCAGGGGATAGGTTTTAACCAGGGAAAGGTCTACGCTGGGATAGGGCATCGGAATCTCTCCAAAATAGGACTGGCCAGGCCAGGTTGTTTGGGTATGGTGAACTGGTCTTGATTATATTGGATGTTTGGAGAAGCGTGCCGTATCTTCTCAATAAAATGGGGTAAGTTGTGTGTGAATTTGGCGCTTCGCGCCAAATTCACACACAACGCCCCTTCTTTTTGAGATGATACAGCGTGACCTTAATTTATTAGTTTTTTCATCGGTGCATTTCCAGTTATTTTCTGCTAAAATAATATTCGATTTTTGTATCTTCTCAAAAAGTATCGGTGCTGTGTGAACAATGCTGGCAAAGTCCGCAATGTTCACAAAATTCCCTGATAATATTCGGAGGATACCGATTTTTCACTATACGGTTCGAAACGATATCTTTACTGGTGCA
>Ga0172368_10004419_pt1 | contig 16294 bp, 13 predicted proteins | sample Lak11m_FD_114540 | JGI IMG/M metagenome (GOLD analysis project Ga0172368, IMG submission 114540) | Freshwater microbial communities from Kabuno Bay, South-Kivu, Congo - kab_022012_11m | ecosystem: Environmental > Aquatic > Freshwater > Lake | place: Democratic Republic of the Congo: South-Kivu...
CCGAGGCCGCGCGCCTGCTGGGCATCACCCCGAACGCGCTCTACGTCCGCCAGAACCGGGCACGCGCGCGCCTGCTGGACCTGCTGCGCGAGGCCCATCCGGACCTCTTCGACGAACCCTGACCGAGGCCGAAGGTGTGGAATCCTGCTACACTGCCGCGCTGCACGGAGCGAAGGCAGGACATCCCGGCACGGGCGCTTCCGGCCGGCGGTAAGCGATGCCGGGATGGCGCGTACCAGGGGTGCCGAGGCAGGGTGCCCCGAGGGAACGGTCCCTTGACGCGTTGGACCTCCATCGCCGCGTTGATCGCACTTTCGGGGCTGCCGGCAGGCGCCGCGCGGGCCGACGACGCTCTCGACGCCGTGGTCGCGGCGGCCCGCGCGGAGGGGCTTCCGGTCGATCTTCTGGAGGCCAAGCGTCGCGAGGCGGCCCTCAAGGGCGTACCGACCGAGAGGGCGCTCCCGGTCATGGAGCGTCTGCGCGACGAGCTGCGCCAGGCTGCGGCGCTGGTCGGCGACACGCCCGCGTCCGAGCGATCGGCCATCGTGCGGGCCGCAGCGCGGGCTTTGGACGCGAAGGCGCAGCCGGCCCAGGTCGGGGCGCTGCTGCGCGAGCTGCCGCCGGGACAGGCCGCCCGCGCGATCGAGTCGCTGGCCGCGCTCGCCGCCGCAGGCATCGCCCCGGAGGAAGCTCTTGCGCTGGTGCGGGAGGCGCTGCGACAGGGACGCGGGTACAGCCTTTCGACGCTCCGGCCGGCCATCCAAGCTCTGCGCGAGGCGGGCCTGCCCGATGCCGACGCCGTGGCCGAGGTCCGCGACGGGCTCAAGTCCGGCCGCGCGCCCATGGACACCGCGGCCGGCACCCGTTCCGATCGCGAACGGAGCTCGCGCACGGCCTCGCAGCCCGTTTCAGGCGGCGGAGAGGGAGCAGTCGATCGCGACCGGACGAGCGAGCGCCGATCGAGCCAAGGCAGCTCCGGCGGCAACGGCCGCGACAACGGAAAAGGCTCGGGGAAGCCATGAACGCTCCTCGTCCCCGCTCCGAATCGTCGCAAAGCGAGCTGTCGAACGCCTCTTCGCTCGCTCGCGTGGACGAGTGGCTTCGGACGCTGGACGACGGGCCGGTGCCGAACCTGGGCGTGCGGGTGATGACGGCGCTGGCGGGCCGGGAGCGGCGTGCGCCGGCGTTCAGGCTGCGCTGGCAGGTGGTGCTGGCGGGGGCGGTGCTGCTGGCGACGGGCGGTTTCCTTGCCGGGCGGGCGACGGCGGGGCGCGGCGGCCAGGGCGGCGCCGCGAGTGCGACGGCGCCGGTCGCGGCGAGGTATGTCCACTTCGCGCTGTCGGCGCCCGGGGCGCAGTCGGTGGTGCTCGTGGGCGACTTCAACGGCTGGCGCACCGACGCGGCGACGCCGATGCATTCGCGCGGCGACGGGACGTTCACGGCGGGGCTGGAGCTGCAGCCGGGGCGCTACGCCTACGCGTTCGTGGTGGACGGCCGCAGGGTCCTGCCGGATCCGGGAGCGTCCGCGTACGAAGACGACGGCTTCGGCGGCCGGAACTCGGTTCTCGAGCTCTGACCGGCTTCGCTCCTGCCCGGGAAAAGATCAACCGCCAAGACGCCAAGGGCGCCAAGAACGCCAAGGATATCAAGGGTTTTCCAGCCATCGGCACAAAACCGAGCCCGCGGTTGTCGGCCACACGGCGGCCAGCCCTGGCCCTTCCAGTTTTTTCCTTGGCGTTCCCTGGCGTTCTTGGCGTCTTGGCGGTTCCTACTCGCGCCCGCAGCGATCGCAGACGCCGACCAGCTCGACCACGTGATGCAGGACGCGATGCCCCGTTCGCCGCTCCAGCGCCCCGTGCAGCGCCGGCAGCCCGTCGCACTGGAACTCGCGCACTTCCCCGCACTTCTGGCAGATGAAGTGGTGATGGCACCGGGCGTGCGACAGCTCGCAGCGGAAATACGCGTTGCCGGTCGCGAGCCGGTGTACCAGCCGGTGACGCTCCAGGACGGCGAGGTTGCGGTACACGCTGGCGAGGTCGATGCCGATGCCGCGCTCGACCAGCGCCTGACGGATGGCCGCCGCGTCCATCGGGACGCGCGACTCCTCCAGCAGCGTGAGCATCCGCCGGCGCGGCCCCGTCACGTTCAGGCCGGCGCTGCGCAGCACCGCGAGCGCCTCCTCGGTGTAGCGGCCCGCCGGCGACGGCGGGACCGACAGGTGGAGTTCCGGCAGGTCGGGCACGGTCAGCCTCGCGGCGGGATACATCATGCGGGGATTACGGCGGGGCGCCGGCCTCCTTACACGCAGAACCGCGGGAAATCCGGCCGTATGCGGGGCGAAACGCCCCGTCCGCACCCCGGCGCGTCGGCGACGGCCGCCGGGCGGGGAGCGGCGTCCGATCCCGCGGCCGGCTACAATCCGGGCGGCGGACGCGGCCGGTCGCGCCGCGCTGCTTGAAAGCCGACACGGCGAGCCCGCGCCGTGGCCAGCACTCGTCGAACCGGGTTGGCGGGCCGGGGGCGGGCGGGACCATTTGCGTCGGACAGGCGAACACCCCCGCGACGGTCCGCGACTCCGCGTTCACGCGCGGGGCACGCACGCGGTGCTGGCCGCGGTGGCGCTGGGCGCGGCGCCGGCGCTCGCGGTCCGCCCGTTTCTCTCGGTGGAGGCGCCGCGCGCGCCGTCGCTGGACGTGACGGCCGAGGTTTCCGGCGGCTGGGACAGCAACGTGCGGCTCCTGTCGCCGACGGCGACGGATGCGGGCACGCCGCGAGCCGACGCGTTCGGTGCCGTCGCGGCCGGGGCTCGCACCGGCTCTCCTCTGGGCGGCCTGTTCGCGGACGCCGACGTGCAGGCGCGCCGTTTCCTGGAGACCGACAACGGAGTGCTCGGCTCTGCCGACGCGCGCGCAGGGTGGCGATGGCATCGCCGGGCGCTCTGGCTGACGCCGGCCGTCGATCTTTCGGCCTTCGCCTGGAGCGCGTTTCCCGACGACGCGCATCTTTCCGCGGCGTTCGTGCCGGAGCTGTCGCTGCGATCCGGCCGCTGGCGCCTGACCCTTGAGCCGGCGGTGCTGGGGCGCTGGTTCGGCTCGGGCGCCGACCGGGAGTGGCGTCTGCGCGCGAGTGCCGGCGCTCGCCTGGGGCGGCTGGACGCCGGCCTGTCGGGGCTGATGCTCGATGTCGACGCCGCCTCGGCGGCCGAGTCGAGGCGGCTGTTGCGCGCGGACGCATGGTTGTCCGGCACCGCGGGCTCGGTGCGCGCCGGCGCGAGAATTTCCGGCGGACGCAAAGCTCTGCCCGACTATCCCTCCGACACCGGGGGCGAGCCCGCGGGACGCACCGACTGGATCGGCACGGGCAGCGCATTCGTGCGCTGGGAGGCGACGCGGGCGCTGGCGATCACGGCGTCGTTGGAGGCGGCGGCCTCGGACTCCGATCAGGACGCGGGCCGCTTTTCGCGCGTGGCGACGACATTGTCGGCGGAGTGGCGATGGGAGCGCCTCGGAGCCGGTCCGCCGGACGCACCCCGGCGCGTCGTGCTGCGGGCGGCCGCTCCCGGCGCGCGCGAAGTGTCGGTGGCGGGCGCGTTCACCGACTGGGCGCCGCGGACCATGACCGCACGCGGCGACGGGGCGTTCGTTCTGGAACAGACGCTGCCGCCCGGCGACTACCGCTGCGGGCTCGTCGTGGACGGCGTCTGGACGGTGCCCGACGGGCTTCCCGCGTCCGACGACGGATTCGGAGGTACCGACGCCGTCCTGACGGTGCCGGCCCCCTGAGGTGCTACTCCGCACTCCGCAGGAGCGTTCGAGTTCGTCTCCGGCGGCCGACGACGCGCACGACCCGCGCACGCCCGAGGCGGCCTGGAGCCCGCCGCGATTCGCCCGAGCCGCCTGTACGCGTCCGGCCGCCCTTGTGGACCATCTCTGCACTCGTGTACCCTGCGGGCGTGTGCCCGCTCCAGGCGTCAGCCTCCACTCCTTTGCGAACGATTGCCTTGACGTCACCCGGCGGCAGCGTTTCCGCGGCACAAGCAAGGACCGGGCCGGCTTCGAATCGCCTGTTCGTTTCGCTTGTTCCTTATGGAAGCCGGTGCCGCGCGGGTGAAAAGTGCGCGCAGCCGTTGCGGCACCGGACAGGATACCGGGCATGTCACGCGTCGTGACCCCGGTGGATTCCGGGGAAGTGCGCAGCCGCGACGGCGCCGACTCCAGGTCGCGACCCGGGCTTCCCCGCAAGGGTGGCGCGCTCCGCAACCGCCTGCGGACGATATTCTCGTTATTCGCGGCCGATGCCGAAATCTGGAACCTGCTCCTGGCTTGCTGGTGGGCGGCCGGCGCGATCCTGCTGGTCGTGTTCGCCCCATTCCCGGGAACCATCCACACCCACGACACGCCTGTTCCCTTGGAGGGAGCATGGAGGCTTCTTCAGGGTCAGAAGCAGGGGGTCGACTTCGCGTCTGCCCTCGGACCCGCACCGTATTCCCTCGTCGCGGCTGGGATCGCACTTGCGGGAGGAGGCGCTGCGGGGCTCGGCTATGGAACGGCAATGCTGTTCACGCTCCTCGTGGTCGGAACGTGGGGAGGCCTCTGCGGGCGCGTTCCAAAGGCAACGCTCACCGTCGCCGCGCTGTTGATTTCGTGCATGGCCGCCACGCCGCACCTGACGCCGGACGGTTCTGTCTCCGACATCGGGTATTCTCTGCTCTACAACCGCATGGGATACGGTGTTCTGGCCCTGCTCGTAGCGGTATCGCTGGCGCCGACGACGCCGGATACGGTGCGGCGGGGAGCAGCGGTCTGCGGAGCGGCGATCGCCGTGCTCGGCTTCACGAAGGTCAACTACTTCGCAGCGGGCCTCGTGGTCACGGCCATCGCGGTGACGAGCGCGCGCGAGTGGCGTTGCCGGCAAGCCCTCGTCCCGTTTCTTGCCGGGTTCGGCGGGGCGGCGCTGCCCCATCTCTATCTGTCGGGCTTCGACCTGCGCTCCTACTACCGCGACATCGCTTTGGCGGGCGCCGCAAAAGCCGGCACTCTCGACGCGGAGCGCCTGACCGGGCTTCTGGCCCAGAACCTCCTCGGGTTCCTGGTACCGACAGCGTTGGGGTTTCTGCTTGCCGCGGCTGCGCTGCACGGCGCAGCGCCGCTGGCACGGTCGCGCACCTGGGCACCTCGCGTCGCGGCGCTCGCCGTCGTGTGCGGCCTTGGAGTCCCAATCATCGCAACCAACACCATCGTGCAATGGTCGGGAATGCCTCTCACGGCCATTGCGTTCGGCGCGTTCGCGGAACACATGGCGAGGGACTTCCGTCGCCTGGGCGCAGCCGCACGGGCGGCAGCCCTGGCGGGAGCGCTCGTGATCGGCATTCCCGATGCGGCAGCCGTGTGGTCTGCCTGCGAACTGCGCACCCGAATCGAAAGCGGTGCGGCTCTGCGATTCGAGATCCCCACGGAGTCCTTCAAGGGCCTCTATTTCGACGCGGACTATCACCCCTACTACATCCGCACGTCGTATTCCGACAGAGTCGCCGAAGGGCTGGTGCTTCTGCGGGCAAGGGCTCCGCAACAGGCTCGGATCTTCGTCGCCGACCTCTCGAATCCCTTCCCCTTTGCCCTCGGGTGGCCAAGTCCCCTGCACTCGCAGGTTTGGTGGCAGCGCGGGGTGAACTTCGACGAAACGCACTATCCGCCGGTCGAGGCTGCTCTCGGCGACGCGACGGCCCTGATGCTGCCGCGCTTCCCGGACCACCCGGACACCACCAACGCGCTCTGGGCCCTCTACGGCGACTACATCCGGGAACACTTCGTGAGAGCCGGCGACTCTCTCGCATGGATCCTCTTCCTTCGCGCCGACCCTGCGGGCGCGCCGCACCCCTGAGCCGCCGCTCGGGCGCTCTCCTCCGGAATCGGCACTGCCATGCCATCTTCGCCTTGGATTGCGCGCGATCCCGGAACGGCGCCAGATCCTCGAGTGGCCGCGCCCATGCCATGGTCCCGTCGTCGGCGCACCCGCTTCGCGCACCGGTTCCGCATGGCACCCGCCGACGCCCGCAGGTGCTTCCTCCCGATCCGCGCGGAGTTGCACCGGTGCAACTCCGGAAATCACCCCTGTGATTTCGCGGACTTGCAGGTTTTCGCGCGACTTAATCCGTTCGCTGATATATGCAGCGATAGATTATGCCGTCGTGCCTGCACCGCCGGGTGCGCGGCGGTCAGTCCCCGCCGCCCCCGCCGCCGCGCTCGCGGTCGTCCGCGAGGTTCTCGAACAGCGTGTACGCGTTGAGGAACGCGACGCGCGCCGTGCCCGTGGGACCGTTGCGCTGCTTGCCGATGATGAGCTCGGCGACGCCCTTGTCCTGGCTCTCGGGGTTGTAGACCTCGTCGCGGTAGATGAAGCAGATGACGTCCGCATCCTGCTCGATCGCCCCGGAATTATGGCTCACCACGGCATCCGCCAGCCACGACGACGTGCCCGGCACGGTCAGGTCGAAGACTTCCTCCTCTCTCGCCGGCACGACCGACGCGACCTTGTCCCAGAAAAGGTCGTCGGTCGCGCGGGCGAGAAGCCGGTCGTCGCCCAGCAGCCTCGCGTAGCTCTCGACGACCCGCCGCGACGGGGCGAAGCGGAAACGCCCGGTCCCGCCGTAGCTGGTTCCGCGCATGGCGGCCATCTGCCGCTGGGTGACCCCGCGCACGCGCATGGCCTGGCGCACTTCGGCGAAGACCCCGTTCGGCAGCGTGTCGACGTCGGTGTTGGCCACGGTGTCCTGCAGCACCTCCGCCAGCCGTCCCGCCGGCTCCACGCGCGGACCGAAAGCACCGACCGTCTCCAGGAATCGCCGCTGGTCCTCCGCGCCCGACACGTCCACTGAATGTACCGGACGGTTCGCCCCGTGCACGACCGTCCTCAGCCGCGCGACGATGCCGAGCCGCAGCAGCAGCGCCGCGACATCGCCGGCCAGCCCCGGACTGCACGTCGCGAAGAAGACCCGGTGCGCTCTCCGGCTTCCGTCGCGCCGCGTGAAGATGGCCCCGTCGGTGGCCCAGAGGTGGCGCAGGAGCACCGCGACCTGCTCGTCGTCCAGGCGGAACACGGCCTCGGGAAGCCGCTTCTCGTGCGACCGCTGGCCGAAGATCCCCAGTTCGCGCAGCCAGAGGCCCAGCCCCGCGGGATGCCACCGGTTGCCGTTGCCCGCCAGGACCAGTTGATGCCAGTTCCCGCGGCCCGCGTGCCGCGCGACCCGCATGCCGAATTCAGCCTCCGCCGCCTCGCGCACCGCACGGCTGTTCACCTCCGACGCGGTCGTGTAGCGCAGCGGCTGGTGCGTCGGGTAGCTGCCGTCGCCCACCAGATGCCCCAGCAGCACGAGTCGGGCCTCGGACCAGCGCTCGGGACGCACCGGCCCGGGAATCCGCCGGGCGAGCGCAAGGCGATCCCCGGCATGGATTTCTCCGACCTTCGTCCAGCCGCGCTCGCCGAAGAGCCGGTGGTCGGCCGTGGCCCGGATGCCGCGGCCGCTCGCCAAGCGCACGTCGAAGACCGCACGTTTTCCCACGGACCAGACCTTCTCGGCGCGTGCCCGGACGAGCCGGCCGTCGGCCATCGAGACAACTTCCGGCGCGGTCCCGACCAGTGTCCGGATGGGCACCCGGCGTCCGTCGGCCAGGGACACCAGCGTCTCTCCGACCACGCACTCGCGCAGATCCGCGAGCTGCGGGCGCTTGTCGGGCCTCTTCTCCAGCGCGCGGTTGAGCTGCGACAGCGCCACGACGGGGACGTTCAGTTCCTTGGCGAGCGCCTTGAGCGATCGGCTGATCTCGCTGATTTCCTGCTCGCGGCTGTCGGCGTCGGCCCGGCCCTTCATGAGCTGCAGATAGTCCACCACCACCAGCGCCAGGTCGTTCTCCTTGCTCTTGAGCCGCCGGCACTTGGCGCGCATCTCCAGCGCGCCGATGCCCGCCGTGTCGTCGATGAAGAGCTTGCCGCGGAAGAGCTTGTCGGCGGCGCGCGACAGCTTCGGCCAGTCGGTGTCCACCAGGTTGCCCGTGCGCAGCCGCTGGCTGTCCACGCGCGCCTCCGAGGCGAACATGCGCTGCGTGAGCTGCTCGGCCGTCATTTCCAGCGAGAACACCGCGACCGTGCGCCCCTCCCATTCGCGGCCGCGATCCTCCAGCGCCACGTGCGAGGCCCAGTTCATGACGAGCGAGGTCTTGCCCATGCTCGGACGCCCCGCGACGATGATCAGCTCGCCGCCGTGCAGCCCGCTCGTCATCTGGTCCAGCTTGCGCAGCCCCGTCGCCAGCCCCGTGATGTCGCTGCGGTTCTCGTAGAGCTTCTCCAGGTTCGTGAAGACCTTCTTCACCGTCTCGCTCAGCGGGATGAACCGGCTCATCTCCTTCTTGTCGGTGACGTCGAAGATCTTCTGCTCGGCGCCGTCCAGCAGCGCGTCCAGGTCCCCCTTCTGCTCGTAGCCGTCGCGCGCGATGCCGTGCGCCGCCTCGATGAGCCGGCGCGCCAGCGCCTTGTCGCGCACGATTTTCGCGTAATGGCCCAGGTGGGCGGTTGCCGGCACCGACGCGTCCAGCGCCGCCAGCGCCGCGATGCCGCCCACCGCGTCCAGCTCGCCGCGCTTGCGCAGCTCGTCCGCCAGCGTGATGACGTCCACGGGCTCGCTGCGCTGCACCAGCCCGAGCATCGCTTCGAAGATCTTCCGGTGCGACTCGCGGTAGAAATCCTCCGCCCGCACGTTCTCGACGACGTTCCACGCCTCCTCGTTGGTGAGCAGGACGCCGCCCAGGATGCAGCGCTCGGCGGCGAGATCCTGGGGCGCCAGGCGCGGGTTGAGCGTCGTGGCGCGCGCGGCCTGGAGCGCGGCGGCGTCGGCGGCGTCCGCGGGCGCGCCGGCGTCCGGTGCGACCGGAACGCGCGCGGCGGGCGCGTCCTCCCCCTCGCCTCGGACGATGGCGAGAGGCGGCCGCTCGGGCGGCGCCTCGGGGCCGGTCTCTTCGGGTGCGGAGGGCGGGGCGTCCGGTCGGGGATCGTCGGGGGTCGGTGCCATGAGGGCGCGCATCCTGCCGGGGTCCCGTTCGCATGTCGACACCCGCGTCGCGTCGCCCTGAGGGCCGCGCGGTCGCGCACCGCGCCGTGCTGGCGCCCGTCCGCCGTGAGGCCGCGCAGGGCCTCCGGCGGCCGGCCGCCTGACTCCGGCCGCCGCGCGGCGTCGCGGCGAGCCGTTGTATTTCGAATAGAATCAATCGGGCGCGACGCGGGGCGTCGCCCGGTCTATGTTCCGGGTAGGCGCCGGCGCGAAGGGCGCCGCGGGGAAGGCCATGGCACCGCGCGGATCGGACCGGGACGACTACGACGACAGGCCCAGGCGCACGTGGAAGGAAATCGACCAGATGCGCGACGGCAGGAAGTCGGGCGGCGGGCAGGTCGATCGCGAGCGAGAGCGTTTCCAGCGCACCACGGGCTACTCGCGCTACAAGTCGGAGGCGGACAAGTTCTTCTCCGGCGAGTCCACGCCCGAAGCGCTGCGCGAGCGCATGGACGCCTCGGGCGAGCTCAAGGACCGGCAGGCGCTCGTGGCGCGCATGAAGAAGGCGGCCGAGGACGCGGCTGCTTTCGCCGAGGCGGCGTCCGAGCACGTGGCGAAGTACGGCGCGCCGGACGATGCATATCTGCTGGATAGAATGCTCGACCACCCGAAACCCGAGGCGGTGCGCGCGGCGCTCGAGAAGCTGGCGGCGCTGGCGGAGGCGGGGGAGCTTGCGCCGCCGCGGTCGCTGGCGCAGCGCCTGCGCTCGCTGGAGCTGAATTCGGACGATCCTGACGTGCAGGACGGGGCGAAGCGGCTCGGCGCGAAGATCAAGGGCCTGAAGCCGCCGACGGCACCGCCCGCGACGGGCAAGCCGAAGATGTTCTGGGGCGATTGATCTGCTGCTCCGCGAAATCAGGCTCCTCTGAACATTGCGTGATGCCACGGGGTGGCCGATGGCCGCACGTCGGCTGCCGGCCGATGGCCGGGCACGGCTGGATGCCGGCCCGCAGCGGCCATCGGCCGCAACTCCCACGTGCGGGCATCGCCCGCCGCTCCGACTCGTGCCCTGCTGCCTCCCCCGCCCCTACCTCGCGTCGCGATCCCACTTCTTCGGGTCGAGCCATTTGTCCACGGGCGGCGGCGTCCGATTCGCCAGCGAGTCGAGCAGCCGCCCGCCATCCTCGTCCACGACGATCATCGCGCGGTGCTCCGGGCGCGCGAAGCGCTCGTTCACGGCGTGGTCGAAGAACTCCACGAGCGGGCGCCAGTAGCCCTGCGCGTCCAGCAGCGCCACGGGCTTCGAGTGAAGTCCGAGCTGGGCCCACGTGAGCACTTCGGCCAGCTCCTCGAGCGTCCCGAAGCCGCCCGGCAGCGCGACGAACGCGTCGGCCAGGTCCGCCATGAGCGCCTTGCGCCCGTGCATGGACGAGGTCACGTGCAGCCGCGTCAGTCGCGCGTGCCCCAACTCCTTTTCCTGGAGCATGGCGGGGATGACGCCGATCGCCTCGCCGCCCGCCTCCAGCACTGCGTCGGCCAGCACGCCCATGAGCCCGATGCCGCCGCCGCCGTAGACGAGCCCCAGGCCGCGCGCCGCGAGCGAGGCGCCGAAGCGCCGTGCGGCCTCGGCGTAGGCGGGCCGGGCGCCGCTGGACGAGCCGCAGAACACGCAGATTCGCCGCATGGAGAGCGATGTACCACAACGCCGGCGTCCGCTTCTTGACTCCGCGCTTCGCTCCTGTACGGTGTCCGCATGACGGACGCCCCTGCGGTCCCCCCGATACCGCGCCGCTCGGAAGTTCTCGCGCAGCACAAGGCCGCCGGAGGCCTCGCCGCCGCGGTTTTCCCGGGTCATCACCCGCGGGCGCTGCTGCGTGCGTTCGGCGTCCTGCCCGTGGAGGTCTGGGGGCCGCCCGGCGCCGACACCACCGCGGGCGACGCGCACCTGCAGGCGTACACGTGCCCGATCGTCCGCGCCGGCCTTGCCTTTGCGCTTTCGGAGGCCGTTTCCGCCGTCGACATGCTCGTCGTCCCCCACACCTGCGACTCCACGCAGGGTCTGGGGGCGCTGATGCTCGACCTGGTGCGCCCCTCGCGTCCGGTCCTGCCCTTCTACCTGCCGCGCGGAGAGGGCGAGTCCGCGGTGGATTTCCTCGCCGACGAGATCCGCGCCCTGCACCGGAGCCTCGCGCGCATCTGCGGCCGCGAGCCTTCCGCGGAGGCGCTGGCCGAGGCCGTGCGAGCGGAGGAGGAGGCCGACGCGCGCTTCGCGAGGCTTCTCGTCGACCGCCCGCGCATCGCCCTGCCGGACGGGGACTTCTACCGCGTGCTGCGCTCGCGCGAGTACCTCCCGACGGCACGGTTCGTGGCGATCGCGGACTCCGTGATCGCGGGTGCGCCGGGCGCTCCCGCGGGCGTGCCGCTGCTCGCGAGCGGCATGGTGCCCGAGCCGCGCGGACTGTTCGACGTGATCTCGCGCGCGGGCGCGTTCGTCGCGGCGGACGACTACACGTGTACCGGGCGGCGCTCGTATCGGCCCGGAATCGCGGCCGATCCGCACCTGCGCATGGCGGAGAGCCTGCTGTCTGCGCCTCCCGACGCGACGCGCGGCGCCCCGGTGCGGGCGCGCGCCGAGCACCTGCTGGCGCTCGCGAAGCGCTCGGGCGCGCGTGCGGCGCTCTTCCACGAGGTGAAGTTCTGCGAGCCCGAGCAGTTCTACGTGCCCCAGCTCCGGCGCGCGCTGGAGGAGGCGGGGCTGCGCACGCTCGTGCTGGAGACCGACCCGGTGGCGCCGCTTCCCGACCAGGCCGTGACGCGCGTCGAAGCGCTGCTGGAGACCCTGCGATGAGCGCCTGGGATCCCGTATGGCACTGGAACGTGAACGTCCTGGGCGCGTCGTTCCTGCGTCTGCAGCGGCTCCGATCGCGGCGGGCTCTCGAAAGGACTCCCGAACACCCTCATCTGGCGCCGCCGCTGGAGACGGGGCCCCGGCTCAAGGAGCTGATCTCGCGTCACTACCTCAAGGGCCGCCACGCCGAGGGTCGCCGGCCCGTCGCGTGGGTGACCTCCGGCGCTCCCGCGGAGTTCCTGAACGCGCTCGGCTTCTGCATCATCTACCCGGAGAACCACGGCGCCGTGTGCGGCATCCGCCGCGTCGCGGAAGGTCTGTGCGGCAAGGCCGAGGACGCGGGCTGGTCGCGGGACGTCTGCTCGTACGCGCGCACCGACATCGGCGCGGCCCTCAGCGGCGAGACGCCCGTCGGGAAGCTCCCGAGGCCCGATCTGCTGCTGTGCTGCACGAACATCTGCCAGACGGTGCTGTACTGGTACCGCGTCCTCGGGCGGCATTTCCAGGCGCCGGTCGTGGTCATCGACACGCCGTTCCTCTACGGCGCAGAGGCCCCCGAGCACGCGGTCGACTACGTGCGCCGCCAGATCGAGGAGGCCGTGCAGGTGGCGCAGAACGTCGCGGGGCGCGACCTGACGCACCAGCGGCTGCGCGAGGTGACGCGGCTGTCCAAGCAGGCCATCGAGCTGTGGGGCGAGATCCTCTCGCGCGGCCGCGCGCATCCCGCGCCCCTCACGGCCTTCGACGAGTTCATCCACCTGGCGCCCGTGGTCGAGATGCGCGGCGAGGCGTTCACGGTGGACTACTACGCGGCCATGCTCGCGGCGCTGGACGAGCGGGTGAAGAAGGGCATCGGCGCCGTGAAGAAGGAGCGCCGCCGCCTGGTGTGGGACAACCTGCCCGTGTGGGCGCGCGTGCGCTGGCTCTCGGAGAAGCTCGCCGAGCGCGGCGCCTCGCTCGTGGCGTCCACGTACACGAACGCCTGGGCGGAGCTGGCGCCCATGGTCGATCCCGAAAAGCCCGTGGAATCGGCCGCGCGCGTGTACCTGCACCCCATCCTGAACCGGGGCCCCGGGCACAAGCTCGAGGTGATGCGCCGCATGGTGCGCGACTTCGGGGCGCACGGCGTGCTGCTGCACTCGGACCGCTCCTGCAAGCCGTACAGCATCGGGCAGATGGACCAGCGCGAGCGGCTGGCCGCGGACGGCGTGCCGGCACTGCTCTTGGAGGCGGATCACAACGACCCGCGCGCGTTCTCGGAGGAGCAGACGGCGACGCGGCTGGCGGCGTTCCTGGAGGTGCTGGAGGCGTGAGCGCGCTCGCGGCGGTGGGCATCGACGCGGGCTCCACGACCATGAAGGCGGTCGGCGTGGACTCCTCGGGAGCGCTCCTGTGGAGCCTGCTTGAGGAGGCCGACCCGCGGCTCGAGGCCCAGGCGGCGCGCATGCTGGAAGCCGCCCGGACTCGGGCGGGGCGCGCACTGCCGGTCGTGGCCACGGGCTACGGGCGGGCGCTCGTGCGCGGCGCAGGCCGCGCGGTCACCGAGATCACGTGCCACGCGCGCGGCGTCTTCCGCGCGATGGGCGCGGGCGGAACCGTGGTCGACGTGGGCGGGCAGGACAGCAAGGTCATCGTGCTGTCGGGCGCGGGCGCGGTCGAAAGTTTCTCGATGAACGACAAGTGCGCCGCGGGCACGGGGCGTTTCCTGGAGGTGATGGCCGGGCGCCTGCGCATGTCGCTGGACCGGCTCTCCGAGGAGGCGCTGTGTACGCGGGAGGAGGCGTCGGTGTCCTCCACCTGCACGGTGTTCGCCGAGTCGGAGATCATCTCGCTGCTGGCGCGGGGCGTCGACGTGGCGTCGGTCGTACGGGGGCTGCACCGGTCGCTGGTGAAGCGCATCGCGGCGCAGGCGCGCGCGGCGGGGGTGCGCGCGCCGCTGCTGCTGTCGGGCGGGGTCGCGCGCAGCGCCGCCGTGCGCGCGATGCTGGGCGAGGAGCTGAAGTCCCCGGTGCTTCTGCCCGAGCACCCGCAGCTCATGGGCGCCTACGGGGCGGCGCTGCTGGCGCTCGCTGAAGGAACAAGGATGAAGGAACAAGGATGAAGAATGACCTTCACTTCCGCACGCGGTACCGCCCGGTGCGCGCGTCCACGTCGACAGCAGGCGGGCGGTGCGTCGTCTCGAAGCGCTCCCAGCCGGGGCGCAGGTTCTCCCAGAACGCCCGGAGCGCGGCGTCGCCGCCCGCCTGCGCGGCGAGGAACGTCATGCCGGCCTCGTCCATGCGGTGCGGGAAGACGTGGACGGGAATCGACTTCTGGCCGGCCCCGCGCGCCTCCAGCGCCGCGAGATACAGCTCCTCGACGCCCTCGTCCTCGATGGGCACGCACCCGATGGTGACGCAGCTCCCGTGGATGTAGATGGCACCGCCCGGCCGCCGCCGATCGCTCAGGACGCGGTCGGACGCGTTCGGGTAGCTCAGCCCCAGGGACAGGTGGAAGTCGCTCCACGGGTTGAAGTGGTTGACGAAGTAGAACCCCTCGGGCACCTGCAGATCGCCCTCGCGCCGCTTGGGGCCCAGCGTGCCGGACGAGGCGCACACCGGCCAGGTCTTCACGCGCACGAGCGGTGCCGCGCGCGGACCCGCCCACAGCTCGACCTCGCGCTCGGCCTTGTGGATGCGGATGAACACCTCGCCGGGCGGGTAGGCGAGCCCAGCGTCGCGGAACATCCGCACGACCGCCTCGCCGCGCGCCCGGCGCGCCCTGGCGACGCGGTCCTCGGCGCGTGCGGGCAGGGCGAGCACCAGCGCGAGCATCAGGAGCGTGCGCATGTCCGACCTCCCGGCGCGCGGCGCCGCGAGAGATCGACCACCGGGCCGCGATTCGGTTCCCTCATCCCTCATCCCTCATCCTTCATTCTTCATCCTTCATCCTTGCAGTTCGTGTACGGTTCCGGCCGGGCGCGGCCGGGTGCCGCGCGTGCAGGCCATGGCCAACGCCGCCGAGCGGGTGCTCCAGCGCATGATGAGCGCGGTGTCGCGCGTGGGCGCCGTGACGCCCACGACCGACCCCGCGGACGCCTCGCTGCTGCGCAAGGTGCTGGTCGTGCGCACCGACGACCGCGTGGGCGACGTGCTGCTCACGACCCCGCTCCTGCGCGCGCTGCGCGAGGGCCTGCCGCACGCGCGCGTCGACTGGCTGCTGGCGGACCGGCGCCGCGTGCTCGTCGACGGGCTCTTTCTCGCGCACACGCTGATTCCGTTCAACCGCCGCTGGCCCGTGCGCAACCCTGCGCGCATGGCGGCGCTGGTCTGGCGGCTGAAGGCCGAGCGCTACGACGCGGTCGTCGACGCCGCGCACGCCGAGTCGTTCTCGACGACGGGCGCGGCGCTGACGCGCTGGACCGGGGCGCCCGTGCGCATCGGGCACTCGCGCGGCGACGCGGCCAACTACTACACGCACCTCGTAGACGTGCCGCCGGGGCCCCGCTACGACGTGGCCTCCAAGCTCGCGCTGCTGCGGCCGCTGCGGCTGCCCGAGCGGGGCGTCGATCTGGAGACCTCGGCCGGCATGCAGCCGGAGGCCGTTTCGCGCGCGGCAGAGATCCTGGCGGCCCGCGCGGGGCCGGGGGCGACGGTGCTCGTGAACCCCGGATCGCGAAAGCTCGACCGGCGCTTCGACCCGGCGCGCTACGGCGAGGTGCTGCGCACGCTGGCGCAGCGCACGCCGGTGCACGCCCTGGTCGTGTGGGGGCCGGGCGAGCAGGACGTGGCCTCCGCGGTGGCGGAGGCGGCGGGCCCGTGCGCGCGGCTGGCGCCGCCGACGGATCTGCACGTGCTCGCGGCCCTGCTGCGGCGCGGCGCGCTGCTTCTGAGCAACGACACGGGGCCGATGCACCTGGGGGTCGCGTGCGGCATTCCGGTGGCGGCGGTGTTCACGGCCGAGGACAGCGCGCGCTGGGGGCATCCGATTCCGACGTTCCGGGCGGTGGAGGCGGCCGGCGACGCGGCCGGCGCGGTCGGGCGCGCGGTCGAGGCGGCGCTGGAGCTGCTGCGGGGCGAGGGATAACGCGCCGCGTCACGGACGGCTCCCCGGCGGCTGCGGCGATGCGGAACCGGCCTGCGCAACACGGACAAACACCTGCTCCTCGTCCGCAGGCGAGTGGTCCCTGCGAAAGCGCACCTGCGAGAAAGACTCGGGTGCAACTCCTGCCAGATCCGACTGCCCGAGGGCGCCCGCGGCCCTCACCCCCCGACTCCCTCTCCACACGGGCCGCGATACGCAATGCTCGATCCTGCGTGGTTGCGGCCCGGTGGAGAGGGGGAGAAGAGCGCGTCGAATCGTGCGCCCGAGGTGGGACCGCACGGCATGCGAACGGGAATATCCGCGCCATCGGATCCAGGAGCGGC
>Ga0172368_10004421_pt1 | contig 16289 bp, 14 predicted proteins | sample Lak11m_FD_114540 | JGI IMG/M metagenome (GOLD analysis project Ga0172368, IMG submission 114540) | Freshwater microbial communities from Kabuno Bay, South-Kivu, Congo - kab_022012_11m | ecosystem: Environmental > Aquatic > Freshwater > Lake | place: Democratic Republic of the Congo: South-Kivu...
CATCTTCCCAGTGGCAACGCATCGATTACTGCCGATCCGCCAACCCAGGCAGAAGCCATCATTAATAAAGCCACTCCAAGGCTTGCTCCCGAACTAACCCCTAAAACATAGACCAGCCAAAGGATTCCTGAAAAGGGTTTGCATCAAAAGACCGCAGACGGCAAGTCCGGATCCGGTCAAAACAGCCGTTACCGCTTTTGGCAGCCGGATATCGGAAACAATGAATTTCAGATTTGGATCACCGCCACCCTGAGCGATCCTGATAAACTCCTCCCAGGTGATCCTGACGCTGCCAAAAACCAGATCGGCAAGGAATGCCAGAATTACCAGAATACCAAGAAGAATAAACAGGGCAGGAGCACGTCCTTTCATCAGGTAATCAATCAAATATCAATGGTTTATAATAAAACCAGCAATGACCTGGAATCAGGTCGGGATGTGCAATATACAATAAATCAGCAAGAATAAGGTCGGGACGCACCACCCCACTCTCCCAATAATCATTTCCCCCGTGATGGTTGAGCCGGTTGGTAACAGCAAATACCTTGTGCTCCCTCACTGCTTTAAAAACCTTGTATCTGGGTTCCTCTGCCAAAAGTTGGGACAATGAATCCACAATCACCCCCACCCAAACAGGTGCATCAACCATCTTATCTATAACAGTTTCAAAGTTGAGTGCCAGACTGGCCGACAGCTGAACATGATTCCATGGGTAATTCATCCCGGCATCTCTGAAAAGATAGGATTGGTAATTAAGTCCTCCTGGCATATACCAGGTCCCCTTGAAATTATTTCCCGTCAGGACGGTGGGTTTGTATTCCAATGATCTGCCCAGTTCTGTTAACCGTTTGTATTCTTTTTCCACATACCTGAATACCGAATCGGCTTGTTCCTGATGACCTGTGATCATTCCAAAAACCCTGATCCATTCTGCCCTTCCGAGGGGAGTGCTCTCCATCCATTCAAGTATGTAAAGAACAGGTATACCTGCACTTACCAGCCTGGGATCCGGATTAAACTGTCCCTGGATCCCTGTTTGCATCACAACCGATGGCTTCCTGGCAATCAGATATTCGAGGTTAAAATCAAGATCCCTTCCAAGACTAACCAGGGCTCCATCCTGAAATCGCTGGTAGAGCTCATGATCAAATAGCCTGTCGGGATTATTGATCCCTATCAGAAGGTCACGGGCGTTAATAGCCGCGAGAAAACCTGCGTGAGTAGTTGAGGAGGCGGCAATTCTGTCGAGAGGTACCTGGATATCCGTAATTCCCGGCAATGATGTTCTATGCCTGCCGGGACTAATCAACCGGTATCGGGCAAATTCCTTGCCCGGTAACCACGGATCCGTTAAAACCAGGAGGGTATCCTCACCGCTAATCTCAACCCGGTACCCTTTGGCATACCTCGGATTCAATGATACCGAATCACTGATGATCCGCTGATCAGCAGAGCCACCAGAGGTTTTCTCCCTCCTCTGACCGCATCCGCAAACCAGAACAGCCACTAACCCTATCACCCACCCTCTATTCACTATTCACTATTTCACTATTCACTAACAAATATAGGCGTTCCCTTGCATAGAATCATTCTAAATAATAAAATTGAATATCTTTGAAGCCTATTATGACTTTAGAAGAGCTTAGCAACGGTCAGACAGGCCTGATCACTAAAGTTCGGGGCAGGGGTGTTTTCCGGAAGCGAATCCTTGAGATGGGTTTTATCCCGGGAAAAGAGGTTGAGGTGATTCGTTCTGCTCCCCTCAAGGATCCTGTTGAATTTAAGATTCTGGATTCGCTGGTCTCACTAAGGAGGGCTGAGGCAAATCTGATTGAGGTTATTGTTAAGGAGGACCCCCTCTATGAATCGATCAGGGCTTCCATGCCGAATGGCGAAAGAGGGCACCACCACCCTCGGCATGGTCGCCAGGAGCACAGGCACCGGCACCGCCATAATCACGGAGAGGAACAAATCGTTGAGAAAAAGCATGCGCGCAGACGCTATGGTCAAATCCCTAAACAACTGGTTTCTGCCCTTGACCTCACTCTGGTAGGAAATCCCAATTGCGGGAAGACCTCTATATTCAACCTAGCCAGCCACTCCCGGGAACATACCGGTAATTACTCAGGCGTCACAGTTGATTCTAAAGAGGCGGATCTTGATTTCGGGAATTACAGGATCAAAATGACCGACCTGCCGGGAACCTACTCCCTGTCCAGCGTCAGTCCGGATGAAAAATTTGTCATCAACCACCTGCTGACCGCCTCGCCGGATGTGGTTGTCAATGTGGTTGATTCCTCAAACCTTGAGCGAAACCTGTACCTGACCACTCAGCTTATCGACATGGACCTGCCGATGGTAATCGCGCTCAACATGTATGATGAGTTCAAGGAAAAAGGCAACGACCTGGACTACAAATATCTGGGTAAACTTCTCGGGATTCCCGTAATTCCCACAGTCGGAATCTCTGGCAAAGGGGTGGATAAACTTCTCCGGAAAGTAATTGAAGTCGGGGAGTTAAGGGAAAAAACCGTCCGGCATATTCATATTCAGTATAACCCTGAAATTGAGATTTCCATCAAACGCCTTCAGGAGCGGTTATGGAAGCTTCCGGATTTTTCCGACAGAATCTCATCCAGATTTGTATCAATCAAACTGTTGGAAAGGAATTGGGATATTCTCTCCTACGTCAGCAGCTCGGATGAAACGAATTCAGTAAGGATTTTGGCAGAGCAGGAGATAACCCGGATTGAAAAACTTTATAAGGATGATATTGAAACCCTGATTACGGATTCACGATTTGGGTTTGTCGCCGGTGCTCTGAAGGAAACCCTGACAAGCCCGAAATCAGATTCCACCGATATTTCACCCACACACCGTCTGGATGGTATTTTAACCCATAAGTGGTTCGGATTCCCGATCTTCCTGTTATTCCTTTGGGTCATGTTTCAGGCCACCTTCAATCTTGGCAGACTACCCGTGGATTGGATTGAGCAAGGTGTCAGCAACCTCTCAGTATGGCTTGACAACCATTTGGCTGCCAGCGTCCTCAAAGATCTCCTGGTTGACGGAATTGTCAGTGGCGTGGGAGGGGTTCTTGCTTTTCTGCCCAATATCCTGATCCTGTTCTTGTTCATTTCATTTATGGAAGATACCGGGTATATGGCCAGGGTTGCCTTTATCATGGATAAGCTGATGCACCTGATCGGACTCCATGGCAAATCCTTTATCCCCCTTATTATGGGCTTCGGCTGCAACGTACCCGCGATCATGGCCACACGAACCATTGAAAACAAGGGTGACAGATTGCTGACCATGCTCATTCTGCCTCTTATGTCATGCAGCGCACGTTTGCCAGTGTATATTCTGATTGCAGGGATTGTATTCCCGGATCACGCTGCAAACACGATCTTCCTGCTCTATCTGACCGGTGTGATCCTTTCGATCCTCATGGCACTGCTCTTCAAGAGTACCCTATTCAGAAAAAAGGAAAACCCATTCGTTATGGAACTCCCGCCTTACCGGCCTCCCAGACTGAAAGCCGTCGGTAAGCACATGTGGTTCAGAAGCCAGATGTATCTTAAGAAAATGGGCGGGGTAATATTGATCGCCTCGGTAATCATCTGGGCTCTCGGATACTTTCCGCGTACAGAAGGAACCCGCACACAACAGCTTGAGTCCTCAGCCATCGGACATATTGGTCGAGCCATAGAGCCAGCCCTCTCCCCTCTCGGATTTGATTGGAGAATGTCTGTTGCCCTGTTATCCGGTGTAACCGCCAAAGAGGTTGTCGTCAGCACCTTAGGGGTACTTTTCCAGGATGACAATAATGACAAATCCCTGCAGGACCGGTTAATTGAATCCCGCCACAGCCATGGGAAACTGGAAGGCCAACCGGTATTCACCCCGCAAGCTGCAATGGCCTTTATGCTTTTTGTCCTGATCTATGTTCCCTGTATTGCGGTGCTGGCTGCAATTAAGAAGGAATCAGGGAGCTGGAAATGGGCACTTTTCACTATCGTATACATGACAACATTAGCCTGGCTGGTAGCCAAAGCCGGCTTCACGATCATGTCACTCATCGCTTAATTTTTTTCTGAATTTCTCCATTTCAGGTTTGGGATTGCATCTATATGACTGAACCATAAAATTCAGTTATATGAACCTAAATGCGATTTACCGGCTTAAACAACCGGTGGTTACCCATGATTTCGGGGATGAAATTTATGTCATTCCGGTGAGGGAGAACCTGGCCGATATGACCCAGATCATGGGCCTTAATCCCACGGCAGCACGGATCTGGACCTGGCTTGAACAGGGGCTGACACCGGAGCAGGTAATTAATGGGATGCGGTCCGACTTTGACGCTCCTTTGATCGAAATCAGACATGAGGTTGTACGATTCCTAAATGAAATACATGAATACTTCGAGTGTGACCCTCAACCTGGCAGGATTCAGAGTTAAGCTTGTGCCGGAGGATGGAACCCGGTTCCCCGCCCTGTCGGTTCAGCATGCCGGCCTTCTTTCCAAAGGTCCCGAGGATTTTCGTCTGAATGTGGTGCAAAAACATAATACCTGCCAGATCCATCAAAGATACCGGCCCGACCTCCTCTCCTGGAGGTCAACTGTCGACCTCCCAATGGTTTGTATTTCTGGTTATTATAATCAGAACAGAAACTTCAGATGGGAAATGAAACTTGACCTGACTAAAAACACCGGCACGCTGGCTGACTTCTCACCATTACCGGACAAGGATCCATTGCAATATCCTGTCGATGCACTTCTCATATACTATCTGTCACTGTTCAGGGACGCCCTCATCCTGCATGCGAGCGCCGTCTCGTTCGGAGAAAGGGGCCTGGCATTCACAGGCTGCTCTGGAGCCGGAAAAAGTACTATTGCCAGGTTTTGCCAGTTAGCCGGTGCCAGAATTCTGCATGACGACCGTATCCTTCTCCGCTTGATCGAAGACCGGATCATTGCATACAGAATGCCTGTTTACCCTGGTAGCCTCCCACTTTCTATGCCACTGAATTCGATCTATTTCATCAACAAATCAGTCTCAACCTATGAAATTCCACAACCTTTACAAAGTTCATTCGAGAAATTGGCTTGCCATATCGTTCAACATCCCTTCCATCCGGATATCATTCACAGACAGATCCGCAATCTTGAAGCGATTGTCAGGAAAGTTCAGACATTTGATCTCGGATTTCCTTTCAACCCTGAGATCGGGTTTTTCCTTGCGGAGCGATCAAAGGCATGCAGCCCAATCATTGGAAATAATCCTGATCAGGGCCGCCCTCAAAAGGGGATTTTGTCTTAAAGCGACAGCATCGGGGATCTCCATGATGCCATTGTTAGAACCCGGTCAGAGAATTCTGATCAGACCGCTGGATCGGGAGACATTTCCGGGTGACATTCTCGTCTACTCCGGTCGTAATGGCATGACCGGTCACAGGCTCAAAGGATTCAGTAAGGTGGGGGGGCAATTGAGAATCGTGACACAGGGAGACGCATGTTTGTTCCCGGATGAACCAGTCGAACCAACCCAGCTGATGGGTCAAATCTGTCCGCAAAATAATGAATGCCGCATGTTCTCCCTGGGAAATCCTTTGGTCTGAAAAGAAATTGGTTTTTGGATTTCTGGGATCATCCCTGGTAAGTGCACTGTTGACCCCAGCCTGGATCCTTGCCGCCAGAAACCTGAATCTTAAAGATATAACTCTGGATATCAAATCGGTATGGATCGGAATTCTTCTGATCCTGGGTTTTTGCGCCAAAGGGTATCAAAAAAGAGGGTACCTCACACTCGAAGCCCTGTTGAAGATCAGATCAGGTGCCAGGATCATGGATTTACCATTAATGACCGGAATCCACGATTCACAGGAGCCTCACAGGAACCGGGCATTGCAGTTATTTCCCGACCTTCCGTTTCGCATTTGTGCATTGTCCGGGAATCTTCTGACTTCCGCATGTTCACTGATATTCTTGCTGATAATTTCATTATTGGAAGTCTGGAAGATCCTACCCCTCCTTATTTTGATGATCCTTTGGGAATATTGGCTGAACAGGAGAATGGTTCTAAGGGAGTTTGAACTTCAGCTGAAGCATCAGGAAAAAATCTTTTACTGCAGCAGAGGCAAAATTGAGATAGCCCGCCAGGGCACACAATTCCCTGACTGGATGAATGTTCTCAGGGCGGAGGAATCACTGATCCGTGACAGATTAACACTGGATCTCTGGAAGAACAGGACCTATGCCAAATCCAGAGCCTTGCTCTACCTGTCAGCCGGTTGCCTGCTGATGGTATTGTTGATGCAGGATAACCAACCCGACCGTCTGGCCCTTCTTGGGGTAATCTTGTGGCGTTCAATGCAGGCGTTTAATCAGATGGCACCGGCACTTTACCAATTAACAAGAATCAGGCACCTTCAACTTGAATGGATCCAGGCGTGCCGCCCGGAGAACAAAATCAATGAATGACCCTATTATTAAAGAGCCGGAAGATTTACTTCTACGCTTGTTGCAAGATGAGATCTCCCCTGAACCTGAAAAACTCCGCGATCTTCCTACGTTTAACCAAAACTTCTGGCATCAATTTTACAGACTGATCAGTCAGGAGGGCCTTAATCCCTTTGCATTCAGGTCTTTGAACGCATTCAGGAATGCAAACTCAGTTCCTGACGGATTGATTGCCCTCCTGACCGAATCTTACAAGGTTAATTTGTTGAGGGATCAGATCCGGATCAATTGCTTCAACCGGATAGCATCTCATTTTTTTGAAAACGGGATCCCCTTTGTTCCAGTCAAGGGAATCGCCCTCATCCAATCGGTCTATGCCTCTACCCACGACAGGTGCTTTAATGATATGGATATTCTGGTCGATGAGGAGCAGGTGGAGAATGCCTCACGTATATTAACCAGTATGGGGTTCAAAATGGATCCATTTCGGTCGGAGTGGGGTAAACTTACGTCGCAATATTTGAATCATCACCTTCCCCCCTTCAGACAGGAATCACTCATTATTGAACTCCATTACAAGCTGCTGCCCGGTCCCAGTGAAGATTTCAGCCGCAATTTTCTTGAACGGAGAATTGGCGGATTCAGGGTACATGAAGTGCCAAAGCCAGAACCCGTTTACCATTCTGTTTTTCTGGCGGCTCACTGGCACAAACATGCACAGAGCGGCCAGAATCAACTCAGGCTTATCCGGGACCTTGCCCTGCTATTGGGAAATGAGAGTGATAAATGGGAGGAAACTTCTGCTCTTTCAACTGTATTCAATCTGAAACCTGCAGTCGACCAGGCAAGGAATGAGTTCCTGAGAGTGTACCAGAATATGAAAATTGACAACCCGGCCATTAACACCTTGCCTGCCAGGACACTACCAGGCCTTTTAAACTCCGTCAATTCCTTGCCAACCTGGAGATTAAAGCTTTATTGGATACTTGATCTGGTGTTTCCATCTAAGGAATATATCAGGCGGCGGTACCCGAACAGGAAAAACCAATACCTGTTCTCCTGGCATCTTAACCGGATCATTCGATTACTATTCAAGCTGATACGAAAAAGGGCGGTTGCCCGCCCCTTTTAATTATCTGTCGAATCTTGGATTGGGTCTTCTCGGCCCTGGTGCCGGACCATCTGTTCTGGGCCTGGCTACCTTGACTACAATCCTGCTTCCTTTGAATTCAGAATCATTCAATGCGTCGATGGCTTGCTGTGCCTCATTGTCATCAGACATTTCCACGAAACCGTAACCTTTTGACTGGTGAGTTTCGCGGTCAAAGATCACCTTGGCCGAATCAACACGGCCATAATTTTCAAAAAGACCCGTAAGGTCCTCGCCTTTTGTATCAGGACTTAATTTGGCGACAAAGATGTTCATGGTGGAAAGAAAAATAGGTTAAGTGTTAGATCTAATACAAATATGTATATTTTTTTCACATCTCAAAGCCTGATGTTCAATTTTTTACATTTTGCCAGGATTCAATACGGGCAACCTTATAGGCATTTATTTATCTTCGCTGAATGCCGCGTTTTGAAAAAGATAAGACTCTGACCCTTTCGGACGCTCTCAAGGTTACCAGGCCCAAAGCTTTCATGGTCATGGCAAAGCCGATGGGACCCATCTGCAACCTTAATTGTGCCTATTGCTATTACCTCGAAAAGGAACGCCTGTACCGGGAAAACAGGAATTTCAGAATGAATGATGAGGTGTTGGAATCATTCATAAAACAATTCATTGAAGCGCATGAAGTTCCCCTTGTAACTTTCACATGGCAGGGGGGAGAGCCAACCTTACTGGGAATCGGTTTCTTTGAAAAAGTGATCGCCCTCCAGAAGAAATACAGAGGAAGCAAGAAGATTGACAACGCTTTTCAAACCAATGGCACCCGACTGACTGAAGAATGGTGCAGGTTTTTCAGCAAAAATGAGTTTCTGGTCGGGATATCAGTGGACGGACCGGCGCAGGTGCACGATCGGTACAGGAAGGACAAGGCCGGCCGGCCAACCTTTGAGGAGGTAATGAAGGGAATCAAACTTCTGAAAAGGTTCAGGGTTGAGTTCAATACGCTAACCGTCATTAATAACGCCAATGCAAGCCAACCTTTAGAAATTTACAAATTCCTTAAAAAGAACGGCAGCCGGTTTATGCAGTTCATCCCGATTGTGGAAAGGATCTCACAGGATCCCACACCGGATGGACTTACCCTTATTCCGCCTGCGGCGGACGGAGAGGCAACAGTGGCCGATTGGACGGTGAGGGCCAGACAATACGGCAAGTTTATGATCTCAGTTTTCGATGAGTGGGTAAGAAATGATGTTGGAGAGATTTATGTTCAATTGTTCGATGTAACACTGGCCAACTGGGTCGGTGCACCTCCAGGATTGTGTGTGTTTGCCGAAACCTGCGGTGAGGCATCTGTCATGGAACATAATGGTGACCTCTACTCTTGTGATCATTTTGTATATCCTGAATATTATCTCGGCAATATTATGCAGGACCCTCTGACCGAAATGATGTCTTCGCACCGGCAGATCCAGTTCGGCAAAGACAAACGCGATACACTTCCGCGTCAATGTCTGGAATGTGAGGTAAGATTTGCCTGCCATGGCGGTTGTCCCAAAAGCAGGTTTGCCCAAACCACAGACGGCAAGCCAGGGCTGAACTGGCTGTGTGAGGGATATAAGATGTTCTTCAATCACGTTAAGCCCTACATGGAGTTCATGGCCAATGAACTGATCAATGAACGTCCCCCGGCAAATATCATGAAATCAAATCTTGTCAAATCAGCCCGATAAAAAATGCCCTTCAAAATCATCTCTGACTTTGTCCCCACGGGAGACCAGCCTGAAGCCATCAGTCAGCTCGTGGAGGGATTGAAATCAGGTGCTCCCTATCAGACACTCCTCGGGGTAACAGGCTCCGGTAAAACTTTCACCATAGCCAATGTGATTGAAAAGGTACAGCGACCTACACTGGTCCTGAGTCACAACAAGACCCTGGCAGCTCAGCTTTACGGAGAATTCAAGACCTTCTTCCCCGAAAATTCCGTGGAGTATTTTGTATCCTACTATGACTACTATCAGCCGGAAGCCTATATTCCGGTTACGGATACCTACATTGAAAAGGATCTCTCCATTAACGATGAGATCGAAAAACTTCGTCTGAGTGCAACTTCAGCCCTTTTATCCGGGAGAAGGGATGTGATCGTTGTTGCCTCGGTCAGCTGCATTTATGGCATCGGTAATCCTGATGATTTTCACAGCAATACGATTACCATCCAGAAAGGGCAGCATCTGGCGAGAAACAAATTTCTCAGAATGCTTGTGGACAGCCTTTACTCGAGGAATGAAGTCGAATTCACCAACGGGACTTTTCGGGTCAAAGGCGACAGCGTGGATGTCTATATTGCCTACGGCGATGTTGCCTACCGGGTAATTTTCTGGGGCGATGAAATCGAGGACCTTGAAGTTTTCAACCCTCTAACCGGCCATGCTACGGATAAACCTGATTACCTGACCATCTATCCGGCCAATATTTTCGTAACCACCAAAGAGAGAATTAAAACAGCCATCCATCAAATACAGGATGATATGGTGAAACAGGTCGAATTCTTTCATGAAATCGGCAAACACCTGGAAGCAAAAAGGCTGGAGGAGAGAACCAATTTTGACCTTGAGATGATCAGGGAACTGGGGCACTGCTCGGGCATCGAGAACTATTCGCGGTATTTCGATGGTCGTGCCCCCGGAACAAGGCCATTCTGTCTGCTCGATTATTTCCCCGATGATTTCCTGACGGTGGTGGATGAAAGCCATGTAACCCTGCCACAGATACGCGCTATGTTCGGCGGTGACCGGTCAAGAAAGCAGAACCTGGTAGAATATGGATTCAGACTCCCGGCAGCCATGGACAACAGGCCACTCAAATTTGACGAATGGGAGGGACTGACCGGTCAGACCCTCTTCATGTCGGCTACCCCGGCACCCTATGAATTGGAAAAATCGGAAGGGATTGTGGTTGAACAGGTGATCCGCCCAACAGGTCTGCCGGATCCTGTCATTGAGATCAGACCCTCGGGCAACCAGATCGATAACCTTCTTGGCGAGATCAGGGAGCGGGTTAAAAAGAATGAAAAGGTTCTGGTTACTACCCTGACCAAAAGAATGGCGGAAGAACTGACCAAATACCTTTCCAGAATCAATGTCAACTGCAGGTATATCCATTCCGATGTGGAAACACTCGAGAGAGTCGAAATCATGGACGGGCTGAGAGGTGACGAATTTGATGTCCTGATTGGAGTCAACCTGCTCAGGGAAGGGCTTGATCTTCCTGAAGTTTCACTGGTAGCTATCCTGGATGCTGACAAGGAAGGATTCCTGAGGTCGGAGGTAAGTCTTACCCAGACAGCCGGCCGGGCTGCCAGGAATATCAACGGACTGGTTATCATGTATGCCGATAAGATTACAGGCAGCATGCAGCGCACTATGGATGAAACCAATCGAAGGAGGGAAAAGCAACTCCGTTATAATGAAGAAAACGGGATAACTCCCCAGCAGATCATCAAAGCTCACAGATCGGTAATGGGAACCGCACCTGGCAAAAAACTCAGGAAGGCTTATTTTGAAAAGGATAAACCTGATATTGCCGCAGACCCGGTCATCAGATATATGGACAAACCTGCGCTTGAATCTTTAATTGAACAGACTCGGGCCAAAATGAAAAAAGCTGCAGCGGACCTTGATTTTATTGAAGCCGCCAGATTGCGCGATGAAATGTACGCGCTGGAGAAAAAACTGAAGCAGGGTTGATTAACCGAGGTAGGTTTTAAGGAGTTTGCTCCGCGAAGTATGACGAAGTCTGCGGATAGCTTTTTCCTTGATTTGCCTGACCCTCTCACGTGTAAGACCAAATTTCTCACCGATCTCCTCAAGTGTCATTTCCTGACATCCGATACCGAAGAAAAGCTTGATAATGTCCCGCTCGCGCTCGGTCAGTGTTGCTAAAGCCCTGTCGATTTCACGGCTCAGTGACTCATTGATCAGGGAATGATCTGCATCCGGAGAATCGTCGTTGATTAAAACATCCAGCAGTGAATTGGCCTCACCTTCAACAAAAGGTGCGTCCACTGAAATATGGCGTCCTGAAACCCTAAGGGTATCGGAGATCTTGTCAGCCGGAAGGTCAAGCTCTGTTGAAAGCTCCTCGGCGGTAGGCTTCCTTTCATGCTCCTGTTCAAACCGTGAATAGGCTTTATTGATCTTGTTGAGAGAACCCACCTGGTTGAGGGGCAACCTTACAATCCTCGACTGCTCGGCAAGAGCCTGCAGAATCGACTGCCGGATCCACCATACAGCATACGAAATGAACTTGAACCCGCGGGTTTCATCAAACTTCTCAGCCGCTTTGATCAGCCCGAGATTTCCTTCATTGATGAGGTCCGGAAGGCTGAGCCCCTGGTTCTGGTACTGCTTGGCAACTGAAACCACAAACCGGAGGTTAGCCTTGGTCAATTTCTCCAAGGCACGCTGGTCTCCCTTTTTGATCCGTTGAGCCAGTTCAACTTCCTCTTCTACCGTAATTAACTCTTCCTTACCAATTTCCTGCAGATACTTGTCAAGCGATGCACTCTCCCTGTTGGTAATGGATTTGGTGATTTTTAGCTGCCTCATAAAAGCTTCCCTGTGAAGAAAATTTGCGCAAAGTTAGACTTTTAACGTCTAATAAACAAAAAGGTTGCAGATACACTTCTATAAATACAATGGGGCTGCCATTCTGGACGGCAGCCCCACTGTAACTTTCAGTCACTATTTTTTAAAAGCGAAATAGTTGTATTTACCATTGGGCATAATACCTTCTATCAGGATCGGGCGGTTGGCCTGACTTCTGTCGATAGCCTGGCGAATGTCATCAATCGTGCGAACCTCAACGGTTTTATTGATATCAGTTATGATAAAGCCATCCGGTACTCCGGCTTCCTTAAGCTTGCCGTCACGAAGCTTTGTCACCTTTACCCCATAGCTGATTTCATATTTCTGAAGTTCTTTGTCAGAAAGTTGCTCGATATCTGCACCAAGATAATTCAGAAGGTCATTTCCACCGATGGTCCGGGGTGTGCCTTTTTGAGCCTTCAGGGTCACATTGTAGGTTTTCTCATCCCCTTTGCGGTTTACAACAACCTCGACCTTCTCACCCGGACGATGCGGTGCCAGGGACTCCTGAAGGTCCGACATGGAGGTGATCTTCCTTCCGTCAACCGAAATGATAACATCGCCTGTTTTAATTCCGGCTCCGACGGCGCCGCCATCTTCGGTCAGATCACTGACATACACACCCTGATTCACTTTCAGCTTTTCCTGATCAACCAGCGGCTGGGTAACTGTACCACCGCTGATCCCGATAACCACCCGCTGGACCTCACCGAATTCCAGAATGTCATCAACAACTTTCTTTGCAATAACAGCCGGAATGGCAAATGAATAACCCATGTAAGTACCCGTTTGGGAAGCTATTGCGGTATTGATCCCAATCAGATCGCCCTGAAGATTGACCAGTGCTCCCCCGCTGTTACCCGGATTCACGGCAGCGTCAGTCTGAATAAATGACTCGATTCCCGTTGGCTGGGTGCTTTGCTGGGCATAGGGATTTCTTTGGTTGCTTCCAATGATCCCGATGCTCCGGCCCTTGGCGCTGATAATGCCTGCTGTTACCGTTGACTGAAGATTGAAGGGATTGCCAACGGCCAAAACCCAGTCTCCAACCTGCATATCCGCGGAGTTTCCAAAAGTCAGGTAAGGTAAGTTATTAGCCTTGATTTTGAGCACGGCCACATCTGTCTGCGGATCTTTTCCGATCACTTCAGCAGATTCAACCCTTCCGTCATTCATGGTAACCTCTATTGAATTGGAGTTATCAATCACATGGTTGTTCGTGATAATATATCCATCCTGAGAAATAATAACCCCCGATCCATAACCAGGGACCTCCCGGTTCATGGTTTTTGGATTTCCGAAGAACCAGTCCTGCAGATTATCGTAATAATTCTGCTGGTATTTGGTTACTGTTTTGACATGGACCACAGCATGAACCGATTTCTCTGCAGCAAGCCTGAAATCAGGTGCAGCATACCCGCTGCCCTCAAAACTGGTGAGACTGACAGGTGTGGCAGCCTCCCTTTGAACAATAACCGTTTTTTCTTTATGAAGACCTGAATAAATGATGACCCCGACAATACTGCCTACAATTCCGACCAGCAGCATCCCAAAAACGTTCTTTGCTCTCATAATTCTAAAATTTATAATCAGATAACTTTTTTATTTTCAATTTTGAGTACCGTTTCAAAAAACATGCCTGTTGGTTCTTAGAACGATCGAATATAGGCAAGAGTTGCCTGTTTGGGATAAAGTTTAACAATCCTTAAATGTGCAGCCGGAGATACTTAACAGAAGTTAACAAAATGACAGACATTACATTTCAGAAATGGCACGGAGCCGGGAATGATTTCATCATCATAGATAACCATACCGGCATAGGTTCCGGCCTTAGTAAGCAAGATATCAATTGGTTATGCGACCGACATTTTGGCATCGGGGCGGATGGACTCATGTTGATCTCCCCGGTAAAAGGATTTGATTTCTCGATGGAATTCTTTAATTCCGACGGACTTCCGGCCGAAATGTGCGGAAATGGCGGCAGGTGCATAACCGCAATGGCCCATACCCTGGGGCTGTTTGAAGGTAAAACCCGTTTCATAGCCCCTGATGGTGAACACGAGGCAGAAATTTTGTCCGGTGGCTGGATCAGACTAAAAATGAAAGAGGTAAACTCCATCGAAAACATTAAGCTGGATGAATACCCTGGACAAAACTTTATAAGTCTGAATACTGGAGTTCCCCATTTGGTTTGGTTTGTTGATGATATTGAGAATCTGGATGTAAACCATTACGGCCGTTCTCTCAGGAATCACAGGCACTTTTCACCGGCCGGTACCAATGTCAATTTTGTTGGAGTCTCAAAAAACACACTCCTGGTACGCACGTATGAACGGGGAGTGGAGGCAGAGACACTGGCCTGCGGAACTGGAAATGTTGCATCTGCAATCGCAGCTGAATTCCTGTTTAACAAGGGTTTATCGGAATATAACTGTCAGGCACGCGGAGGTTCTCTCAGGGTATCATTTCTGAGGGAATCCGTGACGCGGTTTAACGAAGTATGGCTGGAAGGTCCCGCTGAAAAAGTGTTTACAGGAATCGTTAAACGTCGATCTTAGCGTATTTGGCGTTCTTTTCGATAAACTCTCTTCTCGGCCCAACCTCATCACCCATAAGCATTGAGAAAGTGCGGTCAGCAGCTGCAGCGTTCTCAATGGTAACCTGCCTCAGGGTTCTGAATTCCGGATTCATGGTGGTCGACCAGAGTTGCTCGGCGTTCATCTCACCAAGACCTTTGTACCGCTGAATGTGAACGCCGCTGTCCTTACCGCCGCCAAGTTCCAGGACTAGGGCTTCCCGTTCTGATTCTGTCCAGCAATATTTTTCCACTTTTCCCTTTTTCACCAGGTAAAGCGGTGGAGTGGCAATATAGACGTGCCCCATCTCAATCAGGGCGTGGAGATACCGGAAGAAAAAGGTCAGGATCAGGGTGGTTATATGGCTGCCGTCCACATCAGCATCCGTCATGATGATCACCTTGTGGTAGCGAAGGCCCTGGAGATTTACCTCTTTGCTGTCCTCCTCCGTGCCAATGCTTACTCCCAGGGCAGTGAAGATGTTCTTGATTTCCTCATTCTCATAGATCTTATGCTGCATTGCCTTTTCCACATTAAGGATCTTACCCCTTAAAGGCAGAATTGCCTGGAAGTTTCTGTCGCGCCCCTGCTTCGCAGTACCCCCTGCAGAATCACCCTCAACCAGGTAGAGTTCGCAGGATGCCGGGTCACTGTTTGAACAATCAGCCAGCTTACCGGGAAGACCTGAACCGCTCAGAACGTTTTTGCGCTGCACCAGTTCCCTTGCTTTTCTGGCAGCATGACGGGCAGTTGCAGCGAGAATAACCTTGTTGACAATAGCCCTCGCCTCCTTCGGATGCTCCTCCAGATAATTCTTCAGCATATCACTGATGGCCTGGTCGACTGCCAGACTCACTTCACTGTTCCCTAACTTGGTCTTGGTCTGACCCTCAAACTGAGGTTCCTGTACCTTAACTGAGATTATGGCAGTCAAACCCTCCCTGAAATCATCCCCATTAATATCGAATTTGAGTTTGGCCAGCATCCCGGATTCTTCGGCATATCTTTTCAATGTCCGCGTCAATCCGCGGCGAAAACCCACCAGGTGGGTACCACCCTCAATCGTATTGATATTGTTGACGTAAGAATGAACATGCTCATTAAAGGTGGTGTTGTATTGCATGGCAATCTCCACCGGCACCCCGGCTTTCTCTGTCTCAATGCAAATAACCTCCTCTATCAGCTTCTCCCTTCCCTCATCGATATAATCCACATATTCCTTAAGCCCGAGCACGGAATAGAACTCCTCGCCGAGGAAACTGCCATCCTCATTAACCACCCTCTCATCGGTGATCCGAAGCATAATCCCCTTGTTAAGAAAGGAGAGTTCCCTTATCCTGTCGGCCAGGATTTCATATTTGTATTCAGTGGTAGTGAAAATTGAATCGTCGGGCAGAAAATGAATCGTGGTCCCGGTTTTATCCGAAAGTCCGACCTCCCTGACCGGTCCCTGCGGAATCCCTTTGCTGTATTCCTGCTCGTACTTTTTC